>Ga0208204_100006_pt1 | contig 309919 bp, 331 predicted proteins | sample DeeseametaMP2252_FD_184173 | JGI IMG/M metagenome (GOLD analysis project Ga0208204, IMG submission 184173) | Marine microbial communities from the Deep Pacific Ocean - MP2252 (SPAdes) | ecosystem: Environmental > Aquatic > Marine > Oceanic | place: West of El Salvador, Pacific Ocean | collected...
CCTGTGTCGCGGATCAGCTTTCGGCGGGAGCTTCTGCTTCTGCCGGTGCTTCGCTGGCCTTCTTCTCTGCCAACGCTGCGGCCAAACGTGCAACCTGCGATGCGGGAGCATTGAACAAGCCTGCAGCCTTGGACAGGTTGCCCTTCATGGCACCTGCGAGCTTGGCCAACAGGATTTCGCGGGACTCGAGATCGGCGATCTTGTTGATCTCGTCCACGGACAGCGTGACGCCGTCCATGTAGCCGCCCTTGACGACCAAGGCCTTGTTGTCCTTGGCGAACGCCTTGATGGCCTTCGCTGCGTCGACCGGCTCGCCCTTGATGAAGGCAATTGCGGTCGGTCCGACGAACAACTCATCCAAGCCGGTGATGCCGGCGTCGGCAGCAGCGCGCTTGACCAGGGTGTTCTTGGCGACGGAGTACGTGGCACTCTCGCCGAGCGCACGCCGCAGCTGTGTCAGGCCGGATACCGACAGTCCGCGGTATTCCGTGACGACAGCAGCCGTCGAACCCTTGAACTGCTCGGTGATCTCGGAAACTGCCGAAACCTTTTCGGGCTTTGCCATACTTCGCCTCCTCTCGTATGTAGTCGTGTCGGTCGCGATAGGGCCGGAGAAACGACGAACGCCCCGGTGCAGAAGCACACGGGGCGTGAACGAGTACGCAGCTGCAAAGCCAGCTGCACAGCAAGTTCCCTACCTCGTTCTCCTGCGTGGGCCGTCCGGAGCGAATCCGAACCTTCAACCGCGTATCCGTCAGGAGAATCCATCGAGAAGGCGGTGACCAACGGTCTTGGGTAGAACTTGATTGGGCGGTACCGAACTTCGAAGCTCGTTCACACGAGCAACTCATTCCGAACCGTCGACCAGACTACAACAGGTACAACACCAACTCCAAAACGACGCTTGCACGGCCCGAACTACCGACCTCCCGCCAGTGCCGCGTTCGGTTCGGATTCCGGTTCCGATGCAGGAACGCTGCGCGACCCCGGCCACCAGTTGCGGGCCCCGAACAGCTGCATCATCGCGGGCACCAGCATCATCCGCACCAGTATGGCGTCGAAAAGCACGGCAACGGCCAACGCGAAGCCGAACTGCTGCAGTTCGAGTACATCGGCGGTCAAGAAGCTGCCGAACACCGCGATCATGATCGCCGCGGCGGCGGTGATCGGCCTCGCAGTGTGTTCGATCCCGTCCACGATCGCGGCCTCGTTGTCCCGTCCCCTGACGAACACTTCTCGCATCCGTCCGATGAGGAAGACCTCGTAGTCCATCGACAGACCGAACACCACCGCGAACACGGTGACGGGTAGATAAACCTGGATGTACCCGGAACTCTCGAAGCCGAGAAGGTCAGAGCCCCAACCCCACTGGAACACTGCCACGGTCAAGCCCAGTGCCGCACCGGTGACGAGAACGTTCATCGCCACCGCCTTGATCGGAATCACCAGGCTGCGGAAGACGAACGCCAGATAGACGAACGAGAACGCCAGCACCGCCGCGATCACCCACAGAAGCTTGCCTGCGATCTCGTCGGAGGCATCGACGACGAGCGCCGTCGTGCCGCCGACGGACGCGTTCGTGCCGTCGATACCGCGGAGGGCATCGGCCTGATCCCGTATGTCCACCACTAGTTCGGAGGCTGCGTTCGAGTCGATCGGCACCGACGGCACCACCACGAGCATGGAGCGTCCGTCTTCCTGCTGCGCCAGCGCGTAGGCGACCCGGTCGTCGGAGCGAACGGCGTCCGACAGGCTCGCGACAGTATCGGCTTGTTCGGAGTTCAGCGGTCCGTCGTCGGCCCCGGTGAACACCACTGTGATGGGCGAGATCGTCCCGGCTGCGAACTTGTCGGTCAGCACTGCGTTGGCGCGCCCACTGGGTTCGGCGCTCAGTGCACCGCCACCGAGGTCGACGCCGTACTGGATCGAGCCGATCGGAACCATGCAGGCGAGCAATATCAGGGTGGTCAGAGCGGTGTAGCGCCAAGCACGCTTCATCACGTGTCGAGCCCACCGCGACCACCAGGTGGGCACTGTGTCCTCGCCGCTCGCCAGCGGTGGCTGAAATCGCTTCGGGATCGGTACCTTGCCGACGGCAGGACCGAGAATCGCGAGAATCGCCGGCAGAAGCGTCCACGCCACCAGCACGACGCACGACACGGTCAGTGCCACCACGAGCGAAATACTGCGCACTGCAGGAACTTCCACGATGGTCAGGGCACCGAGAGCGATGAGTACTACGAGTCCGGAGATGACGATGGTGTGCCCGGCTGTGCCCATCGCAACCCCGACCGCTCGCTCGATCGATTTTCGGTCCTGCCGCGAGGCAACCGAGTTTCGCACGACTTCTTCACGGAAACGGCTGACGATGAACAAGGCGTAGTCGATTCCGAGCCCCAGCCCGATCATCGACGCGACCGTGGTGACCAGCACGTCGAACGTCATCACGTTCGACAGCAGTGAGAACACCCCGAAGGCGGCGAGCACGCCGATGCCGGTGGAGACGAGCGGAACGATCCCAGCGACCACGGCTCCCAGCGCGACGACGAGCACCGCGAATGCGATGGGCAGGCCGATGCTCTCTGCGCGAAGAGCATCGGCGGATTCCACCCTGGTCAAATCCACCGTCATCGGTGAGTAGCCGGTGAGTGCCACCTCAATGCCCTCACCCGACGTGCCCGACAGCCATTCCTGAATGCGCTCGGCCACAGCAACCCGCTCGCTCGGGCCACCACCGACGCCGACGAGCGCCACCGCCGACGTGCCGTCCTCGGATAGTTGCGGGATGAGCCCGAATGTCTCGTACGGGTCGACCACGCGAATGACGTCGGGAGACTGCCTCAGCGAGGACACGACCTCGCGAACGCGTTCCCGATACACCGCGTCCGAGGTGGTCGCAGAATCCGAGGTGAACGTGACGACGAGTTGCTCGGACCCGAACGAGCTGAAATGGCGTTCGACCAGCTCGTCCGCTTTGCTCGAATCCGTACCGGGAACCGAGAAGTTGACACCGACGAGACTGTTCTGGAAAGACGGGTACATCAGGGCTGATCCCACGGCCAACACCGCCCAGACCGCCAACACGATCCAACGATGTCGTGCGATCAACCGGCCCCATCGGTCACCGACGCCCACACGGTCTGTGCCCGTCCGCTCTGGCGTCGCGGTTGCGGTCACGACGAACCACCGGGAATCGTCGACAGATCGCAGTTGTAGATCCGGTAGGTGCGATGTGGTGTGTGCTCTACCCGAGTGAGCACCGAACCCTTCATCCATGGACTGTCATCGAGGACGGGGGCGGCCTCGACCCGCGTGTAGCCACGATCGCGCATCCGCTGTGACAGCTCCATGATCAACAGCGACGCCACCGCCTTGTCCGGGCATTCTGGATCGACGAACAGCATGTCCACCCGGACACCGTCGATCACTGGAGATTTGCCACGACGTTTGACGTGCCACAGCGTGGCAGCCGCTCGCATCCATCTCGACGAGAATCGAGCTGCCCGAGACGCCGCCACGTTCGCATCCGGTATCGCCATCAGGAATCCGACGGGCTTGCCGTGCAGTTCGGCCAGCAGCGTGAGCTTGCGATCGAGGATGGGCAGCATCATCTTCAGCAGTTCGAGGAACTCGACGTACGACAGCGGTGAATATCCCCAGAAGTTCGTGAACGTCTTGTTGTACAGGCCCTGCACGATCCGCGCATCGCGTCGCAGCGACCGATATTTCATGGGTCGAAACGTGATTTCCGAACGAGCCCGAATCTTCTCGAAAATCTGCATGTGCCGGGCGTACTCGGGGCGGTTGTAGATCATGCACGGGTCGTCGAACAGGTAGCTGTAGAAGTCCTTGATGCCGACCAGCCCCCACTTCTCGAAGTGGTTCGCGTAGTACGACGGGTTGTGCGGCATTCCGATCAGGGGAAGTTTCGGCACCTCGTCGACGACGATTCCGGCGCTGTAGAACATCGAGGGACCGAAGGGACCCGACATGGAAGCGAGCTTGCGCCCGGAAAGCCACTGCGCGGCAGCGTCGAGCAGACTGTCGGCGACCGCCTGATCGTCGATCGCCTCGTAGAAGCCGAAGAATCCAATCGGTTCTGCGGTGTAACCGGTGAAATTCAGATCGTGGATGGCGACGATTCGTCCGACCGGTTCGTCGTCGGAGTAGGCGACGAACGCGCACGTTCGTCGGGTGGCTGCGATGGAGGACGGCGGGTCGATGAGGACACGATCGAGATCGATGGTCTCGTCGGGTAGTCCGAACGGATCGTCTCGGTAGATCCGGTGTGCGACGGTCTTGAAATCGGTCCAGTCACGAGTTGTCTCGACCTGTCGAACTGTTCTCATGCTTCCTCTTCGAGTAAGGGGCCTTCAGCAACTGAAATCGGCGACCGTGCCACCACCGATTGCCCTGCGAACACGTATTGCCCGGGTGTCACGGTGACCTCCTCGACCAAGTCGTCGGGGAGGAACACATCGCACTGTGAACCGAAGCGGATCATGCCGTACTGCTCGCCACGCGAAACTGCTTGGCCCACTGCAACGTTGGCGACGATGCGGTCGACCCACAGATCGGCTATCTGCGTCACGGTCAGGACCGACCCCGACCGATGAGTGATTGCGATGGTCAGCCGCTCGTTCGTGAGGATGTAATCGCAACCCTCGTCGTACGGGGTGTGGCGAGTGAGCAGGTTTGCTCCCACCCGGGCCATGGACTTATTGAACGGCGCCGCGGATCGGTGCTGCCGGAAGCTGACGATACCCGCCACCGGAATTCGATTGCGATGCACCGAATACTCGGACATGTAGATTCCGATGAGGTACCCACTCGCCGAGGAGTTCATACTGGTGAACTCCTCGAGAGGGATCGAACGCCCCTTCTTGGTGGCGTGCGGAATCGCCCCCCGCTCCACGCGTTTGACGTAGGTGACGAACCCGTCGGCCGGCGCGACAACAGCCCTCGTGTCGGCCGGCGGCACGCGGTGCGGATCCCTGAAGAAGAAGCGAAGACGCCAATACAAGAACAGCCCGAACAAGCCCGCCAGCACTGCCCCCACGCCGACGGCCCACCGGAGCAGAACATTCACGTATATCGCCTCTCGTCGACGGACTCGGACCAGCTGACAAAAGCATTCGCCAGCCGATCTCGGATCCGACGAGGAAACAACCCGATCAGCAGGCACACCACATAGAAGCCCAGCGAGAGAACGGCATTGACGAGTTCAGCTCGAATGGGAGTCTCGCGCAGACGCACCGAGGTCGGCTCTCGCGGGGGCACCACGTCACTCGACCGAAACAGGCGTGAGAGCCTTCAGCTCGGCCTTGTCGAAGTACAACTCGAACAGCCGACGGTGATCGCACCACGAGGTGTCGTGATCCAGCGGGAAGATGGCTTCGGGCTTGTGCACGAGTCGCATGAGCTTGTCGATATTCTCCGACAGCATGGTCTTGGCGAACTTCGGCGAAATGCGGTCGCTCACGCGCTGAACGAATTCTTCCCAGCTCACCAGGTCGAGGCTGAGAAGGTCGGCATAGAGATCATGTCCGTAGCCCGTGGGGTTGCTCGGGAGCAGACGCGTCATGGGGTGAGTGCGCAGTGCGTTACTGGCCATCACCTCGGTGATCACGTCGACCGGAACATAGTTCATACCGGGGCCATCCCAGATCGCTTCCACGGCGATCGCGAGTTCGATGATTCGCCAGAAGCTGTACGCCCGTCCGGGATCGAGGCCCAGGTCGGTCCGGCCGAGGATGTACGGAGCCTCGCACACGGTCACCGAGTAGGTGTCCGTATGCGAGAGCCATCCGAGCAGGGCCGCGTTCACCCACTTCATCTGGGCGTAGCCGGAATACCACCACGAGTCGGGACGACGGAAGTCCTCCGGCTTCTGATACAGGTGTCCCCCGATGCTGCCCACATAGGTGAGGTGCTTGCGGGTGGAGGTGATGCTGAACTCGAGAATTCGCAGAACGCTGACGAACCAGTCTTCACGCAGATCGACGTAGCTCTCGGTGTAGTCGGTGGAACTGGCGCAGTTGAAGATCTGCCCCACCCCCGCCGCCAACTCGAAGTAAGAAGCCTTGTCCAGCCCGAAGCGGAAGGCGGTGGGTGTGCCCTCGACGATACGGATCTTGCTCGAGTCGACCGTGATCTCGTAGCGGTCGAAAGTACGTTGCAGCCGCTCCTGCGCGGTCTCTTCCTCCGTAGGTCGCACCATCGCCCACACGGTCTCCACGAGTGGATCCGAGGTGAGTCGACCGATCAGGTGGGCCCCCAGAAATCCGTTGGCTCCGAGCACCAATGCAGTGTCCAGCCGCGGCGGCGGCATCGCCGCCACGCGCCGACGTGTCTCCTCGTCGATCTGCGGGCGCAGTGCCGTCGGGTCGCCGGTGCTCAGAGCCACCACATCGGCGTACTTTCCGTTGAAACGCAGACCCGGACATTCGTTGGTGATCAACGCATCTGCGTGCGGCCACAGCGGTCGCAACGATCCTTCGCGCCACATCTGTTCTACATTCATCCGGTTCCCCCTGCTGCACTTCGTCCGATTGGTCGACGTTCGGGCACAAAATTACAACGGCAATTCCCGCATCTGGACGAGTACTGTGGATCTTTGAGAACCCCCACTGCAAACCCTCGGGTATGTAAAGACGTTTAACAAAGCAGACCGGTTGCAATGATGATGGTCTACAACGCAGATGCTACTGCGGATAACCAGACTCAACCCGAGTCGATAGTCTTGCCTTGCCGGCCAAACAGCGCCTCTGACTGTTCAGTCGAATAGAAGACCCTAATGCATCACCCCTTTTGCACGACATAGTCATCGACACCGATCACCCCAGCTTTCTCGTTGTCCCCCTGCTCGGCGACCCGAGCTGGTAAGAGGGATACATGCAGTCGTGCACCGGCTTCGCGCCGTCCAACGGAATCGAACTCGCCTACGAGGACATGGGCAATCCTGATGACCCGGTCGTCCTGATGATCATGGGCCTGAGCGCCCAGATGACGCTGTGGCCGAGGCAGTTCTGCGAGCGCATTGCCGAGCAGGGATTCCGAGTGATCCGGTTCGACAACCGCGACATCGGACTGTCGACGAAGATGAACGGTCAACGCATCGAGGGGTCCGCACTGCTGCGGCTCCTGCGAACCGAGCTCGGGGCGTCCAGCAGGGTTCCGTACACGCTCAAAGACATGGCCCTCGACGCCAAGGGCCTACTCGACCACCTCGAGATCCGACAGGTCCACGTCGTCGGAGCATCGATGGGCGGGATGATCGCGCAGGTCTTCGCCGGGCTCTACCCCGAGCGCGTTCTCAGCAGCGCCGTCATCTTCTCGAGTACTAACGAGGCGTTTCTACCGCCGCCGGATCCGCGGGCGCTGCTCCCGCTCATGAAAGGCCCCGGCCCGGATGCATCGCGCGATGAAATCGTCGCCCACTCGGCCAACACTCGTCGCATCATCGGCAGCCCGGCGTACCCGACGCCGATGGACGAACTCCTCCTCACTGCGGGCGAGATGTACGACCGCAACTACAACCCCGCAGGGGCGCTGCGTCATATGGCTGCCGTCACCGGCACCGGCAGCCTTCGTCGTATCGCCGCGCAGATCTCGACACCGACCGTCGTCATCCACGGCCTCGCCGACCGACTCATGCGCCCCAGCGGGGGCCGCGCCGTTGCACGTGCAATCAACGGCTCCACACTGCACCTCATCGACGGCATGGGCCACGACCTGCCGCGTCAACTGTGGGACGAGATACTCGGAGAACTCGGCTCGAACTTCGCGAGAGTCTGAGCACGAAAGAAGCCGGCCCCCGTGGGGGCCGGCTTCTTTCGATTCGTACGAGGCGAATTACGCTTCCGCACCGTCATCATCGAGGAGGTTGCGCGTGCGGTTCGGGTCGACGGGGACACCTGGTCCGGTCGTCGTCGACACGGTGACCTTCTTGACGTAGCGGCCCTTGGCGGAGGACGGCTTCGCGCGAAGGATCTCATCCAGCGCTGCACCGTAGTTCTCCACCAACTTGGTGTCGTCGAACGATGCCTTGCCGATAACGAAGTGCAGGTTGGACTGCTTGTCGACGCGGAAGTTGATCTTGCCGCCCTTGATGTCGGTAACGGCCTTGGTCACATCGTTGGTGACCGTGCCCGTCTTCGGGTTCGGCATCAGGCCACGCGGTCCGAGGACACGTGCGATGCGGCCGACCTTGGCCATCTGGTCAGGGGTGGCGATCGCGGCGTCGAAGTCCAGGAAACCGCCCTGGATGCGCTCGATCAGATCTTCTGCACCGACGACGTCGGCTCCTGCTGCCTCTGCTTCAGCAGCCTTCTCACCAGCGGCGAAAACGATGACCCGAGCGGTCTTGCCGGTGCCGTGGGGAAGGTTGACGGTGCCGCGCACCATCTGGTCTGCCTTGCGAGGGTCGACGCCGAGACGAACGGCGACCTCGACGGTCGCGTCGAACTTGCTCGACGCTGTTTCCTTGGCGAGCTTCGCTGCCTGGAGAGGGGTGTACAGATTGTCCGCGTCGATCTTGGCTGCCTGCTCGAGGTAGCCCTTGCTGCGCTTTGCCATGTCTTACTGTCCTTAAATTCGGTTCAGTGTGGTTGACGGGCCTGGCCGGCCCTCCCACGTTCTGTGTCTTCTGGTCGCTCCGCAGGGGTAAATCAGCCTTCGACTGTGATGCCCATCGAACGAGCAGTGCCGGCGATGATCTTCGCGGCCTGGTCGATGTCGTTGGCGTTGAGGTCTTCGGCCTTGGTCTTGGCGATCTCGCGCACCTGATCCATGGTCACCTTGGCGACCTTGGTCTTGTGCGGCTCGCCCGAACCCTTGGCGACACCGGCTGCCTTGAGCAGCAGCTTGGCAGCGGGCGGGGTCTTCAGCTTGAAGTCGAACGTGCGGTCCTCGTAGACCGAGATCTCGACCGGCACGACGTTTCCGCGCTGCGACTCGGTCGCGGCGTTGTACGCCTTGCAGAACTCCATGATGTTGACGCCGTGCTGACCCAATGCGGGGCCGACGGGAGGAGCGGGGTTGGCCGCTCCGGCCTGGATCTGAAGCTTGATGATCCCGGCTAGCTTCTTCTTCTTCGGGGGCATTTCTTTTTCCTTGTATTCGCTCGGGTTTCTTGCGGTTCCTACTGCAAGTGTGTGCGGCTCTCGCTGAAGTGGCGCCGGCTAAATCTTGGCGACCTGCGTGAAGCCGAGTTCGACCGGGGTTTCACGGCCGAAGATCGACACCAGCACCTTGAGCTTCTGCTGCTCGGCGTTGACCTCGCTGATGCTGGCGGGCAAGGTCGCGAACGGACCGTCCATGACGGTGACCGACTCGCCGACCTCGAAATCGACCTCGATGGTCGGCTTCGACGTCGCTTCGCCCTGCTCACCGGTGGACTTGGAGTCCTTCGCGTCCTTCTTCGTGCCTTCCTGCGGCATGAGGAACTTGACGACCTCGTTGATCGTCAACGGCGACGGACGGGACGTGGCACCGACGAAACCAGTGACGCCTGGAGTGTTACGCACCGCGCCCCAGGACTCGTCGTTCAGCTCCATGCGGACCAGGATGTAACCGGGCAAGACCTTGCGGTTGACCTGCTTGCGCTGCCCGTTCTTGATCTCGGTAACCTCTTCGGTCGGAACCTCGACCTGGAAGATGTAGTCGCCGACATCGAGGTTCTGCACGCGTGTCTCGAGGTTCGCCTTCACCTTGTTCTCGTAACCGGCGTACGAGTGGATGACGTACCAGTCACCGGGGGCGCGACGCAGCGCGGCCTTCATCTCGGCAACCGGATCCTCGGGCTCTGCCGAGACATCGGCGTCGTCCGCGGAGACTGCATCGTCAGCGGGAACTGCGTCGTCGCCTGCAGCAGCAGCCACATCGGCGGCGATGGCCTCGTCGGTCTCGCGGTCCTGAGCGGCCTGCTCCGCTTCGAGGCCCTGTTTGGTCGCCTCGACATCGGCGTCGAATGCGGCCACTTCGGTGGCGTCGTTGTGCGGCGTGCTCACAGCAGGCACCCTTTCTGTCGTTTGAAGCAAGTTGTGGAGATCATCGCGAAAATCGAACGCCGTTCGTCAGCCGAACACCCATTCGATGCCGCGGATGAACGCCATGTCGGCCCCGCTGATGAAGGCGACCATGAACGCCACGAACACGAGCACGACGCTCGTGTACGTGACCATTTGCTTGCGGTTCGGCCAGATCACCTTCCGCAGCTCGGCGATGACCTCACGGAGGAACTTGCGCAAGCGCTTGAAGATATTCATGCGCTTGGGCTCGCGAGAGACCTCGCGCGTGCTCAGAGCCGAGCGCGAAGTCGAGGCGCCCGCAGCAGAGGAAGACTTGGAGATGGAAACCTTGGCTCCGGACGGATCGCTGTCCGACGCCCCGCGTCGACGAGCGGTCCGCTTACCGGTCGGCTTGACCGCACCGACATCGGAGGACGCAGACGCCCCCGTTTGGGGAGCAGCTCCGGCCTCGGTGTTGCCGGGCGTCGGCGAACCTGGCGCCGACGAGTCGGACGCTGACGAGTCCTCGGACCCGTCTTCGCGCTTACCGCGCTCCTCGCTCACCGTCGTTCCTCTCAGTAGCTGACACCATCGCCGCCCTCGCCGTGAAGGCGAGGCGCGAGCGACTTGGGCAGGGGCGACAGGACTTGAACCTGCAACCTACGGTTTTGGAGACCGTTGCTCTACCAATTGAGCTACGCCCCTTCGGACCCGTCCGAGACGGACAGGACCGTCCTGCGGTCACACAACATACGCGCTACCCGTCAGCTCCATGTTCGGGACGAACCCGATGGAGCTATGGCAGCGCGCAGCGCTGAACGACCACAGAAATCTCAGTGTACTGCACAGGCTGGGGAACCCCGAAATCCCCGTCGGACCGCCGGCGTCCGGGCCCGGTCGTCCGAGTCAGGCCAGACGGACGGTGGCCGTCGCGCGACCGAAGATCTTCTTGCCCTCGGACTTTGCGATGATGGCGATGACCGCTGACTTCGAGTCCGGATCCACGGACTTGACCTTGCCGGCGAACTCGACCGACGCAGCCGAATCCGCGGGCACGTAGACAGAACTCGTGAAACGAACGTTGTACTCGGTCACTGCGCCAGGATCACCCAGCCACGACGTGACGAAGCCAGCACCGAGTCCCATGGTCAGCATGCCGTGCGCGATGACATTGTCCAGACCCGCGAGCTTGACGACCTCGTCGCTCCAGTGGATCGGATTGGGGTCGCCGGAAACACCGGCATAGTTGACCAGATCGCCGCGAGTCAGCTTCACCACGCGTTCAGGCAGTTCCTCGCCGACGGATACATCCGCGAATCTACGAAGCGCCATGCATGATCACTTCCTTGACAGCGTGGGCGATGTTCTCGTCGACTTCGCCGCCGGTCCGCGCCACCAGAGTGGTCCACGTGGTTTGCACGAGCTCGCCGTTCTGATCGGTCACGATGTTCTTGGTGGTGATGATGTCGCTGCCGCTCATCTGACGGAACGAATCGAGAAAGACCTCGCAGGAAAGCTCGTCGCCCACCGAGATGGGCTTGTGGAATTCCAAGCGCTGATCGGTCTGAAGAATCTGGCTCGGGTCGTAGCCGGTGATGAACTCCTTGAACATCCGCTTCTGCGCGATGATCCCGACCAACGAGATGAACGTCAACGGGGCGAGCAGTCCGTCGTAGCCGAGGCTCTGCGCCGCGTCCTCGTCGTGGTGCGCCGGATGCCAATCCTGGACGGAACGCGCATACTCGCGAACCTTCTCGCGGCCGACCTCGTAGACGTGCTCCACCTTGTAGTGGTGACCGACCATCGAGGCCGCATGCGCCGCCGGATCCTGCAGCGACTCGGAATTCTGCTCTGACTCACTCACGCCGAAAGAAAACCTTATCTACCCAGGACGCAAACGCGTTAGGGCAGGAGTAACAGGCCTAACGCGTGGCGTCGACTCCGAACGAGAACCAGCAGCCGAGGGGGTCGCAGCTAGCGAGACTCGCGGTGCGCACGATGCGTTCCGCAGTTCGAGCAGAACTTCTTCAGCTCGAGGCGGTCGGGGTCGTTGCGACGGTTCTTCTTCGTGATGTAGTTACGGTGCTTGCAAACGTCGCAGGCCAAGGTGATCTTGGGCCGCACATCGGTGGAGGAGGCCACTGGATGCCTACTTTCGGGTAAATCTGATCCGGTTAATCAGGACTGTGCAGTTTTCTTGTGTAGCGGTGACCGGACTTGAACCGGCGACGCAACGATTATGAGTCGTTTGCTCTACCAACTGAGCTACACCGCCTCAGGTGCTCACCCCTACACCCTCTCACTGCAGAAGGCGCGAAGCGAACTATCCAATCCAGCGAGCCCCCTAACGGAATCGAACCGTTGACCTTTTCCTTACCATGGAAACGCTCTACCGACTGAGCTAAGGGGGCGTGCATCTGCGCACGGACAAGCTGTGCGCCGAAGCCTTCAAGAGGTTACACATTCCGAACGCCGACTGCCAAATTGCATGCTCAGCGGCCATCTTGCGGTCCTCTTCGAAAGTAGAAACCCCAGCGGGAGGTCATCTCGCTGGGGTTCCTGTGTGGCAGATGTAGGATTCGAACCTACGTAGGCATAAGCCGACGGATTTACAGTCCGCTCCCATTGGCCGCTCGGGCAATCTGCCGTGTGCACCCGAAGAGATTCACACTCTTCGACGCGGAGAGAAGAATACAACGAACGGCCCCCGGGAACGCAAACCGGGTGGATAGCGGGGGTGCGGACCGGCTAACGTCGGGGCCGAAGTCCGAAAAGCAATCGATTCGACACAGGAGTACTCAGTGGCAGATTCTTCCTTCGATGTGGTGAGCAAGGTCGATCGTCAGGAGGTCGACAACGCTCTGGGTCAGGCAGCGAAGGAGCTGGCGACTCGCTATGACTTCCGCGGGTCGGGCACCGTCATCGAGTGGTCCGGCAGCGGCGATGCGGAGGTGATCGTCATTACTTCCGAGAGCGAAGAGAAGGTGAAGGCGGCACTCGACGTCTTCAAGGAGAAGCTGATCCGCCGCGACGTCTCGCTCAAGGCCTTCGAGGCCAACGATCCGGCAGCCTCGGGCAAGGTCTACAAGGTGACCGGCAAGCTCGTCCAGGGCATCTCCACGGAAAATGCCAAGAAGCTCACCAAGAAGATCCGCGACGAGGGGCCCAAGGGCGTCAAGGCGCAGATCCAGGGCGACGAGTTGCGCATCAGCAGCAAGAAACGCGACGACCTCCAGGCCGTTCAGCAGCTACTGAAGTCCGAGGACTTCGACCTCGCCCTACAGTTCGTCAACTACCGGTAGGCGCTGCGCGCATGTGAGTGGAAATACGTGACGGACTATGTACTTTCGCTCACATGCGGCGAAGCCGCCTACAAGCCGCGCGCCATCCGCTCGAGACGGTCGATGCGGTCGGCCATCGGCGGATGCGTCGCGAACAGCCTGCCGACCTTCTCCCCCGCCCGGAACGGGCTGGCGATCATCAGGTGCGCCTCCGCTGCGATGCGCGGCTCAGGGGGCAGCGGGGCCGCCTGCACGCCGCGCTCGAGCTTCCTCAGCGCCGAGGCCAACGCCAACGGGTCCCCAGTGAGCTCCGCGCCAGATTGATCCGCCTGATACTCCCGTGAGCGGGACACTGCCAACTTCACCACGGTCGCCGCAATCGGGCCAAGCATCGACACCAGCAGCAGCGCGAGGGGGTTGGCGCCGTTGCCACCCCGACCGCCGAACATCGAAGCGAACAGCGCGAAATTGGCGAGGCCGGAAATGACAGCAGCCATCGCGCCGGCAACCGAGGAGATGAGAATGTCGCGGTTGTAGACGTGGCTGAGCTCATGGCCGAGCACGGCACGCAACTCACGTTCGTCGAGAATCTGCAGAATTCCGGTGGTGCAGCACACCGCAGCGTTGCGCGGGTTCCGACCGGTCGCGAACGCGTTGGGGCTGTTGGTCGGACTGATGTAGAGGGCAGGCATCGGCTGGTGGGCGGTGGTCGCGAGCTCACGCACGATTCGGTACATCGTGGGCGCCTCGACCTCGGTGACCGGTTGCGCGTGCATCGAGCGCAGAGCCAGCTTGGCGCTGTTGAAGTAGACGTAGCCGTTGATGCCCACCGCAAGCGCAACCGACAGGAACAGAATCGTCGGACTGTTGAACAGCGATCCGATGAAGACGATGAGCGCCGACATTCCGATCAACAGACCGAAGGTCTTGACACCGTTTGCGTAGCTCATTGCCGCCTCTTCCCGGGACTACCTCGATATCTCGAGGACAACTCTCGAGATATCAACGATCGCGGCACCTTGTCGGGTTCCCGAGCAACTGCTCAGCCGACCCGCTCGACCGTGTAGTTCACCAACCGGCCAAGCGCGTCGTTCGGCGCACCCTGGGGAAGTTTGTCGAGCTCGGCGCGGGCCTTCGCAGCGAAGTCTCCGAGCGTGGCCTTCGCCTTCGTCATTCCGGGTGAGCGGTCCAGCAACGTCAGGGCCTCCGCCAGTGCGTCCTCGTCGGTGACTGGGCCATCGAGCAGCTCACGCAACCGGTCGCCGTCGGCTCCCGCTTCGCCGAGCGCATACAGAACCGGCAGCGTGTGCACGCCCTCCCGAAGATCGGTGCCCGGAGTCTTGCCCGACTGCTCCGACGCCGACGAGATGTCGATGATGTCGTCGGAAATCTGAAACGCCGTGCCGACAGCGTCGCCGAGACGCTCGAGCGCGGCGACGTGATCGGCGTCGCCACCGGAGAACGTTCCACCGAATCGACCGCAGGCAGCGATCAGCGATCCGGTCTTCTCCCACACCACTCGGAGGTAGTGCGCGATGGGATCCTCGTCCCGCTTGACGCCGATCGTCTCGCGCATCTGACCGGTGACCAACTCCGCAAAGGTCTCGGCGATGATGCGTACCGCCTCGGGGCCGAGAGTGGAGACCAGACGCGAGGCATGCGCAAACAGGTAGTCGCCGGCCAGGATGGCGACGCTGTTGCCCCAGCGCGAGTTGGCGGACTCCGCCCCGCGGCGCATCGTCGCCTCGTCCATCACATCGTCGTGGTAGAGCGTGGCCAGGTGGACCAGTTCGACGACGGTGGCAGCGGTGACGATGGATTCGTCTGTCGGTTTCGGTCCGAGCTGGCCGGTCAGAACGGTGAACAGCGGACGGAACCGTTTTCCTCCCGCCTTCGCGAGATGAAGAGCTGCCTCGGTGAGGAAGTCCTCGCCGTCGGACAGCTCGGAGATCATCAACTTCTCGACGCTCTCCAGTCCGGCGGCGACGGTTCGTGCAAGCTCCGGATCGACGAGATCCACCCCGGCAACGACCGTCGATCCGGCCGCGTCGTCTGTGCTCACGATTGTTGGTCCTGTCCTGTTCGTCCTGCAACGGTTTCACTGCGATCCCGACTTACCCCCGCACTACCGTAATGAACCTAGTGTGCCGTGCAGAGGGAAGGTGCCCCAGACCACTGCAGATCCCACGCCGGCAGCGCTGCTTTACTGGATGGGTGACTTCTCCCCGATCCACCGACGTCCTCGTCATCGGCGCCGGTCCGGCCGGGTCGGCCGCCGCGGCATGGGCCGCCCGAGCGGGTCGAAGCGTGATCCTCGCCGATTCGGCGACCTTTCCCCGCGACAAGACGTGCGGCGACGGCCTGACGCCGCGTGCCATGGCCGAACTCGACCGACTCGGGCTCGGTGAGTGGACGCGGGGGCGCGCGGAGAACCGCGGGCTTCGGTTGTCCGGATTCGGACAGGAGCTGCAACTCGAATGGCCGGGTGGATCACTGCCCGTCGTCGGGAGTGCTGTTCCCAGAGCCGAGCTCGACGACCGGATCCGGCGCGTCGCAGTCGAATCCGGCGCGGCGATGGTGGAGGGCGCCAAGGCAGTCGGCGTCGAACGCCGGGGCAACGCAGTCACCTCGGTCGTGTTCGACGGCGGTGACGAGATCCGCTGCGACAAGCTCGTCGTAGCCGACGGGGTCCGCTCCTCGCTCGGCAAGCAACTCGGCCGACAATGGCACCGCGACACTGTCTTCGGAGTAGCTGCACGAGCGTACATCGGTTCGGAACGGTCCAACGAGGAGTGGATTTCCTCGCACCTCGAACTGAGGGACGGCAACGGCACACTGCAACCCGGGTACGGGTGGATCTTCCCCCTCGGTACCGGCGAGGTGAACATCGGCGTCGGGACCCTCGCGACCGCGAAGCGGCCCGCGAACGGGTCACTGCGGCCCCTACTGGATCTCTACACCGATCAGCGACGCGCCGACTGGGCCCTCACCGGCGACCTACGAGCGGTGGCGTCCGCGCTGCTGCCGATGGGCGGAGCCGTGTCGAACGTCGCGGGCGAGAACTGGGCGATCATCGGCGACGCGGCGGCCTGCGTCAATCCGCTCAACGGCGAGGGCATCGACTACGGCCTCGAAGGCGGCCGCATGATCGCCGATCTCCTCGACGAGAGAGATCTGACCCTGACGTGGCCGAACCTGCTGCGCGAGCACTACGGGCAGGCGTTCTCCATCGCTCGGCGCCTGGCAGGTCTGCTGACGGTGCCCCGATTCCTCCCGGCGACCGGTCCCATCGGCATGCGCTCACGCGCGCTGATGACCGTCGCAGTTCGTGTCATGGGCAACCTCGTCACCGACGCCGATACCGATCTCGTCGCGCGGGCATGGCGTGCGACCGGCAGCGCGTCGTCGAGAATCGACTCCCGGCCCCCGTTCACATGATGCAGTTCACATGATGCCGCGCTAACGCACGGCGCGGTGCAGCGCGACGATCCCGCCGGTGAGGTTGCGCCACTGTACGGAGGACCATCCGCTCTCGGCGATGGTGGCAGCCAGCTGCTCCTGCGTGGGCCACGCACGGATCGACTCGGCGAGGTAGACGTACGCGTCGGGGTTGGACGAGACCGCGCGCGCGACCGCAGGCAACATCTTCATCAGGTACTCCATGTAGACCGTCCGGAACGGTGCGAACACCGGCGTCGAGAATTCACACACGACCAGGCGTCCACCCGGCTTGGTGACGCGAGCGATTTCGGCCAGTCCGGCGCGGAAGTCGGAGACGTTGCGCAACCCGAAGGAGATGGTCGCTGCGTCGAAACTCGCATCGGCGTACGGCAGATGCATCGCGTCACCGGCGACCATGGGGACCGGACGCTCCGAACCGGCCTGCAGCATGCCCTTCGAAAAGTCCGTTGCCACGCACCACGCACCGCTGCGGGCGAGCTCGACGGTCGAGACGCCGGTGCCGGCGGCGAGATCGAGCACCTTCTCCCCCGGTTTCGGGTTCAACGCCTCGCGGGTGAGCTTGCGCCAGCTGCGATCCTGACCAAAGGACAGAACTGTGTTGGTGATGTCGTATCGACGGGCGACGCCGTCGAACATCGACGCGACCTCGTGTGGTTCCTTGTCGAGCGTTGCACGCGTTGTGGACACGAATTCGAGCTTACGTCAGCACGCATCCGCTCAGAATCAGGCGGATCGAAGCGACCGACGAGACTCCCAGCCGAGTACCTCGCTGTAGTGACCGAGCAGTTCGTCGCAGATCGCCGGCCAGGTGCGGTGCAGGACGGACTTGCGTGCGGCTTCACCGAACCGGGCTCTCATCGACGACGAGGCCAGCGCGGTAACCGCGCTGGGGAGCAGTTCGGTGAAACGGTCCACGGGCAGCAGGTACCCGTTGCGGCAGTGCGAGATCAGGTCGCGCGGCCCGCCCGCGTCCGGCCCGATGACCGGGATGCCGCTGGCGAGGGCTTCCTGCACGGCCTGGCAGAAAGTCTCGTGCTCACCGGGATGCACGAACACATCGAAGCTCGCGTACGCCTGCGCGAGATCGTCGCCGCCTAGCTGGCCGGTGAATATCGCCGACGGCATCAACTGCTCCAGGGAGGCGCGGTCGGGGCCGTCGCCCACCACAACGATTTGGATGTCGGGGTTGTCTGCGATAGCGGCGAGCCGCTCCACATGCTTCTCCGGTGCCAGCCGTCCGACGAATCCGACGATCAGCTGTGCGTTGCCGTCACCGAGCCACTGCCTGCGTAGGGACTCGCGGCGAGCGGACGGCGCGAATCGGATCGCGTCGACGCCCCTGGCCCATCGGTGCACGCGAGGGATTTTGTGCTGTTCGAGTGCGTCCACCGCGGACGTGGACGGGGCGAGGGTTCGGGCGGCGCCGCGATGCACTCGCCTGGTCCAGCGCCACGCGGCACGGGATGTAAGTCCGAGGCCGTAGCTCTCGGCGAATCCAGCGACATCCGTCTGGTAGACGGCCACTGCCGGAACGCCGAGGCGGTTGGCTGCGGCGAGCCCGCCGGCGCCGAGTAGAAACGGCGATGCCAGGTGAACGACGTCGGGATCGAACTCGCGCAGCGTCGACGTCAGACCGGGGCCGGGCAGTCCGACGGGCAGCGAACTGACCTTGGGCACCATGACGGCCGGTACCCGGTGCACCGGGGTGCGCCCGTGTTCGACTGCCGCACGAGGCTTGCCGGCCGGGGTGTCCGGCGCGACGACCATCGCCTGATGGCCCGTTCTCTCCAGATGCTCGAGGACTCGGAGCACCGAGTTGGTGACGCCGTTCATGTTGGGTAGGAACGATTCCGCAACGATGGCTACTCGCACGATCCCCAGTGTGGGCAGCCGTTCCGGCCATTTGGGAGCGAGGACGTTACGAGTGGGCGAAGTTCGCGCGAATCATCTGATCGCGTTCACCTCACTGCTTGCGTCTGAGCAGGAACATGAGCGGGCCGGCTATTGCCCATGTCACGACCACGACGGAGGCCGCTGGGACGACGGCCACGGAGGCGTTGCGTCCGGATACTCGAACGAGATCCGGTTCGGATCGCGCGTACTCGACGTCGATGTTCTGACCGGCGATGAGATTGGTGGGGTAGAGAACGCCCAACTCGGGGTTGTGGGTCACGCCGTCCGGGGTGACGAAGCTGATCGCCGACCTCAATTTCCCGGCCGAGAGCACTTCTGCCGTCGCTCGCCCCTCGTCGGAAGTGATGGTGCGATCGTTCTGCCACGCAGCGACGACGAGCAGGAAAGCCAGCACCGACAGACCGACTGCCACCACGAACACCGAGGCCCTCGCCCGCCGCCGAATCTTCGCGGTGCGCTCGTCGATGTTCACGCTGCGAGTACTCACGCCCCCAGACGTTACTGGGCCGCTGTAGACGACCGCTCCGGTAGCGTTGTTCGACATGTCTCGCGACTTCGAGTTCACGATCAATTCCGAGTACACGCCGGCCGATGTGCACGAGGCCCTCACCAGCACGGATCAGTGGCTCGCGCGCTTCGCGAAGGCCGAGAAGGTCGACGGCTACGCGTTGACGGCACACGGGAACGGCGGGTTGACCGTCGAGATGTCCGAGGAGGTCGGTACCTCGGAACTGCCCGGGTTCGTCAAGAAGGTGGTCAGGGGCAAACTGCTCATCACTCGAACCGACTACTGGGGCCCACTCGACGGTGACCGCGCCGACGGGACCTTGCAAGGCGGGGCGACGGCGGTCGCAGCCCGGGTACAGGGCACGATGACGCTGCGTCCCGGCGGATCCGGAACCGTGCTGACGGTCAGCGGTATCTCGACGGTGAAGATCCCGCTGATCGGCGGCAAGATCGAGTCGCTCGTCAACGACATGATCAAGGACATGGTCGACCGGGAGACGCGCGAAACAGTCGAGTGGGCGCGCAAGCAGGACGGAATGACACCCAACAGCTAGAGGCGCGTGCGAATCCCGGCGTGGAGTTCGCGCAGCCCCGAGCGTTCGGTGGTCACTTCGAGGACACGGATCTCCTCGGTGCCCTCGCTCAGCGCCGCAGCCAGGGACGACACGTCGACGCTGCGGTGCTCGATCCGATATGCCGCACACAAGGCCGCGAGATCCATCCCGTGCGGCGTCCCGAACACCCGCTCGAACGCCCCCGCGTACTGCGGATCGCCCTGCTCGAGAAGTTCGAAGATTCCGCCGCCGTCGTCGTTGGCCACGACGATGGTCAGATCGCTCGGCCGCGGCTCACCGGTACCGATCAGCAACCCCGCCGCGTCGTGCAGGAATGTCAGGTCGCCGAGAAGCGCGATGGTGCGACCCGAACCGGAGAGCGCCGCGCCGACGGCCGTCGAGACGGTCCCGTCGATGCCCGCGACGCCGCGGTTCGAGAGCACCCGCACCCCGTGCGTCGGATAGCTCACCAGGGCCGCATCGCGCACCGGATTGGACGCTCCCAGCAGGAGCTGATCGCCGTCTCGGAGCGAGGACATCACCGTCGCCGCGACGTGCAGGCCAGTCGGCTTGGGGTGCGCCGCGAGTTCGTCGCGCACTGCCATGTCGGCGCGCGCGGACAACTCCGTGCAGCGCTCGAGCCAGCCGCCGCGGGGGCTGCCCGAGGTGATCGCCCTGGTTCCCGTGGCGAGGACGTTTCCGGAGACATCCGGCCAGCGCGGCCCGGTGGTGAGCGCGATGACCTCAACCGACGGGTTCGCCAGCAAGGACGACACCTCTCGATGCAGCGTCGGCCGACCGGTGATGATCGCCTGCCGGGGTTCGAGTTGTGCCAGAGCGAGCGGGTGCAGCGGAACGCCGTGCAGCGGAGCCGTCGGCTCGGCCACCGTCGGCAGACCGGCGAGCTCGGGACGCAGGGCCGCCCCGTGGCCGGAGACCACGATCGTGTCCACACTCAGGTCGACGTCGACAGGCACGTCCAGCGTCGCCATCTGCGTCGTGGTCCAGGGAGCGCCGCCGGCCCGGCCCTGCGGGGCAGGCGTGAGGTCGGTGAGATCGGGAACCAGTGGTTCACGAAGCGGGATATCGAAGTGCGCCGGGCCGGCATTGCCCGAGCGGGTGCCACGAGCAGCAGCGAGGACTCGGCAGACCGCACTGCGCCACTGACTGTTCTGACCGTCGCCGTCCTCGGCTAGACCGAGACTGATGGTCGCGCGGACCTGGCTGCCGAACAACCCCAACTGCTCGATGGTCTGGTTGGCGCCGGTGCCGAGCATCTCGTACGGACGGTTCGCGCTGAGCACCACCAGCGGCATCCGGGCGTAGTTGGCTTCGAGCACCGCCGGGCCGAGGTTCGCCACCGCGGTCCCCGAGGTCATCACAACCGGCACGGGCCGTCCACCGCTGCCCATGATCAGCCCCAGTGCCAGAAAGCCTGCGGTGCGCTCGTCGATCCGCATGTGCAGCCGGAGCCGGCCCGAGGTGTCCGCGTCCTGCAGCGCGAACGCTAACGGCGCATTGCGCGAACCCGGGCACAGTACGACATCGCGAACACCACCACGAACGAGTTCGTCGACGACAGTTGCGGCCTGTGCGCTGGACGGATTCACCTCTCCAGATTGTCAGATTCTCGTCGCGTCGACCTATTCGGCCCGCGGGCCGTGCTGATCACCGCACGAATGTTTGACACGATAACGGTGTGCGCACTGTCTTCGACCCGTCAGCAATGCCGCCCGGTGGCCTGTATCCCCTGCTCACCGCCTCGGTCGTGCCCCGTCCCATCGCGTGGGTGTCCACCGTGTCCGCCGAGGGGGTCGCCAATCTCGCTCCGTACAGCTTCTTCTCGGTCTCCTCGCCCAACCCGCCGGTGGTGCAATTCACCTCAGTGGGACGCAAGGACAGCCTGCGGAACATCGAGGCAACGGGCGAGTTTGTGATCAATCTCGCGACGGCGCACATGGTCGAGCAGATCAACGCGTCCTCCGCCGGTTACGAACACGGCGTCAGCGAACTCGAAGCCCTCGGCATCGCGAGTGAGCCGAGCGAGAAGGTTGCCCCGCCTCGCGTCGCCGAATCCCCCGTTGCCATCGAGGCCACGCTGCATCGAATCATCGAGGTCGGCAATTCCTTCGTGGTGATGGGACGCGTCGTCGCGATCGCCGTGCGCCCCGAGTTCCTCGCCGCGGACGGCCTCCCGTCGTTCGAGGCCATTGCACCGCTGAGCCGTCTCGGCCGAACCGAATGGGGCATGCCGCCGGAGGTGCGTACGATCGATCGCCCCGGCGTCCCTACTTGACCCGCTGGCTCACCCTTGCCCTGATCACCGTCGTAGCGACGGCCGGGGCTTCTTGGCTCGCGGTTCCGTCCGCGGGCCTGTTCGTCGCACTGTTCGTCGCGCTGGTGTTCGCGCTGGCCGGGTGGGCACCGAGATCGGGCGTACCGCGCCGCTGGGGAATCGCCGCACAGGCAGTGCTCGGCGTCGAAATCGGCACTCTGGTCCAGCGCGATGCACTGGCCACTCTCGGTGACGCCTGGGTGCCCGTAGTCGCGGCGTGCGTCGGGACGCTGCTGCTCTCCATCGCCGCGGGAGCATTGCTCGGACTGCGTCGGGACGTGGATTCGCTGACCGGCGCGCTGGCACTCGTCGCCGGCGGGGCGTCGGGGTTGGTGGCGATCGCGCAGGAACTCGGCGGCGACGAACGCATCGTCGCCGTGGTGCAGTACCTGCGAGTCGTGCTGGTGACGACGACGATGCCGATCGTCGCGATCGTGGTGTTCTCCGCGCACGGGAACGGTGACGCCATCATCGACACCTCGGACGCGGGCGCACCGTGGTTGCTCGATCTTGCCTTCGTGGCGATCTGCGCGGCCGTCGGTTACTTGCTGGCCCGTCTGATCAGGTTGCCCGCCCCGGGCTTGCTCGGGCCGATGATCGTGGTGACGGCCATCGACTTGCTGGGAGTCTCCATCGATGGCAATGTGCCGGCGCTGCTGCTCACCGCCGCGTACATCGGCATCGGTTGGCAGGCGGGACTGAAGTTCACGATGGATAGTCTGCGCATGATCTCGCGGATACTGCCGACCGCCCTGCTGTTGATCATCGGCATCACCGTCGGGTGCGCAGTCCTCGGACTCGCGCTCGCCGCCACGACGTCCATGTCGGCGTACGACGGCTATCTCGCCACCACCCCGGGCGGTGTGTATGCCGTCCTCGCAATTGCGGCCTCCACCGGCGCCAATGTCACGTTCGTCGTTGCCGCGCAAGTGATCAGGGTGTTCATGATGCTCTTCGCGGTCCCGGTGGGCGCCAAGATCGTGCGCCACTATCGACGGCCCTGACTCGATGCGGCCGTGGCAGGACTTAGAGTTCAGCTATGCCCGATACTCGCTTCGGCCACGCGGTAGGTCCCGCCGTCGGTGATGACGATCGCAAGTCCTACGCCACACTGCGGGCCAGGACAACACCGCGCGCAGAGCGGTACCAACTGGGAAGATCCCTGCGTGAGAAGGTTTCTCGCGAGTCCATGGGCGAGTGGAACCCGCCCCTCGATCGCCTGGATCCGATCCGTCAGATCGAGTTCTCCCACGAGGGCCGCATCGATTGGCTCATCCCGGTCCGCGTCGAACGCATGATGGAGTCGCCGTACGGCTTCCTGCGCGGAACCGCGATCGTGATGGCGCGCGACGTTGCGCTGCTGCCGTCGACAGGCATCAATCCTGTGGTGAGCGGCGACTCCCACCTCGGCAACTTCGGCTTCTACGCCTCCCCCGAGCGCGACCTGGTGATCGACCTCAACGATTTCGACGAGGCCCACCCCGGTGCCTGGGAGTGGGATCTGCGACGCCTCGTCGCAAGCATCTGGGTGGCGGGCCGTCAGAACGGCCACAGCGAATCGCAGTGTGAGGATGCCGTCGCCGCCTGCGTTCGGGCATATCGCATCGAGGTCTCGCGGCTGGCCGACGAACCGCTGATGTCGCGTTCGTTTCAACGGTTGACGGCCGAGAAACTGCAGGCCGACGCCACCGAGGGCTCGCTCCGCAGAGAGATCAAACGGGCGACGAAGAAGGCCCGCCGACGCACCAGCGACCGGGTACTGCCGCAGTTCACCGAGGAGCACGAGGGGACGCGGCGACTGGTCGAGGAACCGCCGATCACCACGCGGATACCCGAGCGCGACGAGAACCTGCTGGCCGAAGGCCTCGACGAGTACCTCGAGACCCTCTCGCCGCATTGGCGGCGGGTACTGGGCGGCTACACCCTGATCGACGTCGCGCACCGAGTCGTGGGTGTGGGAAGCGTCGGGCTGCGGGCGTACGTGGCGCTGCTCGAGGGCAGCAGTCCCGACGACGTGGTGTTTCTGCAACTCAAGCAGGCCAGACGGTCGGTCCTGGCGCCCTACGTGCACGGCGAGGACGCCTGGCACGCACATCAGGGACAACGCGTCGTCGAATATCAGCAGGACCTGCAGACCGTGAGCGATCCGCTGCTCGGGTGGACGACGATAGACGGTCGGCAGTACTACGTACGACAGTTCCGCAACATGAAGGGCACCATCGATCTCGGTTCGATCGATGCGCCCGCGCTGGTCGACTACGCGGGAGTGGTCGGGCGCCTGTTGGCGAAGGGCCATGCCCGCACGAGTGGGGCGTCGATGATCTCGGGCTATGCCGGGGGTTCCGATGCTCTGGACACGGCACTGTGCCGATTCGCTCGGCTATACGCCGACCAGACCGAGGCCGATCACGCGCAGTTGGTGCAGGCGGTCAAGAACGGCCGCTTCGCCGGCATGTGAGTGGAAATACGTGTCCCCCTATGTATTTCCACTCACATGCGCGTAGCTCCTATCCGGCGTATTTGGTGACCAGTGCGCCTACACGCGGAAGCGCCTCGACGACGTTCTTCTGCGCCGAGCCGCGCAGGCTGCCGTAGAACTTCTTGACGACGCTCTTGTCGGTCTCCTCGATGCGCGAGTCTGTCACCGACAGCAACGCGTTGGACACCTGGTCGGAGTTGGCGACAAGGTAGTCCGAGAACGACCCGGCGGGCGCGGCGTTGTACGACTGCCAGAACGGTTCGAGCTGGGCCACGAAGTCCGGCCAGAGCGCCTCCACGGCCCGGTCGATGTACGAGGGTCCGACCTTCTTGACAGCCCCGTATCCGCCCTTGACGGCGAGGCCGCTGGCGCCCTTCTTGTCCGCAACCTCGGCGTCGATCAGTGCCAGAATGTCCGGCATCAGCACATCGCGCTTCGACTCATCGAGCAAAGATTCCTTCAGTGCAGCAACCACTTCGATTTCCTCTCGGATGGTATTTTTTCGGCCACGCGAACCGGGGAAGAGTACTACAGGAGGGTGAAGCACCGCCGGACTCGATCGTGCCACCACGCCACCCGATCCTCCGATGCGGCCAGGGCCTGCAGCCGCTCCGGATCGGGCACCGCGACAGCAGCAGCCAACGTACCGTCGACGAGTTCGGCGTGCTCGCACACGTCCTGCGTGAACAGACTTCCGGTGCCGAGCCCGCAGGCGAATTCCAGCTTGGGGATCGCCGCGGCGGCGGCGAGGCCCGCAGCCATCCCGACCGCCGAGTCGAGAGCACTGGAGACAACCACCGGCACACCGTATTCGCCGAGCTCTCCGGCCAATTCCAACAGCGCGCGCATGCCCCCGAGCGGAGCGACCTTCAGCACGGCAACGTCCGCTCCCCCGGCTCGGACGACCCGTAGCGGATCCTCGGCGCGCCGGATGCTCTCGTCGGCCGCGATACGCACACCCGGCAGACGCCGGCGAACCTCGACCAACTCGGGAACCGTCGCGCACGGCTGTTCGGCGTACTCGAGCTCGCCGTCTTCGAGCAACGCGGTGAGCGCGGTGACTGCCTCCTCGACGGACCAGCCCCCGTTGGCGTCGACGCGCACCCGTGGGACGCGGGCCCGTACGGCCCGCACTCGGGCGATGTCCTCGGCGAGGGTCTGCCCCTTTTCGGCAACCTTCACCTTCGCCGTGTCGACGCCGGCGTAGCGCTCCAGAATCCCCTCCACCGCGTCGGGCGAGACCGCGGGGACGGTGGCATTGACGCGGACGCGTTCGCGGTACGGCTTCGGTGGGCCCTCCCAGGCTGCCTCGATGCCGGCCCGTAGCCACGCCGAGGACTCCTGATCGTCGTATTCGACGAACGGTGCGAACTCACCCCATCCGGCCGGACCCTGGAACAGCACGACCTCGCGGGTGCTGATTCCGCGGAACCTGGTTCGCATCGGGAGCGCCAGCACGTGCGCCCCATCCAACACATCCTCGACGGAGGTGTCTGTCACTGCTGGCCCTTCAGCAGCTGAACCATCAGCGCCTCGCAGTCCGCGAGGACGTTGCCTTCGGTGTCCTTCAGTACCGCGCTGATGAACGTCTTGCGCCCCTCGACACGATCGACGCTGCCCTCGATGACCAACTCGGTGTCCAGTGGAGTGACCTTGCGGTAGTTGATGTGCAGGAAGGCTGTGCGACTGATGGGGCGCCCGTAGGCGTGCTGGATCATGCCGAACAGGTCGTCGAAGAGCAGTGGCAACGTGCCCCCGTGCGCCGCGCCGTTTCCGCCGAGATGGAAACGACGGAACGTTCCGCGGCTGCGCACACCCTCCGGATCGAACTTCTCCAGCGTCCACGGCAGCATCAGCAACGAGCCACGTCCGGGAAGAGACATCACACGCCCGGCGGGGGCCTGCCCCTCCGGCACCTGGAACGGCGCCAGCAGCTCGTTGAGCGCCTCCACCTTCTCGGCTACCTCGACGGTCAGCTCGGGCGTCGGCGCGGCGCTGACAGCCAGATCCTGCAGTCTGCGAAGGGCCTCGACGAGTCGACCGAATTCGGGCCCGACGTCGGCAGCGGTGTACTTGGGGAATCCACCATGATGCTCGTACTCGTCCTGGCCTGCCTTTTCACTCATGCCAGCACCGTAACCCGTGGCGCGGCAATCTATCGTGGCGGGCGTGACCTTCACTCCTGCGCTATGGCGACCCGTTTCCGGCTTCGACGACCTCACCGACATCACGTACCACCGGCACGTCACGGACGACACCGTCCGTATCGCGTTCGATCGGCCCGAGGTACGCAACGCGTTTCGACCCCACACGGTCGACGAGCTCTACCGCACCCTCGAGCACGCCCGCGTCAGCTCGGATGTCGGCACGGTGCTGTTGACAGGAAACGGGCCCAGCGCGAAGGACGGCGTGTGGTCGTTCTGCTCGGGCGGCGACCAGCGTATTCGCGGCCGTAGCGGCTACCAGTACACGGAGCAGGATGCGAGCACGGGCCAACCGGGAGAGACCGCCGATACGGTCGACAGGGCCCGCGCGGGACGGCTACACATCCTGGAGGTGCAGCGTTTGATTCGATTCATGCCCAAAGTGGTCATCTGCCTGGTCAACGGATGGGCTGCGGGCGGTGGGCACAGCCTGCACGTCGTGTGCGACCTGACGCTCGCAAGCCGCGAGCACGCCCGATTCAAGCAAACCGACGCCGATGTCGGCAGCTTCGACGGCGGTTACGGCAGTGCGTATCTAGCCAAGATGGTGGGACAGAAATTCGCGCGCGAGATATTCTTCCTCGGCGATACCTACACGGCCGAGGACATGCACGCGATGGGTGCCGTCAACCGCGTCGTCGATCACGCCGAGCTCGAGAACGTTGCCATCGAGTGGGGCAGGAAGATCAACGGCAAATCCCCGCAGGCGCAACGGATGCTCAAGTACGCCTTCAACCTGCAGGACGACGGTCTGGTGGGCCAGCAGCTGTTCGCGGGCGAGGCCACCCGGCTCGCATATATGACCGACGAGGCCGTCGAGGGCCGCGACTCCTTCCTCGAGAAGCGCGCCCCCGACTGGTCACCGTTCCCGCGGTACTTCTAGAAGCGAGTCCATGTCCCCGGCCCGAACCCCGCCAGCGCACCGCCGCCGAACGCCCGAAGGCGGCGGTGCGGCGATCATCGAGTGGTTCGTACAGCCTCATGACTACGAGTGGATGACTGAGTTCCAGAACTCGCACCCATCGGGGAAGATCATCCGCGTCATCGTGGCGTTGTCGCTGATCAACATCAGCGGCATGTCGGCGATGTCCCTGTTCGCGGAGGGCGGCCCCGCGGGCCCGTTCGGGACGACGCTGACACTGCTGCTGTGTGCGTCGAATCTGGTGATCGCCGCTCTGTGGCTGCTACGGCCGTTTCCCGGGCGTCTCGGCGTCATCGCGTTCACGGTGTACGCAGACATCGGGGTGGCAGCCGCGCTGGCCGTTCTCGACCTACGCAACGCGCTGCTCGGGTGCGTCGTGTTCGCCGTCATCGGCGCGTTCGCGACTTTCTTCGTCAGCCCGCGCTGGGTGGTGGCACACCTGATCTTCGCGGCGTCGGTCGTGTCGACCTTCGCGTTCCTGCTCTATCTCCGTGGCGACATGGACACCATCACCTTGCTGGTCCAGACCGACGTGGTGCTGATCGGCATCATGAGCGTTCCGGTCACGTCCCACATCTTCCTCACCACCCTGTCCGCGGACGCTCGAAGCTCCGCACTCGACCCGCTGACCGGACTACTGAACCGCCGCGGCCTCGATGCAGCGATCTCGGAACTGTGGCCACAGGGTCGACTCGAGGGGCAGTGCGCAGCCGTCATCGTCGTCGACATCGACAAGTTCAAAGCCGTCAACGACCTGCACGGCCACGACGAGGGCGACAAAGTCATTCGGCGAGTAGCCGATCGATTGTTCGGACACCTGTCGCGGTACGGCGTCCTCGGCCGCACCGGAGGCGAGGAGTACCTGGCAGTGGTGATCACCTCGCGGCTGCACATCGACGCCCTGATTCACGGCATCCGACGCGCCCTGCACGACTCGAACGACGCCGTCCCCGTGACGGTGAGTGTCGGCGCGGCAATTCTCTACGCCGAATCCCCGCTGTGGACAACGGACTCGGACACCGTCAGCACCGCGACCCGCGCTGCCGATTCGACGATGTACCAGGCCAAAGCAGCGGGCGGCAACAGGGTCGTCACGACGCTCATCTGACGAATGCGCGGCTGCAATACTGGCGCTGTGGAGATTCTGAGCAGTAGAACGATCCTGCGCCCCGCCGACTACGAGCGAACGCTCGCCTTCTATCGGGACGGTCTCGGTCTCGCCATCGCCCGCGAGTATCGCGCCGGCACGGTGTTCTTCGCCGGGCAGTCGTTGATCGAGATCGCCGCGCACGGCGGTTCCGAAGTGCCGACGATCTTCGACGGCGCACTGTGGCTGCAGGTCCGCGACATCGATTCCGCCGTCGCCGAGCTCGAATCCCGAGGCATCCCGATCGAGCGGGAAGCGCAGCAGGAACCCTGGGGACTTGTCGAACTCTGGCTCCGTGACCCGGACGGGGTTCCCATCGTGCTGGTGGAGATACCGGCCGAACATCCGCTCCGCCGCGACGTGCGAAAGACCTGACGCCGCTACCCCTCGTCGCCTGGGGCCTCGTCGCCTGGGGTCTCGTCGCGTGGAGCCTCGAGCATCCGGCGCACCGCGACCGCGGACTGGGGACGTGACCACAGGAAGCCCTGCGCGAACGTGCAGCCGAGTTCCAAGGCGATATCGGCCTGCTTACGCGTCTCGATGCCCTCTATCACCATCGACATTCCCAGATCCTGCGCGATCGAGGACAGCGCTTTGAGCACAGCGCGGCCCCTGGTCGTGTCGATGAATCCGGTGAGGTGGCCGTCGATCTTGATTCCGTCCGGTTCCAGCGTCACGAGTCGCTCGAGCGAGGACCAGCCGGACCCGAAGTCGTCGAGCAGAACTCTGAAGCCGAGGGCGTGCACATCGTCGATATGTCGACGGATGAGTGGCCCGTCGTTGACCGAGGAGGTCTCGGTGAGCTCGAGTGAGATCAGACGCGGCTCCATCGAGGACAGCGCAAATGCACTCTGCAGCTGCGCCACCGCGTCGGGATGCGCCAGATGCCGTCCGGACAGGTTGACGGAAAGACGCAGACCGGGGCGCAACTGTTGCCACAGCTGGGCTTCCTTCACCGCCAGTCGCAACACCTCGAGATCGATGTCGATGATCAGTTCGCTGGACTCGGCGAACGGTACGAAATCCCCGGGCGAGACGAGTCCTCGCGTGGGGTGATGCCATCGCGCGAGGGCCTCGAAGCCGATGACCGTCTCGGTGCGCATATCCACCACCGACTGAAACCACGGCACGATCTGCCCGGCATACAAACCGCCGGCAAGGTCATGATCGTTGTCCAACTTCGCCGGGGTGGAACCGATTCGGCGGTGCAGCTCGAGCTGTTCCTCGAGCACGGAACCGTACTGCTCGAGCTCCTGCAACTGGCCATCGCTCAACTCGCGTGGCATCCGGTCCAGCAGGCACAGCGACCCGACGACCAGACCTTCACGCCCACGCAAGGGCACCGACGCATACGCGGCGATGCCGTTCTGATCGAGAATGCCGCGCTGACGCACGGTGGCCTCCACCCGATTGCGTGCGACCACGGACGGTCTTGCGGTGCGCACCACGTCGTCGCAGAGCGTGGTGGAACGCTCTACCGTCGACACAGGTGGCCCACCTATGTTGACCAGCGTGTACTGCATGGTTTCGTCGAGCACATTGAGCTGCGCGATAGCGAAACCGACACTGCGTGCGGCCAGCTCGACGGTGGTGCGCAGCGCCGGCGTGGTCGCCTCGATATCGAGGTAGCGGCGGGCGGAATCGCTCTGTCTACGGGCGCGGGAACGACGATTCGGCAGCGTCGCGTCGTGTTCCACGCATGCCCCCTCCCCGACAGCTGCACGGCGGCGGTCCGGTGCCTCGTCCGGCAATGAGCTTAACCGCGAGGCGCCGCCTTCGGGTCGACGAGCGAGGTTGTCTTCTTTACAGGCTGGGCATTTGGGTGTGCAACAAACGGTGCCGCAACAGAGCGGCGCCGAGTCGCACTCCGTCGGGCGACGGGACCGTTGTCGAGCTGCCCCGGCGGGTGGCGTCGTAGGTGAACGCACCGAGCGCGGTGAGATCGGCGAGAACGTCCCCGGCGAGCGGCCCGACACTCTCGCTCGGGACAGGTCCACCGTGGTGCGTCCACCCCTCGGCGGTGAGTATTTCGGTGAGCAGCTCGGCCTCCCCCGCGGGAGGTGCGCCGCGGGCGATATCGGCGAACACGACTTCCGCGGCAATGGTGTCCGGGTGGTAGGCGGTGCCGACGAATCCGCCGATCAGTGTCGTCCACATGCGGTCGGCGCTCATTCCGCGTGCCCTGGCCGTCGGCAGCAGTCGGCCGTGATGCCGACGGACCAGACCGAGCCTGCGCAACAGCCGTCGCACCCGCAGGACGGGCACGGTGTCGATCTCCTCTCCCGGCGGGAACGGCCACTCGCTCGGCGTCCACAGGGTGCCGAGGGCTCGCTCGACCACGGCGCCGGGCAGATATCCGCGCTCGGTCAGGTCGATACCGTCGCCGACGAGGGCGAGCAGGCCCTCGAGTCTTCGCACACAGGAGTAGGCCGGTTCGACGGCCTCGTGCAGCACTTCGGCTGTATCGCGGTAGAGCTCGATCCGCGGCGGGCTGTATCGCGTCCACAACATGATGCGGTGATCGAGTAGCTGCTCGATGAGTACGCCGCCCGCACGTTCGGAGCGCAGCACCGAATCGGTGAGGCGGCGACGCTTGGCAGCGACCGCGGCATCGCGAAGAGGCCGTCCGCCGACTCGGCTCGGCGCGAACTCACCCGCAATCGTCGCCACTTCGAGGGTCTCACCGATCAGACTCACGACGGCCAGTTCGGGATCCTCGGGAGTGTCCTGCCAGGTGATGAGATCGGTGTCCGGCGGGCCTATTCCCGACGCGGCGACCGCGTCGGCGATCTCCGACTGCCTGCCTGCGTCATCGGTGTTGTCGAGGAGTGCCCGGGTGCGTGGGCTGCGAGCGATGTCCGCGTAGCGCGCATGCCCCAGACGGTCCAGCAGCTCGGCGAGCGCCAGCGCGATCTCCCAGGCCCGCTCGCGGTCCTCGGCGATCTCGACGAGGTGTTGCCAGAGAAATGTCTGCACCGAGCTCTGCGTCGGTCCGGCCGGGGGCGAGAGGCCGCGCAGCCCCTCCCACCCGAGTTGGGCATCGGCCGCCGTCGCCGGATCGATCGAGTCCAGAGACGACAACGCGGCAGCGACCGCCTCGTCGATGCTGCTGCGACCCCCGCCGATCTCGTCGAACTCCACGGTTCAACTGTCCCACAGCGCGCGTCTAGGCTGGTCCGAGTGAGCATGCTCCGTGAAATGTCCGTGCCCACCGGCCCGGCTGTGGCGGAACTGCTGCCGCAACTCTCATCGATTCTCGACGGGAACTCCGATGACGCGAACTGCGATGCGGTGCTGCCGGTGCCCGCCGGTGACGACAGAGAAGCGGGACGTCTGCGCGGCGCGCTGTCTCCCGGTTCGCCGATCCAGCCCGAGGCCGCGCTCGTCGTCGCGACGTCCGGTACCACCGGGACCCCCAAGGGTGCGATGTTGTCGGCCGACGCACTACGAGCGAGCGGCACCGCTACACACGATCGGCTCGGCGGGCCGGGCAGTTGGTTGTTGGCCCTGCCGGCTCATCACATCGCGGGATTGCAGGTGCTCCTGCGCAGTGTTCTGGCCGGGACGCGGCCCGAGATACTGGACGTCTCCGACGGTTTCGACCCGTCGCAGTTGCCGGCGGCGGTCGGGAGAATGTCGGGGCGTCGGTACACGTCCCTGGTGCCGACGCAGCTGGTCAAGGCGCTCGGCGACCCGGCGGCGGCGGAGGCGTTGGCGGAGCTGGATGCGGTGCTGCTCGGCGGGGCCGCTACACCGGTGCCGTTGCGAGAACGCGCGGAGGCGGCCGGGATCAACGTGGTGCGTACCTACGGCATGAGCGAGACCGCAGGCGGGTGTGTCTACGACGGTGTGCCGCTCCGCGGGGTGGAGATCTGGATCGTCGACGGCCGGGTGGTGCTCGGCGGCTCGACAGTCGCGCTCGGCTACCGCGGGATGCCGAATCATCCGGCTTTCGCCGACGCAGGGCGTTTTCGCACGGACGACGCCGGAGTGCTGACCGACGGTGTGCTGTCGATAACCGGCAGGCTCGACGAGGCCATCTCCACCGGCGGGCTGACAATCGTGCCCCAGGTCGTCGAAGCCGCGGTCGCAACGCATCCTGCGGTGCGCGAATGCGCGGTGGTCGGCTTGCCCGACGAACGCCTGGGCGAGCGAGTCGCGGTGGCGATCGTCGCTTCGGCGGCAGTGACGTTGGCGGACCTGCGCGCACATGTGGCGCTCACACTCGACGCCACGGCTGTGCCGCGGGAGTTGTACATCGTGGAAACGCTGCCCACCAAGGGGCCTGGAAAGATCGATCGGTCGGCGTTGCGGGCAGCGCTCGCGCCCCGCCGGCCCGCGGTGTGAATCACCACCGAGTGACCTGAAAGCCCCGGGCGTGGAAGCATCGCGTACATGAGCACACTGGTCTGCTTCCATGCCCACCCCGACGACGAGGTCTTCACCACTGGCGGGATCATGCGCCTGGCCGCGGATGCAGGCCACCGCGTCGTGCTGGTCACTGCCACCGACGGCTCGCGCGGTGAGAGCCCCGAGAACATTCTCGCCGAGGGCGAGACTCTGGCCGAGCGGCGGGAGAACGAGTTGACGAGGTCCGCTCAGGCGCTGGGAGTGCACCGCATCGTCCTGCTCGGCTACCCCGATTCCGGCATGGCGGGCACGCCCGAGAACGACGACCCCGCTGCGTTCTGCAATGCCGACGTCGACTCTGCGGCGCGCAAGCTCGCCGATGTACTGCGGGAGGAGAACGCTGACGTCCTCACCATCTATGACCCCAACGGAGGATACGGCCACCCCGACCACATCAAGGTTCACTTCGTCGGCCTCCGCGCCGCAGAGTTTGCAGGTACCGAACACCTCTACGAGACGACGACCAACCGCGATCACATGAAGCAGTTGATCGCGGCGAATCCGTCCTGGTCGGAGGAGGATGCTCCCCAGGATGTGGAGACATTCGGGCTGCCCGCATCGGAGATCACCACCATCGTCGACGTCAGTAGCGTCATGGGGCCCAAGCGGCAGGCCATGGAGGCGCACGCAACGCAGATCGGCGACTTCGGGCCATTCTTGGCCATGCCACCGGAGACACTCGAACTCGTCTTCGGCCGCGAGTGGTTCAGGCGAGTCGGCGGCGGCCCCGGACTCACGGAGACGCAATTGCCCCTGTAGCCCTTGGTGGTTCCACGCTGACACCCGAACACCCACAGACGTACCGGTAGCAGGCACCGTTGCGTCCTTTCAGCATGTTAAGGATCGGAAAACAGACCGCGAGACGGTATGGTGGGCCGGAATGCAACGCGGAGATGCGCTTAGTTGCCGCGCACGAATGGGGATGGGAGGCCACGAGCAGCCATGATGTCGTCGGTCGGCATGTCCATGGGCTCGAGCGGAATCCGCGCGGTCCGAACCTCCGACGGGCAGGAGTTCTCGGTCGAATGGTTCCCGTTCGCGGGGCCGGTACCCGATGCAGAGGATGTCGCGCACGCCATCCGCACGATCGTCGACCGTCCCGATGCTCCGCATTCACTCGGTGTCGCATTCCCCGACCCCGATCACAGCGCGAAACTGAAGACCGCGCTGGTCGAGGAATACGTCTCCGAGGTACACATCATTTCGGAGATAGCCGGGACGATCGAGAAGCTGCGAACAGATCCAGATTTCGCGTATCGCACTGTCGCCATCTATGACTTGGGTGCATCCGGGCTCGAGATGACGATCGCGGACGTCGAGAGCGGCACCATCTACGCGGCGACTCGGTTACGTGACTTCAGCGGAGCCCACATCGACGACACTGTCCGCGACCACCTGTTGACGCTCGACATACTCGCGGTGCCGCGCACGTCGGAGGAAGAGAACTCTCTCCTCGATTTCAGCCGCGAGATCAAGGAAGCCCTCTCCACGCACCAGGCGACGCAGACCTCGGACGGTCGGTTCCGGCTGATGGACCGGCGCATGTTCGAGCTTCAGATCATCCGCTCCGCGGAGCGGTCTGCGATTGCACTGCGCGATCTCGCCGAGATGAGTGAGATCCCTCCCGAGGTGGTCGTGACAATCGGTGGTGGAGCACACATCCCCCTCATCGAAGAGGTACTGCAGCGTTACCTCGGCATTCCGGTTTTCGCACCGCCCGATCCGGAGTTCATTGCCGCGCAAGGCGCCGCTTTGTATGCCAGCCGGGTGGATGGAACGCGTCCGGTTGCCCCCGCCACCTCACGCAGAAGCGCGAAAACCATGTTGACGCCATTGCTGCGGTTCGGGCTGCCGTCGATAGTCGCTCTCGGGTTTCTGTCCTGGATACTGTGGCCGTCGCCTCCGCCGGATCACTCGGTCACCGGAACCCCCGACACCTCCGTCGAGGACGCGGTAACCGTCGGGACCAGCGCGTCGACCACCCGCGCCACGTCGTCCACGAGCTCCCCTGCCGCCGACACACCACCGCCGGCTCCGCCGCCGCCCACTCCGCCACCGGCGCTCGACGGCAAAGTGGCAGGCGATTCCGGAGGCTATTCCTCCGGAGGCTATTCGTCCGGAGGCTATTCGCCCCGGGGGTATATCGCGCCCGCAGCGCCGCCACCGCCTCCCCCACCGCCACCGCCTGCGTTCAACCTGCCTCGAATAGACGTACCGCAGATCCAGCTGCCGCACATTCAGCTACCCCCGCCCCCTCGACTACCGTTCTCCTGAGCCGGGACCTCTTGCGTAGCGCCTGTTCCCGATACGCAAGGATCAACGCATGGCCACCACTGCTGAATGGATCGAAGGCGCACGCCCGCGCACTCTCCCCAACGCCATTGCTCCCGTCCTCGTCGGAACCGGTGCGGCAGCCTCACTCGGGGATGCGGTGTGGTGGAAGGCGCTACTGGCACTGACGGTCTCGCTGGCGCTCATCATCGGCGTCAACTTCGCCAACGACTACTCCGACGGCATTCGCGGCACCGATGACGACCGGGTCGGGCCGATGCGGCTCGTCGGCTCGGGTGCAGCGACTCCAGCATCGGTCAAAGCCGCAGCCGTTGGATGCCTCGCAGTCGGCGGCGTCGCTGGTCTGGTTCTCGCCGCGACGACGGCGTGGTGGCTCGTCCTCGTCGGCGTCGTGTGCATCGCGGGTGCGTGGTTCTACACCGGAGGGAAGAAGCCGTACGGGTACAGCGGGCTCGGCGAAGTTGCGGTCTTCGTATTCTTCGGTCTTGTCGCAGTGCTAGGAACCCAATTCGTGCAGGCAGAACGAGTCGACTGGGTGGGTCTCGTCGCTGCGATCGCCGTCGGATCGTATTCCAGCGCGGTACTGGTGGCGAACAATCTGCGTGACATCGACACCGATCCCGCCTCCGGCAAACACACCCTCGCGGTGCGGTTGGGCGATGCCCGCACGCGGATGGTTCATCTCGCGCTGATGATCATCCCGTTCGCGGTGACGGTTGCACTCGTCGCGAGGACGCCGTGGGCGTTGGTGGCGCTGCTCGCGCTACCGCTGGCAGTACGCGCGAACAAGCCGGTACGTACCGGCGAGACAGGGTTGGCGCTCATTCCTGCCCTCCGCGACTCCGGGCTCGCGATGTTGGTGTGGGGTCTCGCGACTGGAGCTGCGCTGGCATTCGCCTAGCGCTTGTCGGGAACGAATGCCCCCAGCAGGAAGTTCACGATCGAGATGATCAGTGCGCCCCAGAAAGCCGCTCCGAAGCCGGTGATCAACAGTCCGTAATCGGTCGCCGTCGAGATCCACGCCGTCAACATCAACATCAGGGCATTGATGACGAGGGTGAACAACCCGAGCGTCAGAATCAGAAGCGGAAGCGAAAGCAACTGCACCACCGGCTTGATGAAGGCGTTCACGATGGTGAACACCGCCGCAATTCCCGCGAGGACGATCAAATCCCAGCCGTTACCGCGCCCGGAGCTGCTGAGGTCGATTCCGTCGACCCACTGCGCCGCAAGCCAGATCGCGACTGCGTTGATGACGAGCCGTACGAGAAATGTCATGCCAGAGACCCTAGTTGGTGAGGGCCGAGGTAGCCATGGATGGCCGCCGGGACGGTGCCACTACGGGACCAAGGATTCGATCCGCTCGCGCAGCCGATCAGGCTGGCGCACGATCTCGAGGAAGCCTTCGTCAGCGCCTCGAAGCAGGCCGAGCAGCAGGTGCTCACAGCGGATTTGCGAATCCTTGTGCGCGATAGCCTCACGCAACGCCAGCTCCAGTGCCTTCTTCGCGCCCGACGCGAATGCGATGTGCCCCGACTTTCGACGCAGCCACCCCCGCTTCTCGTCGGCGGGTCGGTCGAGCGCACCTTCGCCGAACGTGGCTTCGAGGCTCGCGCGGACCGCATCGAGATCGATACCGATCGATTCCAGCGCCTTCGAATCACCGTCGCCCAGCGCGATTCCGTCGGACAACCTCGATCTCACCGACTCGGAGGTGTACCCCTCACCTTCCAACGCGTCACGGAGCCCAGGCTTTGCCGATGCGATGACACCCAGAAAAACGTGAACGGGTTCGATTCGTGTCGCCTTCAGGTGTCGCGCTTCCCGCTGGGCTGCGATGACAGCCTCACGCGCGTCACTCGTGAACTTCTCGAACATTTTTCTCGCTCCTAGTTTCCGTTGTGCTTCTTGTGCACGGCTTGCTTGCTCACTTCGAGCGAGTCGGCGATCGATTGCCACGACCACCCCTGTCGTCGGGCGTTGCGTACCTGAATTGCCTCCAGTCGCTCGAGTAGACGACGGAGCGCAAGGACGGCCCGTAGACCCTCCTTCGGATCCGGGCTACCGGCTGCGGCCGCGAGTGTTGTTGCTTCGGTCATGAGCGTCAACCTACGTTGACACCCGGGTTTCGTCAACCTTGATTGACGTGCCGATACGAACCGGTGACGACGCATACCCTGGAACTCGTGAATACCGCGAACCTCACCCGGACCGAGACACGACGCCGATCGCGCCACATCACCAATGTCGCCTATCGCGTCGAGTTGGATCTGCGAGGCGCAGCCGATCCCGCGACGGACACTTTCGCAACGCGGACCACCGTCACGTTCGACGCCACCACCGCGTCGACATGGTTGGACTTCATCGGCCCCGAGGTGTCGGCGGTTACCGTCAACGAAGCGTCCGCCCCGGTGGATCACGATGGCTCACGCATTCAACTCGTCGGCCTGAGTGCACACAACACCGTCGTCGTCGACGCCCTCGCTCGGTACAGCAGATCAGGTGAGGGACTGCATCGTTTTTTCGATCCGGTGGACGAGAACGTGTACCTCTACACCCAGTACGAACCCGCCGATGCCAGACGCGTGTTCGCCGGGTTCGAGCAGCCCGACATCAAGGCCACGTTCACATTCGAGGTGAGCGCCCCTGCGGAATGGGAGGTGCTCTCCAATCGGACCGGCACACGGTCGGGTGAAACTGTCACATTCGCCCCGACGCTACCCATCTCCACGTACATCACCGCCATCGCCGCAGGGCCCTACCATCGCGCCGAGTCCTCATGGACGAGAGGCGATCTGACCGTCCCGCTCGCGGCTCTGTGCCGCGCCTCGCTGGCAGAACACTTCGATGCCGATGACATCTTCGACATCACGGCCCAAGGACTGGACTTCTACCACGACACATTCGGCTTTCCCTACCCGTTCGGAAAGTACGATCAGATCTTCGTTCCCGAGTACAACCTCGGTGCGATGGAGAATCCAGGGCTCGTCACCTTCACCGAGTCGTACGTCTTTCGTTCTGCTGCAACGCAAGCGCAGTACGAGCAACGCGCCAACACCATCCTGCACGAGATGGCACACATGTGGTTCGGCGATCTCGTCACCATGGAGTGGTGGGACGATCTCTGGCTCAAAGAGTCGTTCGCGGACTTCATGGGCGCCTACACCTGCGCGCATGCAACGCGATTCACCGATGCATGGGTGAGCTTCGCCAACCGTCGCAAAGCGTGGGCGTACCTGCAGGACCAACTCCCGACCACGCATCCGATCGTCGCCGACATCCCCGACCTCGAAGCCGCCAAACTGAACTTCGACGGCATCACCTATGCCAAAGGCGCAAGCGTCCTCAAGCAGCTCGCCGCATACGTCGGCGAGGATGCATTCTTCGAAGCGTCACGCCGATACTTCGCCGAGTTCGCCTTTTCCAACACCACTCTCGCGGATTTCCTGACGCACGCCTCGGCCGCGTCGGGACGAAACCTGGACGATTGGGCCGCCGCGTGGCTGCAGACCAGCGGCGTATCGACACTGTCGTACACGGGCCCGTCGATCGAGCAGAGCGATCCGCGTCCGCATCGCCTCGCTATCGGCCTCTACGACTTCGATTCCGAAGGCGATCTCGTCCGTACCGAGCGCCGCGAGATCGACATCACCGCCGCAAGCACGCCGATCGAATTGCCGAGCGCCGCACTCGTTCTACTCAATGATGACGACCTCACCTACGCCAAGATTCGTCTCGACGACCGTTCGCTGCGGACGATTCGATCCTCACTCGACCGCGTCACCGACCCTCTTGCCCGCGGGTTGATCTGGTCGGCCCTGTGGAACGCCACCCGCGACGCCGAACTCGACCCGCGGACCTTCATCGAGATCGCGTCGACCTTCGCCGCCGCGGAGAACAAGGTCGCACTCCTCGGCGCTGCGGTCACCAATACTCGCTACGCACTCGATCACTATCTCGACGAGCCCGATCAACCGGCACAGGATTGGCTGGCCACCTGCTGGAGACATCTCGAAACGGCCGATCCCGGCAGCGACGAGCAGATCACCTGGCTTCGCGCGGTGGCCGCGGCGGCGCAGGTGTCCGATGCACGGTCGGGCCAGATCGATCGCGTACTCGACGGCACCCTTCCGCTCGAAGGACTCGACCTCGATCCCGAGCAGCGGTGGATGCTACTGAAGTCGCTGAGCGCGAACGGACGGGCCACCACGAGCAGACTCGACGGTGAACTCGAAACGGACGGAACGGCCTCCGGACGAAACTCGTATCGGGCGGCGATCGCTGCGCAACCCACACCCGAAGCGAAAGCGCGGGCGTGGTCCGACCTGATCGATTCCGACGGGTTGTCCAACGACGCGGTCGACGCCACCGTCGAGGGCTTTCGAGCAGGAGGACGGCGCGATCTCCTTGCGCCGTACGACAGGCGGTACTACGAGGTGATTGCGCGATTGTGGTCGAGTCGGAGCATCGAGATCGCGCGTCGGCTCGTCATCGGGCTGTTCCCCCAACAGGACTCGACCTCAGCCGCGGATGCATGGTTGGAAGAACACGAGTGGGCGCCCGCTGCACTGCGCCGATTGGTCATCGAGCAACGAGATCACCTGGCCCGGTCGCTACGCGTACGCCGAGCGTTTCCGCCACGTACATCTCTGTGACATCTCAGAACTGGCTGCGCCGGCGTAATGGCCGGCGCAGCCAGGGGATTCAGGCTCCGAGAACCATACTGGCGACGGTGGTTGCGCTCTCGGCGCTGCCACTGCTGATCAGCTGAATGATGACCTCAGCGATGATCTTTGCGATCAAGTCCATAGTTACTCCCTTGTGTGAAGTACCCCCCGACGGGATACCGGCGGACCCAAAACTGTTGAGGCCGTTTGTGCTCGGCCACAACGCATGAAATGTAGCAGCTGTATTTTGTCCAATCTTCGAGGTTGGTCCCCGACTATGGGGCTGACCAGTACCGTTGCGCGGTCCAATGATTTGACTCACACGTGGGATTGGCGGTGGTGGACCGAGGACAACGAGCAGACTCACCGTTCTCCTACCGAACGACTACGCTGTGGACGCATGGCACACAGTGCGTTCTCGACGTCGACTCTCGCCACTTCCGCGCTCGCGGCAGGTGGCCTGTTGGGCGGGTTCGCCGTGGCACGCCAAACCGGGAACAGGCAGCTCGGCGGCGCCGTGCTTGCCGCAGTCGGGGTTGCGTGCACGACCTCGTGGAACGCGTCCTCGGGCCCGAAGGTGGCCGGCGCTCTGCTCGGCACCTACCTGTTCGGGTTCGGCGCCTCGCACCCGCTGGCGAAGCAGATCGGCGCTTGGCCCGCTGTGTGCGTGGCAGCGGGAGCGACGGCAGCAGCGTCGGTCGTACTCACCAGCCGCGACTAGGCGCCCTGGACCTCGAACTCTCCGGTCCGAGCGAACTGCTCGAGCACCTCGGTCGGCCCGGCCAGTTCCATGCCTTGCTCTGCCACCCAGGCGTCGTCGAAGTACGTCCCCGCGTACCGCTCGCCACCGTCACACAGCACGGTGACGACGCTACCGCTGCGGCCGGCGGCGATCATCTCGGCGATCAACACGAACGCACCCCAGATATTGGTTCCCGTGGACCCGCCCACGCGCCGACCCAGGACGGTGGAGACATAGCGTGCCGCTGCCACCGAGGCCGCGTCGGGCACACCGATCATTCGGTCGATCACTTGCCCCACGAACGACGGTTCGACGATGGGTCGGCCGATGCCTTCGATTCGTGAGGATGCACCGGTTGTGATTGTGGAATCGCACTTCTCGAATCCACCCAGGAACGCGGAATTCTCCGGGTCGACCACCGCCAGCCGTGTGGCGTGACGCCGATATCTGATGTAGCGCCCGATGGTTGCGCTGGTGCCACCGGTTCCCGCTCCGACGACCACCCAGGTGGGGATGGGCGAGTCCTCACAGGCGAGCTGGCCGTAGATCGACTCGGCAATGTTGTTGTTGCCGCGCCAATCGGTGGCGCGCTCGGCATGAGTGAACTGGTCCATGTAGTGCGCGTCGGGTTCCGCGGCGAGGCGGTGCGCTTCCGAGTACATGGCAGCGGGGTCGTCGACGAAGTGGCAACGGCCGCCGTGGGATTCGATCAACGCGATCTTCGCCGGGCTGGTGTTGCGCGGCATCACGGCAACGAAACGGAGACCGAGCAACCGAGCGAAGTAGGCCTCGCTGACGGCGGTCGATCCGGACGAGGCTTCGATGACGACGGTGTTCTCGGTGACCCAGCCGTTGCAGATGGCGTAGAGAAACAGCGACCGAGCAAGCCGGTGTTTGAGACTGCCCGTGATGTGGGTGGACTCATCCTTGAGGTAGAGCTGTACGTTCCATGCCGACGGCAGCGGGTAGCGAAGCAGGTGAGTGTCGGCAGAGCGCTGCGAGTCGGCCTCGATGAGCCTGACCGCGTTGTCGACCCATTCACGGGAGGCGGATCGGTCGACGATTCGAGTCATTACTTTTCGTCCTCGCCGCGGAGTTTCGCCTGCAGATCCGCGCGGGCGCGTCGGCGTTCCTCGTCCACACCGGCGATCGATTCGTTGACGCGAATGCGGAGAGACTTGAACAACACGAGCGAGAGCGGCAGCGAGATCAGTACGCCGAAGACTGCCGCGACCAGAACGGGGACCTCGACTCCGACGAGCAGGCCGACCCCGATGATCACCGCAGAGATGACGATGACCAGTAGCAATCTGGCGCCGCTGTAGAGCGCCACGTCTCGGAACAACTGTCCCTTCGTGGCAGTGGGCACCGGGGGAGTCTCGCGTTCGTTCACGCGCTCCAGGCTACCGCCCGGCCCGTTGCCGCCCCCCTGCCGTCCCGACGAAAGTGCCCGATTCGGACAGTCCCGCTTATCCGGTTTGTCCATTACCTCCCCTTTACCAACAGAAGATCAGTCGAGTACCTAGGGGTTCGGGTGCCACCATGGGTGTCGATCACTTAGTTGCTACATCCATTGTTCGGCAGTGAGCGTTCTCGACGAGCTCCCCACTGCACAGAACACAGCATGCAGGAGGACACGACAAAGATGAGCGCACCAACTCTGCACACCGCTCAGGATTCACTTCTCACCCCTGGCCAGGTAGCCGCGCTCTTCCATGTCGACCCGAAGACGGTGACCCGCTGGGCACACGCAGGCCGACTTGGATCATTGCGCACACCCGGTGGACACCGCCGGTTCCGCGAGGCCGAGGTAATGCAACTCCTCACCTCGCTGACCACGGAGGCAGCCCAGCGCTAGAGCGCTGGCCGAGCGCGCCCAATTCTCAGGAAACTGCGAGGCCGCGTGGGGTGCACACCGCATCCCCACGCGGCTACTCTGGTATCAGAGGAGGTGCGTCGTGATCTATCTTTTGGCGTTGATCGGCTTGGTGGCAGTGATCGTTTTGTTTTGGAAGGCGTTCGGACCCACAACGCAGGCACCCGCGGGAAGGGTCGTCGGACCCGATGACGATCCGGAGTTCCTGTGGCGAATGAACCGTGATTCCCGCCGGTCCGGTCCGGGAAGTCAGGACACCGGAAAACACGATTCGACCGAATAGTCGAGTCACCACCGGCCAAGCAGCCCGTTTCGTCAGAGACGGGCTGCCCTCATCTGGTCAGCGAGTTCGCTCGATCAGCGATAGAGATGCCCACCCGGCCGCGCACTCGGAAAACCAGATGCGACGGCTGCGGCCAGCTCCAACACTGCTGCACGCGTACCCCTCTTGAGCCGGTTCAAGTCCACCTCCGCGCCCTCTTCGAGGTGCGGGTCGAACGGAATCACCACCACCTGCCGGCAGCGCTGCTCGAAATGCTCCACCACCTTCACAAGGTCTACCTTCGCAGCGCGCGGGCGCACCGCGTTGACCACCGCGACCGAGGATCGAACCAACTCGCGGTGGCCGTGTGCATCGAGCCAGTCCAACGTCGCCGAAGCGCTCCGAGCGCCGTCGACCGAACTCGAGCTGACCACGACGAGGGCGTCCGAACCGTCGAGAATGTTGGTCATCGCCGAATGCATAAGGCCCGTACCGCAATCCGTCAGCACAATGCTGTAGAACCGCTCCAGCAAAGACACCGCTCGGTCGTAGTCCTCGCCACTGAATGCCTCGGATACGGCTGGGTCGGTGTCGGAAGCAAGAACCTCCAGCCTGAAGCTGTTCTGTGAGGTATACCCGCGAACATCGCTGTAGCGGTGCAGATCGTCGATGTCCCGCAGCATGTTTCGCACCGTCGCCGGGGTCTGCAGCGGAACCTTCTGGCTCAGCGTTCCCCGGTCGGGGTTGGCGTCGACGGCGATGACGCGGTCACCGCGAATATCGGCGAACATCGAGCCCAGGGCGGCCGTGGTCGTCGTCTTTCCGACGCCGCCTTTGAGGCTCAGCACCGAAATCCGGTAGCAACCCACGAGATGCCGATCCACCTGCTGGGAGAGCCGATGCTCCCGCTCGTCGCGAGTCGAGTTTCCGAGGTTCACTCGCCGTCCACTCGCGGCGTAGAGCCACCTACGCCATCCCGACACAGGCGGCGGCTCCTGCTGCTTGACGAGCAACGAGTTGGTCAGATCGAGAGCGGACGCAGCCAGCGAGGACGGCGGCGGCTCGTACACCTGCGGTTCGTACAGCGGGGGCTCGTGTTGACGGAACGGCGCCACTGTTCCTTCCACCGGCATCGGCACCGGAACAGACCGTAAGCCGGTACCAGCCGACATGCCGCCCGGCTCGGAACCGGACTCGGGCTTGTCCGACAACGCCGTCTGCTGCCCTGAACCCGGCCCAGACTTCGCCGGCCCAGACTTCACCGGGTCGGACTTGACCGAGTCGGCTTTGCGCGCACTCTTCGGCTCGGGCTCTGCCGGCTGTACCGGCTGCCACGAATTCTGTTGCCACTCCCCCACGACATTCCCCCATCGCCGACGACCGAGCCGAAAAGCTGCGGCCTCCCCACGGCCTGCTAGTTCTGGCCAGTTAGTTCAGACCCGCGTAGGAGTGTAGTCCCGAGACCACCATGTTGATGATGAACAGGTTGAACAGCATCGCGGTGAAGCCGGCGATGTTGATCCACGCTGCTCGGGTGTTCCGCCACCCCGCCGTTGCCCGCGCATGCAGGTACGCGGCGTAGATGATCCAGGTGATGAAGGACATCGTCTCTTTGGGGTCCCAACCCCAGAAACGTCCCCACGCGGCCTCGGCCCAGATGGCTCCGAGGATGACGCCCGCGCCGAAGAGCGGGAACGCGATGATCGTCGTCTTGTATGCGAGCCTGTCCAGGGCCTGCGCGTCGGGCAGCTTGGAGGCGAAGCGCCCCCAGAATCCCGCGCTCTCCGATCCCGCCTCCTGCTTGATGCGCAGCAGGAACAACAGGCTCGCGACACCCGACACCAGGAAGATGCCGCTGCCGACGCTCACGATCGTGACGTGAATCGGCAGCCAGAACGAGCGAAGTGCGGGCACGACGGGTGCCGCGTCGGCGTAGAGCATCGTGGCCGCGAGGAACATCAGCACAATGATCGGCGCGAGCACGAACACCAGCATCGGCCGCATCGAACGCCTACGGAGCAGCAGAATCGAGGTCAGGGCGGCCGCAGCGGTGGCCATGGCCACGAACTCGTACATGTTGCCGAGGGGGAACCGCTCGGTGGCGAAGCCTCTCAGCACGACTGACGCGATGTGCAGAACCAGGCCCAGAATGAGCAGCGCGAAGCCCATCCCGGACAAACGCTCCGAAAGCGGGCGTTTCGGTGTCTCGACCACGCGGCCGGGAACACCCTCACGCGCAACGGGACCGCCGCTGCCCACCAGTTCCTTCTCCTGCACGGCCGTAGCTCGCGCCGACGCATACTGCGCGATGAGCAGGACGAACGCGAGCACATAGATCGCAAAGGCGGATTCGAAAGACCAGTCGCTGTACTGCGAGAGTGTCTCGTTGATCGGCATCTATCGGTTCTCCTGGTCTTTCTCGACGCTCGTGTCATTCTTGTCGCTCGTGTTCGGGGCGTCTGTCGGATGTGCTCCAGCCGTCAGTCGCTCGCAGAGCCTGTCGAACTCGTCTCCCCAGCCCGCCTGATCGGTTCGGGCCAGTCCCCCAAGTTCTACTACAGTACGTCGTGTGTCCGGTTCGGTGTGGAGTCGGACCCACACTCGACGTCTCTTGACCACCAGCGACACAAGAAGTCCGCCCATCATCGTCAGCGAGAACAGCAGAACCCATGTCTGTGCTGGGTCGTGCGAGACCTGCAGGTTGACGAACTCTTCTGCACCGTCGAACCGGACGTTGGTTCCATCGGACAGCGTCGAGCTTTCGCCCGGCATCAGGTTGACGCGGTCCTGCTTCACCAACCGGCCCTGGTTGATCATTTCCTGATTCAGCGAGAACAGCGATTGCGGGTAGCCCGTATCGAGTCCGGTGTCGCCACGATAGATGTCCACGGCGACAGCCGGGTCGGTCATCGCCGGAAAGCTCGAAGACATCAGGTTGCCGTGGAAGGACGCCGTCGGCGCGAACAATCCCTCGATCGCGATCTGGTTGCTGCGGCGATCGGCCGGCTCGGGGTACAACCCGCCTGGTGGGTCGATGCGGAGCACCCCGCTCGAGAGGAAGGTCGTGGCATCGGTCGGCTGCCACTGGATGGTCTCGGTCCGCGTCTCACCATTGGGGAAGGTCACCGTGAACGTGGGCGCGTAGCCGTGTCCCTGCAGGTAGACCCGGTCGCCGGCGACCCGAAGCGGATGGTTGACCTGCAGTACCTCCTCGCGCCAGACGTTGTTCGTCAGATCCTCGCCGGCCTGGTATTCGATGTTGGAGGTGAACATCTCGGCCTGGCCGTTCTCGAGGTAGTCGGCCTTGAAATCCTTGACGCGGATGCACAGCGGTTCGAGCCCGGTGCCGTCGACCAGCTGGCCCGCGCGGAACCCGTCGTAGATGGCCGGGGTCGTGCTGCAGAAACCGGGACCGTCGTTGGCGATGACGATGACGTTGCCCTCGTAACCGAACACCTTCCCGAGCGCAATAGCGGCGAGCAGGCCGACGAGCGAGAGGTGGAAGACAAGGTTGCCGAACTCGCGGAAATAGCCCTTCTCGGCCGAGAGCGTCACCTCCTCGCCTGAGGGTCGGCGGGCCACTCGCCATCCGCGCAGCTGGCTCTCGATCTCGTTCGCCGATTCCTCGACACCGTTGTCGACGGTGTAGCGACGGTGATGCGGCAACCGCGAGAGGTTGCGGGGGGTGGGCACCGGCTTGGTGCGCAACGCACGGCCATGTTCGATACAGCGCGGAACGATGCAACCGATGAGAGAAACGAACAGCAGCGCGTAGATGGCGGTGAACCAGAAGCTGGAGAACACATCGAAGAGTTCGACCCGGTCCATGAGCGGCCCGAGCGTCGGCCGCGCCGCGATGTACTCGTCGACCTTCCCCTGGTTGAGGCTGCGCTGCGGAACCAACGCGCCGGGTATCGCCGCCAAGGCCAGCAGGAACAGCAGCACCAACGCCGTACGCATGCTCGTCAGGCTCCGCCACGTGTTGCGGCCCAGCGCGACAACCCGACCCACCGCCGACTGACGGGGCGGCCGAGGCTCGGGCCGCGTGTCCAAGGCCGTCATAGAGCTACCTTTCTCATATCGGCAGCACCACATCGGAGACGAACGCGTCGCGAATCCAGCTCACGAACACGTCCCACGCGCCCGTGACGAGCGCAATTCCCACTGCTATCAACATGATTCCGCCGAAGACCTGTACCTGTCGTGCATGTGTGCGGAGCCAACCGACTCCGCGGAGCGCACTCACCGAGCCGTACGCGAGCAGTACGAACGGCAACCCGAGCCCGAGGCAATACGCGATGATGAGGATCACTCCGCGCGCGGCCGTCGCGCCTTCGGTTCCGGCGGCGAGCGAGATGACGCCGGCGAGGGTGGGGCCCAGGCACGGCGTCCACCCGAGCGCGAATACGCCGCCGAGCAGTGGCGCCCCTGCGAGAGAGCCCACGCGGCGCGGCTCGAAGCGCACATCGCGCTGCAGCGCGGGAACGAGACCGATGAACACCAGTCCCATTGCGATGGTGACAACGCCGCCGACCCGCATCAGCAACTCGCGGTTGACCTGCAACACCGAGATGGCGCCGAAAACAGTTGCAGTGGCGAGCACGAACACGATGGTGAACCCGAGTACGAACAATCCGGCCGCTCCCGCGACCCTCAGTCGACTGGACGCTCGAACCTTCGTTTTCGTCGCCTCGGAAGCGGTCACCGCGGGTTCGTCGGCGCCGACGACGCCGGCGAGGTACGAGAGGTAGCCCGGTACCAGCGGAACCACACACGGTGACGCGAACGACACCAGCCCGGCGAGCACGCAGACTCCGATGGCTAGGACGAGGGGGCCGGTCGACGCCGTCGTTTGGAAGCTCTCACCTATACCTGCGAGATAGGAAGTATCGGCGAGATCGTTCGTGCTCACTGCTGCTCAGGCTCCTCGCGCGCGACCCGCTCGACGACGGGCTGCAAGTCCTCGGCGAGAAGCTCCCGAAGGAACACTGCGGCGACGCGGTGCTGCCTGTCGAGAACGACCGTCGTGGGGACCACTGAAGTCGGGATACCGCCGAGGGCGGTCAGAGTGCGCATCGGCGGGTCGTAGATCGATGGGTAGCTCACGTTGTTGTCGATGACGAAGTCCTGCGCCTTGTCCTGAGCGTTGTCGCGCACGTTGATACCGAGGAACTGAACGCCCAAGTCCTTCGTGTTCTCGTAGACCTCTTCGAGATCATCGGCCTCGCCGCGGCACGGACCGCACCACTGACCCCAGACGTTGAGAACCACGGCCTCGCCCTCGAAGTCCGACAGCGAGGTGGTAGCGCCCTCATCCATCAGGTCGGGACCGGACAGCTCGCCGACGGCACCGCGATCGGAAGGCGGATCGTAGAAGATGTCGGTCTGACCGCCCGGGGAGACGAAGTCGAACGTTCCCCCGGTTGCCACCGCGTCGGTACCCGTCGCACATCCGGAGACGAGCGCGAGTGCCGAAGCGGCGGCAGCAGCGGAGACGAGAAACCTACGCACCGGCTACCGTCGGATCGCTCGCACCGGCCGGCTCCGAGTACACGATGTCGACGAGAGTGTCACCCTCGTACACCAGTGAGGTCAGCGAGGCCAGGCTGCACTGACGATGCCGGGGGTCGTGCCAGAGACGGTCGCCCTGCAGGAATCGACGCAGGGTCCACACGGGCAACTGGTGACTGACGCAGACCGCTTCGTGCCCGACGGCGGCGACGCGGGCCGAGTTGACCGCGGCCAGCATGCGGTGCGCGATCTGCAGGTACGGCTCGCCCCAGGACGGGGTGAACGGATCGCGAAGCTTCCACCAGTGCCGCGGCCGACTGAGCGCTCCGTCGCCGACGGCAACCCGCAATCCTTCGAACTGGTTACCTGCTTCGATGAGTTTGTCGTCCTCAGCGATGCTCAGACCGTGCGCGGCCGCAATGGGTCCCGCAGTTTCCTGCGCGCGCTGCAACGGAGAGGCGACGACATGCGTGATGTCGTGCCCGGCCAGCGAGTCCGCGACGGTCCTGGCCTGCGCCTGTCCGGTTTCCGAGAGATGAAACCCGGGCAGGCGTCCGTACAGAATGCCCTTCGGGTTGTACACCTCGCCGTGCCGGAGCACGTGGACGATGGTGCGCGTGCTCTGGTGCGGATGCGTATCGGCGTTCGAATCGGGAGGGGTGCTCACGAGGTTCCTGCTTCTGCTCGGGCCGCGGCGCGCGCGGCGTCGGGAAGGGCGTCGGCGATGATCGAGAATGCGTCGTCATCGAGGGCGGCCGATACGAACCACGCTTCGAACGCGCTGGGCGGCGGGTACACCCCGCGCGAGAGCAGACCGTGGAAGAACGCTGGGTATCGCCAGGTCTCAGCGGCTTTGGCGCCCGCGTAGTCGGTGACCGGCCCGTCGGAGAAAAACACGCTCACCATAGTGCCCGCGTACTGGACGTGGTGTTGCACGCCGGCCTCGGTCAGGGCGCCGGCGAGCAGTCCCCCGAGCCGCTCGGAATTGCGCTGCAGCTTCTCGTAGACGGCGGCGTCGGCGAGCTGAAGGCTGGCGAGACCGGCTGCCACCGCAACGGGATTACCGGAGAGTGTGCCTGCCTGATAGACCGGCCCGGCCGGTGCCAGATAGGCCATGACGTCGGCTCGACCACCGAAGGCTGCGGCCGGGAGACCGCCACTCATGACCTTGCCGAAGGTGTATAGATCGCCGGCCACGCCGTCGATGCCGAACCAGCCGGCAGCGCTGACGCGAAAGCCCGTCATCACCTCGTCCATGATCAACAGTGCGCCGTTGTCGGTGGCCAGGCGCCGAAGACCGGCGTTGAAGCCGCTGACCGGTGCGATCGCACCCATGTTTCCTGCGGCTGCTTCGGTGATGATGCAGGCGATCTGTCCGGGATTCTCGGCGAACGCCGCTTCGACGGCAGCGAGATCGTTGTACGGCACCACGATGGTGTCCGAGGCCTGCGCACCGGTGACGCCCGGTGAGGTGGGGAGACCGAAGGTGGCGAGGCCGGACCCGGCGTCGGCGAGCAGCGCGTCGACGTGACCGTGGTAGCAGCCGGAGAACTTGACGATCTTGGTGCGCCCGGTGAAGCCGCGCGCCAAACGGACCGCGCTCATGGTCGCCTCTGTGCCTGAATTCACAAGCCGGACCTTCTCCACCGGCCCGACTCGACCCACGATTTCCTCCGCGAGCTCGATTTCACGCTCGGTGGGAGCGCCGAACGAGAGGCCGGTCGACGCCGCCTTCTGCACTGCCTCCACCACGACCGGGTGAGCGTGCCCGTGAATCATCGGACCCCACGAGCAAATGAGGTCGACGAAGTTGTTTCCGTCGGCGTCGATCATGGTGTATCCGCTGGCCTCGGTGATGAACCGTGGAGTTCCGCCGACCGAGTGGAACGCGCGGACGGGCGAGTTCACCCCGCCGGGAATGACCGCGCTCGCGCGCTCGAAGAGCTGGGCCGAGATTGGGGCTTCGTCGCCGGTGGAAACAGTCACAGCTTCCAGTGTTCCAGGTTCACCGGGGTCGCCAACTACAGGGCGTAATATTTCAGCCTTTTGCGTCCTTCTTGTCCTTCTTGCCCTCGTCCTCGTCGTCGGGCACGAAGATCATCGCCACAAGAATCAAGGCCCAGATACCGAGTGGCCACATCGGCCAGAACTCGTTCGCCTGTCCGTCGGACACGGACTGGAACCCCCAGATTCCGGTCATGACGACGAAACCGCCGAACCACCAGCGCCACTCGTCGAAGTACTCACGCCAGTTCTTCGCAGTTTTCGATTCGACCGGAGCCTTCGCGCCGGGTAGACCGGGAAGGTCGTCGGTCACCACCGCCAGTTCGCCTCGCGTGGAAGAACTCCAGACTGCGTCGAGACGCTGTTCGTACTCGGCCAGGGTCAACCGACCCTCCGCCATTGCAGAGCCGAGCACCCTTGCGACCTCCTCGCGTTCGGCTGTGCCGACGCGCAGCTTCCCGGTCCTGTCGATGTCGCCGTCGCCGCTCATCTTCCCGCCCTGCCTTGTCTTCGGTACCGTCCGTCCTGTTCGAAAAGCCAGATTACCGCCGCGGTTGCCGACGGTCACGGGTTGTCGCGGAACCGTACGCAGTGGTGCGCGGTAGGGTTCGATCCGGTGTGGCCGGTACCTGCTCGTTCGGTGGCCCCCACCGTGACCCGAACGACGCGAGCCTAGGACGCACTGTGCCCCGTAGCCTCTACCGCACCATCGTCGAGGCGACGCGCAGCCGGGTGAGCACGTGAAGCGGTTCGTCCCCCGTCGTACGAAAACCGAGCGCGTGGATGTAGCCGCGCTCGTGGCGTCGGCGACGCTGCGCATTCCCGACCCGGCTCTCGGCCCCGCCCGCGCGATCGCCCGACGCATCCTCATGGCTGTCGCGGCCCTGTTCCTCGCGGCCGGCGTGGTGTACCTGGGCAGGTCGGGCTACCGCCATGTCAATGGCACGGAACTGACATTCGTCGACGCGTTCTACTACGCCACGGTCTCGTTGTCGACCACGGGCTACGGCGACATCTCGCCGATCACTCCGAGAGCACGGTTGACCAATATCGTGGTCATCACTCCGCTGCGCGTGGTGTTCCTGGTGCTGCTGGTCGGCACCACCCTGTCTGCACTGACGGAAACATCGCGTCAGATCACCCGCATCAAACGGTGGCGACGGCGGGCATCCGGCCACACGGTCGTCGTCGGGTACGGCACCAAGGGCCGAGCAGCCGTCGACGCGGTGCTGGCCGCAAACCGAAGGGCCAAGGTGGCCGTCGTCGATTCGCATCCCCCTGCGCTCGAGGCGGCGTCCGCGCGCGAGCTGACGACCATTGCAGGTTCGGGTTCTCAACGGGGAGTGTTGGCGGCTGCGGCGGTCGATCGAGCCGAATCGATCATCGTTGCAGTCGACCGCGACGACGCCTGTGTGCTGGTGACCCTGACAGCGCGGCAGCTGGCACCCTCGGCGCGGATCGTCGCCGCGGTCCGTTCGTCTTCCAGCGTCAAGATCTTGAAACAGTGTGGCGCTGATACCGTCGTCGTCTCGCAGGAGACCGCCGGGCGGCTGCTCGGGGTGGCGACGAGTTCACCGACTGTCGTCGAGGCCTTCGAGCACCTGCTCTCTCACGAACGCGGCGCCTTCATCACCGAACGAGCAATCAGTGCGCACGAGCACGGCCGGTCGCCGATCGATTGCGAAAAACACGTGCTCGGCGTGGTGCGCGAGGGAGCACTTCACCGCCTCGGGCGCTCTACCGACGACCGACTCGCGCCGGGCGACCGTCTGCTGTACCTACGTTCCGACCAGGGATAACAACCGTCGCCCTCAGCGCGAGGAGAACGAATCGATGATGGTAGGTATGATCATCCACTGGTGCGCCGGGAAGTCTGGTCGGCAACAATTTCGCGCTGCGCATTGTCCTCTAGGGCCTGGCGTAGCACCTCGACCGCAATTTCAGAAAGGCCACAATCCGTGACCGATCCTGCCAGTCCGCGCCGCAGCCTTCCGCTGTTTTCACGCGGATCATGGTCCGAAACCGACCGCATTGCAACCATTCTTCGCAAGGAGACAGTCGGCGGAGCATTGCTGCTCCTCGCGACCGTGATTGCCTTGATCTGGGCCAACTCACCGTGGTTCGAGTCCTACAACACACTGATGGCGACGACAGTCGGACCGTCGGCACTGCACCTCGATCTCTCGCTGTCGACGTGGGCTGCGGACGGTCTACTGGCAATATTCTTCTTCGTCGTAGGGCTCGAACTGAAACGCGAGTTCGTCGCAGGCGATCTTCGCGACCCCGCGCGAGCGGCCCTACCGATCGCCGCGGCAGTCGGCGGCATGGCCATCCCAGCGCTCATCTTCGTGCTGGTGAACCTGCGTACCGGCGACGGTGCTCTGATGGGTTGGGCCATCCCTACCGCCACCGACATCGCGTTCGCGGTGGCCGTTCTCGCGGTGATCAGCACCCACCTTCCCGCGTCCCTGCGTACGTTTCTGCTGACGCTGGCGGTGGTCGACGATCTGTTGGCCGTCACCATCATCGCCGTCTTCTACACCGACGAGATCAACTTCGTCGCGCTCGGCTTGACCATCATCCCCCTTGGACTGTTCACACTGGCCGTCCAGAAGCGCATCCGGTCGTGGTGGATCCTCATCCCGCTCGCGGTGATCACGTGGGTTCTGATGCACGAGTCCGGCGTCCACGCCACCGTCGCCGGAGTGCTCCTCGGATTCGCGGTGCCGGTCATGCGCAGCAAGGCTGCCGGCGGTCCCGACGCAGGACCGGGCCTCGCCGAGCACTTCGAGCACAAGGTGCGACCGATATCGGCAGGGATCGCGGTGCCGTTGTTCGCGTTTGCCGCCGCCGGTGTCACAGTCGGTGGATTCTCCGGTCTGATCAGTGCGTTGACCGACCCGATTGCGATCGGCATCATCGCCGGCCTCGTCATCGGCAAGACCATCGGCATATTCGGCACGACCTACCTGGTCTCGAAGTTCACCCGGGCAACACTCGGCGCCGGGCTGAAGTGGCTCGACGTGGCCGGTGTCTCGATGCTCGCCGGTATCGGATTCACGGTATCCCTGCTCATCGGAGATCTGGCCTTCGGCGAAGGCACTCAGCGCGACGACCACGTCAAGGTAGGCGTTCTGGCTGGCTCGTTGATCGCGGCGACGCTCGCCGCACTGATCCTTCTGAGTCGAAACAAGGCGTACCGCTTGATTCACATCGAAGAAACGCGTGACGACGACCACGACGGCATTCCCGACGTCTACCAGCAGAAGAACGACTGACGACCGTCATTGATCCCCGGCGAGACCCACCCCGCCGGGGTATCGATGGTTCTCGGCGAAGCTGCGGTACACCTCCTCGGGCGAACCTCCAGTGTTCAAGAACTCGTCGAGCTCGCGCGCGAGGTGCCCGGCCTGCGCGGAGAGCATGTCCGCCGCGCTGCGCACGTCAGCAGAGGACGACTGCGACCCGGCCGCTGCCAGCGTCAGTGCATAAGCCCCGGTCGCCGCCAACGACATGTCCGCCTGCGGGTCCCGGAAATAGTAGGTTTCCGAGTACTGCGCAAGATCCATGTCGGCCTGAGTCAGCGCGGCAGTTACCGAGGCGAGCACCTGGTAGGCAATGCTCGCTTCCCCGTCGCGCACCGTGCGTTCGCCGTCTGTGCGGGAGAGCAGTGACAACTGCCGAGCAGCGGCACGGCGTTTCACCAAGGCGGGGTACACCTGCAACACCCAGGAGATCGCCGCCGTGAACAGGATGAACCCCATCAGCGCCTGAAGCGGGATCGCAATCCGGAGCGCGGAGTACGCCGGTGTGATGTCACCGAATCCGAGGGTCGCGGCAGTGACGATCGAGAGGTACAACGCCTTGACGGGATTGGACGAATCCTGCAGGGTCAGCGAACTCGAATAGTAGAACCCGTCGACTATGTGGGGCAGGTAGATGAGTGCCCATCCGACGACGAGGAGCATGGCCCACGTCATCGCGGTCAACACAATGCCCACCGGCCCTACCGAGCCCAGCGCATTACCGCGCCGACTCGTCGCGCGGGCCACGCGCCACACCGTCGCAAAGATCGCCCTGGACACTGTGCCCAGCCCCCGCGGATGCCACAGGGTTGCGTAGATATCGCGCAGACCCAAGGCGATCAGCAGTGCACCCGCGATCGTCGAGATCCACGTCATGATCGAAGCCATGTCAGCGCTGCGCAGGGATGTCGGCCAGCGCGGACTGATCGCCGAGTTGTTCGGAAGAAATGACGCTCGAGCTCCCGTCGGTCATCGTGGGGGTCGCGGTGAGCAGCTTGCGTCCGGGCCCCGATCGAACGCGCGAGGCGTCAGGGCGCCCGGTGATCACCAGGCAGGCCGTGGGAGTCGGTGCCGCGTCGGTTGTCGTGTGCGTCGTCCGATGCAACCATCTTCTCGGCTGCGGCCTTGTCGACGTCACCGGCGCCGGAGCGCTTCTTGACGTCCGGATCCAACTTGTTGGCACGCTCGTATTCAGCGTCGAGCTCGTCGCGCGAGCTGGCTGCGTCGCCCATGTGGGTATCGGCTTGCAGGCTGAGCCTACGAGCCTCGGCAGCCTTCGCCTCGGCGTCTGCCTGCGCACGGCGAGCTCGCGCAGCACTCTCGTCGGCCAGGGCTTGGCGCTCCTCGACCTCCGGTGTGCGTTCGGCCGCATTCTCGCGGATATGCGCCGCCTCGACGCGTTTGTGTGCCTGCCGCTTGCGTGCGATCGCCAGCGCAACGGCGACGATGAGCAGAACAACCACGACCGCGACAACGATCCATACTGCTGTGTCCATTTCGAGCCCCCAGCCTTTGTAGTCGAATAGCTCGGTTACCCGCCATCGGGTTCCGCAAACGAACTGCTGGAGTTTGCGCCACGAACAAGGCCGCTGGAAAATATTTCAACCGTGTTACCCCTGCATTACACTGGCTGTATGGAGGCACAACACGAACCGGCACGGTACTCCTGGCCCGACGGCTTCCGGGAGCACCTGATCCGCGAATTCGACGGCTTCAGTCCACTCGTCACGCGCGCGCTCGAAGACAACGGCGCATCCCTCTTCCACGACGGCCCCTACGGCCGAAGTACGTTCTGGGCGCGGCTTCGACACTTCGGTCGCGAATACCTCTGGCCCGCCTGAAAGAACCGATCGACGCATGTGACCTCGCAAGATTCTGCGGCAGGTTACCGTCGAGTATGACAACCACAACGGATCACCTCCGCAACACTTTGGATGGCCGCTGGCGTGATGTGAAGAACGAAGCCCGCGCACAACTCGCGCGGGAGGAGTTCCGTCCGCACTACACACCCAACACCGCGATAGCCCGCAGCAAAGCCTTCGAGCAGATGAAGATTCTCGCTCAGCACGGGGCAGCACAAGACGGCTTCAAGAAAGAACACGGCGGTACCGGCGATGTCGGCGCTGCGGTCACGATGATCGAGACGCTCGCCATGTCGGACCTGTCGTTGATGGTCAAGGCAGGCGTGCAATGGGGTCTGTTCGGCGGGGCCATCGAAAATCTCGGCACCGAGCGTCACCACGACGCCTACGTTCGCCCGCTCATCGATTTGGAACTGCTCGGATGCTTCGCGATGACCGAGACGGGCCACGGCAGCGACGTCCAGGCACTCGAGACAACGGCGACGTTCGATCCGGCGACCGACGAGTTCGTCGTGCACTCACCGACACCGTCCTCGCGCAAGGATTACATCGGCGGCGCAGCCGAAACGGCCACCGTGGCAGCTGTCTTCGCACAGCTCATCACGGCGGGAGCGGGCGAGGAACCCGAGGGCCATGGGGTGCACTGCCTGTTCGTGCCGCTGCGCGACGAGAACGGTGACGACCTGCCAGGCGTGACCACCTCGGACTGCCAGTACAAGGGCGGCCTTCCCGGCGTGGACAACGGCAGAATCATGTTCGATCAGGTCCGCATTCCCCGGGAGAACCTGCTCAACAAGTACGCCGATGTGGCCCCGGACGGCACCTACACATCCCCGATCGAGAATCCGAGCCGCAGGTTCTTCACGATGCTCGGCACCCTCATCCGTGGGCGGGTCACGGTTGGCGGTAGCGCGGCCGCTGCGGCGCGGGTCGCGCTCGACATCGCCACTCGCTATGCGTTGCAGCGTAGGCAGTTCTCGGCGCCGAAGTCCGAGGAAGAGGTGCTCATCATGGACTACTTGGCGCACCAGCGACGACTGTTCCCGCTGATCGCGAAGTCCTACGCACTCCAGTTCGCGCAGAACGAACTCGTCGCGAAACTGCACGAACTGCAGACAACCGACAATCCCGACGCGGAGGAGCAGCGCGAACTCGAATCGCGTGCTGCCGGACTCAAGGCCGCCAACACCTGGCACGCCACGCGAGCGATCCAGGAGGCCCGCGAAGCATGCGGTGGCGCAGGGTATCTCGCCGAGAACAGGCTGATCTCCTTGAAAGCCGACACTGACGTGTTCACCACATTCGAAGGTGACAACCACGTCTTGACGCAGCTGGTGGCCAAGGAACTTCTCACCGCCTACGCCGACGACATCAAGGGCATGAGCCCTGTCGAGTGGGTCCGATTCGCGGCGGAGTTCGCGGGCGAGCGTGTCATCAAACGCACTGCGGCACAGACGATCATGCAAACCATCATCGACACCCGCCAGGACAACGAGGAAGAGGGATCACTCTTCAACCGCGGCACCCAGGTCAAGATGTTCGAGGACCGCGAGGACTACTTGTTGGCCACGGTTGCTCGGCGACTGCAGAGCAGGTCGAAGGAGACGAGCGAGTTCGACGCGTTCAACGCCGTGCAGGATCACGTTCTGCACGCCGCGAGCGCACACATCGACCGCATCATCCTGGAGGCGTTCGTCGCGGGTATTTCCTCGTGCGAGAACGACGAGGCGAGAGAGCTTCTCGAGCAGGTGTGCGACCTGTACGCGCTGTCGGTGATCGAGGAGGACAAGGCCTGGTTCATCGAACATCGCTATCTCTCGACCGAGCGCTCCAAGGCCGTTACCCGTGGGATCAACGAGCGGTGCCGAACTCTCCGTCCGCACGCCCGCACGATGGTCGACGGCTTCGGTGTGCCGGAGGAACTCCTCGGTGCTGCGATGCTCGGTCATCCGCAGGCCGGGTCCAACGAGGAGTCGGCCTCGAACCCGAGCAAAGCGTAGAGTTGCTCGCGCTATGGGGTGAGGCGAAGGATCTGGTCGGCGCCGTTTCCGTTGTCCGTCGTGAGCAGGATGGACCCATCGTCGGTGGTGGTCAGCGACCGTAGCCGGCCGTACGCACCGGTCAGCGCTTCCGCCGACTCGACCACCGCTGTGCCCTCGTCGGACAGCTTCAGCAAGAGCAGCTTCTCGGCCTGTTGGCTGGAGAGGACGGCAGCGCCGTTCCAATCCCCCCACTGATCGCCGTCGAGGAACGTCAGTCCTGGTGTGGCGATGGTGGGCGACCCCGAGCTCCACACGGCTTCGATGGCGCCCGGAACACGCTCGGGGTCGGTCATGGGCACGGACTCGTCGTAGATGAGTGGCGTGCGATCCGGCCGCCAGCCGTAGTTGCCACCGGGAACGAGCAGATTCATTTCGTCGTCGCGAGTCGAACCCTGCTCCACCTCGTAGAGGCGATCGGTGCCGGGTGCAAACGCGAGCCCCTGGACGTTGCGGTGACCGAGGGTGAACACTCGACCCGGCGCGTCGGCAGCCGCCGAACCGTCGGCGTTGACATGCAACACCTTGCCGCCCAACGACGCCGGATCCTGCGGTACCGACGGGTTCGCGGTATCTCCTGTTCCGACGAACAGGGTGCCGTCAGGTGCGGCGAGGATGCGGCACCCGCCGTGGCGGCCGCTGCTCGCGACCGGGATGTCGTCGATGACGGTCTGCGTCCGCGTCAACCTCGTCCAGTCCTCGTCCACCGTCCACCGGTAGACGGCGATGCGGTTGCCGCTCTCCCCAGCGCTCCCGGATCCCAGCTCACCGCCGCTAGTGTCCCCGCCCAGCACGCCCTGACAGGTGTACAGGGCACGCGATTGCGCGAAGTCATGCGCCAGTTCGAGTCCCATCAGTCCGGTCTCGCCCTGGGCATACAGGTCGCTCATGTCGGCCTCGACCTCTGCGACGGTGCCATCCGCCTTCTTCACCACGAACCGGCCACTGCGTTCACCGGTCAGGATGGCGCCATCGGGCGCCTGCACCACATCCCACGGCTTGCTGAGGCCTTCGGCCTCGACCGTGACCTCGAAGTCCGGTGGGGGCGCAGTCGGCAGAGCGTCCACCCCGGAAGAACAGGCGATCGTGAGGCACAGGCAGGAGATGAGGACGCCGGTACAGGTCAACAGTCTGTTCACGATCACTCCTGGGTTCGTGGCTACGTGAGGCCATCGCTAGCTGACGGTCGACGCCAGCCGATATCCGGCCTCGGCGACAGCTGCCTCCACCGAGGCCTCATCCAACGCAACAGCGCTACCGACGACGACGCTTCCGGTACCCAAGTCGACCTCCACTTTGTCGACGCCGTCGATCTCCAAGATCTCCTCGGTGACCGAGGCGACGCAGTGCTGGCAGGTCATTCCCTCGACTATGTAGGTCTTGTCCACGATGGAACCCTTCTTGTCCGAGTTGGTCAGGATCGAACGAGTCTCGCAATGGCGTCCGACGCCTCTTTCACCTTCGCATCCGCCTCGGGGCCACCGTGCCTGGCAGCCTCCACGACGCATCCGGCGAGGTGCGCGTCGAGCAACTTGAGCGAGACCGACTGCAGCGCTTTGGTTGCCGCCGAGACTTGAGTGAGGACATCGATGCAGTAGCGATCCTCGGCGACCATGCGCGAGATGCCCGCTACCTGCCCCTCGATACGCCGCAATCGCTTCAGCAGGTCGTCCTGCTCGCTGGTGTAGCTACTCATAGCCACGATCATACCCCTACCCGGTAGGGGAACGCCCTAGCACCGTCAGTCGAACGGCATCGACCGTCAACAGGCTCGCGACGAGCAACAGCGCAGTGGCCACCGCGATCCACGAACCCGAGTACTTGGTGGAGACGAACTCGGGCGGACCGTCGGGCTTCGCCGCGAACACGGTATCGCTGACTCCGGTATTCCAACACACAACCGCCAGCACCAGTAGAACCACAGCGCCGAGCACCTCACCGAGCCGCCTCACGACTTCTCCGCCACGACCTGCTCGAGCGCCTCGCGCAAACCGTCGTCGTCCCTGGCCCACGCCTGCACGAGAGCGCCGCCGACGAGCCGCAGACCGATGGCATACCGTCGCCGCGGGACGCCGGTGAGCTCACCGAGTACGCGCGCGGTCTCCCACCGCTTCGGCTCGTAGTCACCGTCGGAATAGTCCGCCGGGGGCAGCACCTCGGCGATATCGACGATGTCGACACTCTCTGTCCCCTGGCGCAGTTGCGTCGGCGTGAGCTCGACGCTGACGTGCCGCCGCGCTGCGGATACCTGCACGTACGTGAATCCCATCAGCAGCACCGCAAACAGGCTCAGTGCAAACCAGTGCACCACCGGGCCGGTGTACAGCTCGATCACCAACGCCACCAGGCAGAAAATCGGGCCCCACGCAAGAGAGCGCCAGCGTCCGCCGGGTTCGTAGAACAGAGTATTGGGCTCATCCACGAGAGATCCACTCCCGCACCGAAGGTCGATACACCAGCGCGCATGCCACCAGCAGCACGTACGCGGCGGCGACGACGCGCGGTCGGCGCTTCGCCGGGATCGGGGAATTCACTCGTTCATAGTGCCGGGTCGCAAGCAAAGGCAGCGCAGTGGGTTGGAACGGCAATGGGTAGGAACGGCAATGGACCGGTCAGGCGGTGACGACTGCGGGCAGCAGAATGGCAGCAGCGGCAAGCACACCCATGGCAACCACGAGCCCGATCATCAGCAATTCTCGGGTGACGCCGTGTTTGACATGCACAGTCCTGCCCTCGCCGCGATCACGGCGGCCTTTCGGCGGAGTGCCCCGGAATTGTGCGCTCGACTGCATGCGACTCCTCAACGAATCGTCTGTGACGACTGTCACGCTACACGGAGGGCGCAGCGGGCCCAAATGCAGGCGACGCTCACGCCGCACTGAAGCCGAGGACAATGATGAACAGCGCTACCGACACCGCGGCCAGCAAGCCCAGCAGAGCCCACACCGGTCGACCCGCCTCATCCTCGCCTGCGCCAACGGGCCGCGCGACGCGCTGCGGCGGCGTCGTCGTCGAATGTTGTCCGGCCACCGGTCCAGTAGTCATGGTCTCGATCCGTCCACTCGAAGGCCCCCACCAACAGTGATACTAGTCACATGTTACTGGAGTGACGGGTGTGACACGCGCGAATGTGTACGTCTCATCGGAAACGGGTCAGGGAGTGCGTGACGCCACGAAGTACTTGTTCGATTCCTTGCGGTGCATCAAGTAGATGGCCCCGGCAGCCAGGACACCCTGCAAAATCGCCGCCACACCGGCCAAGACCGAGACCGCGCCACCGTCGACACCGAATGCGAACAGCTGAGGCAATGCCATCACCACAGTGACGGTGCCGATCATCGTCAACACCGTCCGCGCCCACATGCGCCCGTGCCGCATCTTCTCCACCCAGTAGACGAACAACGCCGCGAATCCCACCCCGAGGATGAACATCACCACCAGCGCGCCGATCAGGTAGCCTTCCGCCGTCTCCAGCGTCAAGGACAACGACGCATCCTGGGCGCGCACATCATCGATCAGTTGCTGAGCGAAGACCGACCTCGCCCCACTCACCGCGAGCAGCGTCAGCACCAGCGACATCACTCCGAGCCCGGCGACACCCCACCACAGATGACGCGCTGTTTCGACATCGACAGGGGCCGGTCGCGGCGGCGGCGCGTCGAAGGCCGGCTTTCCGAAGGCATGCGCACTGTGCTCGGCTTCCCACCGCTGCCAGTCGGGCTGATGTTCGTTCCCGGGTTGTCCTGGATTGCTCACAGCCAGCCTGCCGCTTCGCTCGCCCAATAAGTCAGAACCACATCTGCGCCCGCACGCCGGATGCTCGTCAGAGATTCGAGTATCGCCGCGTCGCGATCGATCCACCCATTCTGTGCCGCGGCCGTGATCATCGCGTATTCACCCGAAATCTGATACGCCGCAACGGGCACCGACGAGATCTCCGCTATGTCACGCAGGATGTCGAGGTAGGACATTGCCGGCTTGACCATCACCATGTCCGCGCCCTCGGCCAGATCGAGCTCGACCTCGTGCGCCGCCTCGCGCCGGTTGGCGCAATCCTGCTGATACGTGCGCCGATCCCCCTGCAGCGACGAACCGACCGCTTCACGGAACGGGCCGTAGAAGGCCGAGGCGTACTTCGCGGAGTACGCGAGCTGGCCGACCTCGGTGTGGCCGGCCGCATCCAGGCCGTCGCGAATGGCCGCGACCTGGCCGTCCATCATCCCGCTGGGACCGAGCAGGTGTGCGCCGGCCTCGGCCTGCGAGCGCGCCATCTCGACGTACCGCGCAAGGGTGGCATCGTTGTCCACGACACCGGCATCCGTCACGACCCCGCAGTGCCCGTGATCGGTGAACTCATCGAGACACGTATCGGCCATCAGAACGGTCGAATCACCGAGATCGGCCTTCAACCGCCGCAGGCCTCTGTTGAGGATCCCGTCCGGGTCCGAGGCCAAGCTGCCGTCGGCATCCTTGTCCTCCGGGCGCGGTACACCGAACAGCATCAGTCCACCCACGCCCGCGACCACGGCCGCCTCCGCCGCCTTGCTCAGCGAATCGAGAGTGTGCTGAACCACGCCGGGCATGGACGAGATCGCGCGGGGCGAGTCGATACCGTCGGCGACGAACATCGGCAGCACCAAATGGCGGGGTTGCAGCGATGTCTCCGCAACCAGGCGTCGTAGCGCAGGGGTTCGACGAAGTCTGCGCGGGCGGTCTACGGGGAACAACTCAAATGCCTCACTTCGTTCGGCATGTGAGCGGAAATACATAGCCCTCTATGTATTTCCACTCACATGCGCGTCAGCGCCTGCGGGACTTCTTACGCGGCGGAGGCAGAGCACCCTCGGCGCGCAACCGAGCGGCGTGCTCGGCGAGTGCTTCGATGAGCGGGCCCACCTGCGCCGTCTCCGGCTGCACATCCACCCGCAGTCCGAACTCGACAGCAGTCTCAGCGGTCTTGGGACCGATGCACGCGACGAGAGTGCGCGCATGCGGCTTGCCTGCGATCCCGACGAGATTGCGGACAGTCGAGCTCGACGTGAAGCACACCGCGTCGAATCCGCCGGTCTTGATCATCTCGCGGGTCTCGGCAGCGGGCGGTGCGGCACGCACCGTCCGGTAAGCGGTGACGTCGTCGATCTCCCAGCCGCGCTCACGCAGACCCTCGGCCAACGTTTCGGTCGCGATATCCGCGCGCGGCAACAGGACCCGGTTGACCGGATCGAACACCTCGTCGTACGGCGGGAAGTCCTCGAGCAGACCCAGCGAGGACTGATCACCCGACGGCAGCAACTCCGGGTTGATGCCGAACGAGCGCACCTTGGCTGCAGTAGCCTCGCCGACGCAAGCGATCTTGACGCCGGAGAACGCACGCGCGTCCAAGCCGAACTCCTCGAACTTCTCCCACACTGCGCGCACCGCGTTGGTGGAGGTGAAGACGACCCACTGGTAGCGGCCGTCCACCAAGCCCTTCACCGAACGTTCCATCTGCGCCGGACTACGGGGCGGCTCGACGGCGATCGTCGGCACCTCGATGGGAATGGCGCCGTGCGTGACGAGACGGTCGCTCATCTCGCCTGCCTGGTCCTTCGTGCGCGGCACGAGAACGGTCCATCCGTAGAGCGCACGAGATTCCCACCACGACATTTTGTTTCGTCCGGAAACAACCTTGCCGACAGTGACGACAAGTGATCCGACCAGCTCGCTTCCCGCGTCGTTCAGTGTCGCGAGAGTTGCCTCGACGGTGCGCTGCTGACGAGTGGTACCGCGGACGGTGATAGCAGCAGGAGTCTGCGGCGCCAACCCATGCTCGACGAGTGCGCTGGCAGTCTCTGCGAGGTGCCCCGAGGTCGCGTGCAACACCAACGGGCCGGGGGCGGCGGCAAGCGCAGCCCAATCGACCTCGCCGCGCACGTCGGCCTCGGTGTGCCCCGAGCCGAGCGCCATGCCCGCGTAGCTCGGCACCGCCGAGCCCGAAGGCAGACCCGGCAGGACCTCGAACTGCACGTGAGTACGGGCGACGGCGTTGACCTCGGCGATAACGGAATCGGCGGTCAGCGGATCTCCGGAGACGAGCCGTACGACGTCGTGACCGTTCTTGGCTTCGGCGAGGAGCGTCTTGGCCACCTCGGCCGGCTCGCCGAGAGCTGGCCGGACGTCGACTCCGTTCTCCCCGGTCTCCGGGTCGCGAGGCAGGTCGTTGCCGACGAGCGCCACCACACCCTTGTCGACGTCGGGATCGGTGAAGGCCAACTCGGCGGTGCCGAGCACCTCACGCGCCCGAACGGTGAGCAGAGCCGGGTCCCCTGGCCCGGATCCCACGAACAGGATCCGTCCGTTGGCGTTCTTGCGGACTGGGCTCATCGGTTGTTCTCCAGTGCTGTCTTGTGTGGGTAATGCAGTTCGATTTCGGTCGCGGGTCCTCGTTTGGGGATCAACCGCGAGGTAGCGATCTTGCCGCCTTGCACGGGTGGCCGGGAGGCTTTGTGTTTGGCGCGTCCGCGCGTGGGCGCAGTGATCGACCTAGACATGGGTAGCTCTCCCGGTGTTCGCTGAATCGGTAGCTGGTGCGGAAACCGCCGGTTCGGTGATCGCCACGAGGTCGCGAGCACCGAGATCGAGTAGCTCGCGGGCCAGCTCGCGGCCGAGTTCCTCAGCGCCCGAGAGCGGTCCGACGATGGATGCGCGGATCGAGTCGCTGCCGTCGATGGCCGCCACGCATCCGCGCAGCGAGATCTCGTCGAAGATCCGTCCGTCCTCGTCGATCGATTCGACGACATCGGCTACCGCGCCTACGGGGGCCGTGCAACCGGCCTCGAGTTCGGCGAGCAAACCACGTTCGGCGGCGACAGCCGCTCGCGCGTTGGCGTCGTCGAGCGTGCGGACCACGTCGATGAGATCGGTGTCGCCCCTGCGGCATTCGATCGCGAGAGCGCCCTGAGCCGGCGCGGGCAGCATCTGCACTGGGTCGAGCGATTCAGTGACGACGTCGAGCCGATCGATGCGCGCCAGACCTGCGCGGGCCACGACCACGGCGTCGAGTTCACCTGAGGCGACCTTGCCGATGCGAGTGTCGAGGTTGCCGCGCAACGGCAGCACGTCGAGTCCTTGACCGAGCGCGCGCAGCTGGGCTATACGCCGGGGAGCGGAAGTGCCGATTCGCGAGCCTGCAGGCAACTCGCCGAGTACAAGACCGTCTCGCGCAACGAGTGCGTCGCGCGGATCTTCTCGCTCGGGAACAGCGGCGATGACGAACCGCGCGTCGGGAGCCGTCGGAAGGTCCTTGTACGAGTGGACGGCGACGTCGACCTTGCCGTCGGTCAGAGCCTCGCGCAGCGCTGCGGTGAACACTCCGACACCGATGGTCTGCACCGGCGCGGCCGACAGGTCACCTGCGGTCTTGACGATGACGAGCTCGGCTTCGAGCCCGGCCGCGATCAACCCACGGCGAACCGTGTCGGCCTGCGTCGTCGCCAACAGCGACCCGCGTGTCCCGATCCGGACAACCTTCTTACCTGTCTCGCTCACTCCGCCTGTCCTTTCCGGACATCGACTCGGCTTGCAGTGAAGTCGTCCACCAGTTCCATTCCGTTGATTTCGATCGGGCTTGCAACCGCCTCGACTGTGCCGGGGCTGAGCTCGAAGAGCTCGCGCAGCGCAGCCGCGTAGGAGTCGCCACCCGGGGTGGTCGCGAGTTGCTTGACGCGCACTGTGGGCGAATGCAGAAGCTTGTCCACCACGCGGCGGACCGTTCGGGCGACCTCGTCGCGCTGCGGTGAATCGAGCCCGGGCAGCCGAGAATCGAGACGCATCAGCTCGCCCTCGACGACCTCCGCCGCGCGCTGACGCAAGGCGGTGACGGTCGGAGTCACCTCGGCGAGACGCTGGCCGGCGAGGTAGCCGGACAACTCCGCGGACACGATCTCGCGGGCCGCCGATGCATCCGAGGATGCCGCACCCGCGGCCGGATCTCGCTGAAGCGACTCCATGTCGAAGACACTGACACCGGGCAGACCGGCGACAGCGGATTCGACGTCACGGGGCAAACCGAGATCGCAGATTGCGAGCGGCCGACCCATCTCACGCTGCGCGAGCGCGGTGTGAGCATCCGCCAGCGACACGACGGCACCGACAGCGCCCGTGCAGGTGACGAGGACGTCAGCGTCGGACAGGGCCACGGCCAGCTCGTCGAAATCGGTCACCGTCGCATCGACACCCGCCGACATCGCGGTCTCCGCCAGGTGTTGCGCCCGCTCACGAGTGCGGTTGACAACGATCAAGCGGCCGATACCGGCGCGACCGAGGTGCGCGACGGACAGTCCGCCCATCGCACCAGCGCCGAGCACGACCGCAGTTCGGCCACCGAGACTGCCGCCGAACAGGGCAGCCGCACGGTCGAGGGCAACGGACACCACGGATGCGCCAGCGGAGTCGATACCCGTCTCGGAGTGAACACGCTTGCCGACGCGCAGCGCCTGCTGCGCGAGCTCGTGCAGAACGCGCCCCGACGCCTGCCGGGTGTCCGACGCGGCGTAGGCGGCTCGGATCTGCCCGAGGATCTGCTGTTCACCGATCACCATCGAATCGAGACCGCTGGCCACGGCGAACAGATGCTCGACTGCGGCCTCGCTGTAGCGCACGTACGCGTGCTTGGTCAGTTCTGGAACCTGCAGACCCGAATGCTCAGACAGGATCTCGCCGACGGAGGCGAGTGCGCCGTGGAATGCGTCGACCACCGCGTACACCTCGACGCGGTTGCAGGTGGAGACCACCATGACCTCGGAAATGTTGCCGCTGGCCATCAGCTTGTCGGTCAGCTTGGGGCGATCGGTGTCGGTGATCGCGACACGTTCGAGGACAGCGACGGGAGCGCTACGATGCGAAATCCCGACGAGGAGGACACTCACGGTGCAATCACCGATCCGTTTCTGGTCGAACCACCGACGGTCGAACTACCGGCAGTCGAGCTACTGATAGGCGGGCTGATGGTGGTTCCGGCACCAACTCCGGTGCCGGGCATCGACCCCGGCGTCACTCGCGGCCCTCGACTGCGGCCCAACCGAGCGGGTCCGGTTCGCGGTGAGGGTGGTGCGCTCTCGCCACCGGCTGCGCTACGGCCGCTGGCTTCGCTACGGCCGCTGGCTTCGTTGCGCGAGCTGTTGAAAGAGAGAACCTGCATCTCGACGGCTAGGTCCACGCGGCGTACCTCTACCCGATCCGGCACGTCCAGAGTCACCGGGGAAAAGCTGAGGATGCACTCGACCCCGCCCGCAACGAATTCGGCCGCTACGGCTTGTGCGGCTTCGTCCGGGGTGGCGATGACGCCGATCGTCGCTTCCAGTTCGCGGCAGGCGAGCGCGAGTGTGTCGACGTGTTGGACCAAGAGACCGTCGATGTCGAGGCCCACCCGGTCCGGATTGCGGTCGAACAACCCCACCATCGAGAATCCGCGACGCCCGAATCCGCCGTACCGAGCCAGCGCCTCACCGAGGTTGCCGACGCCGACGAGCACTACTTTGTGCCCGCGGTCCAGTCCCAGAGCACTCTCGATCTTCGCGCGCAGACGCATCACGTCGTATCCGACACCACGCACGCCATTGGGTCCGAGGAAAGACAGATCCTTGCGGAGTTTGGCCGAACCGACACCAGCCGCGTTGGCCAGTTCCTCACTGGAGACGATCAGAACTCCGTCGTCGGCGAGTATTCCGAGCACCCGCAGGTAAGTCGCCAAACGCGTCACCGTAGCCTGTGGAATAACTCGTTCGGGGCTGCCGGAGCGGCTGAAATCCGCTGCGCGGGCGATGCCAGGTGACCGTTCGACACCAACCGGCACGGCCGGGCGCTCTTCGGTCACGTTCATGGCTCCTCGTCCGAGCGGCTGCGATGCCGGTCTTCACGCTGATCCGTCGGTTGGTCATATCTGCTTTGGTTCCACCACGGTAACTGCTTGTGAACGAATGAACAAAGTCACTGCACGCGTGCTAGAGGGCCTCTCACCTGCGCAGCGAGAGCAATCACACGTTCTTCGGCCCCCTCCGGGCGGCCAGGTCGACCCGGAGTCGAGCTTCGTCGACCTCCCAATAGCTGTGTTCGCGGCCGTCCACGAGCACCACCGGAACGCGGTCACCGTACTCTGCGCGCAGGTCAGGGGTCGTACGGGCAGCCTCGTCGACATCGACGGACGTCGGTGTCAGGCCGAACTCCGCGCACACCCCCTTCAACCGGTCGAACTCGACGACACATGTATGGCAGCCCGCGCGGGTGAGAAGAACCACGGAGGGTTCGGCAATTTCCATGACCCCACTGTCGCACCCCGGCAGATATGACGAAGGTCACAGGCGGGGTTGCGGTCCAGCCCTCTCCTGGTCGCGAGCAACTTGCCTTCGCGCCACCTGCAAGGGCGGCGAACGTCCAGGGACTAGGGTTGGGCAAGTGCTCGAGCATGGAGGTGCGCGTGATGAGCGACGGGGGTTCCGAGACACCTGTCGTCGGTGAATCCGACGAGTCCGCGAAGACGGTCGATCTGCCGATTTCGGACGTTCCCGACGAGGACATGGTCGACACCGTCGACCCGACCGCAGACAAGCAGCGCAAGCGTCGCCTGCGCAACCCGTTCGGGCCGACCGACGCGCAGGTCCGCGCCAACGTCGCCGGCGAGGCCAGTGCCGACGCCGCCATCGCGCTCCACGCCGAGAGCGGAAACGCGGTTCCGCTCGATCTGACAGCCGCCGCATTCTTCGACGTGGACAACACCATGGTCCAGGGCGCGTCCATCATCCACTTCGCCCGCGGCCTGGCCGCCCGCAAGTACTTCACCAGCGGCGACCTCGCGCAATTCGCATGGCAACAGGTCAAGTTCCGAGTCAGCGGCAAGGAGAGCAGCGAGGACGTCGCCAGCGGTCGCGAGAAAGCACTCTCCTTCATCAAGGGCAGGCCGACCGCGGAGCTCCGATCACTCGGCGAAGAGATCTACGACGAATTGATCGCCGACAAGATCTGGCCCGGCACAGCGGCTTTGGCGCAGATGCATCTCGACGCCGGACAGCAGGTGTGGCTCGTGACGGCGACTCCACTGGAACTGGCACAGATCATCGCCGACCGCCTCGGACTCACCGGAGCCCTCGGTACCGTCGCCGAGAGCAAGGACGGAGTCTTCACCGGACTACTCGTCGGCGATATCCTGCACGGCCTGGGCAAGGCACACGCCGTCCGGACGCTTGCCATCAGGGAAGGTCTCAACCTCAAGCGGTGCACCGCCTACTCGGACAGCCACAACGACGTGCCAATGCTCTCGCTGGTGGGCACGGCCGTGGCCGTCAACCCCGACGCGGATCTGCGTGAACTCGCCAAGAACCGCGGCTGGGAAATCCGCGACTTCCGCACCGGCCGAAAGGCAGCCAAGATCGGCGTACCGACGGCATTGGCTCTCGGGGCAGTCGGCGGCGGGCTCGCAGCTGTATTGGGTCGGCGCCGGGCTTCCTGACCACCGGAGCTTCTCGCGAGTCAGAGGGTGCGCTGCATCAGCGTCAGGTCGAGCCAGCGGCCGAATTTGATACCCACCTCGGGCATCTGACCGACGGTGACGAATCCGAGTTTCTCGTGCAGCGCAATGGACGTGGTGTTGCGCGATTCGATGACACCGACGAGCGCGTGGATGCCCGCAGACCTCGCACGCTCGATCAACTCCGTCAGCAACGCGCTGGCGATGCCACGTCGGTGAAATCCCGGGGCGACATACACCGAATGCTCGACGGTGAGCCGGTAGCCGCTTTTCGGACGCCACTGCGCGTACGAGGCATATCCCGCGACGTGGCCGTCGACCACTGCCGTCAACACAGGATGACCGGAACGTAGGCGTCCGTTCAGCCACTCCATCCGTTCGTCGAGGCCGACCTCGGTCTCGTCCCAGATCGCCGTCGTGTTCCTGATGGCGTCGTTGTGGATGTCGAGGATCGCAGGCAGGTCCTCGGTGACGGTGTCTCGAATCAGCACCGTCGCCAGGTTACCTCTCAGCCGAGGAAGACGTTGCGGCGCTTGGCCAACAGTCGGTACAGGGTGTGCTGGATGGTTTCGCGCACATGGTCGGTGAGCTCGAACAGCACCATCGGGTCCTCGGATGCCTGCGCATCGTAGGAGTCGGTATGGATGGGTTTGCCGAACTCGATGTACCACTTCGACGGGAGCGGGATCAGTCCGAGCGGACCGAGGTGCGGGAAGAACGGTGTCACCGGGAAGTAGGGCATCCCCATCAATCTGGCGAGCGGAGTGATGTCGCCGATCTTCGGGTAGATCTCCTCGGAGCCGACGATGGAACACGGAATGATGGGCGCGCCGGTCTTCAAGGCCGCGGACACGAAGCCGCCACGGCCGAACCGCTGCAGCTTGTATCTCTCACTGAACGGTTTACCGATCCCCTTGAACCCCTCCGGGAATACCGCAGCGAGTTCGCCCATCCGAAGCAGACGCTCGGCATCAGGGTTGCAGGCCAGCGTGTGCCCGGCTTTGCGCGCGATGGTACCGACGCCGGGCATCTCGAATGCCATGTCGGCGGCCAACATTCGAAGTGGACGATTCGCCGGATGGTGATCGCGGACAGCAACGGACGTCATCAGTGCGTCGACGGGTATCACTCCCGCATGATTGGCGACGACGAGTGCGCCGCCGTCGTTCGGGATGTTCTCGACACCTTTGACTTCGACCCTGAACCACGTGTCGAACAGCGGGCGAAGCAGCGGCAGCCACACCGCATCGGCGAAGTGCGGGTCGTAGCCGAACTCGTCGACGGTGTAGTCGCCGGCAAGTCTGCGTCGGAGAAACTCCGCCGTGCCGGCGATCTGCTCGACGATCTTGGCCTTCACCGCATCGACCTGAGAGGGATCTGCCGATGCAGGCGACGCAGTGATGTCCGACGCCGTCCCCGTCGGCGGGATCAGCTGCGTCGGCTCCGCGAACGAGGACGGATGCCTACTTCGGCTCGCGTCCGCGTTGCTCCGGTCGTCACCGTTCTGGTGGGAACGCTTCTGGTCGGAACGCTTGTGGTCGGCAGCCTTGCGGTCGGGACGGGGGCGACCGGAACCGGTGCCGTGCAATGGAATCACCTTCGCCACCTCGTTCACCTCTTCCGTCCTGATGTCGCAGCGGATGCGAGTCCTGCGGTCGCGTCGACAGCCGAGAGCATGCGGCTCTCCACCGAGTCGATCCACTCGGTGCGCAGCACCGGGCGAAGCGCAGCTCCGCGCACGAAGTCGTCGAAGGCCTGAACGGTGGTCCATCGGGGTTCGAACCCGAGATCCGATCTCATACGAGTGGTGTCCAGGCCGCAGCCGAAGTGGAAGTAGTCCAACTGTTCGGTGGTGAACTCGCGCATCATCCCGCCCATCAAGGCTCTGCCGACGCTCTTGAACAGGGCGAACGGGACCGGTACTTCGATACGTCCTGCTCTGCGGATGGCCTGGGACAGCATGATGGTGCCGTCGGCGCCGACGTTGAACGTGCCCGCGGGCCCGCTGACGGTTGCCCGCTCGAGCGCGGCGAGCGCATCCTCCTCGTGCAGCAACTGCATGCGGGCGTCGCGGCCCACGATGCTGGGGATCAACGGAGACGTCATATAGCGAGAAATCGTCCCGTTGAGCCGCGGCCCGATCAGGGGCGCCATGCGCAGAATCGAGACAGCGATGTCCGGTCGACGACGTCCCATGCCGCGGATATAGCCCTCGATGTCGATGGTGTCGCGTGCGAAAGCTCCCGACGGTGGGCGTCGGGCACTCATTTCCTCGGTGAACTTGGCCGGATCCTTGGCGCTGCATCCGTACACCGACGACGAGGACCGCAGGACCACCTTGCGCACCGTGGGCGCCTTCTGGCACACCGCGAACAGCTGCATCGCACCGATGACGTTGAGATCCTTCATCGTGGCGCGGCCACCGGACCTCGGCGGTTTGGTGATGGTGGCAGCGTGCACGACCGTGTCGACGCCTGCATTTCTGATGACCTTGCCGATCAGGGGATTGCGGATGTCTGCACGAACGAATTCTGCTCGGCCCATGCGGCGCAGGAGATCCTTGCTCGGTGAAACGGAGTCCACAGCGATGACCCGTTCGATGGCCGGGTTCTGAGCCAACCGGGTAACGAGGTAGCCGCCCAAAAAGCGGCTGGCTCCCGTCACCAGGACGACTTGAGGCACCGCCACGCCCCGCTCGTTCGAGTTCACTCACACCCCCGTAGATGGCCGCAAACTGCAGCTTACTGGAATACCACCGAGATGCGAGCGGACTCGAAAAGGCACTCTGTGCAGGAAGGATATGTGCGTATACAAGACCACAGATACATCTGGTCGCAGAGACACGAAAAGTCCGTCACCACCAAGGGTGACGGACTTTTCGAAATGGCACGGTGGCCGAAACGGCCCTACCGGCCGAGTAGCTCTATTTGCCGAGTTTCCTGCGCTGGACCCTCGTGCGACGAAGCAGCTTGCGGTGCTTCTTCTTCGACATGCGCTTGCGACGCTTCTTGATCACTGAACCCATAGCGGGTGTTCCTCACGTTCTTCTCTAGCGTTTTCGCGCACGCGAAGTTGCGTACGCCTACCTGGCAGCCTCGCACTTCGCTCGACTCGAACGCCGACGACGACGAGGTTCGAGCACGCCTGATGTTCGGCACGACGAAGTACCACCCTACCGGGGCGGACAGCGATCCACGAAACCGGCTCGACTTCGCTCGTCGTTATCTGTGCGCTACTCAGCCCGCGTCGAAGTACGAGGTCTCGAGGTAGTCGTGCACAGCCTTGGCGTGTACACGAAACGATCGACCCACTCGTACCGCGGGCAATTCTCCGCTGTGCACCAGGCGGTACACAGTCATCTTGGACACCCTCATCAGCGATGCCACTTCGGCCACTGTGAGGAATTGCGTTCCAGCTATCGCTGGCTGACCGTCCGGGGACGAACCCTTGGACGACTTGTTTGCAGGCGCCATCAATCCACTTACCTCCGGCACGTCTCGCGCGGCAGGCTTCCCCTCCTGCCGAACAGACACGCACGTGCTACCTATGAGCTTAGCGGGACCAATGGGGTTACTGCGACGGGTGTAGGCAATTGAATTTTTATTCTGCTGTGACGCCCATCTCAGTAGACCGGGCCTTCGCGGCATCCAAAGCATCGAAAAACGCTGTTCGGAGCCCGTTTTGTTCCAGTTTTCGGACCGCAGCGGCGGTGGTCCCACCCGGGGACGTCACGGCATACCGAAGCTCGGTCGGAGTCTCATCGGAGCGATCCATCATCACGCCGGAGCCGATCATCGTCTGCACGACGAGCGCCGAGGCGATATCGCGCCTGAGCCCGAGCGCAACACCGGCGTCGATCATGGCCTCCGCGACGAGGAAGAAATAGGCCGGTCCTGAACCCGAGACCGCGGTAACCGCGTCGAGCTGATGCTCCTTCACCGTCACCACCTTGCCGACCGAGGACAGAATCGTCCGCACGAGTTCGATGTGTTCGGCCTTGGCGTACTTCCCGGGCGCAAGAACGCTGACGCCCTCGCCCACGAGCATCGGGGTGTTCGGCATGACCCGGACCACGGGGAAGCCCGCGGGCAGCTTCGGCTCGAACTTCGATGTCGGAACACCCGCGGCGAGGGACACGATCAGCTGCTCCTGCTCTCCGTCCAGGTCGATCTTGGCAATTTCGGTGACGACGGAATCGACGTCGCTGGGCTTGACTGCCACGACGATGACATCGGCGTTCTCTGCTGCATCCGCGATGCTCGCCGTCAGAATTCCGAAGGTCGACGCCAACTCGGCGGCGCGCGACTGGTACTTCTCGGCCACCACCAGGTCGCGCACGGCATGTCCCGATTCGAGCAGTCCGGCGATGAGCGCCTCGCCGATTCGTCCGCCTCCGATTACAGCAATTCTCGTCATGCGCCCAAGCCTAGATGTGGCTCCGGCTGGCGCTACCTCGGCACCATCGCCAGCTGTCGACTCTGCACGACGACCGCACCGGTCGAGTCGAGAACAAGATGGTCCTCCTCGAACCAGGTGTCGCCGATGAGCGTGCTGCTGGCCGCGACACGAAGCCAGCCGGGAGCAGGCAGCTTGCGTAGATAGGTCGTCAGCTGCACCGTCGGCGCCCACCCGAACATCCCGCGGTTCATCGTTACCGGCGCCGAGATGTCGCCGGTCATCAGCGCGAAGTACACGGCGGTATCCGGATCGGCGGAATCCCCGGCGTACGGGCGCACCCACATCCGCACCTCGAGTTCGCCGTGGCGGCCCGACAGGAAGTGCGCGGACGATGGATCGATTCTCATGTCGCAGCCCTGGGAGACGTGCACAACCGACGCCATCGGATGGTCGCCGCCGATCACGTGGGCGTCGGCGGGCGGTTCCGCGGGCATGGATGCAAGCGAGGAGGCAACCTCGTGCCGCGGGGTCTCGACATCCGGCCGTCCGAGTGTGACCACGGCCCGGACTGCGACGCGCTCCCCCTGGGTCATTTCGACATCGACGTGCGAGACCCGCTTGCCCCGCTTGCGGACGATGGCGGTCAGCGCCACCTCACCTGGGTCGGGCGCATTGAGGTACGTGACGCTGACTGCGAGAGGCTGTACTGCGGCGTCTGATGCAGCGTCGTCGGCGCCTTCACCGAGTTGTGCTTTCGCGGCTGCAGCGCAGACGGCGAGCATGGTCCCACCGTGCACCTTGGATCCGATGGTCCAGGTGGAGCCGATGACGGCTGAATAGGAGCCTTCCAGCTCGGTTCGCTCGACCGTCTGCACTGTCGTGGCGGCGCGGAAGGGGCTGGTCATTGCTCGTGCCTTTCGTCGACCTCGTCATGAGGGTGGTCGTGGGGGTGATTGGAAGGAGATGCGATGTCCTGGTGGGCCAGGCGTCGCAACGCGGTGATGATCGGCTCGTAGATGGCCGTGCCGAGGACGGCGTACGGGACGGCGTCCTCGACGCTCGCAGGCATCAGCGCGAGGTCGTACTCGGCGATACCGCGGATGTGTCGCCCGTACACCTCGAGCCGCTCGTCCGTCATGGGGATACCCACATCCTCTGCCGCCCGGAGAGCTCGCTCGAGTTGTGCCACCGCGACGAACCGCGGGTCGAACACCTGACCGAGCTTGTCGAGCGCCGCTTCTGCCCGCGGGAACTCCGCCGACGTCGCCTCGTCGAGGTAGGGCGGCAGCGCTGCGATGGCGCGGCCCAGAGACTCGAACAGCGAGCATTCGGGGTGCTCGATCAGCGCGAGCACGGTTCGAATGCGGTCGATCGGCAGACCGGCTCCTGCGAGTGCCTTGATCAGCGCCAGTCGTTCGAGGTGCGCGTCGCCGTAGCTCGCCTGCGTCGCGCTGGTGGCTACGCCGGGCATGAGCAGACCCTCGCGTAGGTAGTACTTGACGGTCGCGAGAGGAACGCCGGATTCGGCAACGAGCTCGGATACGCGCATGCAAGCCCCCTGACGGCCAAATTGGATAGCGAAGGTATCCGAAAGACTTTAGCGCATCGAAGAACGTGCCCCGCCAAGCGTCAGTTCAAATACTCCCGAGCAAAAGCCAGAGCCTGCCCGAGCATCGACGCGCGCTCGGCGAGCGTGCGCGCGTTCTGAGTGTTGATCTCGACCACTGCTTGCCCGGTGAATCCACGTCGCTTCAGCTCCGTACACACCTCGGCGCACGGCTGATTGCCGTGGCCGGGTATGAGGTGCTCGTCCACCGACGCTCCCCTACCGTCCGCGAGATGCAGGTGGGCCAACCCGTCGCCCATGCGGTTCATCATCTCCACCGCATCCGAACCCGCGGTTGCGGTGTGCGAGAGGTCGAGCGTGTAGTGGGCGTGACCGGAATCGGTCGGGTCGTAGGACGGCGCGAAAGCGGACACTGCCGCACCCGGGCCGCCTCGTTTGCGCAACCTCGCCGCCGATCCCTCCTTTCGCCCGAAGAATCGGTCGGCGCGCATGGGGAACATGTTCTCGACGGCCACGACGACATCCGACCGGTCCTCGAGCTCCGCTACCTGCTCGCCGAAGCCTTCGGCGTACTTCTTCTGCCACCGAAACGGTGGATGAATGACGACAGTGCCCGCACCGAGCTTCTCGGCCGCCTGCACCGACCGTTCGAGCTTCGCGGCCGGATCGGCACCCCACACTCGCTGCGAGATCAGCAGACAGGGCGCATGGATGGCCTGGACCGGAACACCGAACTTGCGCGCCATCGCGGCGACTGCGCCGACATCCTGACTGACCGACTCCGCCCACACCATCAACTCGACACCGTCGTATCCGAGTTCTGCGGCGTAGCGAAAAGCGGCCTCGGTGTTCTGCGGATATACCGAGGCCGTGGACAGCCCTACCGCAACGCGACCATCCTTGTTCGCCACCCGATCAGCCTGTGCTCAACTGGAACGCCAACGGCCCCAGGGTGACGAACACGCCGACGACGATCGCAATCACCATGCTGAACATGTCGTCGGTCCGACGCAGAATTCGCACCATTGCAACCAGCCCGACGATCACCAGGACGGCCAGAATCAACGCGACCCAAGGCAGCATGTCCCAGAGTCGCTCGAAACCCTTGAAGAGCAGCGCGCCCACGACAACCGCGATCACACCCTGGCCCAGCAGCGCGAGCCACTGCTTGACGGCATCCTTCCTGCCCGCCCGGCTACCGTCCGATTTCTCTGCTTCCGGTTCGGCTTCGGGTTCGGGATCCGTGACGGCTTCGACAACGGCAGTGGCGTCGTCGGCGGTCTTGTCCTCGCTGTCGCTGTCGCTTTCGGCGGCGGGGGCGGGGGCGGGGGCGGGGGCGGGGGCGATCGTGGCGGCAGGAGCGATTGTGGTGGCAGCATCGTCGGCGTCCGCCGAGACCGCGACCGCCGGCTTCTCGATCTCGAGGCTCTCGGTCTTCGGTGACTCCGCCTTCGGCGACTCGGTCTTCGGCGACTCGGTCTTCACCGACTCGGGGCCAGCCGATTCCGCCTGATCGGGCGCCCGGCCAACTTCCGTTTCCTTGCTCACATCGGTCCGCTGAGTACGCGGCCGCGGTACGAACCCCGTACTACGGGGTGAACGCTCGGGCTTCTCGTCCGGCCCACGGCGCGTGGCCGCGGGGACGGGACGCTGCGCCGCGGCACGCTGCTCGGTCTGATCGTGCGACTGATTCAGCAGGTCACCTGCCGCCGTCGTCGAGCCCGACAACAACTCGGGCTCGCTGAATCCAGTGGACCCGGTAACGGGCGACTGCCCAGCCTTCGGCGCGGCCTTGGGTGCGGCCTTGGGTGCGGGATCGGCGATCACCGGCGCCTCGTCCGAGGCTGGATCGGCTCGAACCACCGGGATTTCACCGGTCAACTCGGCGACCGAGATTCCACCCTTGACGCCACGCCTGCGACGTCCACCCGAACTGGCGGCAGTCGTCTTCTGACCGTTACGCGCCAACAACTCGGCAACGGAAATCTGCCCGGAGTCCTCCGGGTTGGAGTTGTTCTCGGTCATGTCGAACGCACCACCAGATCGCTGTCCGATTCAGTGTCCAGCTTCCGCAAAATCAAACCTTCCCTCAGCGCCCACGGGCAGATCTCGATCGTATCGATCGACAGCGCTCGCATACTCGCTTCCGCCACCAGCGCCCCGGCCACCAATTGCGGCGAGCGGTCGGCGCTGACTCCTTCCAATTCTGCACGGTCCGAGGCCGTCATCCGCGAAATGAACGCAATGAGTTGCCGCAAACCGTCCGCCGTCAGCGTTCTGGTCACTCTCGGGCCGGCGGCCGACGGGGCGGCACCGGTCAGTCTCGCGAGCGACCGGAATGTCTTGGACGTGCCCACAGCGCGATCCGGATCACCCGCCGACAAGATCTCCTTCGCCGGCGTCGCGAGCTCGGCGTCGAGCCAATCCCGCAGCACCGCGACGCGTCGCTTGCCGGGCGGGTCGGCGTCGAGCCAGTCCCTGGTCAGGCGGCCTGCACCGAGCTGAAGCGAAAACGCGGCATCGGGGTCCTCATCGCTGCCCGAGGTGAGTTCGAGAGACCCGCCGCCGATGTCGAGATTGAGAATGCGCCCGGCGCTCCACCCATACCAACGCCGAACTGCGAGGAACGTCAGACGGGCCTCGTCAACGCCCGACAACGTCTGCAGGGTCACCCCCGTCTCGGTTCCCACGCGCTCCAAAACTGCGTCACTGTTGTGTGCGTCACGTACCGCCGAGGTCGCGAACGCCATCAGCTCTTCACAACCGGACTTTCTGGCGATCGTGGCGAAGTCACCGACCTCGCCCACCAGGCGGTCTGCACCTGCACGGGTGATGTTGCCGGCAGCATCGGTGTTCTCCGACAGCCGCAATGTGGCCTTCGAAGAGCTCATGGGTGTGGGATGCCCACCTCGGTGGGCATCGACCACCAACAGATGCACTGTGTTGCTTCCGACGTCGAGCACCCCTAATCGCACAGGTCCACGGTACTGGGTCTAGCGTCGTCTCTTGTGACAGCAGGTGGTAAAGCGCAGACGTTCGCTTCAGAGGTAGAACTGAACTTCCCCCGAGAATGGGTGGAGTTCCCCGATCCGGACAACTCCGAGCACATCATTTCGGCGGACCTGACATGGCTGCTGTCGAATTGGACGTGTGTGTTCGGCACACTTGCCTGCCAGGGCACCGTCGAGGGACGTCCCGACGACGGATGCTGCTCGCACGGCGCCTTCCTCTCCGACGACGACGACAAGAAGAAACTCGACGCGTCCGTCAAGATGCTCACCGCCGAGGACTGGCAGCTGATGCCCAAGGGGCTGGGCAAGAAGGGATACGTCGAGTACGACGATCTCGACGACGAGCAGTCGCTCCGGACACGTCGCTACAAGGGTGCGTGCATCTTCCAGAACCGTCCCGGGTTTGCCGGCGGAATCGGCTGCGCGCTGCACTCGATGGCTCTGCGGAAGGGCATCGAGCCGCTCGAGGTCAAGCCCGACGTGTGCTGGCAGCTGCCGATCCGCCGAACCCAGGACTGGGTGACCCGGCCGGACGGCACGGAGATCCTCAAGACCACCATCGGCGAATACGACCGCCGAGGATGGGGCGAGGGCGGCCACGATCTTGACTGGTACTGCTCGGGTTCCCCTGATGCCCATGTCGGCAGCAAGCAGGTGTTCGAGTCGTACAAGCCGGAGCTGACGGAGCTACTCGGCAGAGCGGCTTACGACGAGTTGGCATCGTTGTGCAAGCGTCGACGCGGGCTCGGGCTCATCGCTGTCCACCCTGCTACCCGCGAGGCCCAGCGCACCAAGTAAGCGGCTTCGCCGCATGTGCCTAACCCTCCAGTTTGTAGCCCAACCCGCGGACAGTCACGAGGTGCTCCGGCTTCGCTGGGTCGGACTCGATCTTCGAGCGGAGCCGCTTGACGTGCACGTCGAGGGTCTTGGTGTCGCCGACGTAATCGGCGCCCCACACTCGATCGATCAACTGCCCACGCGTCAGCACGCGACCCGAGTTCCGGAGCAGGTACTCGAGGAGGTCGAACTCCTTGAGCGGCAAAGTGATCTGCTTGGAGTCGACCATCACCACATGCCGTTCGACGTCCATCCGAACCGGTCCAGCTTCCAACACACCGGAATCGGCCACGCCATCGAGTTCGGCGTCGCTGCCCCGCCGCAGCACTGCGCGGATACGGGCGATGAGTTCACGCGCCGAGTACGGCTTGGTGACGTAGTCATCCGCGCCGAGTTCGAGACCGACGACCTTGTCGATTTCGCTGTCGCGTGCGGTCACCATGATCACAGGAACGCCAGAGCGGGCACGTAGCTGCTTGCAGACGTCGGTTCCGCTCATACCGGGGAGCATCAGATCGAGGAGGACGATATCCGCTCCGGCGCGATCGAACTCGGCGAGCGCCGACGGCCCGTCGCCGACGATGGTGGCTTCGAACCCCTCCTTTCGCAACAGAAAGGCAAGGGGATCTGCCAACGACTCTTCGTCTTCGACGATCAACACGTTGGTCACTGCAGTTCTCCGGTCGCCGAAGTTCGTGTCACTGTTGTTCTCCTTCTGACGACGCGAGGTCGTCTTCTTCGAAATACGCAGGAATCTGCAGAGTGAAAGTGGATCCGGTGCCGAGCTTGCTCCACAGCGAGATGGTCCCGTTGTGGTTGGCTGCGACGTGTTTCGCGATGGCGAGCCCTAGGCCGGTGCCACCCGTGGCCCTCGAGCGTGCTTTGTCCACCCGGAAGAATCGTTCGAAGACCCGCTCCTGGTCCTCTTTGGCGATGCCGATGCCCCGGTCGGTGACGGCGAACGCGACGAATTCCCCGCGGAGCGCGCGGCTGACAGAAACCGGAGACCCATCCGAGGAATACGCGATGGCATTCTGGATGAGGTTGGCGAGCGCGGTGACCAGGAGCGCCTGGTCCCCCAGCACCTCCAGGCCGCTGGGATGGTCGGTAGTGACCGTGATGCCGGCGTTCTCGGCCGCGAGTTTCGATCGATCGAGGGCCTCGTTGACGACTGTGTCGACATCGACGACTTCGAGATCGGGCAGCTTCTCGGCACCTTGCAGTCTCGAGAGTGCGATCAGTTCTGTCACCATGTTGCCCAGGCGCTTGGACTCGGCGACGACCTTTCCACCGAAATGTCTGACGGAGACCGGGTCCTCGGCTGATTCGAGCAACGCTTCGGCGAGCAGGCTCATCGCGCCTACTGGCGTCTTCAGTTCGTGGCTGACGTTGGCGACGAAATCGCGACGGGTCGCTTCCATCCGGACCTGTTCCGAATCGTCGTCGGCGAAAAGCACCACGAAGCGTTCGTCCTGTTTGCTCAGCATCCGTGCCACGCATCGCACCGCCATCCGATCCCGGCTGGTGGTCAGACGTACATCTCTCGAACTGATGTCCACCTCGACCGGATGCCCGTCGGCGAGAACCTTCTGCGCAGCCTCCCAGGCGCGATCCTCGATGAGTCGGTTGTGCACCAGACCGAGTTCCTCGGCGCGGGGGTTGGACAGCACCACGTCGTGGTGCCGGTCGACAACGGCGATCCCGCTTTCCGAAGCCAGGATGATCAGGTCCAGGACCTGCGACATCGTCAGACCCGAGGACGCCTGACGCCGCTCGGAATGCCGTGTTGCGAGGTACGGGATAAGAACACTGCCGACGAGGTATCCCCCGAAGGCGGCGGCGATAGCCAGTAGTACGGCCGATGCAACACTCACACCGGAATCGTACGTTCGATGGACAGCTCACATACGCAGGGTGCAGGCATTTCCCTGGTGGTCATAGTCCCCGTCGGCAGTGTTCTTCGAGCGTTCACCTGAAGTTGGGCGGAACCCCTACTTGGCGCCCTGGTTCGCCACCGCCGCCGCGCCGGCTGCTGCGGCCTCCGGGTCGAGGTAGGTGCCGCCGGGGTTCGACGGGACGAGCTTGCCGCCTGCGCCGCCCTCGGTGAAGTCGTACTGCAGCGGGATGCCCGTCGGGATGTTCAGGCCGGCGATATCGGCGTCGGAGATCTCGTCGAGGTACTTCACCAGCGCACGCAGCGAGTTGCCGTGGGCCGCGACGATGACGTTCTTGCCCGCCTTCAAGTCCGCGACGATGGCATCCTCGAAATACGGGATGAGGCGGTCGACGACATCCTTCAGGCATTCGGTGAGCGGGACTGCGGGCAGATCCGCGTAGCGCGGGTCGGCGTCCTGGCTGTACTCCGAGCCTGCCTCGATGGTGGGCGGAGGGGTGTCGTAACTGCGACGCCACAGCATGAACTGCTCGTCGCCGAACTTGTCCTTGGTCTCGGCCTTGTTCAGACCCTGCAGCGCACCGTAGTGACGCTCGTTGAGACGCCAGTCCCGGACGACGGGGATCCAGTGCCGGTCAGCAGCGTCGAGTGCCAGGTTCGCGGTGTTGATCGCACGCCGCAGCAGCGAGGTGTACAGCACGTCGGGCAGCACACCCGCCTCGGCGAGCAACACACCGGCTCGCTTACCCTCCGCCTCACCCTTCTCGGTGAGGCGGACGTCGACCCACCCGGTGAACTGGTTGGACGCATTCCATTCGCTCTCGCCGTGACGAAGCAGGATCAAAGTTCCGATACTCATGGGGAAAGTTTCTCACGTGGCCGGGTCGTCTTCCTTCTCAGCCGGGCTGCGTCGCAGCGGCGTGCGCATCGGTCGTCGGCTGGCGAACCACGAGCACGACGACGATGAGTGTGATGACGATGGCTGTCAGCGCGAAGGGAATCGGGATGAGCGGATCGAGGAGTACCAAGACCGCGCCGACAGGAACGACCGTGTTGACGACGCGGTCCGCGTTGTCCTTGATGGCGATGTACCAGACGCCGAGGACGAAGATGGCGATCGGAACGGTCACCGTGAACGACGCCGCCAGGTCCCCGAGCTGGCTGTGATCGGTGAGTACATCGATCTCCACCTCGACGCCGGCCGAGAAGGCGCCCGCTGCGGCGAATATGAAGTAGTGCGCGTATCCGTATTTGAGCGAACTGCCCAGGTCCGAGATCGCTGCGTGATGCGGTGGCCAGAAGTAGATCCACCACAGACCTGCTGTCACCACTAGAGCAAGGACCGCCAGTGTGATCAGAGGAAGGAGGGCCGTATCGCCGCGCAGAGCTTCGATGATGACATTCGCAGATGCGAGCAGGCTCTCACCGAGAAGGATGATCGTGAACAGGCCGTACCGCTCGGTGATGTGATGCGCGTGCCAGGGAGTCGTACCCTTTCTCTCCGCGATGACCGGAACGGAGAGTTCGACGAGGGCGAGGACGACGAATCCCAGAATCTGTGCCGGACCTTCCGGAATCAGAAGCCACAGCAACCACAGCACCTGCACGCCCGCAATGCCGGCCGCGTAGGTCAATGCAGTCTTCTTGTGCTCCGGCGATCTCGATGCGCGCAGCCACTGTGTGACCATCGCGAAACGCATGACGACGTAACCGACAACCACGATGACGAAGTTCGAATCGGTGAACGCCGGCCCGATACCGGCGGCCAGGACGAGCACACCCGCCATCTGAACGACCGTCAGGACGCGGTAGAGCCAGTCGTCGGTGTCGAACGAGGTGGCGAACCACGTGAAGTTCATCCATGCCCACCAGATGGCGAAGAACACCAACATGTAGCTCAGCAGGCCGTCGACTATGTGGTTTTCGGTGAGTGCATGGTGCAGCTCGACCGCGGCGGTAGCGACCGCGATCACGATGACGAGGTCGAAGAACAGCTCCAGCGGGCTCGCGGATCGCCCCTGCTCCTCGGGGTCGCGCGGACGCATCGGTATCAGACGAAAACGCGTGTTCGACGTGGTTGAGTTCACGACGCAGACGATAAACACCTTCGGCGCAGTTGTCGCGTGTTGTGCGAATCTTGTCGGTCCAGTCGGGTGGAGCGACTCCGAGTCGGTTCACCAGTGTCACACGTCAAATACAGATTCCCGACGAATCCGCCGCTCCTCATCCCAAATCTGGGCATGCCGGTACGCGATGAACGCACCAACCCCGATGATGAACAACCCCAGCAGAACGAAGAACAGGCCCATCCCATTCTCGACGACATGCCAGACGAACAGCAACCGAGAGCAACAGCCAAAACACCGAACAACACACTCGCCAAACGCGCCCCACGCTCGGGCGTGCCCTGCCGCCCCACCCCACGCGGAATCTGCAACAACTTCCGCGCCCCCGGCGGAATATCACACTTCCCCGACGCCACAGAATGCAATATGCCGTTGTACACCAGGTCCCACATCGCCGGATGGCCCTGAATTCTTTTCAGGCTGACCGCATGAATCGATCGCCCACCCGAATCTTCCAACCCGATCGCGCGATCCGCGCCATTGGTCCCGGCCGAAATCCGCACCAAATCGTAGATTTCAACCCAGACGTCCTTCACCTGCAACCATTCCGCTCCGGCGGCGAACCACTGGTTCAGAGTTCCCTTTTCGAGCGGACCGTACCCAGGCGGTTCGGGGTGTGGCTTCCGAGGAGGGATGGTCGGTGTCTTTCGCGAAACAGATACTGATCGGGGCGCTGCTGGGGGGCGAGGCTCACCCGACACCGGATTGGGCCGAGGCGGTAGATCTGTCGAACTCCAGTCCGATGCCCACTCGGATGTCATTGTTCCGATGTGTAAATCGGCAGCGCGAGCCGACCGTCCGCCAGAACGCGGAGCTCGACGCTGATGTTGCCGGACCCATCACGTCCCGCCGCTGGTACGTGGTACGTCCGCGCGGACTCCCCCGGTCGCCCCATTTCCACCCCCGTGAAATCGAACCGATCGTAGCCGATCCATCCGACGCGCTCGAAGCACTTTGCTCGACGCGCATGGCACACTTCGGCACATGATGGCATACTTTTCTCATGAGTGTCACGGTGACGTTGGGAAAGCAAGGCAGGTTCGTCGTACCTGCCGATCTTCGGGCCGAGTTGGGTCTCAGCGAAGGCGACGTGCTGTCGGTTCAGCGAGTGGGCACGAGGTTGATCGTCGAGCGCCCATCCGATGCCGCACGCTCGATGCGCGGAATGCTCGCGGACCATTCGAACGGGCGATCACTGGTCGAGGAATTGCTGGCCGAGCGAATCAGTGAGGCCCAGGCCGATCGGTGACCATTCTGGACGCCTCGGCGGTGCTCGCTGTTCTCAACGACGAACCTGGGGCGGATGTCGTCGAACAGGCCATGTCGACTGGCGGCACGACCATGTCGTCGGCGAATCTCGCCGAGGTCTTGGGCAAGGTCGTCGACGTCGGCGGCGACGTGTCGGCGGTGACAAGCGCTCTGCGCGCGTCTGGGGTCGAGATCGTTCCGTTGGACGAAGCCGATGCGGCGGTCGTCGCGGCGCTCCGCGCCGTCGATGGCGGCAAGTCACTGTCACTGGGAGACCGATGCGCACTTGCCTTGGCGGCTCGGAGTCGGCCGCCAGTCGTACTGACGGCCGATCGCGCATGGGCGGACCTCGACCTTCCGCTCGAGGTCAAGCTGATCCGCTAGCCCAGAAGCACTGACTGACAATAAGACTCGGGCATCTCGGTTGCATCCCCCACGTGCCACGAGATTGCGCGCAGCTGCGGGTAGTCGGAGACTCGGACAGTTGGCGTGTCAGGGTTCCTCATCGCCCCTCCTGTGCGTCGGTTTGGAACCAAGGTTACGCCCGCACCCGCGCTCAGTGCGGCGGCTTATCCTTGAACCGGGCACTGTTCCAGTCGATCAAAATTGTCGCGGAATCGGTGTCACCGAGGCGCCCATCCGACGACAACGGCCCCCTTCCCGATTGTCGGGAAGGGGGCCGCGTCGAGAAAGATCTACTTGCCGGCTTCTGCGGCGCGCAGATCCTTTCGAAGAATCTTGCCTGCGGCCGACTTCGGCACGGTCGCGATGAACTCGACCTTGCGGACCTTCTTGTGCGGCGAGACGCGCTCGGAGACGAATGCCATCACGGCCGCCTCATCGAGCGAGGCGTTGTCCTGCAGCACGACGAACGCCTTGGGCACTTCCTCACCGTCCTCGTCATGGACGCCGATCACGGCAGCGTCGGCGATGTCGGGGTGCGTGAGCAGCAACGCCTCGAGCTCCGCGGGCGGAACCTGGTAGCCCTTGTACTTGATGAGTTCCTTGAGCCTGTCGACGATGTAGACGACGCCCTCGGAGTCCACGACGGCGATGTCGCCGGTGTGCAGGAATCCGTCGTCGTCGAGGGTCTCTGCCGTCGCGGTGGGGTTGTTGAGGTAGCCCGCCATGACGTTCGGTCCCTTCACCCAGAGCTCGCCCGGCTCGGACAGGCCTTCGGTGGGGAGGTCGATCTCGGCCTCGGTCGCCGGATCGACGAGCTTGTTGACGGTGTTGGCCAACGGCAGACCGACCGAACTGAGGGGAATATCGTCGCGGTCGAACGGGATGGCATGACTGACGGGGCTGAGTTCGCTCATTCCGTAGCCCTGACGCACCCGGGTGTTCAGCCGCGTCGCGACGGCTTTGCCCAGTTCCTCGTCGAGAGGCGCGGCACCGGAGAAGACGGTGTGGACGCTGGAGAGGTCGTACTGGTCGATGAGCGGGTGCTTTGCGAGTGCAAGCGCGACCGGCGGCGCGATGAACAGGTAGGTGAGCTTCTGGTCCTGGATGATGCGCAGGAATTCGGCCAGATCGAACTTCGGCATGGTCACCAGACGCGCACGCAGTTTGAGCGCGATGTTGAGCAGCACGGTCAGGCCGTAGATGTGGAAGAAGGGCAGCAGCGCGAGAACCGCGTCGTCGGAGTCGATGCCGACCCGCGGTTCCATCTGCGCGATGTTTGCGACTAGGTTGCGGTGCGTGAGGATGACGCCCTTGGGGACGCCGGTGGTTCCCGAGGAGTACGGGAGGACGGCGATCTGGGTTGCGGGGTCGAATGTCACCTCCGGTGCCGGTGCACCCTGGGTGAGCAGATCACGCAGATTGGGGTGTCCCTCGGCGCCGTCGAGCACGATGACGTGGTCGTCGGCAATGCCGGCCTTTTCTGCCGCGGCCTTGGCCTGCGGGTACAGCGGTGAGACGGTGAAGAGGAACTTCGCCCCCGAACCGGTGAGCTGCTTGGCGATGTCCTCAGCCGTGTAGAGAGCGTTGATGGTCGTCGCGGTGCCGCCGGCACGCAGAATGCCGTGCAATACCGAAGCGAACGCCGGGACGTTCGGCGAATGCAGCCCCACCACGTCGCCCAGCTCGAGCCCACGGGCAGCGAGGGCGCCGGCGATTGCGTTGATCTGCCCGATCAGAGTCTCGTACGTCGTGACCGCGCCCGAGGTGCCGTCGATCAGTGCGGGCTTGGCAAGATCGGAATCTGCGATGGACCCGAACAGGTAGTCGTAGATACTCAGGTTCGGAATCTCGACATCGGGGAAGGGGCTGTTGAAGCTCATTACTCTCCTTCGAACATGCAGCGGCAATATGGTGAAACCTTACAGTGAAAGCCATCACACCGGACAGGCACCTACCTACCTGCCGGTCAGTTCCCTTTCACCCCCGGCCGAACCAGGGCAGAAGTTACGATTTCACGTAGGGTTTGCCCGCAGCTGCCGGGGCGCGCACATGCCCCACCAAGCCTGCGACGGCGAAGATCGTCACCACGTACGGAAGCATCAGCATGAACTCGCTCGGCACCGGTGATCCGATGATGCCCAGCACGTTCTGCAGGTTGGACGCGAACCCGAACAGCAAGGCCGCCAACGTCGCTCGCACCGGGTCCCAGCGTCCGAAGATGACAGCGGCGAGTGCGATGTAGCCCGCACCGGCTGTCATTTCCTTGCCGAAGGATCCGACCGAGCCGAGGGTGAAGTACGCGCCGCCGAGCCCCGCGATCGCTCCGGCGAGGCAGACGTTCCAGAATCTGGTGCGCACCACATTGATACCGACGGTGTCGGCTGCCTGCGGGTGCTCACCCACGGCACGCAGCCGCAATCCCCACTTGCTGCGGAAGAGACCGAACCACACCAGTGCGACCGCGATGTACATCAGGTAGACGATCAACGTCTGCTGAAACAGAACTGGTCCGATGACGGGGATCTGCGAGAGGACCGGGATGTCGATGCGCCCGAATCGCGGTGGAGAGTTGAGGGTCTCGGAATTCTTCGTCAACACCACCGAGTAGAGGAAACTCGTGAATCCCACGATCAGCACGTTGAGCACGACGCCGACGATGACCTGGTTGACGAAGTACTTGATGGAGAACATCGCGAGCAGCAAGGCGGTCAGTGCTCCTGCGATCAGGGCGGCGAGCAGTGCGACGTAGGTGGATCCGGTCACCGACGCCACCACGGCGCTGACGAAGGCGCCGGAGAGCAGCTGCCCTTCGATGGCGATGTTGATGACTCCGACGCGCTCGGAGATCACCCCGCCCATCGCCCCGAAGATCAACGGGGTGCTCAGAGCGACGGCTCCGATCAGCAGTCCCGGCACTGGGATAGTGGCCCCCGCCGCGGCCCAGGTGAGGAACCCGAACACGAACAGCACGCCGTACACGGCCAGCAGCCATACGGGTGTGGACACACGCCGAAACACGTTCACTCCCGCGTACACGGTGATGATCGCCAGCAGCACCACCAGCACGATGCCCGTCGCGCGCGTCGGGACACCCACCGCGGGCAATGTCACGAAGTCGGTGCCGGTGGCGAGATCAAAGGTGGTGGTACCCGACTCGGCGCGGAGCACGAACAGAACCAGAGCCAACAGCGTCACGACGCCGAGGACGCCGGGAACCTTCCAGCTACGAGCGGGGGCCGATGCCTCGCTGTGCGCGGCAGGATGGTTCTCGGTGTGATTGTCGACGGCGGTCACAGCGCGCCTACCTTCGCGGTCTCGGGCCGGCCGGCACTGCCGGCGCCCGGTGGTGACAACCGAAACACCGCGCGAACGAGTGGCGGGGCAGCAATGAAGAGCACGATGACCGACTGCACCACGAGCACGATGTCGATCGGGATGCCTTCGGCCGCCTGCATCGCGAAGCCGCCTGCCTTGAACCCGCCGAACAGGATGCCCGCGAAGAACACTCCCCACGGCTTGGATCGGCCCAGCAGTGCCACGGTGATGGCGTCGAATCCGATTCCGGCGTCGATGTCGGCTCCGAACCCCGTCGTTACCGTGCCGAGCACCTGCGCAACTCCGGCGAGTCCGACCAGCGCGCCCGAAAGCACCATCGCGTACAAGTACATGCGGTTGACGTCGATACCGGCGATCTTCGACGCCTCGGGGTTCTCCCCGACGGCGCGGAAGCGGAAGCCGAGTGCTGATCGCTCCAGCAGCCACCACACACCCACCGTCGCGAAAATCACGAGGACGAAACCGAGATGGAGGTTGTACTGGTCGCCGAAGAGCTTCGGAAACACCGCCGTCGATTCCATCCCCGGGGTCTTCGGATTGTTCTGGCCAGGGGCTTGAAGGGCTCCCGGCGTCCGCAGCAGGTAGGCGACGAGGTAGAAGCCGATGTAGTTCAGCATGATCGTCACAATCACCTCGTGGGCGCCGGTGCGCGCCTTGAGAAGTCCGGCGATACCGCCCCACACGGCGCCGCCGATGACGCCCGCGGCGATCGCGAGGACGAGGTGCAGCCCGGCGGGCAGTTGGAAGGTGAATCCGACCCAGCCCGCACATGCTGCCGCGATGAGCATCTGCCCGCGTCCGCCGATGTTGAACATGCCGACCCGAAATGCCAGTGCCACACCGAGTCCGGCCACGATCAGCGGCGTCGCGAATGTCAGCGTCTCCATCAGCGGCCGGATGCCGTTCTCGAACCCTGGCCGGCGGAAGTTGTACACCGCCCCCTGGAAAAGGGACGAATAGGCGCCCGATACCGAATCCCACACGGCGAGAAGCATGTCCGACGGTCGCGAGAAGAAGTAGCCAGCGCTCTCCTGCACCTGCTCGTCGGTAACCGCGATGAGGACGGCGCCGACGAGTACCGCGAGCAGCACCGCGAGCACGGAGATGATGGCGTTGCCGGTGACGATCTGCCTCAGAACCTTGTGTGCTCGCGACGGCTGAGGCTCAGTCATGTTCTCCACCCATCATCATTCCGAGAACCTCGCGGGACGTCTGAGCCGGCACGATGCCGACGATGGTCCCCCGGTACATGACGGCAATGCGGTCGGCGAGGGCCGCGACCTCGTCGAGTTCGCTGGACACCACGATGACCGGGACACCCGAGTCCCGGGTCGCGACGATCCGCTTGTGTACGAATTCGATCGATCCGACGTCGATTCCGCGGGTCGGTTGCGAGGCCACGAACAGCCTCAGCTCTCGGCTCAGTTCGCGGGCGAGTACCACCTTCTGCTGATTTCCACCAGACAGCCGACCCACCGCGGTGTCGATTCCGGGGGCGCGGACGTCGAACTCCTGCACCTTCTCCACAGCGAACGTATCGAGGGTCTCCCGTTGGATAGCCCCGTGCCGCACGAAAGGCTCACCTGTCGATCTGTCCAACATCAGGTTCTCGGCGATCGAGAATTCGCCGACGAGGCCCTGGGTCTTGCGGTCCTCGGGGACGAAGCCGACGCCCGCCCGAAGCACTTCGTGCACCGAGGACCCGACGAGCGAGTTGCCGTCGAGAACGATGTCACCGGTCACCTGTTTGCGAGCGCCGAGAAGGGCCTCGACCAGTTCGCTCTGGCCGTTGCCCTGCACACCGGCGATGGCGAGAATTTCCCCGGCGTGCACGTCGAAGCTGACATCATCGACCACCTTGTGCCCGTTCGAGTCGAACACCGTCAGGTTCCGGACCTCGAGTGCTGTCCCGCCGGGTTGCGCCGGTTCCTTCGACACCGTGAGCTGCACGTCGCGTCCGACCATCAGCGCCGCGAGTTCGGCGTTGCTCGCGGACGGTTCCGCTTCGCCGACCACCTTGCCGAGCCGGATCACGGTGATCCGATCGGCCACCTCACGCACTTCACGCAGTTTGTGCGTGATGAAGACGATGGTGGTGCCCGACTCGGCCAGCTCACGCATGATTGCCATGAGGTCGTCGGTTTCCTGCGGGGTGAGTACCGCGGTGGGCTCGTCGAACACCAGCACTTCAGCGTCGCGTCCGATGGCCTTGATGATCTCGACGCGCTGCTGCACGCCGACGGGGAGATCCTCGACCTTGGCGTCGGGATCGAGCTCGAACCCGAACCGGGCAGATATCTCCCGCACCAACTTTCGAGCCGCGTCGAGATCGAGCCGGCCACCTGCACGGGTCGTCTCGTGGCCGAGGATGATGTTCTCCGCGACCGTGAACACCGGAATCAGCATGAAGTGCTGATGCACCATGCCGATTCCGGCGGTCATCGCATCTCCCGGGCCGGCGAAATGCTGCTGCACCCCGTCGAGAAGAATCTCGCCCTCCTCGGCCCGATAGAGGCCGCTGAGAACATTCATCAACGTCGACTTGCCGGCACCGTTCTCACCGAGCAAACAGTGGATCTCGCCCGATTCCACCACTAGATCGATCGAATCGTTGGCGACGAGAGATCCGAACCGCTTGGTGATGCCCCGCAGTTCGAGCTTCATGTACTCAGCTGGGTGAAGAGGGCGACTCGACGGTGATGGAACCGTCGATGATGCCGGCTTCGATCTCGTCCAGCTCGTCCTGCAGTGCCGGGTCCACCCTCGACTCGAAATCGTGGAACGGGGCGATACCGACGCCTTCGTTCTCGAGTGTGCCGACGTAGGGCGAGTTGTCGAACTCGTCGCTGCCCGAGGTGGTCACCACCTCGTCGACGCTCTCCTTCAGACCCTTCATCGCCGAGGTGAGCACGAGGTCGCCCACCGACGGGTCGGATTCGAAGACATCGGCGTCCGCGCCGATCAGCGCGACTGGACGCGAGGAGTCGCGAATCGCCTGCGCCGCACTCTGATAGATAGGCCCGCCGACCGGGAACACCACGTCGGCGTTCTGATCGATGAGCGCCTGCGCTGTGTTCTTCGCGACGGCGTTGGCCTCGAATCCGCCGGTGAACGAACCGTTCTGGGCTGCGACGTCCCAACCGATGACGCGAACGTCCTCGCCCTTGCTCTCGTTGAAGTAAGCGACGCCGTCGGCGAATCCGTCCATGAAGATGGTGACCGTCGGGAGCTGGGCGCCACCGAACGTTCCCACCACACCGGTCTCGGAGTAGCTGGCCGCTGCATAACCCACGAGGAACGCGGACTGCGCGGCGTCGTAGGTGAGCGGCTTGACGTTGGGAAGGTCGATGCTGGCATCGTCGATGATCGCGAAGTCGATGTCCGAGTTGGCCTCTGCCGCAGCCTTCGTCGCGTCGGCGAGATCGAAACCGACCGTAAGGATCAGTGAGCAGCCCTGATCGATCAGGTTGGAGATGTTGGGGTTGTAGTCCGTCGGAGAAGCGGACTCGACCGTGATCGGCTCGACCCCCAATGCGTCGGAGGCCTCGGTCAGACCTTCGAAGCTGAGCTGGTTGAAGGATTTGTCGTCGAACCCGCCGGCGTCGGAGACCATGCACGGCTTGAAGTCTGAGGAAGCCGTGGTCTCGGCTCCGGATTCACTGTCCTCGGGTGCCGAACCGCAGCTTGCGACAAGTGCGAGTGCACCGAGCGAGGCAATTCCGCTCACCGTCACCTTCCGGGAGAACAACGTCCGACTCTGTAGACGGGTGACGGTCAAGAGTTCCTCCAGTGTTGTACAGACAGGTGTTGTACAGAACAGGTGTTGTACAGACAGGTGTTGTGCAGATGGGTTTACCCGCCTCGTGAACGAGCCGTATTCGTGCGCGACCAGTTTTCTCTGAGAGCGGACGCTACCCCCAGCTCGGGATGTCCGCATATTTTCAGCTCACGAGGAGATGAGATGCTCGAATGCCTGGAGGTTGGCCAGAGATTCACCGCGGGACACGCGCCAGGCCCATTCCCGTTTGATGGACTCGGCGAAACCGAGTTCGAGCAGCATGTTGAAGTCGCCGTCGGCGGCCTCGAGCACCTGCCCGAGGATGCGGTCGATTTCGTCACCCGTCACCGCATGCAGCGACAGGCGTCCGACGAGATAGATGTCGCCGACCTTGTCGATGGTGTAGTGGACGCCGTAGAGCCTGCGATTGCGTCTGAGCAGGTACCGGTAGACACCCTCGAAGTTCTCGTCGGGTTTGCGGCACACGAACGCCTCGATGCGGACTCCGTGATGGCCGACTGTCAGCATCGTCGTCGTCTTCAGTTTGCGCTCACCGGGCAATTCGACTACGAACGAGTTCTCGCCTTTGCGTTGGTAATCGAGCCCACGTTCGCTCAAAATCGAGTCGATGAGTGTGACAGTCTCGCTCATGCAGTGACTCCTTTTCGTCGCAGCTTCGAAAGACCGCGCGTGCGCCGGGGCGAGAATTCACTCGGCGCCTCATGCCGGTCGAAATGCGATTTCGCGGCACGGTAGCTTCCGATAAGGCCCTCGGCGGTGTGCTCCCAGGAGAAGTCCGCGGCGTGTTCGGGTGCAGCGGAAGCCATCCGGGCCAAAGCTTCGCGGTCGCGAACCATCGCCGACAATGCCGTTGCCCAATCCTCGGTTCGATGGCCCTGAACCAGCACCCCGGTCTCGCGCGACCGTACGGCCACGCCGAGCCCGCCGACATCGGCCGCGATCACCGGGGTACCGCTCGCCTGGGCTTCGATGGCGACCAGCCCGAACGACTCGTTGTAGCTGGGGACAGCCACCACATCGGCGGCCCGGTAGATCTGCACCAGCTTCTCGGACGGCTGCGGCGGCAAGAACGTCACGCGCGCAATGATGCCCAGCTCGGCGGCGAGTTCGATGAGACTGTCGGGCCGGTCGAGACCACTTCCCGACGGTCCTCCGACGACTAGGACGCGCAGCGGTATGCCCGGCTCACGCACGAGCAGTTCCGCGGCGGCGCGCAGCAGCACGTCGGGCGCCTTCAACGGTTGGATTCGGCCGACGAACGCCACGACGGTCTCGCGCGGATCGATGCCGAATTCGGCGCGGGCAGCGAGCTTGTCTCCGGGACGGTACCGACTCAGGTCGGCGCCCGGTGCGACGACGTCGATGGCATCGGGCAACGCGCCGTAGATCTCGATGAGCTGCTTCGCCTCTTCGGCGGTGTTGGCGATGAGGCGGTCCGCTTCGGCGACGACCTGCTGCTCACCGATCTGCCGTGCTGCCGGTTCCGGGGCGTCCCCTGCTGCGAGAGATGCGTTCTTCACGGCTGCGAGTGTGTGGGCCGTGTGTACCAGCGGCACGCCCCACCGATCGCGAGCCAACCAACCGACCTGGCCCGAGAGCCAGTAGTGCGAATGGATGATGTCGTAGTAACCGGTGGCGTGGCGCGCTTCCTCGCGGAGAACGCCCGCAGCGAACGCACAGAGTTGCGTCGGCAGATCCTGTTTCTCGAGGCCCTCGAAGGGGCCGGCCACGATATTGCGCACCAGAACGCCGGGGGCTGCCTCGCGCACCGGCTCGTCCGACGAAGACGTGGCGCGGGTGAAGATCTCCACCTCGATACCGCGTCTGGCCAGTTCTTTCGCGCTCTGGAGAACGTAGACGTTCATCCCGCCCGCATCGCCCATCCCGGGCTGGGCCAGCGGGGAGGTATGCAAAGACAGCACCGCGACCCGGTTCAACTGGCGATCACTCACCGTTCCAGTCTGCACTCTCCCACCCTACGGACGTTCACAGCCCCTCGACGAAGTCCGATACCTCACGCGCGAAGCGGTCGGGGTCGGCGACGAACGGACCGTGGTCGACGCCCTCCCAGTACGACTCGGTGACCTGCGGGATCAGCGACGCAGCGTGCCGTCCGGCAGCGACGTCGACGACGGTGTCCTCGGTGCCGTGCAGCACGAGTGTCGGCACGTCCAGCGCGCTCAACACGTCGTCGTGCGAGGCCGTGCGATCGAACAAGGCTGCGCGAACACGGGGAGCCGTGGACAGTGTGGCGCCGAACAAGGCCTGTGCCTGCGCACCCTTTCCCTCTACCGGGCCGGTCAGCGCGAGCCCGAAGCTGCCGAGCGCCTTGATCGCGGTACGCGGCTCCTCGGCCATCGCCCCGGGGATCGCCGCGCGCATGGCTGTGCCGACGCGTCCCCCGGCCTCGCCGCGGCCGATGCTGGTGATGGCACCGACCAACACCAGACCCGCCACCGCGTCGGTTCCGTGCTCGGCGAGGTAGTCGCAGATGACGAGGCCGCCGTAGGACCAGCCGAGCAGTACTGCGTCGGCGGTGATGTCCTCCGCGGTCAACACTGCATGCACGTCGCCGGCCCAGATCGCGGAGTCCGCGTATCCGCTTTCCGGCGCATCGGAGTAGCCGTGCCCACGAAGATCCACCGCAATCACGCGGAACCTCGTCGCCAATTCGGCGAGGAGTCCATCGCCCCAACATGCCGAAGACTGCGCCCATCCGTGCACCAGCACCAGCGGCCGGTGAGATGGATCGCCCGATACTCGGTAGACGACGTTCGCCCCGTCGATGCCCTGCGCCTGCCGTACCGGTCCTGTTTGTGCCATGACGTTCATGATGGACGGTGACCCCGGCGCATCTGCAGCCGGGACTAAGATCTTCGACATGGCATTGTCAGAACAAATCTCCCCCGACGCCCGCATAGCCGTCGTCACCGGAGCCAGCTCGGGCATCGGCGAGGCCACCGCTCGCCAGCTTGCCGAGCAGGGCTACCACGTCGTCATCGGTGCCCGTCGCGTCGACCGGCTCGAAAAGCTTGCCGACGAGATCGGCGGCACCGCTCTGCAACTCGACGTCACCGACGAGGATTCGGTGGCAGCCTTCACCTCCGTCATTCCTCGGGTGCACGTTTTGATCAACAATGCCGGCGGCGCCAAGGGTCTCGCTCCCGTCATCGATGCAGATCTCGACGACTGGCGCTGGATGTGGGAGACCAACGTGCTCGGCACGCTGCGCGTGACCAAGGCGCTGCTGCCCAAGCTCATCGACTCCGGTGACGGACTCATCGTGACGGTGACGTCGGTGGCCGCGTTCGAGGCGTACGACAACGGCTCGGGCTACACCTCCGCCAAGCACGCGCAGGCGGTGCTGCACCGGACGCTGCGCGGCGAACTGCTCGGCAAGCCCGTTCGGCTGACAGAAATTGCGCCGGGCGCCGTGGAGACCGAGTTCTCACTGGTGCGCTTCGATGGGGACGAGTCCAAGGCCGGGGCGGTCTACCAGGGCATCACCCCGCTCGTGGCGAGCGATATCGCCGAGGTCATCGGCTTCGTCGCTTCCCGGCCCTCGCACGTCAACCTGGACCAAATCGTCATCAAGCCGCGCGATCAGGCCGGTCCGGGGCGCTTCGCCCGAGGGTAGGCGCCTAGCGGCGCATGTGCGTGGAAATACATAGAGGGCGGGAGCGCAGCCTGCGGAGTGACCCAGGTTCGCAGTGTATTTCCACGCACATGCGCGAAGCGCCTACAACGCCGACATCGACTCCCACGTCGGCCAGTCGATGGCCCAGTCGTAGAGGTCGCCGTCGGCCGCCGACAGATCGATCCGAGTTCCGGACACTTCCACCGGGTCGCCGTACAGCGCAGTCTGGAAATACTCCTGGGCATCGGCGTCGGAGAGATTGATGCACCCGTTGGTGACGTTGGAGGCGCCCTGCACCCCCGTCGTCAGCGGGTTCGCGTGAATGAACTCGCCGTTGTTGGAGATGCGGACGGCCCAGCGTTCACGCACGTTCTCGTAGTACGGCGGGTTCGACATCAGAAAATCCTCGTGCTTCTCGGTCACCACGTGAATGCCGCTCCGAGTGACGTTGCGGTCCTCGTTGCCCTCGCCGTAGCTGACCGGGATGTCCAAGATCGTCTGACCGTCACGGACCACCAGCATGCGATGGCTCGTGGCGTCGGCGATGACTACCTGACTGCGGCCGATCGAGAAGTCCAGCGTCACATCGTCAGCGCCGTACACCCCGCCGCCGTAATCGACGCCGTACAGTTTCGCGACCACCGACACCGTCGTGCCCGGCGCCCAGTAGTTCGTCGGCCGCCAGTGCACTCGCGAGCCGCCGTCGTCGGGGAGCCAGGCCCACGCGCCGGGCGTCGCCGGGTTGGTGGTCACCGTCAACGCCTGCTCGACGGCAGCCTTGTCCTCGATCGCGGAGTCGAACTTCAGGATGATCGGCGCCGCGATCCCCACTTCCTGACCGTCGCCGATGTTGGTGCTCACCGAGCTGCGGCTATCAGGAGTGACCGTGGTGAAGCTGCCGTCCACCGGGACGGTCTTGCCATCGGTGCCGACGGCGGTGCCGGTCCAGGTGTACGTCGAGCCGTACCCGAGGGGTTCGGTGATGGTGTACGACGCCTGCTCCAGTGCCAACTCTCCCTGCACGAGCTTGCCGTCGGGATTGGTGAGCGCGATCTCACGCAATGTTCCGTCTGTCACCGTCACCGAGATCGGGGCGACGGGGCTGACGTCGACGGCTCCGGCTGCCGGGTTCTGGGTTACCACGGCCACGGGGGACGCCTCAGCGCTCGGGCCTGCGCCACCCGGGGACGTGCCGCCATCGCCGATGGTGCACCCGGCGATCAGAGCTGCCACCGCCGCGATCGCCGCCAGCAACAACCAACGAGTCCGCTTTGTCCGTTCTACCTGCGCATACACGTGTTCCAAGGTACCTGCGGAGAATCAGTGAGCCTCAATCGAGAACATTTCTCACACCTTCGACGACCGCAGTTCGTGCCCCTTGGAGGTCAGGCACCGTCCGGTGTCGAGGTTCCAATCCCAACCGTGGAGGTTGCAGGTGAGTTTGTTGCCCTCGATGATCCCGAACTTCGACAGGTCCGCCTTCAGGTGCGGGCAGCGACGCTGAATCTCCCAGCCGTCCTTGACGATGGTCGCGGTGTCGTCGTGTGCCTCGGCGAACCAACCGTCCGCGTAGGCGATGCGCTCGTCGGTCAAGCATTTGAAGAACGTGTAGAGGAACTCGTTGTAGCCGCCCACGCGGCGAGCGCGGAACCGCGTCGAGAGGAAGATCGTGTTGACCCAGTCGGGTTCTCCGTCACGCACCACGGTGCGAACCAGTTCGGGGGCGATGGTGAAGCTGTATCGGAACCGTTCGTTGGCGATGGGTTCGCGCACCATGCGCTTCGGGAAATCGAGCACGACGGTCTCCGCGCCGAGCATCAGCGCGACGGGATAGCCGATGCCGTCGCAGATCTGATCGGTCTGCGCCATGATCGGCTCGAACAGCTCCCGCAGCGGCTCGAGCAGCGGCTCACCCTCGGCAGGGGCCCAGGCTGCCTTCTCGGCCGCGATCACGTCGGCTTGGCGCTGCGCGTACGCCTCGATGTAGTCGGCTTTTCCGGTGGTGAAGATAGCCTCGACCTCCTCGACGGGCAGCGGGTGCTCGTGCGAGAGCAGCTCGCTACCGTCGAAGGTCGACGTGGTTCCGGGCATCATCAGCAGTCCACGGTCATTACCGTTGCGACGCATCTGGTCGAGGAAGACCATCTGATCCGGGAAGATGTTCGCCGGGTCCTCGTAGACGTCGTTGAGGAACCGAAGTTCCTCGTCGAGGAAGCAAGGCGGGCCGGCCGACGGAATCACCCACGTCGCACCGATCTGATCGATGTATTGCCGTGCGCGGTCCATCCCGCGCTGGCGCTTCTGCTCACCGAACGACTTCTTCGCGCGTTCGACCATGTCGTAGACCATCGGGTACCAGATAGCGCCCGAGTACTGCAGCATGTGCACGTCGACGTGACCGAACTGCTCGGTGAGCACGTCCAGGTCCACCGGCCGCGCATCGTTCATGTTGAAGGCGACGGTCTTGCCGTCGGAGACAACCAGACCGGAGTCGCCGATGGGGCCGTCGGCGGGCGCTCGCAGCGCGATGATCATGATGTCGAGATCGCCCTTGGGCCCCGATAGGCGGTGCTTGACCGAGTCGGTCGTTTCGAAGAACTTGTGAAACCCGAGCTTTTCGAGTTCGCGCTTCAAATCCGGGACCGGGTAATCCGGCAACAGCACTGTCGTGTCCTTGTCGATGAACTCGGCCAGGTGTTTCGGATCGAAATGATCTTTGTGCAGGTGCGAGACGTACAGGTAGTCGCAGTTGCCGAGGGTGTCCCAGTCGAGCTGCGAGTTGTCGGGGAACGGGAACCACGAGGTGAAGTAGGCCGGATTGACCCAGGGGTCGCACAGAATGCTGCCCGCTGCGGTCTCGATGTGAAATCCAGCGTGCCCGACGCTTGTTACCTGCACAGAACTTCTCCTCATCTGTGAGTGGTTTTACATAGCCCTGTATGTATTTCCACTCACATACATAAATTTCGATGGTAGGCCCACCGACCGACTCAGGTCAGCGAGCAGCCGACCAAATCGCATTCCGGAACCAAGGTGATTCCGAACTCGGCCTGCACACCGTCGCGGATGTGCGAGGCCAGGGCCATGACGTCGGCCGTGCTCGCTCCGCCCCGATTGGTGACGGCCAGCACGTGCTTGGTCGACAGCGCAACCGTGCCGTTGCCGAACTCGGTTCCGAAACCGTGCGCGAAACCGGCGTTCTGGATGAGCCAGGCCGCGTGGATCTTGATGCCCGACGGGTCCGGATACTGCGGAGCTCGTGATGCCTTCTCCGGAACCTCGGCGAGAACCGGGTTGAGAAAGAACGACCCGACGCTCCAGGTGTCGTGATCGGCCGCGTCGAGGACCATGCCCTTCTGTCCACGCAGGTCGAGAACTGCCTCGCGAACATCTTTCGCCGGCACGGTGTCCCCGATGGTCACCCCCAGGCGATCCGCCAGACCCGCGTACCGAACGGGGTCCGAAACCGTCGAGCGGCGCAGTGCCATCGTCGTGTCGAGAATGACGTAGCGCATCGAATGCTTGAACACCGACTGCCGATGCAGCCCGAACCCACATCGATCGGGCCCCCACACCTCGATGCGGCCGCTCTCACGGTCGTACACGGTGAGCTCACGCAGCACATCGGAGGTGACGGTCCCGTAGGCACCGACGTTCTGCACCGGCGTCGCTCCGGTCAGACCGGGAATGCCGGAGAGCGCTTCGAGGCCGGCGAGCCCCTCGTCGAGGGAGGCAGCGACCACGGGATCCCACGGTTCGCCGGCGGCCACCCACATCGAATCACCGTCGATCCGTGTGCCAGAGGTCTCCACCTTGATCACCAGGCCGTCGAAACCGGTGTCGGCGACGACCAGATTGGAACCGCCTCCGATCAACAGCACAGACGTGTGCGCTGCGTCGGCGGCGCGGACGAGCGATACCAACTCGTCGGACGTTTTCGCGACGGCGAACTCGCGGGCCGGGCCGCCTACACGCATCGTGGTGAGCTCGGAGATTGCGGTGGGCACGGGGGCCCAGCCTACCGGTGATCCGAGTAGGTCGGAGCCACCGGTACCCTGCGCGTATGCCTCGTCCCATCGCGCACAGCGCGCCCGTTCCCGCACCCGTCCACAAGGTGCACGCCGCGCTCGTGTCCGAGCAGTACTGGATAGACCGCATCGTCGAGATCGGCGGCCCGGACGCCAAACTGCTCAGCGTGACCGCGCTCAACGGGACCATCAGCATCGTCATGTCGCAATCGGTCCCGGAGGAAGAACTGCCCGCCGCGGTCACCGCGTTCAAGAAGGGTCCGCTGGTCATCGAGCGCACCGAGTCCTGGGGTCCGCTCGGCGGCAATCGCGCGGAAGGCAAGTTCGGCGCAACGGTCGAGGGTGCGCCTGCTGTCATCTTCGGCACCACCCTGCTCGTGGGTAACGAGGCGTCGGCGACGATGTCGCTCTCCGGCACCACCGAGGTCAAGGTGCCCATTTTCGGTGGGAAGATCGAGGCCATGATCAGCGAGCAGGTTCTCGAGCTCATCGACTCCGAGCACGACTTCACGGGCAACTGGATTGCGAAGAACCTCGGGTAGGTAACCTGGCTCACTATGGCGCGCCGAATGAACTACTCAGCCCGGTTCACCTACTCGACCGAACAGGTGTACGCCGCGTTGTCCAGCCGCGATCACTGGGACGCTCGCATCGAGGAGATGAAGAAGTACTCCCACAACGAGCTCATCAGCTTCGAGGTCGGCGAGTCGGGAATCGACGTCGTGATGCACCACATCATTCCCAAGACCGAACTGCCGGACATCGCGCAGACGGTGATGAAGAAGGACATGATCATCACTCGCAACGTCCACATCGACTCGTACTCCGAGGAAACGACCGGGCATTACGACGCCTCCATCCCTGCCGGGCCCGGCAGCCTCAAGGGCGTCACCTCGCTTTTCCCCACCGCGACCGGGTCGACGCTGCGCACCTCCTCCGAGGCGAAGGTGTTTCTCCCCTTCATCGGTGGAAAACTCGAACAGCTCATGCTCGTCAACCTTCGGGACCTCTGGCGCGGCGAGGGTGAAGTGACGGCTGATTGGCTTGAAAAGAACGCCTGACTTTTCGCGACCGGTCGGCACTATCACTCGCGGGACCACCGGTATCAACAGGCTGCGACGCAGCGATCGCTGGCTCGTGCACAGCCCGCAGATTCGGCGGGCCCTCGCACGTGCCGACGATCCCCACGTCGTCGATCTCGGCTACGGGGCCCGGCCCGACACCACCCTGGAACTGGCGCGCAGGCTCAGGACGATCCGGCCGGACCTGCGTGTCACGGGCCTCGAGATCGATCCGGCACGGGTGGTCCCGTCCACCGAGAACGTCGCTTTCGCCCGCGGCGGTTTCGAACTTGCCGGCCTACGCCCGAATCTCGTCCGCGCGTTCAACGTCCTGCGGCAGTACCCCGAGGATGCAGTCCCCGACGCCTGGTCGCGCATCCTTTCCGGGCTGGCCCCCGGCGGGCTGCTGGTCGACGGCACCTGCGACGAGCTCGGGCGTCGGTGCGCGTGGATTCTGCTCGACGCCTCCGGGCCGATCTCACTGACGCTGGCGTGGGACCCGTTCACCGTGCATACCCCGTCGGACATCGCGGAGCGCCTCCCCAAGGCACTCATCCACCGCAACGTCCCGGGCGAGAACATTCACGCTCTGCTGCAGTCCGCGGACCGCGCTTGGTCCAACGCTGCGCCGCTGGCACCGTTCGGCCCCCGACTGCGATGGCGGGCCGCACTGAAGCAGCTGGCGGCGACCGGTACCCCCGCGGTGGTGCCGCGCCGAACCCAACGCGACAACGTCCTCACCGTTCCCTGGTCGGTCGTGCAACCTCGCACCGAGCGCTAGGTACAGGCAGACAGAGCCAGCTCCACCCGTTCCGCGACACGTTCGGGGCAGCTCACCGCCTCGGTGTAGAGCAGCCCGGCGTCGGCCCGCCCGATGGCGACGGCGTCACCGACCACCTCGTCGAGGGTCACCTGCGAAATTCCCCCGGCGGCAAGATCGAGGACCGTTCGAACCGGAGTTGTGATTCGAAAGGTCCCCGTCGACTCCACGTCGCGCGCACTGAGCTGCAATCGATGCACTGCCAGTCGCGTATCGGTCAGGCGCAGATTCGTGTGGGCGGACACGTGCACGAACTGCGGGTGCAGATGTCCGAACCCATGGAGTTCGGCCGCACTCTGGTGCGAAATCACAGCCTCACCGCCGAACCACGCACACCACATCGCGAACTTCTCGAGGTCACTGTGCGGCCACCCGGCGAGGCGATACAGATTGCGCTCCACCCGGGTCCAATCACCCGCGATCAGACTGGCGTGCACACCAGCCTGATCGAAGCCCAATTCCCCCGCCTGTTCGGTGGTGAAGTAGCCGTCCTGGCTCGTCGCCAGCCGGTGCAACTGCTCGGTCGACCGTGTCGAACTCATGCAGACCAGAATACGACACAATGTGTTACACATCACAATAATTGGGCAGGTCGTTTCGGCGGCGACGCTCCGACGATTCGAGATTCACAGAGCTCTTTCAGACTTATCGGGAAGACTGCCACGAATGACTCGTCGCAAAGCTCCCATGATCGCGGTTCTGGTGGTTCTCGTCCTCGTCGCCGCACTGCTGGGCGGAGAACTCTACGTCCGTCAACAGATCAAGTCCTGCCTCGCCGGCCAACTCGAGAACGAACTGGGCAGCGAAGTCGAGGTCGGATTGGGCTGGAAACCGATCCTGATCTCCCTCGTCGACAAGCAGGTCTCCTCGGTCACCCTCGACAGCAACGACGCGCGGTTCGGCCCCGCCGTCGACATGACGGTCAGCGCGGAGGTCGAGGACGTCGATCTCGAGCAATCGGCAGAGTCCGGCGGCACCATCGGCAGCTCGAACGCCGACATCGCATGGTCCACCGAAGGAATCGCGGCAACGCTGCAATCACAGGGCATCGGCGGCCTCGTCTCCGACGTCACCTCCGACGCATCCACGGGGACGCTCTCCTTCGCGATCGGCGGCCTCGCGCAGCTCACCGTCGAACCGACGGTCGCCGGAGATCGCGTCGACGTCCGGACAGTCGATGCATCGATCCTCGGCCTCGGCATCCCGACGGACCTCGTCGACAGCATCGTCGGAATCCTGTCCGACAGCCTGCAGCAGTATCCACTCGACATGACACCGACATCCCTCACGGTCACCGACACCGGAAGCGAGCTGCAACTCGAAGGCGGCGCGTACGTGATTCCGCCGCGACAAGCCGATCAGACGGTGGAGGCACCCGAGGGCTGCGGTCTGCTCGCCTGAGCGAAATCTAGCCCGATAGCACTTGGAAATGGGTCATTCCGCAGGCTCCACTCCCTCGACCAAATGGGTCATTCCGCAGGCTCCACTCCCTCGACCAAATGGGTCATTCCGCAGGCTCCACTCCCGCGAGCACAGCTCGGCTGCCGGACAGCCCCAACCGGGTAGCACCCGCCTCGATCATCGCCAGGGCGGCATCCGTGGTGCGGATGCCGCCGCTGGCCTTGACCCCGAGCCTGCCACCGACTGTGTCGGCCATGAGCCGGACCGCCTCGACGCTCGCCCCGCCCGCCGGGTGGAAGCCCGTGGACGTCTTGACGAAGTCGGCGCCCGCCTTCTCCGCAGCCAGACACGTTTCGACGATCGCCTCGTCGGTCAGCGCGGCCGACTCGATGATGACCTTCAGAACGGCGGTCGGGCCCATCGCCTCACGCACGGTGAGGATGTCGGACAGCACGGCGTTGTAGTCACCGGCGACCGCAGCTCCGACGTCGATCACCATGTCGACCTCGTTGGCTCCCTGATCCACTGCAAGTCTCGCTTCGGCACCCTTGACAAGCGAATGATGTTTGCCCGACGGGAATCCCGCCACCGCTGCGACGACGAGTCCGCCGGCCCGCACCGGCAACATCGACGGCGAGACGCAGACCGCGAGGACACCGAGAGCGAGTCCCTCCTCGATGAGCGCGGTGACGTCCTGCGGTGTCGCTTCCGGCTTGAGGAGTGTGTGATCGACCATGCGGGCCAGGGCGCCCCGTGTGAGTGACATGTGACCACCCAATCACAGGCCCGCCGCGGCTAAGCTCAGCGGTTATGTCCGATTCCCGTATCGCCGAGACATTCCAGTCCACGAGCGAGTATTTCGACGCTGTCACTCCAGTCGTGTGGGGCCCTGCTGGGCAGGCCCTGACATTCGCGCTTGGTCTCACCACAGGGCAATCGGTGCTCGACGCCTGTGCCGGGTCGGGTGCGTCGGCGCTACCTGCGGGGCGGGCCGTCGGGCCCAGCGGCGTCGTGCATGCAATCGATCTCGCCGACGATCTCCTCGAGCTGGGCCGCGCGAAGGCGGCGGCGTCCGCGCTGCGCAACATCGACTTCGTGTGCGCCGACGCAACGGAATGGGAGGCGCCGGACGCCATTGGCGACGGGTACGACGCGTTGGCCTGCTCGTACGGCATTTTCTTCCTCCCCGATATGGAAGCGGACTTCGCACGCCTGGTGGGCCTGGTTCGGCCCGGTGGCCGAGTCGGGGTGACAGTGTGGCGCAAGGGCGCACTCGAAGAATTCGGGCGGGCATTCTTCGAGGTCGTCGAAGAGTTCGCATCCGCACGCAGTCCGGAAACTCATGCTCATCACGGCCCGCTCTCCGCGGAGGACTACCAGCGCCATCCCATCAGGCGCGTGGAGACACCCGCCAGGCTGAGTACCTGGCTCGAGCACGCCGGGTGCACCTCGGTACAGGTGAGCGAGCTGTCCAATTTCATTCCCGTCACCGCGGACTTCGCCTGGAATCTCATCCTGGGCAGCGGTTTCCGCGGCGGGCTCAGCGGGTACGACGACGCCACCCGAGAGTCGATCCGAGTCCGGTTCCTCGAACTGCTGACCGCCCGCGGTGTGGATTTCGTCGACGCCACGACACTGGTCGCAACAGGCGAACGGGCGTCCTGAGAGAATCGGCGTCATGAGTTCAGGTATCGCCGACGACCACCGCTACGTTCTGTCCCTGGGATGCCCCGACCGCACCGGCATCGTGGCCAGGATCTCGACATTTCTGGCCGATATCGGTGGCTGGATCGTCGAAGCGGCGTACCACGCCGACCCGGACACAGGTTGGTTCTTCACCCGCCAAGCGGTGCGCGCCTCATCCGTGGGCATGAGCATCGACGAGTTGCGTTCGAGGTTCGAGCCCGTCGCCGCGGACATCGGCCCGGATACCGAGTGGTCACTGCACGATTCAGGGGAGAAGAAGCGTGTGGTGGTGCTCGTCAGCAAGGAGGCCCACTGCCTCCACGACCTGCTGGGACGGGCTGCAGGCGGGGAGCTGCCCGCGGAGATCTCGGCGGTGATCGGTAACCACAAGTCGCTCGAACCCGTTGCCTCCGCGCACGGAATCCAGTTCCACCACGTCGAATTCGCGAAGGATCCGGCCGAACGCGCGCCGGCATTCGACGAAGTACGCTCCCTCGTCGATTCCTACGACCCGCACGCGGTTGTCCTCGCACGGTTCATGCAGGTCCTCCCCGAGGAGCTGTGCAAACACTGGTCCGGACGCGCACTGAACATCCACCACAGCTTCCTGCCGTCGTTCGTCGGTGCGCGGCCCTACCACCAGGCGTTCGCACGCGGCGTCAAACTCATCGGCGCAACGTGCCACTACGTCACGGCCGAACTGGACGCCGGGCCCATCATCGAGCAGGACGTCATTCGTGTCGATCACGCCGACGAGGTCGCCGACATGGTCCGTCAGGGGCGTGACATCGAAAAGCTGGTGCTCTCACGCGGGTTGCGCTGGCACCTCGAAGACCGAGTCCTCGTACACGGAAGCAAGACCGTCGTCTTCAGCTGATGCGGCCTCAGCCCAAGCCGCGAAGCCGGGCAACCTCGGTGTTGAACTCGTCGATGGCCTCGACCGAGGTCATGTGCCCGATGCCGGGGATCTCGATGAGCTTGCTCAGGTGATCGTGCGCGTCCAGCGCCTGCGCGAGCTTGCGGGCGTGCACGGGGGGCGTTAGGCGGTCGGCGGACCCGACGAGCACCGACGTGGGCACACTCATGTTCGCCAGGGCCTCGTAGATGTCGAGATCGGTCAGTGCCGCGCCCCAGATGCCGCGGGTCTGCGGTTTGCACTCGAGCACGATCTTCTCGCAGAACGCGACCTCGGCCTGTGTCGAACCCGGAGCCATGGACACGTACTTGATTGCCTGACGGGTCACCGATGACGGTCGCAGCGGCACCGCAGAACCCAGGAGCCGGCGTCCTACAGGCACCGGCACCCGCGGGAAGCGCTGCGGTAGCGGGATCACCGTCGTTTCCCTGACCAAGGAGTCCGTCGCCGTGCTCGCCAGCAGCACGGCACTGACGAGGAGATCGACCTGGTCCGGGTAGCGGCCCGCCCAGGCCATGATCGACATGCCACCCATGCTGTGTCCGACGAGGACGGCTTTGTTGCTCTCGCGCACCGTGGCGGCGAGGACGTCGGCGAGGTCGTCGGCGAGTACGTCCGGCCCCAACGGCCGTGTCCCGACGTCGCTACGACCATGGCCGCGCTGGTCGTAGACGATCACCTGGTAGTTCTCGGCGAACGCGTTGATCTGCGGAATCCAGTAGTCGGCCGAACACGTCCAACCGTGGCTGAACACGATCGGCTGCCCCTCGGGATCACCGTACACGCGCACGTGCAGTTCGGCACCGTCGTCGGTGACGACCGGTACCAGGCGGGCGTCGTGCGTGGGCGCAGACAGCAGAGCGTTGCGCGGGGCCTCGGTGGTCTTGGTGAAGGACCGCTGCTGCCGGCGGCGGAGCATGAACGCCCCGACTCCCGCCGTGGCTGCCAGCCCTCCGATTCCGAGAAGTGCTCCCCGTGCTGCTCTCCGTGTGACCACGTATATCTCTCCTTGGTTGGGTCGGTTTACCAGCGTGGGCCGCGTTGAATCGCGTCGACCTTAGGTCGTACGTCGACCAGGTAGACACATACCGCGACGACGCCGATGACCCACAGGAAGATGATTCCTGGTCCGACGATCATAAGTAGTGTGGCCACGCCCAGGATTCCCAGCCAGGCCGGCTTGGTGAGTTTGCCGACTGCGGGAAACGCGTCGGAACGCTGACGCACAGCGTGGAACAACGCTATGACAGCGCCGACAAGCGAGATGAGCTGCAGTATCCAGAAAGCCATGGCCTGCGCGCTGTAGACGGTTTGCACGACCCCATACTACGCAAAACGGCCCCCGCACTGTGAGGTGCAGGGGCCGTGAAGCTCACGTTCAGCGAGTGGTCTTCTTCGCCGGTGCTTTCTTGGCCGGAGCGGCGGTCTTCTTCGCAGCCGGTGCCGGTGTGGCCTTCTTGGCCGGTGCGGCCTTCTTGATGGGCGAACTGTCGGTGCCGCGGGTCTTGGACTCGACCTTGCCCGCCTGGCCGCTGACCTTGTCCGAGGCCGAGGTGGCTGCTTCCTTGGCGTCCTCGCCGGCCTCGTCGATCTCGTCGGCGAACTCTTCAGCGGACTCGCGAACCTTGTCCGACGCCACGCCTGCAAGTGCTGCGGCGCGCTCGCCGACTGCGCGGGTCTGCGACGCCACGGTGCCCAGTGCCTGCTCGGTCAGATCGACGACGTCGTTTGCTGCCGCATTGGCGCGCTCGAGGCCTTCTTCGATGGCAGGTGTACGCCGGATGCGCTCGACTGTTTCTTCGCCGCGCTCTGCGAGCGAGGTGTACAGGTCCGATGCGACCTTCAGGTATGCCTCGGCAACCTTGCGCAGTTCCTCGGGGGTGAAACGCTCACGGAGGTCGGCGATCTCGTCGGGCAGCTCGGCGGGCAGAGCGGTCAACCGCTCGCGAAGGGATTCGACACCCTCGGTGACGTCCTCGGACAGGTCGGCGATGCGAGCGCGAGCGGTATCGACACGCTCGGTCACCTCACCGCCGCGGGTCTCGGCGCGCGAACGCACCTGCGCGACGACGTCGGCCACTGCCTGCACGACCGCGTCACCGGCGCCGACGGCTGCGTAGATGGGTGTCCGGACGTTGTCGAAGTTCTTGGGGTCAGTCATGGAAAAACTCCTGATGAGTGATTGGCGGTTCGCTGCTGACATCTTGCGGTGCCGACACCGGCGGTGTGGTCTCGGCCGTGTTCTGCGTCTGCTCGTTTTCACGACGGAACGAGTCGTAGATCTCCATCAGCACGTGCTTCTGTCGTTCGGTGATCTCTGTGTCGCCGAGCAAGGCATCTCGAACTGGACCGTGCGGACGTTCTTCCAAGAACCCGGCCCGTACGTACAACGCTTCCGAGGACATTCGCAGACCCTTGGCGATCTGCGTGAGCACCTCTGCGGATGGCTTCCGCAACCCGCGCTCTATCTGGCTCAAATACGGGTTGCTCACCCCCGCCCTCGTCGCGAGTTGCCGCATCGAAACCTGGGCAGCCTCGCGTTGGCTGCGGATGTAACTGCCGATATCCGACGCCGCAGTGGTCACGACACTCGCGACGAGATCACTCGCCTCGGCTACGACCTCCGTTGCCTCGGACACTTTGGCGACTATCCCCTGACTGTCGATCTGATCATCGTCTTTTGGGGTCATGCTCACCACTCGATCCGTATCTCGAAACTTGCGGTTCCGGCGTACGGGCAAGACGATACCGAAGGGTGCTAGCTATAGCAAGCACTCTGCTAGCGCTGGTCTCCGGCTACCCGAAGATCAGATCGGACACCGTGTAGATCGTCAGACCCGCCAGGGCGCCGACGACTGTGCCGTTGATACGGATGAACTGCAGATCCCGACCCACCTGCAGCTCGATCTTGCTGCTCGCTTCCTCGGCGTCCCAGCGGGCGACCGTGTCGGTGATGATCGTGGTGATCTCGTCGGCGTAGTTCGCCGCCACGTACCGAGCGCCGCCGAGCAGCCAACCGTCGACCTTGTCGCGCAGTACGTCATCGTCACGGATACGCGCGCCCCAGCTCTCGACGTTCTCCTTGATCTTCACCCGCAAGGTGCTCGACGGGTCGTCCACCGATTCGGTGATGAGTCGCTTGGCTACCTTCCACGTCGCGGCGGCGAGGCTGGTGATCTCCTCGCGGCCCATGATCTGCGACTTGAGCGATTCGGCCTTCTCGATGGTTGCCGGATCGTGCTGCAGATCGTGGGCATAGTCGACGAGGAACTTGTTGGCGGCCAATCTCAGTTCGTGCTGCGGGTTCGAGCGGACCTTCCACGTGAATTCGACGATCTCCTTGTAGATCTTCTCGCCGAGGAGTGTGTCGACGAACTTCGGCGACCACGTCGGCGAGTCACGGGAGATGACGCGGTCGATGGTGTCCTGACTGCTCAGCGCCCACTGGTGCGCGCGTTCGGCGAGCATGTCGATCAGCGGGAGCTGCCGGTTCTCCTTGATCAACTCGTCGAGCACCCGTCCGATGGGCGGCCCCCACTGCGGATCGGCGAGCCTGCGCACGATGGTGTTGTCGATCACCTGCGTGATGTCCTCGTCGTTGAGCACGCCGACAACTCCGTGCAACAGCGTCGACGATTCGGCGGCAACGCGTTCGGCATTGCGAGGTTCGGCCAGCCACGTGCCCAAGCGCAGCGGAATCTGCGCCGACTGCACCTTCTCCGACACCACGTCGGGCGCGAGGAAGTTGTCGCCCACGAACGATCCGAGGCTCGTCCCGAGCTGATCCTTCTTCTTTCTGATGATCGCGGTGTGCGGAATCGGAATGCCCAAGGGGTGCTTGAACAGAGCTGTCACCGCGAACCAGTCCGCGAGTCCACCGATCATCCCGGCCTCCGCGGACGCGCGCACGTAACTGACCCACTCGCCTGCGCCCTGCGACTCCTGCCAACGGCAGAAGAAATAGACAGCCGTTGCGAATGCGAGGAACCCTGTCGCGACGAGTTTCATCTTGCGGAGATCGCGCCGCTTGGTGGCGTCGTCGAAATTCATCAGTTGCACACCGCCATTGTGCCTGCGCCCGCGAGCCCCTCCACCGCCCGACGCGCTGCGCGCGAGCGAGGCTGCGGACGCCTAAGCTGATCCACGGAGCAGTCGACGATGGGATACGGCGGGCACACGTGGCAAGTAATGCAACATCAGAGGGCACGAGCGACACGAAGTCGGAGGCCAAGACGGAGAAGCCGGACGGACGGAAACGGCGCTGGCGCGAGCACAAGATCGCGCGTCGCGAGGAACTCGTCGACGGCACCCTCGCAGCAATTCGGCTGCGCGGCCGTGACATCGGGATGGACGAGATCGCGTCGGAGATCGGTATTTCCAAGACGGTTCTCTACCGCTACTTCACCGACAAGAGCGATCTGACGACCGCAACGATGAGCCGGTATGTCGAGACGACCCTGGCGCCGCGGATCTACCTCGCCATCTCGGAGCAGCTCGACGAGTACAGCCTCACCCGAGCGGTCATCACCGCATACGTCGAGACGGTCGCCACCGACCCCGAGGTCTACCTCTACGTGATGTCGAACAACGCCAACAGCAACCGGGACGTCGTCGCCGAATCCGAACGCATGATCGCGGAACTGCTCGCCACCGTGCTCGGTGAGCGCCTGCGCGCCCGTCAGATGGATTCGGGTGGTTCGGTGCCGTGGGCGTTTGCGATCGTCGGCGCCGTCCAGCTGGCAACGCACTGGTGGATATCGAACAAGTCGATGTCGGCCGAGGACCTCATCGACTACCTCAGCATGATGACCTGGGGCGGAATCCACGGCGTGGCGATGGCAAACGGCTCACCCGCGAAGTTCAACTCTCAGCCCCACCCGCTCGTCGACGAACAGGCGCGCGAGGAACGGGCAAGCCAAGAGCCGGGGACGGCAGACTAGCGCTCGTCCTCGGGGTCGATGGGGACCTCGATGTGCTGTTCGACGACGTCGGCGGGATCAGCTTCCGTGGGAATCGACAGCGGTTCGTCGGACTCCTCGCGGGTGGCCTCGAGCCGATCCTCGATCGATGTTTCCGGGCTGGGTTCTGTGTAGTCGGCTGCCATACATCCGAGCCTACTCACGAGAACCCGCTCTGCAGGCAGCGCACAGGTTCCCCAAAACCGCCGACATAGGTTAGCTTTACCTATGCGCAAATCCCGTCTCTCGATTCTCGTCCCAGGTCTGGCCCTCGTCGCCGCACTGACCGTGTCCGCGTGCACCAGCTCGGACTCGGCTTCCGATACCGACTCCGCATCGCCCGGGGGTGCCACCGTCAGCACGATCTTCGGCGAGGTGACCGTGCCCGAGGACCCGCAGCGAGTCGTCGCACTCGGTTGGTCCGACGCCGAAACCGCGCTCGCGCTCGGCGTGCAGCCGGTCGGCGCGAGCGACTGGCTCGGTGTCGGCGGCGACGGCCTCGGCCCGTGGGTCGAGGATTCCTACGACACACCCCCGACGATCATCGGCACCAACGAGATCTCGATGGAATCGGTGGCGGCGCTCGCGCCCGATCTCATCCTGTGGACCCGCAGTAGCAACGAGCAGGACATCTACGACGAGCTCTCCGAGATCGCTCCCACCGTCGCCGCACCCGAGGGCACCGACATTGCCTACGGCACCAGCTGGGACGGCCAGACCGAGCTCGTTGCCCAAGCACTGGGCAAGGTGGACGAGGGCCGCCGGCTCATCGACGAGACCGACGCGGCCTTCGATGCAGCGGTGCAGGCCAACCCACAATTCGCCGACAAGACCGTCGCCGTCGGCACCGTGTACAGCGGCCAGCTCGGCGCCTACGTCGACGGAGACGTACGGGTCGATTTCATGAAGCGACTCGGATTCGTCAACGACGCCGAGATCCAGGAACTCGCGCAGGAAGGCCGATTCTCGGTGAATCTGTCGGCGGAGAATGCGTCCGTGCTCGACGCCGACCTGACTGTCATGTTCCCGATCGGCGACACCGCCGAGGTCATCGAAGGCGATCCCTCCATCCAGAATCTCCCCAGCGCGCTCGATGGCCGACTGGTGGTCCTCGACGATCAGGTTCTCAGCAACGCGTTCTCCAGTGCCTCGGTTCCGGGGACCCTGTACGCGATCGAGAACGCTGTTCCACTGTTCGCAACGCCGCTGCAGTAGCCAGCGGTCGCGCTTGGCCCGAGGTGCTTTGATTCTCGACGTGCTTTGATTCTCGACGTGCAAGCCCTTACGCGTGGACGATCCCGAGGAACTACGACGGCTGTTGCGAGCGCATCGGTCGTCATCTGCGCCGCGCTCGGTGCCTGCGCCACCGACACGACAGCACCCGCCTACTCGACGTCACCACCCACGGCCACCGACGAGGCCGTCGCGGCGCGCGGATCTATAGTGTCGACCTCGACCGACACCGAGTTCGATCCGAACGACTTCCCCGACGGCACCGTCGCCGCCACTTTCGTCTACAACTCGATATCCGGCGTCACCGGTGAATCCACGAAGGTCACCGGCGCCCTGTTCGTGCCCGGTGACCCCGCGCCCGCAGAGGGTCACCACGTCGTCGCCTACGCGCACGGCACCGTCGGCATCACCCCCGGCTGCGCACCGACGGAGTCGAGCGAGCTGGCCGGTGACGCCGGTGCGGTCTCGTTCCTGCTGCAGCAGGGATATGCCGTGGTCTACACCGACTATCAGGGATTGAGCAGCAGCGTCGACTCCCCACCGCATCCCTACCTGGAGCCGCGGACCGCTGGATTCAACGTCATCGATTCCATACGCGGCGCCCGCAACCTGGACCCGAGTCTGTCCACACGATGGGTTGCTGCCGGAACGTCTCAGGGCGGACATGCAGCGTGGGCCGCGAACGAATACAACGACCTCTACGGCGATGGCCTCGAACTTCTGGGAACGGCAGTTCTCGCGCCCGCGCTGGACGTCTCGCCCGTCGTCGCGCTGGCCCAGACCTCGACGCTTTCCGGTGGGCAGCAGGCGCTGTATCCGGTCATCGTCGAGGGTGCGGCCGCCGTCGATCCGTCGATCGAACCATCCGAACATTTGCACGGATTGCTCGGCGAGCGCTCCGCGGAACTCGGCTCCTGCGGCCCCGAAGGGATTGCGGCTCGCTCAGCGGTGGCCGGGCGAATCGACGCCGGCGACACCACTGCAACGGACACCGAAGCAGCCGGCCAACTCACCATGCGGTTGCAGGACTACGCACTGCCCAAAGCCCCTTCGTCGGCACCGATCCTTGCCGTCTACGGAGACGCTGACGACATCGTGCGACCGGCATGGACCGAGGACGCACTCGGACGCGCATGCGAACTCGGCGACACCGTCCTCCGAGTCGAACTCGAAGGTCAAGGACACTCGGTCGACCCCGGCCCCCTGCTCGAGAACTGGATCGCCGACCGATTCGCGGGTGCGCCTTCACCGAACAACTGCTGAGCGGCGGTTATGGTCTGAAGTCATGGCCGACACATCGAAAAAGAGCGAGAAGCTGTGGTCCTCACCTGCGGTGGAGGTACTGAGGGCAACCGCCGACACCCGCGTCACCGATATCGACTACGCCGCCACCCCCGGGTTCGAAGGCGACAAGACCGACGGTGAGGAACTGCTCGCCGAACGCGGCGCCAGATTGTCCGACCTCCAGGAGATGCTCTACGCGCACGGGCGTTCCGGGGACCTTCGGTCGATCCTGCTCGTGCTGCAGGGAATGGACACCGCCGGCAAAGGCGGCATCGTTCGCCACGTGATCGGCATGGTCGATCCACAGGGCGTCGATCTCGCATCCTTCGGTGTGCCGTCGAAGGAAGAAAAGCAGCACCACTTTCTGTGGCGGATCCGCAAAGCACTCCCTCGCGGTGGTCGAATCGGTGTTTTCGATCGCTCGCACTACGAGGACGTGCTGGTCGTTGCCGTGCACGACCTGGTCCCCCGCGCGGTGTGGGAGGAGCGTTTCGACGAGATCAACGCCTTCGAGAAGGAACTTGTCGACGAGGGCACCCTCATCATCAAAGTTGCCCTGTTCGTGTCCGCCGAGGAGCAGCGGTCGCGGCTACAGGATCGCCTGAATCGCCCGGAGAAGCACTGGAAGTACGATCCCAGCGATGTCTCCGAGCGAGCGTTCCTCGCCGAGTACAAGGCTGCTTATCAGCGTGTCATCGACCGCACCAGCACCGACTACGCGCCCTGGCACATCATCCCGGCCAACAACAAGTGGTATAGCAGGCTCGCGGTCGCGGAGCTGTTGATCGAGGCTCTCGAACGGTTGGCTCTGGATTGGCCGACTGCGAGTTTCGACGTCGAACGGGAGAAGCAGCGACTCGCCGAGAGTTAGACACTCGGGGCGGCGCTGCCACTGGCGTGCGGGTCTAGAAGGTCTGCGCGTCGATCACGAACCGGTAGCGCACATCGCTTTTCAGCACACGCTCGTAGGCTTCGTTGATCTGGTCCGCCGCAATGGTCTCGATCTCGGCGCCGATCTTGTGCTCGGCGCAGAAGTCGAGCATCTCCTGCGTCTGCGCGATGCCGCCGACCATGGAACCGGCGAGACTGCGGCGATTCGCCGCCAGGCTGAAGCCGCGCACCTTGATGGGTTCGGACGGCAGTCCGAGGATGACGAGCGAGCCGTTGATCGCGAGCAGTGACATGTGCTTGTCCATGTCGATCTCGGCCGAGACGGTGTTGATGATGAGGTCGAACCGGCCGCGGAGCTTCCTGAACGTCTCCCGATCGGAGGTGGCGTAGTAGTGATCCGCGCCGAGGCGCTTGCCGTCCGCTTCCTTGCTGAGGCTCTGGCTGAGGACGGTCACCTCGGCGCCGAGTGCATGTGCAATCCTGACGCCGACGTGGCCGAGTCCACCCATGCCGATGATGGCGACCTTCTTGCCGGGTCCGGCGCCCCAGTGCTTGAGCGGCGAGTACAGCGTGATGCCAGCGCACAGCAGTGGAGCAGCTACGTCGAGCTCGATGCCCTCGGGAATCGAGAGTACGAAGCCCTCCGTGACGACGATGTGAGTGGAATACCCACCCTGGGTGGTGGTGCCGTCCGCCAGCCTGGAGTTGTACGTCTGCGTCACACCTTTGAAGCAGTACTGCTCCTCACCGGCGAGGCAGGCTTCGCATTCACCGCAGGAGTCGACGAAGCAGCCGACACCGACGCGGTCGCCGACCTTGTGCTTGGTGACCTCGGAGCCGACCTCGGCGACGATTCCGGCGATCTCGTGGCCGGGAACGACGGGGTAGGTCGTGCCGCCCCACTCGTTGCGTGCGGTGTGGATGTCGGAGTGGCAGATGCCCGCGAACTTGACCTCGATGAGGACGTCCTTCGCACCGAGCTCGCGCCGCTCGATGGTGACCTTCTCGAGCGGCGCGTCCGGTGCGGTCGCTGTGTATGCGGTAGCTGAAGTCATGCCTACATTGCTACCCACGCATTGTTCGCCTGGCAAGCTCCGGATCCTCGTGAGCTGCCTATTCCCATCTCAGAGGAGTTTCATTCAACAGTTCAACTGTTGCGGGCGACGTTGAATCCCAACCATCCGAGGTAGGCACCGAGCCCGAGGAGACCGATCTTGCGAGTCTTCGGGTAGGCGATGGCCGCGCCCACGGCGATCTCTGTCGCGCCGTTACGGCTGATCCAGTCCTTGGTGTCCTCGGGGAACGGGAGCTTGGTGATGCCCTCGAACGCTTCCGGAACGACGAAGTGCGCCGCGCCCGTTACTCCCAAACCGATTCCAAAGGCCTTCGGGAGGAATCCACCCGACTTCTTCGACGTACTCACCGATGAGTCCCCTGTTCCGCTCGTCGGCGCACCGTCGCGCCGCTGAACCCAAGCTACGCAGTAACGGTTCGAGTTGCCAGTACCGACGCGCGCCACATGCACGCATTGTCTTGTCTTGCGCCCTATCTCGCGATGCGACCGTTCTCGTACTGGTAGAAGCCCGCCCCGGACTTCTTTCCGACCAGATTGGCCTCGACCATCCGCAGCAGCAGAGGCGGCGCCGAGAACAGCGGTTCCTTGAATTCGGCGTACATCGAGTCCGCAATGGATTTGACCGTGTCGAGTCCGACGAGGTCTGCCAGCGCCAACGGACCCATGGGGTGCGCAAGCCCGAGCACCGTTGCCTTGTCGACGTCTTCCTTCGTGGCGAAACCGGACTCGACCATGCGTATGGCGGAGAGTAGATACGGCACGAGCAGTGCATTGACCACGAAACCCGAACGGTCCGCAGATCGAACTACCTGCTTTCCGAGCACGTCGCCGGCGAACGTCTCGGCGCGCGCGGATACCGCGTCACTGGTCTTGAGTGTGGTGACGAGCTCGACGAGTGGGAGCACCGGCACCGGATTGAAGAAATGCAGTCCGACGACGCGCTCCGGCGCCGTCGTCGCGATTCCCAATTTCATGATCGGAATGGAGGAGGTGTTCGAGGCGAGCACCGCGTTCGGATCCGTGACCACCGTGTCGAGCTCGGCGAAGATCTCGGCCTTGATCTTCTCGTCCTCCGACACTGCCTCGACCACGAGTTGACGGTCGGCGAAGTCGCCGAGATCGCAGGTGAAGCGCAACCGCCAGGCGGCTTGCTCACGTTCGCGCTCGGTGATCTTGCCGCTGCTCACGCCGCGGTCCAGCGACCGAAGGACGCGTGCGCGTCCTGCGGTCGTCAGCTCACGTGTTTGCTCGTAGACCAGCACGTCGACATGCGCGCGGGCGCAGACCTCGGCTATGCCGGCGCCCATCTGCCCGGCGCCGACGACGCCTACTCGCTCAACCGTCACGGCACACTCCTTTTCAGTCATGTTGCTGGGCAACAGCTTCAGGTGAGATGGGGGGACTCTGCCGGGGGAACGCCCAGAGCCGGCGTCATACGAGTCAGGCGGCCCGCAGCGAAACGCTGGGGCCGCCTGACTAGTGCGCTGATAGATCCGAAGGAGGCGGAACAGCTTAGTGGAACTGACCCTCTTCGGTGGAGCCCTTCAGAGCAGCCGTCGACGTGTTCGGGTCGACCGTGGTGGCGATGCGGTCGAAGTAGCCTGCACCGACCTCACGCTGGTGCTTGATGGCGGTGAAGCCGCGCTCTTCGGCTGCCTTGAACTCGCGCTCCTGCAGGTCGACGAAGGCGGTCATGCCCTCGCGGGCGTAGCCGTGTGCCAGGTCGAACATGCCGTAGTTGAGCGAGTGGAAGCCGGCAAGGGTGATGAACTGGAACTTGAAGCCCATGGCGCCGAGCTCCTTCTGGAACTTCGCGATGGTCGCGTCGTCCAGGTGCGCCTTCCAGTTGAACGAAGGCGAGCAGTTGTAGGCGAGCAGCTGGTCGGGGAACTCGCTGCGAACCGACTCGGCGAACCGCTTGGCGACCTCGAGATCGGGAACACCGGTCTCCATCCAGATGAGGTCGGCGTACGGCGCGTATGCCTTGGCGCGGGCGATGCAGGGCTCGATGCCGTTCTTGACGCCGAAGAAGCCCTCGGCCGTGCGGGTGCCGTCGAGGAATTCCTTGTCACGGTCGTCGACATCGGAGGTGATGAGGGTTGCGGCCTCGGCGTCCGTGCGGGCGATGATGACCGACGGAACGTCGGCGACGTCGGACGCCAGGCGAGCCGAGGTCAGGGTACGGATGTGCTGCTGGGTCGGGATGAGGACCTTGCCGCCGAGGTGGCCGCACTTCTTCTCCGACGCGAGCTGGTCTTCCCAGTGCACGCCGGCAGCGCCGGCAGCGATCATGGCCTTCTGCAGCTCGTATGCGTTGAGAGCGCCACCGAAGCCGGCCTCGGCGTCGGCGACGACGGGAGCGAGCCAGTTCTGCACGGACGTGTCGCCCTCGACCTTGGCGATCTCGTCGGCGCGCAGCAGCGCGTTGTTGATGCGGCGCACGACGGACGGCACCGAGTTGGCCGGGTAGAGGCTCTGGTCCGGGTACGTGTGGCCCGAGAGGTTGGCATCGCCGGCGACCTGCCAGCCGGAGAGGTAGATGGCGCGCAGACCGGCGCGGACCTGCTGAACTGCCTGGTTACCGGTGAGGGCTCCGAGCGAGTTGATGTAGTCCTCGTTGTTGACGAGATCCCACAGGATCTCCGAGCCGCGACGAGCAAGTGTTGCCTCTTCGACGACAGTGCCCTGCAGCTTCGAAACCTGCTCGGCGGTGTAGTTGCGTGTCACGCCGTTCCAGCGGGGGTTGGTGTCCCAATCCTTCTGGATCTCTTCGGTGGTCTTCGGTGTGCCGGTGGTCGACATCGTCAGCTCCGTATCTTTTTCTGATCTGATCGGCCGGCTCGCTGCGGAAATTCTTCACACCGTTGCCAGGCCCTGCGGGTGTTCTTCAAAACAATGACACAACGAAAAAGGCCCGTCTACCTGTTGCTAGTGCCAATCTCGGCTAGGTTTTCACCGCACCTTGCTAACGTTGCTAATTTTTGTGAGGCCGCAACCTCTCGGATCGGACAGCATCACTACTCGCCAGTAGGGTGAATCCGCAGTTCGTGACGGGGATTTCGTAAACGGGTCATACGGTCTTTTTGACCCCCTCGAGTTTCCTGTAAAAACGTCTGAATCGAGCAAGATAGCCAAGGCGCTGTGACAGCAATCACTTTGGTTCGCGCCCCGGGTCACACCTGATTTGCCGACGCTCGACTGCGAGCGGGAGAGTCGCCGCGGTGCCCGACGCGAACGCTGTTAAGCCCCTTCTTCGCAGGCGTAACCTGTGCGCATGTCGAAGACCTTCGTCGGTGCGCGGTTGCGGCAGCTACGCACCGAACGCAAGATGAGCCAGGTTGCGCTCGCTGGACGGCTCGAGATTTCGGCCAGCTATCTCAATCAGATCGAGCACGACGTGCGCCCGCTGACGGTCCCGGTGCTTCTGCGCATCTCCGAGGTGTTCGGCGTCGACACCTCCTTCTTCTCCTCCGAGGACGACACGCGCCTGGTCGCCGAACTCCGCGAGGTCGCGCTCGACCAGGACATGGGCATCGCCGCCGATGCACACGAGATCGCACAGATGGTCTCGTCCCATCCGCAGTTGGCGCGAGCGATGGTCAACATGCATCGCCGCTACCGAAACACCACCGCTCAGCTGGCCGCCGCGACGGAGGAACGCTTCAGCGACGGCAGCGGAAGTGGCTCGATTTCCAAGCCGCACGAGGAAGTCCGCGACTACTTCTACCAGCGCCAGAACTACCTGCACGAGTTGGATACAGCGGCGGAGGAGCTCACCTCTCGCATCCGGTTTCATCGCGCCGATGTGGCCGGCGAGATCGCCAAGCGATTGCAGACGGTGCATGAGGTGCAGATCGTGCACCGGATCGATCTCGGTGAGAACGTGCTGCATCGCTTCGATCCCGAGACGCGCCTGTTGGAGATCTCGCCGCATCTCTCGGGTGGACAACGGGTGTTCAGGTTCGCAGCCGAACTCGCCTACCTGGAGTGCGCAGACCTCCTGGACACGATGGTCGCGGAGGGCGCATTCACGAGCGAAGCATCCAGAAAGCTCGCCGTTCTCGGCTTCGCCAACTACTTCGCCGCTGCCACGGTGCTGCCGTATCACCAGTTCCACGATGTGGCCGAGGAGTACCGCTACGACATCGAACGTCTATCCGCGTTCTTCTCCGTCAGCTACGAAACCATCTGTCATCGACTCTCGACCCTCCAGCGCCCCGCACTGCGAGGCGTCCCGTTCTCTTTCGTCCGTGTCGATCGGGCCGGCAACATGTCGAAGCGGCAATCGGCGACGGGGTTCCACTTCTCGTCGAGTGGCGGCACCTGTCCGCTGTGGAACGTCTACGAGACCTTCGCCTATCCCGGCAAGATCATGACCCAGATCGCCGAGATGCCCGACGGACGCAGCTACCTCTGGATCGCCCGAACCGTCGAGCGTCGCGCGGCGCGCTACGGCCAGCCGGGCAAGACGTTCGCGATCGGTCTGGGCTGCGAGATCCGGCATGCCGGCCGGCTCGTCTATGCCGACGGCTTGGACGTGCACGGCGCCGCGGTGGCCACCCCCATCGGCGCGGGCTGTCGCGTCTGCGAGCGTTCGAACTGTCCGCAGCGCGCCTTCCCGCCCCTCGGCAAGGATCTGGACATCGACGAGCACCGCAGTTCGGTGTCTCCGTATCTGGTCCGCTGACCCCCGCACCCGCAGATCTCACCCTGTCGGATTTCACCCTGTCGGGTTGTTTACTCGGACGCCTCCGTGGATGCAGGATCGATTGCATGGCCGACGAGAGTGCCACCCCCAGGCGCAGCCTGATCGATGCGTTTGTCGAATCTCCGCTCTCGGGGCTTGCGCCGTGGATAGCGATGTCGCTGATCGTCGGCCCGGGTCGCTTCGAAGAGGCGGCGAGCATCTCGCTGGGCATGGCGCTGCTGTTCCTCGTGCTCGGGCACCAGCGGCGGGCGAAGCGAAGCAAGCCGACCGATCGAACCGGGCGCCCCAGGATCAAGGCGATGGAACTGTTCGACGTGGCCTACTTCGCCATCATCGCCGCCATCGGCCTGTTCGCATCTGCCGAGGTCATCTCGTGGATGGAGTTGTGGTCCGGCGAGATGACCAACATCACACTGGTGGTCTTCGCGTTCGGCTCGATACTGCTGCGCAATCCGTTCACCCTGGAGTATGCGAAGGAACAGGTCGACCCGGAGATGTGGGACAACCCGCTCTTCTTGACAGTCAACTACCGGATCACGCTCGCGTGGGCGTTGGCTTTCTCGTTCTCGGCGACCGTGGGCCTGTTCGGCATCATCGTCCTGCACTCCTCGGACAACTTCTGGACCGGTTGGATTCTGCAGATCGGCGCGATGCTGTTCGCCGTCGCGTTCACCGAGTGGTACCCCGATGTGGCGCCGAACAAGGCCGAGATGGCGGCGGGGATACCGACGGACCCGCCGCTACCGCTCATCGATCTCTTCGCCTGGTTCCCCACGTTCGTCGGAATCGTCGGCGCGGCCCTACTGATCACCGATTCCGGTCCGGTGTGGCTCGGCGTCGCACTTGTGGTGGCCGGTCTGATCGCCTTCGCCGTGGTCCGACGCGTCAGCGCCCGTAGCCACGCCGCAACCTGACGCCTGTCGGTCCGCCCGCCCGCAGCAGTGAACCGGCGTCGGCGAACGCTTTTGCTCTTCGAGCGAGTGTGGGTGGTGCGGCCGGTTCACCGTGCCACAGGCGGTACAACGTGGACATGCTCAGTACCAGCCGTTCCGGCGAATCCCAGTGCGCAAAGCGTCGAAACTCGGGCGAGGACAGCATGTTCCGTGCCGCGGTCGCCGACCCGACACCCGCCTTGTACTGTTCCCTGCCGGCGGCATCGACCCACAGCCAGTACTCGCGGAGTTCCCGAATCTCGGCAACCCCGCACTGCGGACCATGACCGGGCAGATACACGGCCGCGTCGAGCGATATCAGGTGGTTCAGGGCATCGATCCAGTTGCCCAGCGGGCCGAACCACAATACCGGCGTCGACTCGATGAACAGCAGGTCGCCGGTGAATACCACGCCGCAATCGGGCACGTGGGCGATCAGATCGCCCTCGGTGTGGGCCGGGCCGAGGAATCGAAGCTGCACGTCCCGGTGCCCGACGGTGATCGTCTCGGTCGACTCGAAGGTGTGATCGGGCAGTCGCGGACGCGTGCGCGGAAATGCGGCCCCACCGCGAATCCTGTTCATGTAGCCACCCATCGCACCGACCGGACCCGGTACTCGCCTGACCAACGAACCGAGCGTGGCGAACGCGTCGACACCCGCGGGCGGCGTCTCCTCCTTCATCGCATGCAGAGATGCAGCGCTCGTCGTGATTCGGGCGTCGGCGGGAACGGTGTCGTTGCCCCACCAGTGATCTCCGTCGGAGTGAGTGTTGATCACCTCGGTGATCGGTGCGTCACCCACCAGCTCGGCGGTCTCAGCGGCGATCTGCTCGGCCCGGACCGTATCCCACACGGTGTCGAGCACCATCGTGGCCGCGCCGGGGTCCACGAGCACCCCGGTGTTGGTCTCCCCCCAGCTTCCGGGCTCCCACATGAACGCCCAAACGTTGTCACCGATCTGCGTCGGTCCGGTCTCTGTGTACTTTGCGCCTCTCCCCATGAGAGGCGACCGTACTGGACTGGGCTGTCAGATTTCCTCGTTCTCGAGCGGAATAGTGACATCCACCAGCGCGGGCACTCGTGCCACTCACTCCCCGTTCCGTTCGAGCAGTTCGCTCCGTTCGAGGTTCTCGGCCTCGATCTCGTCCTCGCGCGCGAGGCGTTTGCTGCGGGCGATACCGTATGCGGCGCACGCCAGCCCGAGAATTGCACCGAAAACCATGCCGACGATCGTCGGCGACCGGACGCTTCCATCTGCATCGGAGAAGACCAGCGTCACCACTATGCCGATAGCTGCGGTGAAGTAGAGCCCCAGGTACAGGAACAGTCTCGGCCGTATCAGTTTCTGCGAGGTCTGCATGTCCACGCCGCGACTCTTGGTGTACGCCGTGACGATCCAGCTGATCGTCAGTAGGACCAGGAGTATTCCGAGGGCCGTGTAACTTCCGGGGACCCCGGCGACCCACGGAAGAACCGCCCCGGCAATCAGAGAGCACCAGAGGAACAGCTGAAACCCTATGGCCGAGGCCTCGTTCCAGACGTCTCGCTGACGCTCGTCGTGGTAGAACTCGTCGTCCAGATCTCCGACGAAGCGCATTGCTTTGGTGAAGGTACTCATGCTCGTCACTCCTCGCCTGCGAACAGTATTTCGACAGTGGTGCCCAGTGCTTTCGCAAGTTTCAGGCCGAGGTAGACGCTCGGCGCATAGTCGCCACCCTCCACCGAAACGATGCTCTGCCTGCTGACTCCGCACGCCTTGCCCAGTTCCGCCTGTGTGAGCCGCGCGGCTTTGCGGTAGTCGCGCACCTTGTTGGTCCTCGGTGCGTCGCGCATGGGAAAAGTCAAGCCGACTTGCCACCAAAAGTCAAGCAGGGTTGTCATTCTTTCAGCACCGTTCCAGCACGAACCCGACAAACCGGGCCGACCTGGGGTGTTTACACACTGGTAATCCTCGAAACGAACTTGTCACCGCACAACACATTTACGCAATAACCGGCCCTTAATGTCTGCAATCGCGAATACAGGTCCGTATACAAGCGAAAGGGCGTCAAAGATGCCTGCTTTTCCCTCCAGCAAGTTTGCTACTCGTGCGCTGGTTGCCCCAGCTGCACTGGCAATGGTCGGTTTGGCACTCACCGCGTGCGGTAGCCGTGCCGGTGACACCGACACCGGTGACGGCGCAAGTGCCGTCGAGTCCTGCGTAGACACCTCCGGTGACACCATCAAGGTCGGATCGCTCAACTCCCTCTCCGGCACGATGGCCATCAGCGAAGTAACAGTGCGTGATTCGATCGCACTGGCCGTCGAGGAGATCAACGCCTCCGGCGGAGTCAACGGCAAGCAGATCGAGGTCGTCGCCGAGGACGGCGCGTCGGAGCCGACCGTATTCGCCGAGAAGGCGGAGAAGCTGATCAGCAGCGACTGTGTCGCAGCGGTGTTCGGCGGCTGGACTTCCTCCTCGCGCAAGGCGATGCTCCCGGTTTTCGAGGACAACGACGCGCTGCTGTACTACCCCGTGCAGTACGAGGGCCTCGAAGCATCGGAGAACATCTTCTACACCGGTGCGACAACCAACCAGCAGATCATTCCCGCCCTGGACTACCTCAAGGAACAGGGCGTCACCTCGCTGTATCTGGTCGGTAGCGACTACGTCTTCCCTCAGACCGCCAACCGCGAGATCAAGGCGTACGCCGAGGCCAACGGCATCGAGATCCTCGGCGAGGACTACACCCCACTCGGCTCCACCGACTTCTCCACCATCATCAACAAGGTGCGCGCAGCAGACGCCGACGCCGTGTTCAACACCCTCAACGGCGATTCCAATGTCGCGTTCTTCCGCGAGTACACCAACGCCGGCCTCAATGCTGCGGACATGCCGGTGATCTCGGTGTCGATCGCCGAGGAAGAGGTTGCAGGCATCGGTGCGGAGAACATCGCCGGCCAGCTCACCTCCTGGAACTACTACCAGACCGTCGACACTCCGGAGAACGCCGCATTCGTCGCCGCCTACAAGGCGAAGTACGGCGAGAACAAGCCCACATCGGATCCGATGGAGGCCGCGTACACCTCGGTCTACCTGTGGAAGAACACCGTCGAGAAGGCGGACTCGTTCGCAGTCAGTGACATTCAGGCAGCCGCAGACGGCGTCAGCTTCGCAGCACCGGAAGGCGAAGTGACCATCGACGGCGACAATCACCACATCACCAAGACCGCGCGTATCGGTGAGATCCGCCCCGACGGTCTGATCTACACCATCTGGGAGTCGCCGGCACCGATCGAGCCCGATCCGTTCCTCGAAACCTACGACTGGGCCGACGACCTCAACTGACCCAGGCGCTCCGCGCATGTGAGTGGAAATACATAGCCCGCTATGTATTTCCACTCACATGTGGCGCAGCCGCCTAGAAGGAGCCTTATATGGATGTCGTAGTCGGGCAGCTGTTCACCGGCCTGAGTATCGGATCGATCCTCTTGCTCGCCGCTCTGGGCCTGTCGCTGACGTTCGGTCAGATGGGCGTCGTCAACATGGCCCACGGTGAGTTCATCATGGCCGGGTCGTACACCGCGTACGTCGTGCAGCAGGTTCTCTCCACCGGCGGAGCCTCACTGTTCATCTCGCTGATCGTCGGATTCCTCGTCGGCGGCGCCATGGGCGTCCTGCTCGAGGTCACCCTCATCCAGCGGATGTACCACCGACCGCTGGACACTCTGCTCGTCACGTTCGGCGTCGGACTCGTACTGCAACAGCTGGCCCGAGACATCTTCGGGGCGCCGGCGGTCAACGTCGTCTCCCCCGCTTGGTTGACGGGCGGCGTCGACATCCTCGGTGCCGTCGTCCCCAAGACCCGCATCTTCATCCTCGTACTCGCGATCATCTGCGTCATCGCACTGTCGGTCGCGCTCAAGAAGAGTCCGATGGGTCGACGCATCCGCGCTGTGGTGCAGAACCGCGATCTCGCCGAAACCTCAGGCATCTCGAGTCGCAGGACCGACATCTCGACGTTCTTCATCGGCTCCGGACTCGCCGGAGTCGCCGGAGTCGCACTGACACTCATCGGGTCGACCAGTTCCACCGTCGGCCAGAGCTACCTGATCGACGCCTTCCTCGTCGTCGTCGTCGGCGGCCTCGGACAGATCAAGGGCGCAGTCATCGCCGCATTCGCACTCGGCATCCTGAACTCGTTCATCGAGTACAGCACGACCGCATCGATCGCGAAGGTCATCGTGTTCGTCCTCATCGTGATCTTCCTCCAAGCCCGCCCGCAAGGCCTGTTCGCGGTCAAGACAAGGAGTTTGGTATGAGTACCGTCGTCCAGAAATATGGGGCGTGGCTCGGGTTCGCGGTCGCCGCCATCCTCCTGTTCGCCGTCGCACCCGCCGTCCTCAGCGATTTCCGGTTGAGCCTGCTAGGCAAATTCATCTGCTACGCCATCGTCGCGGTCGGCATCGGTCTGGCCTGGGGCCGAGGCGGAATGCTCACGCTCGGTCAGGGTGTCTTCTTCGGGCTAGGCGCCTACATGATGGCGATGCACCTCAAGATCGCCGACGCAGAGATAGCGGGCGACGACGTTCCGGATTTCATGTCCATCGCCGGTATCCGCGAGTTGCCCTCGTACTGGGTGCCGTTCACCTCTCCGTTCGTGACCATCGTCGGAATTCTGTTCGTGCCGGGCCTCGTCGCGCTGGTGCTGGGGCTCGGGGTGTTCAAGCGACGCGTCAAGGGTGCCTACTTCGCCATCCTCAGCCAGGCGCTCGCCGCTGCCTTCGCGATCCTGCTCATCGGCCAGCAGACGACCGGAGGATCCAACGGACTCAACCGGTTCCGCACCTTCTTCGGATTCAACCTCAACGACCCCGCCAACAAGCAGATGCTGTTCTTCATCGCCGCCGGTGTGCTGCTGGCCGTCGTCGCCATCACCCGCCAGCTGATGTACTCGCGCTACGGCGAACTGCTGGTGGCTGTTCGAGATCAGGAGGAGCGCGTCAGGTTCCTCGGCTACGACCCCGCCAACGTCAAGGTCGTCGCCTACGTCACCGCGGCGTTCTTCGCCGGCCTCGCCGGGGCTCTGTTCGTGCCGATCGTCGGTATCGTCTCCCCCAACGACGTCGGCATCGTCCCCTCGATCGCCTTCCTGATCGGTGTCGCCATCGGCGGGCGCACCACGCTGCTCGGCCCTGTCCTCGGCGCACTCGGTGTCGCCTGGGCGCAGACCACCTTGTCCGAGCAGTTCCCGTCCGGGTGGACATACGCGCAGGGTCTGCTGTTCATCGTCGTCGTCGGATTCTTCCCGGCGGGTGTCGCCGGTCTGTTCGCGCTGCGGCGACGCAAGAAATCGGCAGACGATGCCGGTGACGTGGTCGATGTCGACGAGAAAGAGCTGGTCAAATGATTCACACCGACAGCCACCAACCCACCTTCGGTGGAAACGCCGGAATGTCGAGTCAGTACCTCGAGGTCCGCGGGCTCACCGTCAGCTTCGACGGATTCAAAGCCAACACCGATGTGAACCTCACGCTGATGCAGGGCGACCTTCGGTTTCTCATCGGCCCCAACGGTGCCGGCAAGACGACGCTGATCGACGCCATCACCGGCCTCGTACCCGCCACCGGATCGGTCACCAAATCCGGTGTCGAGTTGCTCGGCAAGAAGGTTCACAAGATCGCTCGTCTCGGGGTGGGTCGAACCTTCCAGACCGCAAGCATTTTCGAGCAGCTCTCGGTGCTCCAGAATCTCGACATCGCCGCCGGTGCCGGTCGATCGGTGATGACGATGCTCCGCAAGAGGAAAACGGTCAGTGCCGAGATCGAGGAGGCATTGGAGACGATCGGTTTGACGGCCGAGCGCGACAAGCCTGCAGGCATCCTCGCGCACGGTCAGAAGCAGTGGCTCGAGATCGGAATGCTGCTCGTGCAGAACGCCGATGTGCTCCTGCTCGACGAGCCGGTCGCCGGGATGAGCCACGAGGAGCGCGAGGAGACGGGTGAGCTGCTGCGCCGAATCGGCGGGGAGCGAACAGTTGTGGTCGTCGAACACGACATGGATTTCATGCGGGCTTTCGCCACCTCGGTGACGGTTCTGGCCGGTGGACGCATCCTGTCGGAGGGCACCGTCGCCGAAGTGCAGGCGGATCCGAAGGTCCAGGAGGTGTACCTGGGAACTGCCGCAGCAGGAGAAGAACTCGATCAGGTCGCCGAAGCGGGAGACGCCACACCACGAGGAGAGAGCAATGCTTGAACTTGTCGACGTACGCACCGGTTACGGCCGCAGCGAAGTCATCCACGGCGCGTCACTGACCGTCCCGGCCGACGGGGTAGCCGCTGTGATGGGCCACAACGGCGCCGGCAAGACCACGTTGCTGCGGGCTGCCGTCGGACTGCTCTCCGTCACCTCCGGCAAGGTGCTCTTCGACGGTGAAGATGTCAGCTCGCTGCGACCGAGCGCCCGCGTTTCTCGGGGGCTCGCCTATGTCCCGCAGGGCCAGCAGTCCTTCGGCCAGCTCACCACCGCTGAGAACCTGCAGGTCGTCGCCGACGGCCGCAAGCGTGGAAAAGCGCTGATCGACGAGGCACTCGACCTCTTTCCTGCGTTGAAGGAACTGCTGACCCGACGCGCCGGCCTGCTCTCCGGTGGTCAGCGCCAGCAGCTCGCGATCGCGCGGGCGCTCATCACCGAACCGAGGATGCTCATTCTCGACGAGCCGACCGAGGGCATTCAGCCCTCCGTCGTCGCCGAGATCGAACGCACCATTCTCGATCTGACCCGGCGCGGCGGACTCGGCGTGCTGCTGGTCGAGCAGCACATCGGGTTCGCGCTCGAATCGGCACAGAACTACTACATTCTCGAAGCCGGACGGATCACCTCCAGCGGAACCGGTGGTTCCGAATCCGAGGCCGATGTACGCGCTGCCATGGCGATCTGATAGACCGAAACCCATGGCGCGCACCGACCTTCGCGAGAAGGTCTACACATCGTTGCGCCGAGACATCATCTCCGGCGCCATCACGGCCACCGAACGCCTCGGGGAAGAGCGACTGGCCGAGCTGTACGGCGTCTCACGCACTCCGGTGCGTGAGGCGCTCGCCCGACTCGAAGCCGACGGACTCGTCGTGCGCGGCGAGGACGGTGTGCACCCGTACCGGCCACGGGTGGACGACCTAGCAGATCTGTACGAGCTGCGTCGCACTCTCGAACTACGCGGAATCGCCCGGGCCATCGAGGATTCGACGTTGCGCCACGATACCGCGTCCATCACCGTCGAACTGGAGACTTGGCGCCGGGCACGAGAGTTGCTGCCGGACGAGAGCGAGATAGTTCAGATGGACGAACAGTTTCACACAACTCTCCTCGCAGCCTCGGGCAACACAGCGCTCTGCGACGCACTGCGAACGGTGAACGCGAAGATCCGCCCGGTGCGAGTCCTCGGCCCGACCACCGAGGAGGCCATCCGCACACTCGTCGACGAGCACATCGCGATCGGCGAGTCGCTGATCGAGGGGAACCTGGAGCAAGCCTTGGCCGCCTTGCTCGAGCACATCGACGCCTCGCGCGATCGGGTCATTGCCCGTGCGATGCAGGCCGCCTCCATGGCCGGCGCAGTGCGCGCCTAGCCCGTGCTGGCTTCGCTCTCTGTCAGGGCGCCACCTGCCAGGATGCGGTCGATATCGTCCAGCACGGTTTGCCCGCCCATGGGCCCGACCCCGGTGATCCAGAAAGACTGGTCCACCGCGTACGGGTTGGGCAGCAGGGTCGCGTTCGCGGTGATCGAGGCCGGAATCGCCGACGGGTCAGCCGGATTGGTCGTCGTTACGACAACCAAGTCGGCCCTCGCTTCGCCGACGAGCTCGGGTGACAGGTCGACCGAGATCTCCTCATCCCATTCCGGGCGCGCCGGGGTGTCGAATCCTGCGCATTCGAGGGTGCTGCCGGCGAAGGAGAGCGGTCCGTACAGGGTGAAGACATCCGCGCGCGGGCGAATCAGTTGCGCCGTCTTGCCCTGTGTGTCGTATTTTTCGGCGATCTCATCGCAGCGGTTCTCGTATTCGTCGAGCAATTCCTCGGCTCGATCCTCGCGTCCGAGGGCGCTTCCCACGAGGCGAACGTTGTCCTGCCACGGATCGGACTGCGAGGCCATGAACACCGTCGGAGCGATGGCGGCGAGCTGCTCGTAGTAGTCCGCGTGACGCGTTTCGGTACCCAGAATCAGGTCCGGTTGCAGCGCTGCGATCGACTCGATACGCGGCTCGGGCACCGTCCCGACGGTCTCGATGGCAGCCGCCTCGCTCCCCAGATACGACGGCACTCCGGCGGCTTCGCTCAGTACGGCCGTGCCGACGGGTATGACTCCGAGCGCAACGCTGGTGTCCAGTTCGACGGGCTCGAGGGTGACGACTCGGAGCGGCGACGTGGATATCTCGGCGGTACCGCGTGCGTGCTCGACGATGCGCGTGCTCTCGTCTGCAGTGGTCGAGACCGGTTCGGTGTCCGTCGAGCAGGCCGAGGCAGTCACGGCGATCGCGCAGGTCAGCAGCAGGACGGAGGTGCATTCTTTCGGCTTCACCATGTTTTACCTCTTTCTAGGACCGATACATGAAGAGGTTAGCCTAACCACAGTCGACCGGATTCTGGGGCGTCGAACATTGCGAGCAACCACTCTCTAAGTTAGCCTTCGACGTAGACGGTGATGGAGGTCACATGCGCGCTGACGGTTCTTACGACGTAGTACTGACTGGTGGGACGGTCTACGACGGGAGCGGGGGTCCCGGAGTCCGCGCCGATGTCGGCATCGCCGACGGCGTCGTGCGCGCCGTGTCCACCGACCCGCTCGAGATCTCGGCCTCGACCGAGGTTGTCGACGCGACCGGGCGGTGGGTGATGCCCGGCTTCGTCGACGTCCACACCCATTACGACGCCGAGGTTCTGGTCGGCCCCGGCCTCGAAGAATCCGTCAGACACGGGGTCACCACCGTGCTCCTGGGCAACTGCTCGCTCTCGACGTTGTATTCGACACCCGTGGACATCGCCGACCTGTTCAGCCGCGTCGAGGCATTGCCACGCGACCACGTCCTCAAAGCCGTCGACACGCACAAGACATGGTCGGGTCCGGACGAGTACATCGACGCGCTCGAACGTCTACCGCTGGGCCCCAATATCGCCGCGCTCGTCGGGCATTCCGATCTGCGAGCCCACGTCATGGGCCTCGACCGGTCGACCGACCGGAGCCAGAAGCCGACGCGCGAGGAATCGAAGGCGATGGCCGACGCGCTGAACTCGGCCCTCGACGCCGGCCTGCTCGGCATGTCCACGATGACCAATCCGTGGGACAAGCTCGACGGCGATCGGTACCGCTCCCGTTCGCTCCCGTCCTCGTACGCGCGGTGGTCGGAGTTTCGTGCGCTGCACAAGATCCTGCGCCGACGCGGCCGCCTCCTGCAGAGCATCCCCAATCTCAACACCAAGTACGACATGGCGTTCTTCCTCGCCGCGACGACGGGACTGGGTCGATCCCCGCTCAAGGTCTCACTGCTCGCTGCGGCCGACCCCAAGGCATCACCCTGGATTCACCATGTTTTCGGGCCGCTCGCGCGACTGGTGAACGGCCCCGGTCGGGGATTGTTCCGCTGGCAGCACCTGCCCACGACGTTCGATGTGTACTCCGACGGCATCGATCTCGTCGTCTTCGAGGAGTTCGGTTCCGGCCGAGCCGCCCTGCATCTGCGGGAGGAACTCGGCCGCAACGAACTGTTGTCCGATGAGGCGTATCGCCGGTGGTTCCGCGCCGATTTCGAGAAGAAGTTCAGCTCCCGCGTCTGGCACCGGGATTTCGCCGACGCCCAGATCACCGAGTGTCCCGACGCGTCGGTGGTGGGTAAGAACGTCGCCGAGGTCGCCGCTGAAAGAGGCATCCACGTCGTCGACGCTTTCCTGGACCTCGTGGTCGAGCACGGCCGGAAGTTTCGCTGGCACACCACGATCGCCAACCACCGCAAGCGGAAGATGGACAAGCTGATCAACTCCCCCGGCGTCACCGTCGGCTTCTCCGACGCGGGCGCGCATCTGCGCAACATGGCGTTCTACAACTTCGGCATCAGGCTGCTGCACCGCGTGCACGAGGCCGAGTGCGACCGTCGACCGTTCATGAGCGTGGCGACGGCGGTGCACAAGCTCAGCGCCGAACTCGCCGATTTCTACGGCGTGGACGCGGGCCACCTGCGGGTCGGTGATCGCGCAGACATCGTCGTCGTCGACCCGAGCGGGCTGACCGACGAGGTCACCGCCTACCGGGAGGAGACCATGCCAGAGTTCGGCGGCCTGAGCCGAATGGTCAATCGCAACGATCGCGCCGTCACGGCCACGCTCGTCGCCGGTCGCATCGTCTACCGCGACGGTGTGTTCGCGCCGTGGTTCGGGGTCTCGGAGCGCGCGGGCAGCTTCCTACGCGCGGGTGTACCGAGCACTCCCCGGCGCCGGGTTCGCGCGTGAGCCGAACCCAACAGCAGCGCCGAGAGCAGACAATCGGCAAGCTGCTCGACGCCACCATCGATTCGTTGTGCGAAAAAGGTTATGCAGCAACAACGGTCAGTGAAGTCGTTTCCCGCGCTGGACTGTCCTCCGGTGCACTGTTCCGCCACTTCGCCACCCGACTCGACCTCCTCGTCGCGGCCGCCGACGAGGTCCGCAGGCGCCAGTTCTCCGAGTTTCGCGCCGGGATCACCGCCTTCGGGGGTGCGTCGATCGAGCAGTGCCTCACCTTGCTCCGCGCCGCGTGTCGCGCTCCGATCAACGGCGCCTGGTACGAGTTGCTGATAGCCGCCCGTAGTGACGCCGAGCTACGAGAGCGACTCATCCCGTTCACCGTTCGATATCACGCGCAGATAGCAGAACTCGCCCGAACGTTGCCTGTGGCCGCAGCCATCGATCCGCGCCAGCTCGATACCGTCATCTTCTCCGTCGTCCATCTGCTCGACGGAGAGGCGCTCGCAGCCGTCGTCCATCCCCAGCCCGAACAGGAGGACATGCGGCTCGAGATGATTGCACACATGCTCCGCGTCGGAACCGTCCACACTCGAATCGAGGCAGTGTAAAGCAATGGCTGACTGGATCGTAGAAGCCCCGGGCGCAAGAATCGCGGTGTTCGAATACGGCAATCGCAGCGCCGACGCGACCGTGTTGCTGGTGCACGGGTATCCCGACGACCACCACGTCTTCGACCCCTTGATCGCAGAGTTCGGCGATCGAGCCCGCATCATCGCCTACGACACACGAGGCGGAGGTGAGACCGTCGTCGACGACGGTCTGTCGAACTACTCGATCGAGCGTTTGGCGGCCGACGCGTTCGCCGTGGTGGACTCGATTCCCGACCGCGCCGGCCCGGTCCACGTGCTCGCGCACGACTGGGGTTCGGTGCAGATGTGGGAGGCGATGGCCTCGCCGCGGGCAGCACAGGCATTCGCCTCGTACGTGTCGGTGTCCGGACCGAGCCTCGATCACATGCGCGAACTGTCCCGGTCCTGGCTGCTACGCCCCACCCGATGGCCCTCGCTCGCAACACAACTCGGACGCTCCTGGTACATCTGGGGATTTCACGTTCCCGTGCTGCGTGGCCGCGTCCCGCACCTGTTCTCCTCGCTCGGCAACGAGGACGCACCGGTACCCGATCCGGCCGATCAGCAACGCGGTGTCGCTCTGTACCGCGCGAACATCCTGCGGCGCCTCACTGCCGGCCCTGCCCCCAGGTGCGAGGTGCCCACCACCGTCGTCGTTCCCCGCCGTGACCGTTTTCTGTCCGAACATCTTGCGGAGGATTTGGATCGCTGGATTCCGCGTCTGCGCGTCACTCGGGTCGATGCCGAGCACTGGTGGCCGTACACCCACCCGGGCGATGCGGCCGCGCTCGTGCTCTCGTACTCCTGACCGTCACATCTTCCTGGTATGTGCGCGGGTCCTGGTGTGTGCGAGCGCACGCAGGTAGCGTCGCTCGGATGAGCACACCACGTATCCCGTCCGGTTCGTTCAGCCAACTCGGTCCGATCAATTGGGTTCTGTGCCGAATACTGTCGAAGGTCGCCGGAACCCCCGATGCACATCTGTTCAGCACGCTGGGCCGGACCCGAGGACTGTTCCGCGGCTGGCTGTTCTACAGCGGCAAACTCATGCCGGGGGGACGCATCTCTCGCAAGGAAACGGAGCTGATCATCAACCGCGTTGCCTACCTGCGCGATTGCGGATACGAGATGGACCATCACCGTAGGATCGGCGCCCGCTTCGGTGTCACCGAGGAGCTCCTGGCGCAGGTGAAGCAGGGCCCGCAGGCCCCCGGACTGACGCCGCGGCATCGCAAAATCCTGACGGCGACCGACGAACTGATGGACACCAAGAACCTGTCCGATGCGACCTGGGCAGCGCTGGCGGGCGAGTTCGACGATCGTCAACTGATCGAATTCCTGCTCTTGGTAGGCCAATACGACTCTCTGGCCACCACCATCGCAACATTGCGCATCGAGCGTGACTTCTAGGCCCACCCCACCCTGCCACGAAAGCGGAGCCGAAGGTGCCCGAACGCCCCCGCAGTCGCCCCATTCCGACCTCGCGCATCGCACGCGGGAGCCGATTGGGTCGAGCAGCTGCAAGTGCGGCACTTCGCACCGCCGGGACGCGGATGTCGATGGTCTCTCGTTCCGAGGAAATGCGATCACTGCTGGCCGAGAAGTCCTCGATTCAGGCCGCGGATCAACTCGTCAACGTTCTCGGCGGTATGAAGGGCGCCGCCATGAAGATCGGGCAGATGCTGTCGGTGCTCGACTTGGCGTTGGTCCCCGAGCAGCACCGTGAGCGTTTCCAGAACAAACTCGCCGCACTGCGCGACCGAGCACCGGACGTCGACTTCGAGTCGATGAGGTGGGTCGTGGAGAAAGATCTCGGCCGCTCGATCGACCAGCTTTTCGCGCGGTTCGACGAGACACCGATCGCGGCTGCATCGATCGGCCAAGTGTATCGAGCGATCTTGCACGATGGACGCGAGGTGGCGGTGAAAGTGCAGTACCCGGGCGTGGACCTCGCGATCGAATCCGATATGAAGAATCTCGCGCTGTTCCTCAAGTTCTGGCGGTCATCCATGCCGTCGTTCTCCGCTCCCGCACTCATCGACGAACTCCGCATTCACTTCGAACGAGAACTCGACTACACGGAAGAGGCTCGTACGCAACGCATCTTGGCGCAGCGATTCGCCGGCCATCCGTCCATTTTCGTCCCCGACGCCATCCTCGACGTGTGCACCCCACGCGTTCTCGTGACGGAATTCGTCCAAGGTCGCCGCTTCGACTCGATCCGGGATCTCGACGCCGGCGAACGCGATCGGATCGGTGAGATCATCTACCGCTTCTATGTGGGTTCGCTGTACAGGTTCGACGAGTTCTGCGGAGACCCGCACCCGGGCAACGTGCTTCTCTGCGAGGACGGCCGAGTGGCTTTCATCGACTTCGGACTGTACAACCGAATGCTGCACGAACACGTCGAGTTCGAGATCGACTGTCTGCGCGCTGCAGCCGAGGAGCGGGGCGAGGATCTGCTGGCGGCGATGATCGCCCGCGGCATCGTCGATCCGGATGCCGGTGTCACCGCCGACGAGTGCCTCGAGTACACCTTTGCAGCGTCGGAGTGGAACCTGGTGGACCGAATGCTCACGGTCACACCGTCGCTCGCGACCAGCGGACTGCTGCTCGCAGTGAATCCACGGGGTGGTCGATTCGCCGGTATGAAGAGTCAGTACCTGCCGCCGGAGCACCTCTTCTCGCGGCGCGCCGACTTCTTGACCTTCGGAGTGCTCGGCCAACTGAAAGCGACCGCGAACTGGCATCGCATCGCACGCGAATGGATCTACGGAGACCCCCCGACAACCGCCATCGGCGCGGACGAGCAAGCGTGGCTCGCGCACGCACGGAATCGGTGAGCCGAGCCCTCTACCGCTCGCCCACACCCATCTTGCTTTGGGCCGAACGCCCCGCCCGGTAGAGCGGTGTCAGTAGGTCCTGATACCGCGGGCCGACGATGCGCGGCAGGAGATCGAATCCCCTCGCGTCGGGGCCGATGAGAATCCTGGCTTTGTTTCGCTCCACACCGGCGAGGATGACCTGCGCCGCCTTGGCGGGTGTGGTCATCGCGATCTGTTCGAAACGCCGTGTGACCTCGTCGCGATCGCCGAGGTCCTGCATACCGCGTGCGTTGGCGACGATATTGGTCTTGATACCTCCGGGGTGCACGCAGCTGACACCGACGCGATGACGAGCGATCTTCATTTCTTGACGCAACGCCTCCGTGAAGCCGCGCACTGCGAACTTCGCCGAGTTGTATGCGCTCTGGCCAGGGATCCCCATCAATCCGAACACGCTGGAGATGTTCACCACGTGACCATCACCGGATTCGATCAGCGCGGGGAGAAATGCTTTGGTTCCGTTGGCGACGCCCCAGAAGTCGACGTTCATGACCCACTCGAAGTCGTCCCACGTCATGTCCACGATGTCGGCACCGAGAGCGACCCCCGCGTTGTTGATGACCAGGTTCACTCGGCCGAACTCGGCGAGCACCGCATCGGCGTGCCGGTGAACGGCAGCCCGATCGGATACGTCGAGTTCGAACGACACCGTGCGGGCACCGGCTTGCTCGCAGAGCGCATGCGTCTCGGCAAGGCCGGCGGGATGAACGTCGGAGATGGCCAGATACGCGCCCCGACCCGCGAGATCCAGAGCCAGCGCGCGGCCGATTCCCGACCCGGCGCCGGTGACCACGGCCACCTTGTCGTCGAAGTTCTTCATGCGGACACTTCCTTCGATTCGACGAGTGAGTCGGCGTCCGGCGCGTCGCCCACCGGGCGCCCGACGCGTGTGGGAAACAGAAACTCGTACTCCGACGGGACGAAACGCCTGGTTCGCAACCAGTACTGCCAGGTGAAGCCCGGCCACACGGTTCGGTTCACCCCGTGCGAATCGAGGTACCAGCTGGTGCAGCCGCCGGTGGACCACACTCCCTTGGACAGCTTGCGCGCGATGTCGGAGGTGAACTGGCGCTGAACCTGCGGACGCACGGTCAGTGCACCGGCCGCCCCAGCCTCGACGAACTCGATCGCCTCCAACACGTACCGAATCTGTTGTTCGATCATGAACACCACCGAGTTGTGTCCCAGGGCGGTGTTGGGGCCGAGGAGGAAGAAGGCGTTGGGGAAGCCGGCAGTCGCGATACCGAGATACGTCTCGATCCCGTTCTCTTGCCAGTGCGCGACCAGTTCACGGCCTCCGATCCCGGCCACATTCATCGACTCGAACCCGTCCGTCACGTGAAAGCCGGTGGCGTAGACGATCACATCGACATCGCGTTCGGTTCCATCGGACCCGACGATCGATCCCGTTCGAATCTCCTCGATCCCGTCGGTGATCACCTCGGCAGTGGAACGAGCGAGCGCAGCATAGTAGGAGTCCGAACCTAGGATTCGCTTGCACCCGATTCGATAGTCGGGCAGCAGTTTGCGTCGAAGAACTGGGTCCTTCACTTCGCGTTCGATGTACTTGCGTGCGGCGTATTCCATCGGACGCAGCAGATTCACGTGACCGTTCAAGCCAACAGCGAGCCACTCGGCCGACAGGTACACCGAGGTGCGGAATGCCCTGCGCAGAAGCGGTACCCGACGAAACATCCGCCGCACCGGGCCCGGTATGGAGTAGTTGCTGCGAGGCAGCACCCAGGCGGGTGTGCGCTGATAGAGCTGCAGTTCTCCGACCGTGTCGACGATGCGGGGAACGAACTGCACTGCACTGGCGCCGGTTCCGATGACGGCGACCTTCTTGCCTGTCAGATCGACGTCGTGGTTCCAGCGGGCCGAGTGAAAGGTCTCACCGGCGAACGAGTCGATACCGTTCAACTCCGGAACATTCGGAATGTGCAGGGCCCCGATGCCGGAGACCAGAAACTGCGCGATGTACTCATCGCCGTCGGCGGTACGAATGTGCCATTGCAACTGCGCTTCGTCCCAGTACCCACCGACGCATTCGACACCGAACCTGATGTTCTCCTCGAGCCGGTACTTCTCCCCCAACCCGTCGAGGTAGCTCTTGATCTCAGGTTGCTGCGCCCACATCTGCGACCAGTCCGGATTGGGTTCGAAGGAGAACGAGTACATATGCGACGGGACGTCGCAGGCGCAACCTGGGTAGGTGTTCTCGCGCCACGTACCACCGAGCGCCTGCGACCGCTCGAGCACGAGGAAGTCGGTGCGCCCTCGCTTGCGAAGCTGAATTGCCATGCCCAGTCCGGAGAATCCTGCCCCGATGACGAGGATCCCGGTGCGATGTACCGTCACGAACTCTTCCTTTCGGACGCAACGCCGGTGAGCGTCCACAATGACGAGGTGATCATGCCGTCGAGCAGATTCACCGAATCGAGGAATTCGACGACCGGCGCGGCCGTGTCGATCCTGCGGTTGCGGCGCACTCGCCTCGACGCGATCAGCCCCCGCACGGGCGAGAACCCAACCGAGCGATACACCGCGGGCGAGAGGTTCAACCGAAGTATGACGTTTGCGAGGAGGGCAAGCAGCACTCTATTGCAGGCCCGCTCGATCCGTCCCGATCTCGACTGCGCGGCAGCGACTTCCGATCGTGCGTAGCTCAACCGCTCCTCGGACTCGAATCGATATATCTTGACCGCCTGACGCACGTGCGGTTCGATGTCCGGGTCCTCGACGACGCTCTCGATGCCACGGATGAACGTCTCCTCCACCAGCAGCGTCGAGGCATACGACGCCGAGCCCAGCGGCAGAAAAGCCAACAATTTGGCAGCCGTCTCGGTGCCGCGCGGCGGTTTGTACGGCTCCAGCCCGGTGGCCCGCACGAGCCGACCGAAGGTGATTGTCGCCCGAGATCCGCGCGCAACCTCGAGCAGCGCACTTCTCGATGCTGCGCTGTTCAGCCCCTCTTCAGCCGCTCGCCGGAGTTCGTTGCTCGTGAGAATCGCAGAGAGGTACGCGAGCGTGCTCCACCCACTGACGGCCTCGTGCAGCGCGAGGGTCCGCTGCTGCTCCGGCGTCAGCTTCCTCCACCTGCGTGTGCCGTACAACGACACCGACGTGGGCGGCAACGCGAACATCTCGAATTGCCAGGGTGCATCCCAGTCGATATCGACGTGCGGATCGAAGTGGACTCGTGCCGCACGTGAACTCATAGGAGGTCGTCCGGCATCGCGCGGGTCATCCGCCACAATCTGCGGGTCACGAAGCCCTCGCACATGCCGGCGTCAGCGAAGAACCTCACCATCGGTTCCGACATGAACTGCACGTTGTTCTTGTACGTGGTGCTGAACATCGCAGTGAGGCTGCCTCGAATCGGGTTGATGCCGACTGCTCGATAGACCCGGGGATTGACGAGAGAGGGATAGGCGACATTCGCGATCGCTGCAAGAATCACCCGGTGTAGCGCCCGATTGAATCGATTCATCGACCGCATGCCGCGTACGAGTTCCTCGCGCGCGTAGGTGATGTGCCGAGATTCCTCCACCACGTGGATACGCATCAGCTGGCGCAGGTGCGGTTGCATCTCCGGATCGTTCTGGATTTCGCGCTGCGCGCGGTCGAGCACCTCTTCGATCAGCAAAGTCGCGCCGTACGTGGCCGGACCGATCGGAAGGAACTGCCCGAGCTTGACCAGAGTCAACGAGAACTTCGGCAGTAGGTAGGGCTCGATACCCGCCTTTTCGATGAGCTTCCCGAACATGATCGAGTGCCGGGATTCCTCGCCCACCTCGGCGATCGAATACAGCGAGTGGTCCGACAGCGATCCCATCCCGAACACTCGCAACAGGCTCGTGCTCAAGAACCCCTCGGCATAGATCCCGAACGAGAGGATGCTGACGATCTCGTGTCGGCCGAGTTCTCGTCGCTGCTCCTCATCGAGTTTGTTCCACAGCGAGGTTTCGTAGAGCGAGATTCGATGATCGGGAAGCCACTTCTTGCCCTCCACCACTGACGCGTCCCAGTCGATGTCCACCTCGGCGTCGTAGAACTTGTCCGCGGTGGACTTCAGCAGACGCCGAGCCGTCTTGTCCCGTGGGCCGACCGTTCGCGCCCTGACGGTGACGGCGTCCTGCGTCGTGAGAACGGGCCGTGCGGCCTCCACCGGATTCATGACAGATCCCCCTCGTGATCGCCGATGTGCTGCACCGAAATCCCCCAATTCCCGAACCACAAACTACCGACAACGCCCGAAGAACGCACCGACCGGTACCCGAAACCCGCGGTAGCCAGTACCAGCGGTAATGGGTACTATCGAAGTGTGGTTCAGGTCACCGAGCATGTCAACCCCAACAACCATGCCGAGTCGTCTCTACCGCGGGTCGACGCCCGCAGCGAGAGATGGCGCGAACACCGACTCGCGGTGCGCCAGAGCTTTGTCGAAGCCGCACTCACCGCCATCGAGCAGTTCGGCCCAGATGTCAGCATGGGCGATATCGCGAAATCTGCGGGTGCCTCCAAGCCCAAACTCTATCGACACTTCGCCGCCAAGACCGACCTGTACGCGGCCATCGTCGATCACGTACAGAACATGCTGTGGGACCGAATACTGCTCAGCGTGAACCTCTTCGAGGATTCGGTATCAGCTCTCGTCGAACAGGGAACGGGCGAGTACGCAGTCATCGTGGCCGAACACCCCAACCTGTTCCGATTTCTGGTGCACAGTCATTTCACCCAGCGCGCGACCGACAGGCATGCGAGACCGGACCCGACGCTCGCGTCCGCGCGCCTGGCCGCGAGTCGGCTTGCGCATCTGTTCGCAGATGCCACCAGCGCACGAGAATTGGACGGCGCGGCAGTCGAAATGGTGTCCTATTCCGCGTTCGGTGCCGTCGCCTCGGCTACCGACTGGTGGCTGGGCGACTCGGCACACTCCGAACCGGCAATGCCCATCGACACCTTCACTGCCTATGTCGCCTCGTTGATACGTGGCCTGATGAACTCCTCGTGCGCACTCGCAGGCGTCACCGTGGACACTGACCAACCCATGCACACCGCGTTCTCGCGAACAGAAGGAGAGCAGCACTTGTGAGCGATCTGTCGGGAAAGCCCGATTTTCGAGGCGACGCGAGGCTGACCTTCGCGACGCCTCCGGCTCGGTTCGACGTCGAAGTCGATCTGCGGGGGCATTCACAGCCCATCGACGGACGCTACCGGTGGTACGGGCGAATCCGACCGCACGACGAGTTGGATGCGTTCATGGCGGAATGCGGCGGGCGCAACCGTTCGGGCACTCTGCGAACCGAGTCCGGCGAGGGCGCTGTCACCGTAAGCGAAGTCGATTTCTGGGGTCGGTACCGGCTTCAGGGTGCCGGAATGCCGCCCTACCCCGTCGATGGCGACAGCGGCGAGACCGACGCTGGAACAGCTCCCGTCTCGGACGCAGCCGATGCCCTGGACCGAGCAGTTGCGCTGATGGAACCCGACGCCCGCGCATCTGTCGAGCTGTCCCGCGGTTACGCGGAGCTGCTCGGAGGCACCCCGGCTCCGTCTCCCACCGCAGCGAGCCGAGCGATGAACAACCGCGTCGTGGCTTCCATCTACGAAAAGCTCTGGCGCCCTGCCGGGGTCGCGATGATGGGCCTCGGCGGGCTGTCGATGACGGCCGAGCGCGACAAAGCCGTCGCCGATCTGCGACTGTCCGGCGATACGACCGTCCTCGATGTAGCCTCCGGACCGGGCAATTTCACCAAGCATCTGTCCACCCATCTGTCCGGAGACGGCGTCGCGCTCGGTTTCGACATCTCCGAGCCGATGATTCTGCGTGCCGTCCGCGACAATCGTGGCCCGCACGCCGCTTACGCCCGCGGAGATGCTCGAGCACTCCCGTTCGCCGACGGCACATTCGACGCCGTGTGCTGCTACGCCGCGCTCTACCTGGTCCCCGAACCCTTCGCCGTGACACAGGAACTCCTGCGAGTCCTACGTCCGGGAGGCCGAATCGCGATCATGACGAGCTATGGCCGCGAAACCGCGCCGGTGCGGAGGTTGCTGCGGGCCGGCTCGAGGCGGATCGGAGTCGCGATGTTCGACAGAGACACCTTTCCGTCCATCTTCGCGAGCGCCGGGATGGCAGAGATCGAACAGGAGATCCGAGGGCTGGCGCAGTTCGTCAGTGCAACCAAACCCGCAACCGAACCTGCAACCGAACCCGCGACCGGTCAGGCCTTCGGTCCGTAGTCGCTGACGGTCCACAACCCGTCCTGATCGGTCACCGTCACGGTGAGCAGGTTCGGAACCGCACCGGCATCGGGCTGCTGCACGTTCTGCGTGCTCTGCTGCGCGAACACCGTCACTTTGTATTCGCCTCCACCTTCGGAATCGACTGCGGCGGAAAGCACTTCACCGGTCGCGACCACTTGCGATTCGGTCATGATGGTCGTCAGCGCATCGCGCACACCGTCGTACCGATCACGCAAGCCCTGCGAGGCCCCTTCGTCGACACCCTCGAAGAAGGCGTCGAGATCGCGATAGTCGTACGTCAGCGACCGCGCAGCGTAATCGGTAGCGGTGTTGATTGCGATCTGCCGATCTCGCTCCTGAGCCTGCGCCGAAGCGAGGTCGCTCGCCGCGGCGCGCCACAGAAATCCGAATACGACGGCCAGCACCACAGCGACGAGCGCGATGATTCCCAGCAGCAGCGGCGGCCGCGTGCGAGCGGTGGGGGTGGCTTCGGTTGGTGTCTCGACGGTCATGAGGGGTGCTCCGTTCAGTTCGGTATCTCCACCGAGAGCTTGGCCGGCCCTCCGGGCGGAAACACGGTGTTCAGCACGTCGACGATCGAACCTGCGTCGAAGCGTAGGGGTTTGATGGGCTCGGTGTACGGCTTCAGCAGTGCGGCGATCAGCGCCATGTCCGGGGTGACCGGGGTGAGATAGCCGTCGATCTTCTCGACGAGAGGACCGAGCGGGGAAACCCAGACATCCGAGGCCACGTAGGAGAACTTGTTGAAGGACTCGAGCAGTTCGGCCACTCCGGCGCCCGTTGCGCCGACCTTGGGAGCGGATTCGGTCAGCACCGGTCCGTAGCCGTATCCGTCGCGCCCCACCTGCTGGGCGTTGTCGTACAGGTTCTCGATCTCGGTGCTCTTGTCGCGCAGCGTGGCCGCCAGATAGCCGAAGGTTTCGACGAGTCGATCGATATCGCTGTCACGACCCTCGACCGCCTCGGTCGCGGTCGCGGCGAGCGAGGTCAGCGCGTTCGCGTCCAGTTGCGCGGCGAGTGCGTCACCCATCGCGAGTGCCTCGCTCACCGTTGCTGCCGCGATGACACGATCCGATTCGATCACGTCGCCGTCGGTGAGATACGGGCCGCCGGCGGTCCGTGGACGAATATCGATGTATTGCTCTCCTGCCGCAGACAGGTTGGCGATGTACACATCGGAGTCGACCGCTACGGGATGCCCGGCATCGAGGGCGATACGAGCCTCCAAACCTCCGGGCGTGACCGAGATTCGCTCGACGGATCCGACGTGCATACCGCGTGAGGTCACCGCCGAGGAATCCATCAATCCACCCGAGGTATCCATGCGGACGGTCACGTGGTGCGTCGTTCGCCGCGGATCCATGTCGAGCACCCCGACGGTCAGGTACCCGACTCCGGCAAGGGTCAGAACCACGAGCGCGACGAGGGAAAGCGCTGTCGACGGCTTCACTTGACTATCCCTATCCCACGGAGGATTCCGATCATCTCGTCGGCTCGCGCGACTGCGCCCTGATCCGCCGACACCGAACGCACGGCCACATTCGGGACCGATTGGAAGTACGGGACGAGCCGATCGCGCAGCAGCGCGTTGACTTTCTCCACGTTCATCGGAACGGTCGAATCTGCGCTGCCGATGGTGACCAGGGCGGGCGCGAGGATACCGATGGCATCGCTGAGCTCCTCGTACGGTGGACCCAGCACGTCGCCGATGTTCTCGGACATGTAGCCGAGCGCGAAAATGAGGTTGACGACGCTGAAGAGCACCTCCGACAGTCCACCTGCCCGCTGCGGCCCGACGGTGAGAATGCGATCGACGCCGGCCTGACGCTCGACGATGGAGTTGGACACTCCCTCTGCCGCAGCGAGTATCCGGTCGATCTCAGCGGTGTTGTCGGCGATATCGGTCAGTGCCGCCCGCGCTGCCGTGTTGACCGTGTCGAAGTCTCGAGGATCGGAGGGCACAGCGGCATTGACGTTGCCGACCGCCTCCTGTAGTTGCACGTAGTGGCCTCCGGTCACCACGTTGGACAGACCGCGCAGGACGTCCTCGACGTTGTCGGCTGGTTTCGTTCGCGCGAGGGGAATGACGTCCCCGTCCCGAAGTAGATCGGTGTCGCTGTCGGAACCTGCGTCAGAACCTGTTTCGGGACCCGGGGGCGGCAGCAACGATATGTAGATTTCTCCGAGGATCGTCGATTGCCTGAGTTCAGCGACGGTGTTCTTCGGCAGACGCACCGCGGCAGCGAGATCCACCGTCGCCACCGCCGTGGTTCCCACCAACTCCACCGTGTCCAGAATTCCCGCGTCAACGCCACCGACGACTACCTTGGCCTTGCTCGGTAGGTTCAGCACACTTGCGAATTCGATGTCGATCGAATAACTCTCACCCGAGACGTAGCTGCCCGGGACGGGTAGCTCCACCGCCTCGACACTGCATCCGGCGAGCACCGCCACGGAGCACACGGCCACGCAGCACACCGCGGCTGCCACGCGCCTCATCGCCAGCCTGCCGATCCGAGAATCAGCTGCACGAGTCCGACATCGATGACATCGCCTCGCTGTTGGTCCGCCGAGCAGGTCGGCGAGTACATGTTCAGGAGAGCACACACCTCGTTCGGCGAGTTGGTGTCTATCTCGAATTGCGGTGGACGGTAGATCAATCGGCCACTTCGCAGATCACTGTCGTACATCGTCATCAGGTTTTCGCTGACGCTCGGAACCTGTTCGAGAATGTCCTTGATGTCACCGACCCGCCCGAGTGCGACTTCGACGATCGGCATCAGCTGATCGAGCGCGCCGTAGACCTTCTCGTCGTACTTCTCGATGGTGCGAGTGAGCGGGGGTAGGAAGTCGACGGTCAGCAGCACCGCGCTCGCGAACTCCTGGGTGAACTCCGAGAGTGTGATCATCCCGGCCGTAAGGTTGTCGAGTAGCTTCGCGACGGCGGGCCAGCTCACCGCGAACGTCTCGATGAGCCCGTCGAGGTTGTCGATCAGCCGCCGTACGGTCGTATCGCGGTCTGCAGGCTCGCCCACCAGCTCCGCCAGCTGCTCGAGCGCAGCATTCAGCTGGGCGCCCGAACCCTGAAAGGAGCCATCCACTGCGCGTAGCGTATCGCCGAGGACCTCGGCGTGCTGTCCGTCCTCATCGGGCGGCCCCAGCAGATCCGAGGCGAGTTGCTCCACTGCATCGAGCGTTTCACTGATTCCGAGCGGAGTTCTCGTCCGCTCCAGCGGGATGCAACTCGCACGGTCGAAGCTCGGCCCACCTGTGTACGGCCGAGTGAATTCGACGCGCCGGTCGGTGACGATCGAGCCCGACAGCGTCACTGCCCCGACATCGGCGGGCAACGTGACGGTGTCGTCGACGTCCATGGTGACCACCACCGAGGTGTCCGCGCTTTCGATCCGGGTCACCGTGCCGACCTCGACGCCGAGCATCGTCACCGAATTGCCCTCGTATAGACCGACAGTGTCCGTGAATTCGGCGCAGACGCTGGACGTGCGTGTGCGTATGTCCATCACACCGGTCGCCGAGGCTGCCGTCCCGGCTACGGCCACGATCGTCAGCACCGACAGCGCGGTGACGATACTTCGTCTCATCAGCACGGCCCTCCCGGCACCGGGATACAAATCCCTAGATCGGTGACAGTGCTCTGTGATTGGTCGATCACAGGGCCTTCACCTCCGGCGAGCAGCGAAGCTAGCTGGTCCGAACTCTCTTTCATCAGGGTGATCGCGCCATCGAAATCGCCGAGCCGGGCGAAGAGCTTCTGCGTGATTTCTTCCAATTGCACGATCGACGGCTCCAGCCCTTCCTCGAATGCCATGACCGGCCGGTGGAACAGCAGAAACAGTCGCCCGAGAAGGTTGAACGCCCGGACCACATCGTCACGTTTGTTGCCGAATCCCTCGGTCAGCGTCCCGAGTTGACGTACCAGTTCGGTGAGCATCAATCGGTCTGCGGCCAGCGCCCCGACGTATTCGTCGGACACCGTCAGGCCACGCTCGAGCTGGTCCGACCGTTGCGCGATCACGTCGGTCAGCGAGGTGAGGTCGTCCACGATCGCCCGCGTCGACTCGGGCTGTGCACTCAGCGCAAGGTCGACTTCCGCGACGGTTCGACGCAAGGTGTCGCCGTCGATATCGCGCACCAGCGGCGTTGCCGTCTCGATCACCTCGGACAACTCGTAGGGAACCCGTGTACGTTCGCGCGGGATGTTCGCCGAGCCGAGTTCGGAATCACCCACCGGATCGAGCATGATGTAGTGCCCGCCGATAGGTGTCAACAACTTCACGGTCAACGTGGATGCATCGCCGACGAAAACATCGCTGCGAACACCGAATTCGATATCGACGTGATCGGCAGCGAGTTCTACCGAGCGCACCGAACCGACGCCGATACCCGCGATGCGCACCTCGTCCCCGGGTCGCATTCCCGCCGCGGACGCGAAGTCGGCGGTGTAGGTGCGTTCACCGAACGGCATCGCGTAGAGCGCCCCCGCAACCAGCACGAACACGAGGGTGACGGCCACCCCGACCGTGCCCCAGAACAAGTGCGCCTTGTTCTCCGACTGTTCGTCGCGGACACCCTTGCGCACTACACGCCCGATCATCGGCACACCACCAGCTTCTGATTGCCCAGCACTATCTGTCCGATTCCAGGAATCTCCTGACTTCCGCGACTGCACGAGTACGTCTGTGCACCCGGCTCGGGAATGCTGCTGTTCAATCCGGTCAGCAATCCAGGTGTCAGAGCGAGGATTTCGGTGACCTGTTCGGTCTGTGGCAGCGAGCGCCGCAACAGTCCGTCGATGGGCATGTACCCCTCGTCGTAGGCGTCGCGCAGCTGCTCAGCGATCCCGACCAGCGGCCCGAGTCCGTAGTTGGCGTGATCCAGCGCGCCGAGCACCCCTTCCATCTGAGTACTGAGCCGCGATACCAGACTGGTCAGTTGCTCGATGAGATCGGCAACGGCCGCCGACTTTCCACCGATCGTCGTCGAGATCTGACCGAGATTGTCGATGAGCAGTCCGATGATCGCCTCGCGCTGGACAGCGAAGTCGGCGATGCGGTCGATATCTCGCACGACAGGGGCAAGACCACTGCCGTCGCCCTGGACCATCCGGAGTATGTTCTCCGCGAACAGATTGACCTCCGCCGTATCGAGTGTGTCGAAGATCGGTTGGAAGCCCCGGAACAGCTCGGAGATGTCGAACGACGGAATCGTCTGCTCTCGCGCAATCGTCTCCCCTGCAGAGAGTGTCGGTCCCGGTTCGGTTGTCTGAACCAACTCGACGTACCGCTGCCCGAGCAGGTTTTGGTACCGAACAGCGGCCTGGGTGGTGGCGAACACCGGCCGACCGTCGGATATCGAGAAGGACACATGTGCGATCGCCCCGTCCAGATCCACCCCCGTGACCTTGCCGATCTGCACCCCGGACATTCGGACATCGTCGCCGACGTAGAGCCCTGACACGTCGTCGAACTCGGCCGCGTACGACGAGGTGGGGCCGGGCACCGGCGTGCGCAGAGCAGTCACGATCACCACCGCACACAGACCCGTGACCACGAAGAACACCGCCAACTTGGTCAGTGTCGCAGCGACTTTGATCATCGTCGCTGCCCTTCGGCGACGTATGCGGCCACCGGCCCGGCCATGTTCGGCATGGTCCGCACGATGACGTCGAGCTGAAGTTGCGGTGATCCGTCGACCAGCGGGAACGCGTCAGAGATTCCGTCGATCACGTCGGGAACGCGCTCGTAGCTCGGCGCGAGCGTACCGAGCGAGGCAGTGATGGGGACCAGCAGATCCAGCACCGTGGACAACAGCGTCGTCAAATCGGCATTGCTGGTTTTCAACAGGTCACCGATCGGTATGAGCAGGCGGTTGCTGAGTCCGTCGATCGCCCGGAGCGTCCGGGTTCGATCCTCCTCGGCTTCGAAGTAGGCGCTCTTGTCGACGACACCGGTGATCAGATCGAGCAGCGGCGGGACGAGATCGTCGAGTCCGTCCCCCATTTCGGCCCCCCCGGTGCAGCTTCCAGGCGGTGGTGTCGATCTGGTTGTCCGCCAACATCTGCATGGTGTCGAAGTAGGGCTCGAGGTTCCGGCTGGTGTCGACGGAGGTGTCGGCCAGGCGATCCAGCAGATCCTGGACCTGATCGGAGTCGAGCACCTCGGTCAGTTCGGCCACCCGCCGGAACACTCCGGTGACTGTGGCTCCGCGCGCACCCGGGCCGATCGTGAGCGTGGCACCGTCGGCCAGCGGGCTGCCGGTGCCGTCGGACACCAATTCCACCGCGGTGGAACCGAACACGTTGGAGGAGGAGAACTGGGCCTGCATCGTGTCGGTCAGTTCACCGGCCTGGCGCGGATCGATCTTCAGCTCCAGCTTCTGTCGGTCGAACCCGACGGTGTCTATCTCGGAGACTGTGCCGATCGCGACGCCCCGAAACTTCACGTCGGCACCCGCTGTGAGTCCGTCGCCGACGGCGGATGCGTCGATCGTGAGATCGAATGTCGGATCGAATATTCCGCGCGCATACGCGGTGAGCACGGCCGCGATCACCACGATCAGAGCCGCGACGACGATCCCCCTCGATCTCAGGGTGGCGCGGCCGGCCGAGCGGCCGGAAAGATCCTCGAAGACAGCCATTCCCCTACCCCGAAATCCTGATGCCGGAATCGAAGCCCCACAGAACGAGCGTCAAGATCATGTCCAGGATCACCACGGCGATGAGACTGGCGCGGATAGCCCGACCCGACGCCCGGCCGACCCCTTCGGGACCGCCGGTGGCGTAGTACCCCTGATAGCCGTGGACGAGGATGATCGTCACCACGAAGACCGCCGCCTTCAGCAGCGAATACAGCACGTCGATGGGCTGAAGGAATGCGCTGAAATAGTGGTCGTACGTTCCCGCCGACTGTCCACTCACCACGCTCACCACGACTGCGCAGGAGACATAGCTGAGAATGAGCGTCAGCAGGTACAGCGGAACTATCGTCACCAATCCCGCAATGACGCGCGTGGTGACGACGAAGGGGATCGGTTGTATCCCCTGCGCTTCGAGAGCGTCGATCTCCTCCGAGATCCGCATGGCTCCGATCTCGGCGGTCATTCTGCAGCCTGCCTGGGCGGCGAATCCGATGGCCGCGATCATCGGAGCCAACTCGCGGGTGCTCGCGTAGGCGGAGACGAATCCGGTCAGTGGTTCCATCCCGACCGTGCCCAGTGAGTTGTAGCCCTCGATACCGATCGAGGCGCCGACGGCCACACCCAGTACGACGAGTACCGACACCGTCCCGCCCCCGACGATCAGCCGGCCGTTGCCCCAGATCATGTCGGTGAGAATCAACGTCGTCTGACGCTGATACGACCGCACGGTGTGCGGAATCGCGCCCAGAACCTTCAGACAGAATGTCAGTTGATGCCCGAGCATCTCGAGCAGGTCACCGGGGATACGTGCTACCCGGCGCACCCCGCGAGTGAGCCTGGCCGTGCCGGGCAACGTGTAGGTCGATGGAGTCGCCATGGCCGGTCAGCCCAGCTTCTGGGGCATGAACATCGCGACCAGTTGCGTGATGACGACGTTGACCGTGAACGCCGCGACGACGCCGAGTACGACTGCCGCGTTGACGGCATTGGCCACCCCGCGCGGGCCGTGCGTCGCGCCAAGCCCCCGGTGGCAGGCGATGATGACGACGATGACGCCGAATATCTGGGTCTTGACCAGCGCGACGACGAGGTCACCGACCGAGGCGAACGATGCGAACGAACTGATGTAGCTGCCAGGTGTGCCCGCCTGGAACGCGACGTTGATCGCATATCCCGAGGCCAGGCCCATGAAGATGACGAGGATGCACAGGAAGGGGGCGACGATGAGGATCGCAGCCAACCGCGGTACGACGAGCCGACGAACCGGATCGATACCCATCGTGCGCAGGGCGTCGATTTCGTCGCGGATGGTGCGCGCGCCGAGATCGGCCGCGATCGCTGCTCCGGCGGCACCGCCCAGCAGAAGTGCGGAGACGATCGGTGCGCCCTGGCGGATCACGCCCAAACCGCCGGCTGCGCCTGCGATGGAGGTGGCGCCGATCTGGTTGGTGAGACTGCCGACCTGGACAGAGACGATGACGCCGAACGGAATGGAGACGAGTACCGCGGGAACGACGGTAACGGTGACCACGAACCACGCCTGATCGACGGTGTCTCGCCACGGGTGCCGCAGTGCCACGATGTCGCGGAACAGATGCAGGAACGCCGCCGCACCGAGTTCGAGCGTCTGCCCGAACACACGCAGACCACCGAGAACACCACCGCTGATACGCGCCGGGACCGAGGTCCGCATCGACATGCCTGCCACAACCATCCCCTTCTGCCGCGCCCCTCGTGCGGCGTAGGGGAAGCTATCAGCTCGAACGAACCGATTTGTACGTTCGCGCCCGATCAGGGCTTATGAATCCTCACAGATATCCGATCCACTGTTGGGATCATCGGTTTCCGCAGGTCAAGGTCCCTTTTCAGATGTCGGATTTGGCCCGTTTTCCGCCGGATAGATGTACTCGTTCGGGTGGTGAAAATGGTTGACCCGTCCGCGGCGAGCGGGATCGAGCGTGACCGGGGGATGCCAGAGAGTGCGCCCCGCGTACCGATGACCCGAACCCGCCTTGGTCGTCGCCCAATCGCGCTCCCGCGGCCCGACCAACCGATGATGCACATCGCACCCGAACGTCAACGATTCGATATCGGTGCCACCACCGTCGGCCCACTCGTCGATGTGGTGATGATGCTCCTCGTCGAGGACTCCGTCGTCAGCGGCGGCGGCAGTCCGCGGCAACACCGGATCCAGGCGCTCACCGGCCACCGCGGTACGTTCGCCGAATTGCTCCGATAGCCGCAACCGTTGACCAGCCCGCGTCGGCGACAGATTCAGCAACGTGGCCAGCGACTGCTTCGCCGGTCCCTCGATCACCTCCAACCCGTTCTGCGCCAACAGATCTGCAATCCAGGTATGCGAGAGACCGAACAGCGACCGGCTCACCGCCTCGCACCGCACCAACAGCGCCCGCCGGTCTGCATTCGACGCGCCCACCGTCTGGATACGCCCCAGCACCTCCACCTGTTCCTCGAGCGCGGCCACAACCCGCTCCAGAAACGCGGACTCGATCGTCAGCCCAGCCGCATGCCCCGAGACTGCATCAGCCGTCTCGGTCACTCCTGCAACGCCATCCCCCGAAAGCATGCAGTCAACACTAACCGACCCACCGACAAAAACTCGAACACCAGTTCGATGTCGATAGCGAAAAAAAGCGGCGGCAACCACCGAGGTGGTCACCGCCGCCGAAACGGGTGCAGGATCGTCAGAAGTTGATCATGTGCCCTGCGAGGCCGTGGATGGCTTCCTGCAAGGCCTCCGACAGCGTCGGGTGCGTGTGCACGTTGCGGGCCAACTCGTTGACGGTGAGATCCCACTTCTGCGCGAGGGTGAGCTCGGGCAACAGCTCCGACACATCGGGTCCGATGAGATGGCCACCGATGAGCTCGCCGTACTTGGCGTCCGCGATCAGCTTGACGAACCCGGTGGCGTCGCCGAGACCGTGCGCCTTTCCGTTGGCCGCGAACGGGAAGGTTGCCACCTTGATATCGCGGCCCTCGTCCTTGGCTTGCTGCTCGGTCAGACCGAAGCTCGCAACCTGCGGCTGGCAGAACGTCGCACGAGGCATCATGCGGTAATCGTCGATCGGCATGGTCTCGGCACCGGCGATGGTCTCCGCGGCGACGACGCCCATTGCTTCGGCGACGTGCGCGAGCTGCAGCTTGGCCGTAACGTCACCGACGGCGTAGATGTGCGGGACGTTGGTCTGCATCGTGTTGGTGATGCCGATGGCGCCGCGGTCGGTGAGCTCGACGCCCGTCGTCTCGAGGCCGAAGCCTTCGACACGCGGTGCGAAGCCGACGGACTGCATGACCTTGTCGACGGTGACCGTCTCGGTCTCGCCCGACTTGTTGTTCTTGATCGCGACGGTGACCTTGGAGCCGTCGTCGTCGATGCTCTGTACGGCGGCGCCGGTCATGACCTTGACGCCGAGCTTCTTGTACTGCTTCTCGATTTCCTTCGAGATGTCCGCGTCCTCGTTGGGAAGCGCGCGGTCGAGGAACTCGACAATGGTGACGTCGACACCGTAGTTCTTCAGGACATAGCCGAACTCCATGCCGATTGCGCCTGCACCGACGATGAGGATCGATCCGGGTAGCTCCCGGGTCATGATCTGCTCTTCGTAGGTGACGACGTTCTTGCTCAGCTCGGTGCCCGGAAGCAGCTTGGTGGTGCTACCCGTCGAGATGATCGCGTTGTCGAAGGTGAGCGTCTCGGTGCCGCCCTTGCTGAGCTCGACCTCGATGGTGTTGGCGTCGGTGAACGTGCCCGTCCCGTCGTACTCGGGGATCTTGTTCTTCTTCATCAAGAAGTGAATGCCCTTGACGCGGCCGTCGGCAACCTTGCGGCTGCGATCGAACGCTGCGCCGAAGTCGAAGGACGCCTCACCCGAGATGCCGAAGAGCTTCGCCTCTTTGGTGAACAGGTGCGCCAGCTCGGCATTGCGGAGGAGAGCCTTCGAGGGAATGCAGCCGACGTTCAGGCACACACCACCCCAATACTTCTTCTCGATGATGGCGGTGCTCAGCCCGAGTTGTGCCGCGCGGATAGCAGCGACATAACCACCGGGACCGGCTCCGAGGACAACGACGTCATAGTGTGAGGTCACGTTGACCCAGGGTAGTCGCGTGCCCGGACACTGTCTCGCGATGGTCCGTCTTACCCGCCGGTAGCCTCCGCGATCCGGTTCACCCGCCGAAAGTTGCCGCCGTGAATCGCCGCGATCGCATCGCCGTCGAACCCTCGATCGGACAGCACGGACGGCAACGTAGCGACATCTTCCGGCGGCACCCACTGCAGCGGGCCATAGCGTGTGTATTCCTCCGAAAATGCCTCCGGGTGCGCGGCGAGTTCGGCGTTGAAATCCTCATGATCGAACGAATAGTCCGAGCCGATACCGACATGTTCGATTCCGAGCAACTCGACCCCGTATTCGATGTGGTCGGCCATGGCCCGCACCCGCGCGTCGGCGTCCGTCGCGCCGTTGACACCGAGAAAGATTCCCACACCGTTGACGCCTACGACGCCGCCCGTGCGCGCGCATTCACGAGCCTGCTCATCGGTGATGTTGCGCGGATGCTGCCATAGCGCAGCGAAGTTGGAGTGGCTGAAGATCATCGGCGCCTTCGTCGTCGATGCAAGATCGAGGCCCGTACGGACCGAGCAGTGCGAACCGTCGACGAGCATTCCCACGCGGTTCATCTCCGCGACGAGGTCTCGTCCATAGGCCGTCAGCCCGGTGTCGTCGGTGTCGAGGCACCCGCACCCGGCTGCGTTCGCGAAGTTGTAGGTGGGCAGCATCGACCTCACGCCCAAGCCGTGGAAGTACTCGACGTTCGCCAGATCACCCTCGACCGGCCCCGAGTCCTCCAGGTCGAAAGCGAGCGTGATCGAGTCGTCGTTCGGATTGTCGTTCGGATTGTCGTCGACCATCCTGAATCGCCCGTCGGCAATCGCCTTTCGGCGGAAATCCGCACACATGGCGGTGGCCTCCGCATTGGAATGCGGCGAGTAGCCCACATTGACAGACACGTGACTACCCGACGGGTAGCGAGCCAGCTCCGAGATGTTCGCCGACGGCAACAACGGCAGGCAGCAATGCTGTTCCCACAACTTCACTTCCCGCCCCCTCTATCCGGTCATCTCGGCACAGTACCCGCGAGGGTAGAAATAGTGCATGAGTAATACCGGCGATCCGTACCTGTGGCTCGAAGAGGTCACCGACGACCGTGCCCTCGACTGGGTCCGCACCCGCAATGCTGCTACCACTGCGGAACTGGCTGGCGACGAGTTCGACGACATCGAATCCCGCATCCGGGAGGTACTCGACACCGACGCGCGTATCCCCTACGCCCGTCGGCGCGGTGAGTATCTCTACAACTTCTGGCGCGACGCCTCACACGTTCGCGGCCTGTGGCGCCGCACCACGATGGACGAGTACCGCAAGGACTCGCCGGAGTGGGATGTACTCCTCGACCTCGACGTGATCGCCGCGGCCGAGGGCGAGAACTGGGTGTGGAGCGGCGCTCAGGTATTGCGGCCGGCTCAGGAGACTGCGTTGGTCACGCTCTCCCGCGGCGGCGCCGACGCCACCGTGGTGCGCGAGTTCGATCTCACCAAGCGCACCTTCCGCGCCCCTGCCGACGGCGGCTTCCACGTCCCCGAGGCCAAGACCGACATCGGTTACGCAGGCCCGGACGCCGTCTACATCGGAACGGATTTCGGCGAAGGGTCACTCACCGATTCCGGCTACCCACGTATCGCCAAACGGTGGCAGCGCGGCACCCCACTGTCGGAGGCGGCGGTGGTCTACGAGGGGGAGACCGGCGATATCTCGATCTCCGCGTGGCACGACCGCACCCCCGGGTTCGAACGCGACTTCGTCCAGCGCGCCACCGACTTCTACAACGCCGAGTTGTATTTCCTCGACGGCGACGCACTCACCCTGGTCGAGACCCCGACCGACGCGACCACATCGGTCAACCGGCAGTGGCTGCTCGTCCGGACGATGACGGAGTGGGCCGTCGGCGAGAAGACCTATCCGGCAGGAGCGCTCCTCGCCACCGACTTCGATCGTTTCATGGCAGGTGAGCGGGAGATCACGGTGTTGTTCGAGCCCGACGCACACCGCTCGCTACATCAGTTCGCGTGGACCGAGAACCACTTACTCGTCGTCACACTCGTCGATGTCAAGACCGAACTCCGAGTTCTCACACCGAGTTCCGATGCCTGGAGCGACCAGCCTCTCACCGGCCTGCCCGAACTCACCTCCATCGAAATCGTCGGAACGGACTCGGAGGAAAACGGCGACGAGTACTTCCTCTCCTCCAGCGGCTACCTGACTCCGGCGACCCTCCTGTTCGGCACGGTCGGTGGCGAGGTCGAGGCACTCAAGCAGGCCCCCGCATTCTTCGACACCGACGGGCTCACCGTCACACAGCATTTCGCTACGTCGGACGACGGCACGGCGATCCCCTACTTCGTCGTGAGCCAGGAGAACTCCACTCCCGGCCCCACCCTGATGTACGGCTACGGCGGCTTCGAGATCTCACTGACCCCGTCGTACAGCGGGGCGACCGGGCTCGCGTGGCTCGAGCGCGGCGGAACCTACGTCGTCGCGAACATCCGCGGCGGCGGAGAATACGGGCCGGAGTGGCACACACAGGTACTCCGAGCCGGACGGCACAGGGTGCACGAGGATTTCGCGGCTGTGGCTCGTGACCTCGTCGCTCGCGGGATCACCACCGCCGAGCAGTTGGGCGCTCAGGGTGGCAGCAACGGCGGCCTGCTCATGGGAATCATGGCCACCAAGTACCCCGAACTGTTCGGTGCGCTCGTCTGCCAGGTGCCGTTGCTGGACATGAGGCGCTATCACCTGCTGCTGGCTGGAGCTTCGTGGGTGGCGGAGTACGGCGACCCCGACGACCCGAACGAATGGGAGTTCATCGCGAAGTACTCGCCGTACCAGAACATCGTGGGCCCTGAGGAGCGGAGGTATCCGCCGATCCTGATCACGACCTCCACTCGGGACGATCGAGTCCATCCCGGCCACGCACGCAAGATGGCAGCGCGGCTCGAGGAAGTCGGTCAGGACGTCCGCTACTTCGAGAACATCGAGGGAGGGCACGGCGGGGCGGCCGACAATGCGCAGCTGGCCTTCAAGTCAGCGCTGGCCTTCCAGTTTCTTCGGCAGAAGCTCGGCTAGCGTTTGAACCAGGTCTCGATCTCGTCGACGACCGCTTTCGGCATCCGCACCCAGTCGTTGTGGCCTCGGGGCTCGTCGAGATGTCGGGTGGTGATGTCGGCGCGGGGAAACTTCTTCAGCAGATTCTGCATCGATGCCTTCGGCGCGAGATCGTCGCCGGCGAGGGTGATGGCCAGTATCGGTAGCTTCAGTCTGGCGATGCGCTCCTCGTAGTCCATGTCTGCACCGACCGGCTCGATCTTGCCCGAGCGAGCGAACCGGGACCAGTCGTCGATAAGTACCTTGGATTGCCGTCCGAAACCGCCGATATCGATGCGATCGCCGGGCCAGAATCCTGCGATGCTGCTGGTCAACGACATCGCAGCCGCACCGACGAACAGGGATGCGCCACGTGCGACACCGAAACCACGATGGTACGGCGAACCGGACGCCACCAGAATCAGTCCGCCCAGGCGTCCACGAATCCGCGAAGCATAGAGCGAGGCCAGCTGGCCGCCCATGCTGTGACCCAGTGCGTATGGCGTCGCGTCGGGAAAATTCTCGCGAACCACCTCGAAGACTGCGGGAAAATCGACCGAGACCAGTTCCTGGTAGCCGTAAGCGCTGGAACTGCTGGGGCGGGGCCTGCTGTCGCCCTGGCCGCGGAGTTCGGCAATCGCGATGTGGAAGCCGCGCTCATTGAGGGATTTCGCCAACAACTGGTAGTAGCCGGCGGGGATGCCTAGCCCGGGGAACACGACGATCACCGGAATGTCCGACCTCGGCTCCGCCGATTCGAAGAGCGAGACCGGAACGGTGGTCCCGTCGGGCATCTGAATGGGAACGGTCTGCACCAGGCAAAGACTAGGACGTTTGCTGCGGCGCCGGGCACCAGGCCCACCGCCGCCTCCCCGGACGGCACCGGCCGCAACCGAAAAGTTCGGATGCGGCCGGTGTCGACAACGTGGTATTTATACCTCCGGGGCGTCCGCGCTTCCCGAAAAGAGCATCGCGAGGAGGGCGAGGATATTGGTGTCGAGTTCACTGGAAGAAAACATGGGCGTAACTCCTTGTGAGATTGCGGTCGATTGCCACTGGCAATTGCAGTGAAAAGAGTGGATCAATCACTGCCGCTTCATTGATATCAAACCGAAATACGCCCTGGCTATAGTTAGCCCAATAAAAGACCGATTGCTCCTATCGAACAAATAAACAAGAAACTTGCTTTGTGCCTCAGAAAACAAGCGATTCACCGCGGCCCCCGACGCCGCGGGTGAATCGTCGGATCAGGAAGCGCTGCCGGAGGTGAATGCACCGACGATCTGGTCGACGATCGCGTCGACGAGGCCGTCTAGAACGCCGGAAACGATGTCACTGAACAACTCGGCTGCAGAACCCATGAAATCTCCTCAGTTGTGGAAGTGAGCCGATCGGAACACGGCCCACGTTCGTTCATACCTCATGAGTCACCGAGATGACGTGCGGCCCGTTGAATAGCAGGTTAAACATTGTGTGGGAAAAATTCGGAATAACAGTTCAATTGCCGGACAATCAAGAGATACTACTCGCCGATCACGTCAATTGCCCGCCCCACGAGCAACGGGTCGGTTTCTCCCACAATTTCGGGGTCCTTGTTGGTGTAATCGAATTTGTTGAGTACAAAGCGCATCGCGTTGATGCGGGCGCGCTTCTTGTCGTTGCTCTTGACGATCGTCCACGGCGCTACCTCGGTATCGGTGGCCCGAAAGTTCTCTTCTTTGGCGGCGGTGTAGGCGTCCCACTTGTCGAGGGACGCCAGATCCATCGGCGACAACTTCCACTGCCGCACCGGATCGACCTGACGGATCGCAAAGCGGGTTCTCTGCTCGAGTTGCGAGACCGAGAACCAGAATTTGGTGAGGCTGATTCCGTCGTCGACAAGCATTTGTTCGAACAGGGGCGCCTGTCGAACGAAATGCGCGTGCTGCTCGTCGGTGCAGAACCCCATCACCCGCTCCACCCCCGCCCTGTTGTACCAGGAGCGGTCGAATAGCACGATTTCCCCAGCGGCAGGCAGGTGCTGGATATAACGCTGAAAATACCATTCAGTCGATTCCCGCTCCGACGGCTTCTCCAGTGCAACCACACGTGCACCTCGCGGATTCATGTGCTCGGTGAATCTTTTGATCGTGCCACCCTTACCCGCAGCGTCACGGCCCTCGAAGACGACCACGTGACGGCGACCGGTTTCCTTGGTCCACATCTGGAGCTTGAGGAGTTCGATCTGTAGTAGGCGCTTCTGCATTTCGTACTCTTCGCGCGACATCCGCTCCTGGTAGGGGTAGCCCTCGCGCCAGGTGTCGACGATGTGGCCATCCGACGCCCTGAGCAGGATGGGATCATCGTCGTCACTGTCGTCGACGACGAAGCCTGCCGTGTCCGTGAGGTCGACAGAGGTACCCAGGAAAACAGATTCGTGCGTCATGAACCGAAGTTAGCGCCGAGGGGGAACCAGTTGGTGACGATCCGGTGAACGCTGGATGCCCCGACACAGCCGAAGGCCCTCCGCGGCACGGCGTGAACCGAGCTGGGGAGGGCCTTCGAGTGCGTGCTCTAGCTGGAGCCGAAGCTTCCGGTGCTGTCAGCGGACAGCGAGTCGAGCAGCCCGTCCAGCACGCCGTCCAGGAGGCCGTCGAAGAGGCCGCCGAGGAGGTCTCCAGTGATGATGTCGCCAGTGAGATCGAGAAACATGGGGGGTGTCCCTTCCAACTACAGTTGTCACGCCGATTTGTCAGGCCGAACGTTATCGGCACGGCGACATGGCAATCCACGATTCAACCAAAAAAGTCCATACGACTGTTACCACCGGATTTACCTGCCAGCCGCGACTTTTCGTATCAGGGTAGAAACCAGGGTTTGTCCCGATGTGCCGACCCGTGTCGGACCAGCACACTCTCTTCCATGACATTCACAGACTCGCCCAAAGAATTCGTTCGTTCCGATACCGAGAAGATCGTCGCCGGTGTATGCGGTGGCGTCGCAGACTACTTCGACATCGACGTCAACCTCGTCCGCGTTCTCACCGTGATCGGCGCCGTCATCTCGTTCGGAACCGTAGCCCTCGTCTACCTCGCAGCATGGATGCTGATGCCCCTGCGTGGGTGATACCCGTGCACGGGTCAGCGCACCAACCATCCGCAGGGGGCAGCGAGCTTGTCGGCCCCCTGCGGTCCCATCGATCCCGGTTCGTATGACTGGACCTCGGGTGGGTCGTTCAGCAACGGCGCGGCAACCTCCCACACCCGCGCGAGCCCGTCCGGCCTGGTGAAAAGCGAACGGTCCCCGCTCAACACGTCGAGAATCAGTCTCGAATACGGCGACAGGGGCTCGGCGTCGGGCACGGACCGCAGCGGTAGGGACAGGTGACCGACCGACAGGTCGAAAGCCGGGCCAGGCTCCTTCACCGTCATCGCGACGTCGATCTCGCCGTTCCCGGACAGATCGAACGAGAGCACCGTTCCGTCATGCGGGAGATCGGTGAGCGGGCTGCTCGTAGGCTTGCGGAACACGAGCGAGACGCGCTGTGCGCCCACGCCCAACATCTTGCCGGTGCGCAGCAGAAAAGGGACGCCGCGCCACCGGTCGGTGTCGACCCACAGCTTGGCGGCGACGAAGGTATCGACGATCGAGTTTTCAGCCACCCCGTCCACGTCACGGTAGCCGTCGTACTGGCCCAGAACCACCTCGGAGGTATCGATGGGGCGGAAGCACCCGATGACCGTTTCGCGCGCCGACTGCAGATCATCGGCACCCAGCGAGGCAGGCGTTTCCATCGCTATCTCCGCGGCCACCTGGAAAAGGTGCGTGACGAGCATGTCCAGCACGGCACCGGTTGCGTCGTAGAACTCGGCTCGGTCGTCGATGTCGAGGGTCTCGGGCACATCGATCTGCACCTGCTCGATGTGCTCGGCGTTCCAGATGCCGCTGATCATTCCGTTCGCGAAACGCAGCACATGCAGGTTCTGTGTCGCTTCCTTTCCGAGGAAGTGGTCGATGCGATAGACCTGCTTCTCGTCGAGCACGTCGTGCACCACTCTGTCGAGCTCCTCGAACGCGTTCTGCGACGTGCCGAACGGCTTCTCGTACACCACCCGGGCACCGTCGGCGAGCCCGTGCGCACCGAGAGCTGTGGTGTATTCGACGAAGGTGCTCGGCGGAAGCGCGAGATAGTGCACGAGCTGGGCGTCGCCGATCTCCTTGCGACCCGCCTCGACCACACCGGGGAGATCACCCGCGTCCTCGGGAGTGAAGCCGTTTCCGGCGAACCGGAGTCGCTCTGCGAACCCGTCCCACTTTTCGTCACCGAGATCGGAACCGAAATCCTCGATCGACGACTGCACGTGATCACGAAACTCGTCGTCGGAGGTCTGGTGTCGGCCGTTGCCGATCAGCAGCCACTTCTCCGGGAGTAGTCCTTCGACGAAGAGTTGATAGAACGACGGCAGGACCATCCGCTTCGCGAGGTCACCGGTAGCGCCGAACAGAACGAAGATCGTGGGTTGCAGAGTCGCCATGAAATCCATCATGCACCGCCCCGCCGTTGCCCGTGGCTACAGTCGGAGTGATGGAAAGGTGACGGTTCCACGGTGAGATATTCGGGATCGGCAGCACCCCCACCGCACCCTCGGTCACCTCGATCACCACGACGATCGACGCCTAGATCAGCGTGGCTCCGGCCGCCCGCAACTCGCTCAGCGACGCGTCCGAGGACTCCGCCGCCACCCCCGCGACCATGGCGGTGAGGATCCGCACGTTCAGGCCCAGAGACAACGCGTCGAGACCCGAGGCCTTGACGCAGAAGTCCGTCGCGAGCCCGACGAGGTCGATATCGGTCACCTCGTTGCGACGGAGCACCTCCGGCAAAGTGATCCCCTCGTCGGTGATGCCCTGAAACGCCGAATACGACGGCTTTCCCTGCCCCTTGTAGACGTGCACGTCTACCGCGCCGGTGACGTAGTCCGGGTGATACTCGGCGCCCTTCGTACCGGCGACGCAGTGCACCGGCCATGTCGTGTCGAAGTCGGGCGCCTCGTCGACGGCGAAGTGGCCACCGTTGTCGTTGTCACCGTCGTGCCAGTCACGTGAAGAAACAACGAGGTCGTACTCGTCGCCTTCCTTTGCCAGCAGCACGCTGACCTTGCGCGCGACCTCGCCGCCGCCCTCTATCCCGAGCGCGCCGCCCTCGGTGAAATCGTTCTGTACATCGACTACCAGAAGTGCACGTGTCATGGGTCCCAGTATCCTCGCCTCTGTGAGCGCGACGGTATCGGAACTCGTGTGCTATCCGATCAAGGGATGCGCCGGGCGTTCACTGCGCACGGCGCGGATGACCTCGAGGGGAATCGAGCACGATCGTGCCTTCATGATCGTCGACGAGAACCGGAGCTTCCGCAGCCAACGGAGCGACCCCGTTTTGGCGTTGATCCGCCCGAACATCGACGGTGACAAGATCACGCTCGAGCATCCCGAGTTCGGCATGGTGTCCGCGCACATCGACCTCCGTTCCGACGCCGAGGAGTGACGATGTTCCGGCGACCGCTGCGCGGGATCGATCAGGGCGAGGACGTCGCAGCGTGGTTGAGCAAGCTCATCGGTGAGCACTCTCGGCTGGTGGCGGTACCCCCAGAGTTCGACCGCGTCACCGACGGCCACGTGCCCGGAACCGCAGGGTTCGCAGACAGCTCGGCGGTGCACATTCTCTCGGACACGACATTGGACGCACTGAATTCCAGGCTGGGGCATGCACTTCCGATGAACCGCTTTCGGCCGAACATCGTCGTCACCGGCTGGGAGTCACCGCACACCGAGGATCTGGTGCGTGAGATCGCCGTCGGCGACAGCGTGCTGGCCTACACCAAACTCGCGATCCGCTGCCCGGTGACCACCGTCGAGCAGAGCCGAGGTGAGCGCGACGGGCCGGAACCTTTGAAGATCCTGGCGACATACCGCACAGCCCGACAGAAAGGTGTCGCCTTCGGAGCCAAGTTCTCAGTTGTCCAGGAAGGCACGCTCTCGGTCGGAGATGAGGTCAATGTGGAGACCTGGGGCGCGTCGGAACTGTAGGGACCCGTGTCTGGCGCTCCACAATCTTCGAATTCTTCCGGGATTCCGTCAAAATCGAAAGGTTGAGGAGCGTCAGACACCCCCTGCGATCTGCACCGCCAACGCAATTCGCGCCTGGCCCGCCCTCAGCAACGGCGAGAACACCGCACCCGCCTGCACGAGATCGGCTCCGCCTCCGCCGCCGCCATAGGTGGGGCCAATCGGCCCCATCGGCACCCGGGTGGTCACGACAACGGGAACACTGCACTCGCGCACCGCTGCCACGACCTGGGCATTGGTATTGCCGGACCCTGTTGCTTCGAGCACGATTCCCTGCGCACCCGCAGTGACGTACGCGTCGATCGCCACCGAGTCCGCTCCCGGATACAGCGCGACGATATCGACCCGGACACCGGCGATGCGCACACGCGGCACGACGCGTCGAGGCTCGGCTGCACTGACGAACGCATCCAGATTCGAGGTGTGCGCCTTGCCGAGGCCTCTGGCCTGCAGAATTCTTCCGCCGAACGCCACCAGTACACCGCGTCCGCGATTGCCTCCGTCGCGGACAGCTTCCACCGCCGCGCTCACGTTCGCAGGCCCGTCGGGCTCCGGGTGATCAGAGGTGCGCTGCGCTCCGGTGAACACCACGGGACGCGGATCGTCGTGGAAAAGGTCGACGAGCAAAGCGGACTCTTCCATCGTGTCGGTGCCGTGCAGGACGACGACGCCCGAGCACGCTGGGTCTGCGAGCGCATTCGACACAGAGTCGACGATGCGGTCCATGTCCGCGAAATCGAATGTCGAGCTGTCCTTGGACATCACCTCCCGAACCTCGATGTCGGAGGCGAATTCCAGGGGCATCGGCCCGCTCCCTGGGCGACTGATTCCTTGGGCGTCGCGGCTACTGGCGATGGTTCCGCCTGTGGTCAGAATTACGATGTGGGACAAGTGATCTCCCCTGCCGTTGTCGGGATCGTCGAGCTACCGCGTCGAGGTTTCGGGGGCGTCGGCATGCTCGGTGGGAGCGACCCTGAGGTTGGCGAGATGCTCGGGGCTGAGCAACCGGTCGAGTTCGACGCGGCCGAGCAGCTCCTTCTCGAGTACCAGATCGACGACATTGCGCCCGGTCAGCAGTGCTTCCTTGGCTATCGCCGTGGACTCGACATACCCCAGGTGTGGGCTGAGCGCGGTGACGAGGCCGATCGAGTTTTCGACACGCTCGCGGAGTAGGTCGACGTTGGCGGTGATGCCGTCCACGCACCGGCTCGCAACGGTGCGGCAGGCTGCACCGAGGTGGGCCATGCCGTCCGAGAGCGACTTGACGATGATGGGCTCGAATGCGTTGAGCTGCAGCTGCCCTGCTTCTGCCGCCATGGTGATGGTGACGTCGTGGCCGATCACCTCGTAGGCGACCTGGTTGAGTACCTCGGGGATGACGGGGTTGACCTTGCCCGGCATGATCGAGGAACCGGCCTGCACTGCTGGGAGGTTGATTTCGTTGAGCCCTGCGCGTGGGCCGGAAGACAGCAACCGGAGATCGTTGCAGATCTTGGACAGCTTGACTGCGACACGCTTGAGCACACCCGAGAGGTGAACGAACTGCCCGACGTCCTGCGTCGCCTCGATGAGGTCGGTGGCAGATACGAGCGGCAGACCGGTCTTGCGTCGCAGGTGTTCCACCGCCGACGCGGTGTACCCGACAGGGGCGTTCAGCCCGGTGCCGATAGCTGTTGCGCCGAGGTTGATTTCATGTACCAGCAGGGCTGCTTCGTCGAGGCGGCAGCAATCCTCGTCGATCATGATCGCGTAGGTGCCGAACTCCTGGCCCAGCGTCATCGGGACCGCGTCCTGCAGCTGCGTGCGCCCCATCTTCACGACGGTGGCGAACTCCCTCGCCTTGCGGCGGAAGGCGTCGCGCAGAATTTTCATCGATTCGATGAGTTCGTGCGCCGCGTAGATCGTCGCGATGTTGACGGCCGTCGGGTAGACATCGTTCGTCGACTGGCTGGCGTTGACGTGCTCGTTGGGGTGCAGGTGGCTGTACTCGCCGTGTTCGTAGCCGAGGATCTCGAGCGCACGGTTGGCGATGACCTCGTTGGCGTTCATGTTGGTGGACGTACCTGCGCCGCCCTGCACCACGTCGACGACGAATTGTTCGTGCCAGCGTCCGTCGAGGATCTCCTGGCATGCCCGACGAATGGCCTCGCTGCGGGTGGCGTCGAGGATGCCGAGTTCCTCGTTCGCCGATGCTGCAGCCCACTTGACTGCGGCCAGACCTCGGACGAGGTGGGCGTTGGTGGAGATGGGGCGTCCGGTGATCGGGAAGTTCTCCAGTGCGCGCAGGGTGTGAATACCCCAGTACGCGTCGTTGGGGATCTCGCGTTCGCCGAGAAGGTCCATCTCGACACGGGTATCGACCACGTTGCGCTCCTGTTTGTCTAGCTGTCCGGCTGTCTGACAGGTTCAGTGTGAGCCATGCACCGTCGCGAGTCAACCCGTGGCACCATGAGGCCATGGACCTGTCGGACAGCTGGGCGGTCAGTCAACCGACCGCAACGAGAATGAGCGCCGCCGAAGCCGTCTTCGCCGACATCCGCGACGCCATCGTCTCCGGTCGGATCGCAGTCGGCGAACGCCTTCCCGCCGAGGCCGCCCTGGCCACCCGCCACGGCGTCAGTCGATCCGTCGTCCGCGAGGCCCTACGCTCGTGCACCGCCCTCGGCCTGACCGAAACAAAAACGGGCAGAGGCACATTCGTGATCCGCGACCGCATCAACGCGGACCTCGACATCGGCAACTACGACGCCCGCGAGCTCATCGAAGCCCGGCCCCACGTCGAGATCCCATCGGCCGGCTGGGCCGCCGAACGACGCACCGACGACGAACTCCAAGAGCTCGAATCCCTCGCCGACCAGATGCGAATCGAGGACGACCACCGCGCCTGGGTACTACTCGACGGAAAGTTCCACACAGCAATCGCGCGGGCCAGCAAGAACCGCGTCTTCGAAGCCATCATCGTCGACATCCGCGGCGCGCTCACCCGTCAGTCGGAAACCCTCAACCTCGTCGCCCGACGCCAACGAGCATCCAACGCCGAGCACGACCGTATCGTCGCCGAGATACGCGCCGGCGACTACGACGCCGCCGCGAGGGCAATGGCCGACCACCTCGACGCCGTCCGCGGGGCCGTGGAATCCCTGCGGCGCTGAGGACATCCCCAGCCTGAACGAGAAGGTCAGCAGGCGAAGTTCGGGTGACCGTTCGAAGCGTCGAGTCGAGCCAGCTCGCGGCGGGTGGCATCGTCGACCCGAGCGCGAACAGTGGGCCGATATCCGGCAATGAGGGCAACCTCGACGAAGTGATAGGAGAAGATGAGCAGGATCGGTACAGGGTTCTTGCTCATGCTCGCGCAGGACAGATTGCGGCCCGTGTCGTCGCGGCCGTTCTCGCCGATGCGATGTCCGAGTACCAGCTGGACCGTGAAAGTCACGGCGAACGCGGCGCTCGATGCGACGATCGCCCACAGACCGAGGTCGGCCAGCAAAGTGCTGGCCACGAACCAGATGGCCACGAGCTGCACCGACCAGAGCAGACCGAGAAACAGCTCCGCCGTGCAGTACAGCGCGCCGATGAGCGCGACGGCGACGAGGCCCGCATCGACGGGCCCCACATCGACAACCGACAGCAGTCCCAGCACGGCCCCGAGTTCGATAGGGATGCATATCCAGTGGACCACGCGATTGAGAAGACTCTGATGGTAGGCGTAGTGGACGCCCATACGCTCTATCCAGTCGAACCGAACCACTGCTCCCCCTCCGGATCAGCGAACCGGAACCGAGGGTATCGCATACCTGCAGTCCGCGTGCCGAATCGGCGCTATCACACGGCGTCGGACCGGAACTGCGCGTCCCAGCTGTCCGGCACCGGTGTGTCGAGGTCGATCGACAATCCTGACCGACGCGCCCTGGACACGATCATCTCCGATATCACCGGCATGATCTCTCCGACGAACGCGGCGGTGTCCATGCGTGGATCCGACGACTCCAGCCACCATGCGGCAGCGCCCGTGACAGCGCCGACCACCATGGAGGCAAGCAGCGCGACATCGTGATCGGGCTGGCCCGGTGCAATGGTGGCGGTGAGAAGAGGCTCTATCAGATGAGCAACCGTCCGCGAGTTCTCGGCCGTGTATGCCCCGGCATTCTCGACGCCGAAGAAGAGGTATCGGCTGAGATTGGGATACGTTTGGATCAGCGACGCATACCCAGAAAGGGCCGCGCCCAGAAGATCTCCCAATGTTTCGGGTGTTGTGTCGCTCAGTCGAAAGAGCTCGGCGACCACATCATCACGCGCACGCTCGGCCACGGCCTGCATGAGTTCGGACTTGTCGACGAAGAATCGGTAGAGCGCCGGCTTGGGTACGCAGGCCCGCGCAGCGATCTCGTTCATCGTCAGCTGCGGCCCGATGTCCTCGATGGCATCCTTGGCAACATCGACGATGCGCCTGCGTTCGGCCGCTCGGTGTTCGGCCCAGCGTTCGGTTCGAGCGTCGGGCATTGCTCGGCTCCTTGAATTGTCGATTCGAGACTGTGCGTTCACCCAAAGCTCGTCACTCCGGGGGTGTCGACGATACCAATGGCGGCACCGTCACTGATCGAACGCGATTCCGACGTGATCGGAAACCGGGAGGGCTTGGCACGCCAGCGTCAGTCCGAGCCGAATGTCGGCATCCACCAGTGTCTGGTTGCGGATCATGCGGACCTCGCCGTCGACCACTCTGACCGCGCAAGCGCTGCACTCACCCTCCCGGCACGAGTACGGTGCGTTCAGTCCTTGGCCCAGCAGGACATCGAGCAATGTCCGATTCCGCGGCCAACGCAGGGTTGTTCTCTCGCCGCCCCGGTCGATCTCCAGTCCCGCGGGTTCGGTGGCTTCAGCGTCGGAGCGTGCATCGATGTCGACGAACGGATCGCCCGAGAGTGATCGAAACCTCTCGACATGAATGCGGCCCGGCGGTGTCCCGATCAGTTCGAGCGCCGAAGTCGCGACGTCCATGAACGGGCCGGGCCCACAGACGAACGCGTCATACCGGTGATAGGCGCCGAGCCGCTGCACCAGCGCGTCGACAGTCGGACGACCGTCCTCCGATTCGAGCCAATGGTCGACGAACAGGCGGTCCGGGAATTCGATCATCATGTCGTCGAGGTCGCTACCGAAAATGACGGTTCCGCGGTCTGCGTTCGCGAAGAACAGGTACACCGTCGCGGAGCCGCCGAGTAGGGCCGAGGTGAGGATCGACATGAGCGGGGTGATTCCGCTGCCCGCCGCGATCAACAGCAGATCCGCATCCAGCGAACCGGGAGAGAAACGACCCGAAGGAGGTAAGGAGGCAAGGGTGAGTCCGGGACGGGCGTTGTTGCACAGCCAATTCGAGGCGTAGCCCCCGATTGTGCGCTTCACGGTGACCACCAGACGGTCGTCGAGGTGCGGGGAACTCGACAGTGAGTAGCACCGCGCCGCCGGCGCGTGCTCGCTGGGCACTCGCAGAGTCAGGAATTGGCCTGGTCGGTAACGGCAGGTGTCCAGGGAACGCTCCGGCACGTCGAACACGATCGACACGGCCTCCTCGGTCTCCTGCACCACCTCGACCACCGTCAGTTCCAGGACGTCGGGTCGTAGCGGAGCGCCGGCAGGCTCGCCGGGGACGGATGTGTGCATGTTCGCCCTGTCTACTGTGCGCCACTGTTGCGAACCCACGGTATCGCATACCATCGGTTCGCGCCCGCTGTTGCGGGCCGACGCGAAGGAGTTGTCGATGGTGTCGACGCACGAGATGTTTCCCAGCAGCCATCACGCCGGATCGCACTACCGCGGCCGAGCGGTGGTCACCATTCACGGGCGCGATATCGAGGTGGACGTAGAACTGAAAGGACGCCGCGAACCTATCGATGGCGTGTTCCGCTGGTTCGGCCGGATATCGGAGAACACCGCTCTGATCGAGATGGTGGGCGACGCCCCGCGGATCCGCGTGCGAATACGAACTCTTCACAGCGCCCGAGATGCCTGGCTCGGTGATCTCGACCCATGGAACCGATTGCGGGTCACGGGAAAGAGCACGCCACCGTTCGAGGTTCCCACCGCCCTGTCGGCCGAGGAGAAGCAATGAGCCAGTCGAGCCACGGTTTTCGCCGTCCGGAGGTCGTCGGCGGTGGAGCTGTTCGCTTGCGCCGCAGTATCACCGATCGGCAGGATGCGGCGAGGCGATTGTTGTTCGAGGCCGCCGAGGACGTGTACGACGGTGACCTCGACGTCGATTGGGGCAGTGCACCCGTCCCCGACCTTCGATGGATGCCCGACGAGTTCTGCTCGCTGTTCGGAACCTCGGTATGGGATGCGATGACCGATGGCCAACGGCGGACTCTCCGCACCGCCGAGTTCGTCGAATTGATCGCGCTGGCAATGCAAATGGACTCGGTTGCGTCGATGATCGCGTTCAAGACGATTGCCCGAGATCGCGTCCTCGCAGACGATCGCGCCCGATTTCTCCTGACCGTAGTCGACGACCTGGCACGCAACGTCACCATGTACAGCAGGGTGATTGCCGCCACCGGCGTCGAACCCGCGATGAGTCGTCGCCGAACGACCCTCCCTGCCCGCTACTCGTTGATGCTCCCACGTAGAACTCTGGCGGTGTCGGTGATGCTGTTGAGCGCGCAGTTGCTCGGCGGCCTGTCCGCCGCCGTGGCCTTCGGAGACGAGGTTCAACCTCACTGCAAATACCTGTTGGAAATTCAGGCGGGCTCCGCGGACAGGGTGACGCGCTTCGCGCGCGCCGAACTCGGCGATGCCGGGGTTGCTGGTCGTTCACGGACCGGCTCGGCGCGGCGAACGGCACATTCGGCCGCGCACGCATCACTCGTGGTCTCGATCGGGTGGCGGTTGATCATCGACGAGGCTTATGTGAGTGCAGGTGTGGACCCGGTAGTCGCCCGAGCCGCTGCGTCCGCGCGCGCGGTGCGCGCGCGTCGGCTCACCACGATCCTGGGTCCGCACCTTGCGATCTGCGACGAGGACGGTCTTGTCGACGGGCAGCTCGCCGGGCTAGTACTTCGGGCCGGCGGTCTGCGCGAGCGCGGGCGGTGATTCCCCGATCAGGAGCGTCCCGAGACCTCCGCCAGGAGGTCCGCAGGTAGCGCACGAGAAAGCCGGTACAGGCGCGTTGTGACTACGCCGCGGATCATTCCGACTTCGTGCAGGTAACGCATCAACGGCTCGCACGCGAACACGGCGCGATCGCGGTATCGGGGGCTCGATACCGCGGTTGCCCAACCTCGCAAGGGTGAGATCCCGACACTGCGGTACACCGAGGGGTGGATGAGAGACTGCACCACGACGATTGCCTGTATCGCAGTGAGAACACGATGCAAGGCATTGCTCAGGGGTCCCCGTTCGTCGATGGATCGAACCAGTTCTTCACGCGCGTAGGTGATGTGGCGCTCCTCCTCGAGAACGTGAATCTTCATCATCTGCCGAAGGTGTGGCTGGATTTGCGGGTCGTCCATCATCTCTCGTTGCATTCGATCGAGAACCTCCTCCACGAGCAGTGTTCCCGCGTGGATCGACGGTCCCCGCGGCAGCAGTCCAGCGAAGTTCAACAAGATGCCGAGCACCGCCGGTTGCTTCACAGCAGGTAATCCCGTCTTGTCGATGATGCGCCCGAACATCGTCGAGTGACGCGTTTCCTCGGCCACCTCGGCCAGTGCGTACCGGCTGTGCCCCGTTGTCAATCGCCCACCCTCGACGACACCACGCAGGAGCATGATGCTCAAGAACAGCTCGGCCATGATTCCGTAACTGAGCACGGACACAGCCTCGTGCTTACCGAGCGTCAGTCTTTGCTCCTCGGTCAAGCTGTCCCATAGCCGTGTTCCGTAGAGCGAGTGCCTGTGATCGGCCACCCATTTCGCCCCGGGGACGGTGTCCGCCGACCAATCGATGTCGACCTCGCCGTCGTACGCACGATCGGCCGTTGAGCGCAGAAGCCGTTCAGCTGTCTGCTCCCTGTCTCCCACGGACTTTCGCGTCAGTGTCGAAACCCCGGCCCTGCTCAGTGCGTGCTGGCTCGGTGCGTGCTGGTTTGTCGTGTTCGGGGTGGTCATACCGACTCCCTCCGGGAGCGTCCGTCAGCGGTTGACAGGTCGGAACCAATGGTATCTGATACCGACGGTAGCAATCGTCTACCGGCGCGTTCGATCTGTCAATCGCGGGTGCGCTGTTCCATCGACGAAAGGGAATCCAACCCGATGAACGTCGCACATTGCCGAAGTGAGTACGCAGGATGAGCGCGGTCCTGATCAGCGGGGCCGGGCGCGGAATCGGACTCGCCTGCACGCGCAGGCTTGCTGCAGCGGGAACGACCGTCTATGCCGGAGTGCGGTCGGCGTCGCACCGGGACCTGCTCGGCGAGATCGACGGTGTTCATCCACTTCTTCTCGATGTCACCGAACCCGATTCCATCGCTGCCCTCGACGACGTACTTCCGGACCGACTCGACGCAGTGGTCAACAATGCGGGGATCGCGCTGCAGGGGCCGGTGGAGACGGTGCCACCGAACGATTTCACCGATCAGCTCGACGTCAATGTCACCGGCCCACTGCGGTTGACGCAAGCGGTGCTGCCGAGAATTCGCGCCAGCCGCGGACGGATCGTCATGATTTCCTCGCTCAGCGGGCTACTGGCGACACCGGGGACAGGGGCGTACTGCGCCTCGAAGTTCGCCATCGAGGCGCTTACCGATGCGCTGCGTATCGAGTTGCGACCGTGGAAGATTCACGTCAGCTTGATCCAGCCGGGCACCACGCGGACCGATATGTGGACCAATGTGGTCGAAGAATTCGACGCGGTGTCCGACGCGATGTCAGCCGAACACCGTGAGCTCTACGAGCCTCAATTGACCCGCATGCGTGGCCTATTGCCACGCATGCAGAAGCTGGCGGTGGATCCCGACAAGGTTGCCAAGAGCGTCGAACACGCGCTGACCTCGAGTAGGCCGCGACGACGCTACCGCTGCGACGCCGCAAGCCGTGCGCAGGTGCTCGCGACGTCCTGCGCACCGGCTGCGGTCACGGACATGATTCTGTCGGCCGCCACCAGAAGGGGTTGACGACTCCATGTCGGCGGGTAGACGGAATGTGAGCCGCAAAAGCGTCATCACTGCACTTCAGCGGACACTGATCAATCCGATCAGCAGGCGCGTTCCGAGGGCGCACCTGATCGAAACTGTCGGCCGCAAGAGCGGTGAACCCCGCACGACTCCGGTCAGCGGGCGCCTCGACGGCGACGAGTACTGGTTCGTGTCCGAATACGGCCCTGCCAGTCAGTACGTCAAGAACATTCAGGCCAATCCCGAGGTGCGCATCAGAGTGAAGAACGTCTGGCGCAGCGGTAGGGCGGTACTGCGACCGGACGACGACCCGCGGCGACGGCTTCGGACCATCTCACGCAATGCGTCGGTCGTGGTCCGCGCCGTGGGCGACGATCTGCTGAGCATTCAGGTCGTATTGCGATCGACCGGTTGACATCGGCGAAAAGAGAGTGATTGATCGGGATAGCGCCAACAGCCGGGAGTCGAAACGTCAGGGACCTTGGACGCTCACTCCTCCGGCTCCGTGAGACCTTCCCGCTCGTCACGCTCGGCCCAGTCGAGCAGCTGGTCCAGGGCGAACACGGCGTCGTCGATGCCCGCGTGCAGGTCGCCGAGTTCGGCGAATCGCTTGGGCACCGTGAAGATCGTGAACTTGTGCGGATCCACAGTCGCCACCTCGTCCCAGGAGATCGGGGTGGACACGGTGGCCTGATGGTTTCCGCGCACCGAGTAGGCGCTGGCGATGGTGTGGTCACGGGCGTTCTGGTTGTAGTCGACGAACAATTTCGTGGGGTCACGGTCCTTGCGCCACCACGTCGTCGTCACGTCCTCGGGTGCCCGCCGCTCGACTTCACGCGCGAAAGCCAGTGCTGCCCTGCGCACGTCCTTGAAGCCGTGATCCGGTCGGATGCGTACGTAGACGTGCAGTCCGTGCCCGCCGGACGTCTTGGGCCACCCGACCGCGCCGAGATCCTCGAGCACCTCTTTCACCACACCCGCGACGCGACGCACTCGGTCGAACGGGCAGTCGGGCATGGGGTCGAGGTCGATGCGCCATTCGTCGGGCCGTTCGACGTCGGCGCGACGCGAGTTCCACGGGTGAAACTCGACGGTCGACATCTGCACCGCCCACGCAACGTGCGCCAACTCGGTGACGCACAGTTCGTCGGCGGTGCGGTTGTAGCGCGGGAACGTGACGCGCACGGTTTCGAGCCACGGGGGCGCACCGTTCGGCACGCGCTTCTGGTGCACCTTGTCGCCGGCAAGCCCCTTGGGGAATCTGTGCATCATGCACGGGCGTTCCCGCAGCGCGCGCACGATTCCGTCGCCGACACTGAGGTAGTAGTTCACCAGGTCGAGCTTGGTGGCCCCGCTCTCGGGGAAGTACACCCGATCGGGGTTGGAGATGCGCACCGAGCGCTTGCCCACCTCGAGTTCGACTGCCGGAGATGCCATGCCAGCAAAGCCTAGGGCAAGCGTCCGAAAAGGTCATTCGACCGCGCTGGGGGTTCCCTCAACGGAGGTGCTTCGCTGGTGTCGCGACGAGATCTCGTGGATTGCGTACCGCTTGCGCTCGCATCATCAACTGAATTCGGTGTTCGACGATGCGAAGTTGCGCAGCCAGCGGGCTACGCATCAACGCTAGTTCGTACTCCATTCGACGGGACCACTCGGCTGGGAGGTCGGCGATCGTGCTGCGCGAGACGAAAACGTCCAATGGCGTCGACCGTGAGATATCGAAACCGGCCATGTCATCCTCTCCTCGAACAGTGACGCGCAACCCACCCGCCGAAGGTGCGTCGTCCATCGCTACATCGTGTTCGCGAACGCGCTCCCATCGATAGGGCCCAAAGTCACGTCCGCTGTCGACTTCGATGTCGTTCGGCCCTACATGCATGGTGGTGCCAGCGTCGAGGATGAGTGACGTACATAGCTCGATCGTCGGGGAGAGCATCGGTATCGAAATTGCGGAGGACCACATGACAAGAGCTGCTGTCGCACCCGGTATCGGCGCACCTGCCGTTCCATCCGGCGGTGACTCAGTTGTCGGACGTCGGAGCAAGCGGGATCCCGGAGCCAGGACGGTCATCATTCAAGCCGGCAACGACCGCACGCTCGAGGTGCTCGACGCGGGCCCGGAGGACGGGTTCCCACTCGTCTACCATCACGGCACGCCGCAAGCCGCGGTCCCTTTCCCGACCCTGGAACGCGCCGCGGCCGAGCACGGGCTCCGGGTCATCTCCTACTCACGCCCCGGGTACGGCGCGTCCTCGCCGCGCTCCGACGGCGCCACCACTGCGCAGGTCGGTGACGACGCCGCAGACACCGCGACGGTGCTCGACCACCTCGGTGTCGGCAACTTTCTCACGATCGGCTGGTCCGGCGGTGGACCCCGCGCGCTCGCGTGCGCAGCGCTGCTACCGGACCGGTGCCTGGCGGCCGCCTGCTGCGTCGGCATCGCTCCTGCCGCCGAGTACGACGGTGACATCCGTGACGGCATGGCCGAGGAGAACGTCGCGGAATACTCGGCGATCTTCGCTGGTGTCGAGGAGCTGGAGGCGTTCCTGGATATCCGGAAGGGATTCTTCGCCGTCACCGCCGAGCAGGTCGCGGAGGGATTGGGTGCTCTGGCACCGCCGGTGGACCGCGCCGCGCTGACCGGGGAGCTCGCCGAGTACCTCGCCTCCTCGGTCAATGCGGCCGGCCGTCAGGGCATCGTGGGGTGGCGCGACGACGACCTGACCCACACCCGACCTTGGGGGTTCGACCTGAGCGAGATCCGCGTCCCAGTCTCCCTGTGGCAGGGCCGCCTGGACACCATGGTGCCATTCGCACACGTGGAGTGGCTGGCCGCCAACATCGCTGGGGCGCGAGCTCACCTCGTCGACGGAGAGGGACACATTTCATTGATGCAGAAGGTCCCGGCCATTCTCGAGGAACTCCGCCAGTTCGGCGGTGTCGTGTAAGGCTCAGCGCGCTTGTGGGGTCGAGGCTGACAAGGTGGCACAGATCGCGTCCGCCCACTCGTCGATGTCGGTGCGCGATCTGGTGTCTCCGTCATCGGCTTGAATCAGCTTCACCACGAGTCGCTCGAACCTCGACAGCTCCGACCGATCGAGCTTCCCGCCGAATACTCGATGCTCGATCGCCCAGGAAGCCTCATTCCACTTCGACGATGTCGCTGAGGGTGTTTCCTCGTCTATCGGCCCGCTGGAGAACAACCACACGGGCCTGTTCTCGAGTTCGACGCGCTCTCGCTTGACCAGTGATCGCGCCTCCCGCAGCCAACGGCCCATATACACTCCGCTTCCGATGATGACGGCGTCGTATCCGGCGATGCCGTCGACGTCAGCGGCGTCGAGGACCTCTACCGTCACCGAATCCATTGCGCCGTACAGCCTTTCGGCTATCGCGGATCCCAACCAGTGCCCGAGTTCGCGGGTGGAACCGTGACGGCTTGCTGTGGCAATCAGGATTCGCATGATGTTCTTCTCTCGTATGGGAGTTCTCAGCCGTGGAGCTGCATCGTCAGCCGGTCCACGGCTCTGCGGTACTGGACGTCATCGATGTCCCCACGGGCATAGCGCGCGGCGAACAACTCCTCCAAGGTGCTGGGACCGGCGATGCTGCCGCTCGGTTCCCAGATTCCAGAACGCGCGCCGAATCGGAGTGCTCCGAAGCTGAACACCGCCGCGAACATGACGAGAGGGAGAACGAGTGCCATGCCGGATGGTCCTTGTCTGAAAAGGTGCGGGGAAATTGCCGTTGCGTCCAGTCTGCAGATCGCCACCGTCCGGGGGATAGGGACTTGTGGCCCATACGGGCGGCCGAAGGTCTCGCTCCGTCCCTGCTCACGCGTCCCGGCGTCGGAGCAGATACGCCGCGAGGGCAAGCAACAGCACCGTCCAGATTGCCGCGACCCCGAAACCCTGCCAAGGGGTCAGAAGGTCATCGGGCGACTGTTGAGGAGAGGCGATGAGAGACCCGGCCTGAGAGGGTAGATATGCCTGAATGTACTTGCCGATGGTGCCGGGGATCAGCTGCGTCAACGGGGCCAGCACGAGAATGAACCCGATAATGCCGGTGATGGCTCCCGCCGTGTGCCGGACGATTGCGCCGACGGCGATAGCCATGACCCCGAGCAATGCGAGATACAAGCCCGCACCGATCACTGCGCGCAAGACACCTGGATCGCCCAGGGACACCGACGCGCGAGAACGCATGATCGCCGATCCGAGGAAGAAGGTGGGAAACGACGCGATCTGACCGACCACGAAGACGACCACCATGAACACGCCGGATTTTGCGAGGAGGACCGGTATGCGCGAGGGGACTGCCAGGAGACTGGCCCTGATCGTTCCACTGGCATATTCGCTGGTCACGACCAGCACACCGAGCACACAGACTGCTAATTGACCTAGCAGAAAACCGGCGCCGAGGATCTGCCGCGCCGGGTCGGCAATGATCTGCGCTTGCGCGATGGGATCCACGTTGTCCCAGTACGCCACGGTGAACCAGGTGAACAGGACCGTGAAACCTATGGTGAGCACTACCAGCAACACCAGCGACGCAATCGTCGAGCGAAGCGATATCAGCTTCGTCCATTCCGATTTCAAGAGTCCGACGACATCGGCGCTACGGTGGCTGTGCATGGCAGGTTGCGCGGTGACGGATGGTGAGGTGGTGCTCATGCCATGGCCTCTCCGCGAGAGTGTGAGACAACCGGCTGGTCGTCCTCGTCCGAAACGGAGTGTGTGAGTGACATGAAGGCTTCCTCCAGCGATGCCTTCTGCGGCGTCAGCTGATAGATCACGATCTGCTGCTGTGCGGCAAGTTCGCCGATACGGCGTGCGGAAAGTTCGCTCACGGTGAGCGTCTCGTGATCGCGAACCTCGAAGTGTCCGCCGGCTGCCCCGATGGACGCGGCAAGTCTCTTCGAATCGGAGGACGCCACCAACACCGATGCCCGACTACTCCGGGCGATCAATTCACTGGGAGTGCATTCTGCGATCAACCTGCCGTGATCGATCACGACCAGATGATCTGCAGTCTGCGCCATTTCGCCCATGAGGTGGCTGGAGACGAACACGGTTCGTCCCTCCCCCGCCAGGTGCTTCACCAGATTGCGCATCCAGTAGATGCCCTCCGGATCCAACCCGTTGATCGGTTCGTCCAAGATGAGCACCGACGGGTCTCCGAGTAGTGCCGCGGCGATCCCCAATCGCTTCCGCATGCCGAGAGAGAACCCACCCGTACGTTCGCCGCTGACGTCGCGCAGGCCGACGAGCTCGAGAACCTCCGTGATGCGCTTGTTCGCAATCGACTGTGTCTGAGCAAGATAGAGGAGATGGTTGTATGCCGATCGGCCAGGATGGATGGCTTCGGAGTCCAACAGAGTTCCGACGGTAAGCAGTGGCCGACTCAGATGCGCGTAGTCGAGGCCACCGATTTTCGCGCTGCCACCGCTGGGGTGATCCAACCCCACGATCAGTCGCATGGTGGTCGACTTGCCCGAACCGTTGGGTCCGAGAAATCCTGTGACGGCGCCTGGATCTACGACGAACGACAGGTCGTCGATCACCAGTTTGTCCCCATAGCTCTTGCTCAGAGCGCGCACCTCGATCGGATAGTTCATCGCGAATCTGCGGTTCGAATGAGGATGTAGACAACTCGCTCGAACCAGGAAAGCGTCGAAAGTTCGAATCTCCCTACCAATGTGGGTCGAGTTCCGTTTCCTGCGCTAGCTCTCATCGTCGTTTCCTTTGCCCGGCTGCTGGTGCCGTGAGTTTCGCCCGACCACCATCAGACCTTCCGCGACGTGCTCGACGCAGCGGTACAAAAGCACCGCCATCAGGGACCTTGGTCGTCTGTTCGCGGGTGCGTGAGTGCGCACAAGTCGCCTCGTAGCGTCACATCCGGCCCCGCGGACCCGATTTGTGTGCACGCACGCACGCACGCCCTACCACAAAACCCACCGAGTCCGATCGGTTGTACACAGGCTGTGGATAGATTTCGATCCGAAACTCGACTTCCTGCAATCGTGTTCGCATGGGGGTCTACACACGCGAGTCGCTGCTGCATTCAGGCCTGAGCCGTCGGGCTCTGTCTTCGTTTCATCGAGTGCTTCCGCAGATCTATTCGGACACCGAGCCCAGCTATCTCGACCGCTGCACTGCGCTGACGCTGTGGAAGCCGACTGCGGTGCTCAGTCACGCGAGCGCCGCCTGGATGTGGGGTCTGACCGAAGAACCGGCACTCGTCGAAGCAACAGTGCCACTGGGTACCCAGGTCCGCGGCCCGCAATGGGTTCGGTTGCATCGACGGACAGTGACCAAGCAGGCGAGAACGAACGGCTTGCCGGTGGTCCCGATCGAGCACTGCCTCATCGAGGTCGCCACAACTATGAAGCGGCCAGACCTCGAGGCGCTGTTCGACGCCGCAATCGGACAACGCGTGAACTGGCGCGCGGTCGCACAGATGTGCGCGGAGTCCTCCGGTCGACACGGAATCGCCGCCGTCCGCGAACAACTGCGCACGTGCTGTCCGAAAACCAGATCCGAACCGGAGCGCGCCGTCGCTCGTGCACTGACAGCACGCAACTTCCGGCTCGAGATCAACACCAAGATCGGACGATACTACGGGGACCTGGTGTGTCGTCGCGCCAAGGTGATCGTCGAAATCGACGGACGCAAATTTCACATCGAACCCGAACCGTTCAACAACGATCGCAAACGCCAGAACGCGTTGATCGCCGACGGTTGGCGCATCCTCCGCTACTCGGCCGCGACAGCGATGGCGTACTTGGACGAAGTCGTGGACGAGATAATTTCGGTGGTACGACAGCGTCGGAGAAGTCGCCGTGCATGAGTGCACACAAGTTGCCCCGCAGCGTCACATCCGGCCCCGCGGACCCGACTTGTGTGCACCCAGGCACGCGGGCCACAGGCACATCAGCGCCGACTGCCTAGTCGATCTCTACCGACATGGGACGCAACAGCGCAGCGCTTGCAGTGTGCAGATTGCTCGCCATTCGATCCAGAGTGGTGCGGGTGGTCTCGTAGTCGGCTTCGGAGACGCCCTCGGTCGCAATTTGCATGGTTCGATTCTGTGTCTGCATCATTCGATTCAGCAGTTTTTCACCCTGGTCGGTGAGGACCATGATCCGCTCGCTGTTCGTTGCTCCCTCCACATCGATCCAACCGTTCTCGGTCAGCGAGGACAGCAGCTCGGCCAACTCCGCGTCACTGTAGAACGTGCGCGCCTCGCTGGTGAACGTGGACAGCAGGAGTTTGCGGTCGCCGAACGCGGTCCGCAACGCCTGCCAATGTGCACGGCCGACCCCATGCTCTGTTCGAAGAGCGGTGTCGACATAGTCGTTCAATTCGTTGTCGAATTGCTTCACCAAGTAGCCGAGAGGTTGATCGCTGCTCATGAGTGGGACTCCTTAGCGTACGAGTTACTGTCGGCCCGAACCGACGTGGATTCGGCGTCAGTCGCCTCGCCGCGCATCAACACCGGTACAACGACAGCGAGTGCGAGCATCACCACGGAGCCTGCTGTTGCGGCGACCGACAATCCGGATGTGAACGCTTCCGCAGCATTCTCGAACAGTGCATTTCCGACCTCCTCGGGCAGACTTCTCGAGACCTCACGTGCACTTGCGAAGGACTCTTCAGCAATCGCGGGGACATCTGCAGGCAGATCGAGTGATGTTTTGTACACCGTTGCTCCGATCGAGCCCATCAGCGCGATACCCAACGCGCCACCGAATTCGGATCCGGTCTCCTGGATCGCTGATGCCGCCCCTGCGCGATCCGGGGGTGCGGCCGCGACGATGGCGTCGGTTGCCAGGGTCATGACCGTCGTAACTCCCGCGCCGAGCACGACGCCGCCGCCCACGATGATGGACAGGCCGTCCGCCGCCGGTGTGAATGCGATTACGCCCAGCCCGGTGGCAGCCGCAACGAAACCGATGCTCATCGCCGACGCGGTGCCGACCCATCCGCGCAGCTGCGGTGCGAGCATCGAACCGGCCATCGCTGCAATGGTCATCGGTATCATCCACAGCGCGGCTCCGAGCGGGCTGAATCCGAGTGCCAACTGAAGGTACTGCGCGAGGTACATGTTGGGTCCGAGCAACACCATGATGCCGAGTGTCACGGCCACGAGGGCTCCGACGAAGCGCCTGCTCTTGAACAGTGTCGTGTCGACGAGTGGGTCGGTGGCCGATCTCTGGCGTACGAAGAACAGCGCGGCGAATACGGCCCCCGCCGCCAGTGAGATCGAGCTCTTCACGTCCCAACCCGTGATTTCGGCGGCATGTTTCGCTGCATAGACGATTGGCAGAACAGCAGCCATCGACAAGGTGGCTCCGGCGATGTCGAAACGTGCAGACGACGGATTGCGGAACTCGGGAACGAGAATGGGGGCTGCAATAAGGAGTCCGATCAGGAACGGGACGTTGATCAGGAACACCGAACCCCAGTCGAAGAAGTTCAGCAACGCGCCGCCTGCGACCGGTCCGAGAGCCCCTCCGCCCGCGAAGGCTGCGGTCCAGACCCCGATCGCCTTTGCTCGCTCGCCCGGATCCTCGAACATGTTGCGGATCAACGACAGGGTCGACGGCATGAGTGTTGCACCGCCGAGCCCCATCAGCGCGCGCGCAGCGATGAGCATCTCGGGGCTTGTGGAGAATGCCGCCAAGACCGAGGCCGCGCCGAACACCACCGCGCCGATGAGCAGGATCTTTCGGCGACCGAACCTATCGCCGAGATTGCCCATCGTGATCAGCAGGCCAGCGAGCACGAAGCCATAGATATCGAGTATCCACAACATTTGGCTACTCGTCGGGGCCAGGTCAGCCGTGATGACCGGGATGGCGAGATAGAGCACGGAAAAGTCCATCGAGGTGAGCAGGACTGGCACGACCAGCACCGCCAGCGCTGCCCAGCGCGCAGGATGTCCGGTTGCCGACTTTTCGCTCGTGCCGAAAGCAGGTGCGTTCATGTCATACTCCTTCTATGCGGATGCCTCCTCCGGATTAATCGGAGACACCCTCCGCTTATAATATGGAGGCAGCGTCCGCTTAAGTCAACAGCTGAGGGAGAAACTCATGAGCGCTCCGGCCGGCCGGCCGCTGAGAGCGGACGCAGTACGCAACCGAAACGCCGTCGTTCAGGCGGCCCGGAGGGCGTTCGTCGATCGAGGAGTGGAGGCCCCACTCGAGGACATTGCAAAATCAGCCGGCGTCGGACCCGGCACGCTCTATCGCCACTTCCCGACGCGTTCGGACTTGATTGCCGCGGCCGTCGAGGATCACGTCGAAGAGCTTCGACGTGCGGTGGATCGCCTGAACACACCCTCGTACGACGCGTCGGATGTACTCCGAGACTGGGTGCGGCTGTTGTCGGACTACTCGGGTGCGTACGGCGGACTGGCCGACAGTGTGCTGGCTGCGAGTTCGCGAGGCGGATCACTCGGCGAGATCTGTCGGGAACTGGAGGATCTCACCGAAGCCGTACTGAAGCGCGTCCGCGCCACAGGACGCGTACGGGACGACGTCGTCGGCGAGGACGTTTTCGTTCTCGCGAACGCGCTCGCGTGGGCGAACGGCCACGATCCCGAGGGAGTTCGCGCGGACTACCGTCTCGAAATCCTGATGCGGGGAATCGCGAATTAGTCATACAGTCCCTTTTCCGCGCGGCGACACTGCTCCATGTTCGGCAGAAGGCCACTCTGGAGAGACATCTCCAACGTCGGAGCGGCGCAGTCGCGTTCGGACCGCGCGAACTGCATTTTGTTCACGGGAAGCGGTAGCCCGATGCGAGGATCGAGTGCCGACACCGATTGCTCTTGCTCAACCTTGTACGGCGCCGACATCAGATAGCCGACCACAGAATTGTCTTCCAAGGAGAGCAAGCCGTGCCCGACGCCAATCGGCACGTAGATCGCGTCTGCTGCAGCTCCGGTGAGCGTCACACTCTGCCAGCCACCGAAAGTAGCCGAGTCTGTCCGTAGATCGACCAGAAAGTGCTCGGTGTGGCCGCGCGGACAATAGACGTACTTTGCGCGGCCGGGTAGCACGCTGGTGTGGTGAATCCCGCGCAGTACGCCACGCATCGACACGTTGTGGCTTATCTCGCGGACCGGAAACAGTGGGCGACCTGTTCTTTCGACGAAGCCGGTCGAAGTGAACTGGGTGGCGAAGCTTCCTCGCTCGTCGTGGTGGGCATCCGCTCGGAGCACCTCGACTCCGTCGATCCGAGTTCCGAGGACAGGGCGCCGACCGACGGCGGTCACAGCCCTGTGATCACTTCCCTGAGGGCGGCGATGACCCCTCCCTGTTCGGACTCGGACAACGAGGGATACATCGGCAACGAGAAGATTTCGGTCGCGAGCTTTTCCGTGACGGGTAGAGATCCGGATTCGTAACCGAGATGCGCAAAGCCGCTCATCGTGTGCACCGGCCACGGATAGCTGATGTTGAGTGAGATGTCGCGGTCTGCGAGTGCGTCGAGTATGGCATCTCGCTGGGGGTGTCGTGCGACGTATACGTAGTACACGTGACTGTTGCCCTCATTGGTCTTCGGCAGCTGTAGTCCACCCGGGCCTTCCAGGTCACCCAGTTCTTCGGCGTAGCGGCGTGCGATCGAATTTCGCGCCGCGATGTAGTCGTCGAGGCGATGGAGCTTTCTTCTCAGTATCTCAGCTTGAAGTTCGTCGAGTCGAGCATTGTGCCCAGGGCTTCGAACGACGTAGTAGGTCTTTTCCATCCCGTAGTAACGGAGTTGCTTCAGTGCGCGGTCGACCTCGGAGTCCGCGGTGACCACGGCGCCGCCGTCTCCGTATGCGCCGAGGACTTTGGTCGGATAGAAGGAGAACGCGGACGCAGCCGACATCGTTCCGGCGATTCTTCCGTTGTAGCGCGCCCCATGCGCCTGTGCACAATCTTCCACAATCGCGATATCGTGTTTGTCGGCGATTCTTCGAAGCGATTCCATATCAACGCACTGACCGTAAAGATGCACGGGCAGAATAGCTTTCGTCTTTGGCGTGATTGCAGCCTCGACCTGAGTGGTGTCCATCAGAAAGTCCTGCTCGCGGACGTCGACGAACACCGGGACTGCACCGGCGCCTACGACTGCCACGACCGTCGGTGCGGCGGTGTTGGACACCGTGATCACCTCGTCACCCGGACCCACACCCACTGCCTCCAGGGCGAGCTTCACTGCGTTGGTGCCGTTGTCGACTCCCGTGCAGTGTGGTGCGCCGTGGTATCGGGCAAATTCGTCCTCGAAGCTGCTAACGCTGTCACCAAGAACCAAACGACCGGATTCGAAGACGGTATGTACAGCGTCCAGGATATCGTCTCGTTCCTTGGCATACTCGGGCAGATAATCCCATACACGCGTTGTCATTCGGCTTCACTCCTTGAATTCGAGTTGGCGAGTTCGTAGTGCTTCAGAGCTGACTAACTCCGGCGTCACTGTCCGGAAGCCACGTCCATGACATATTGCCCGTAGGGGGACTTGGCGAGCTGCTCTCCCAGGCGATAGCACTCGTCCTTGTCGATGAAGTTCATTCGGAGCGCGATCTCCTCGAGACATGCGATCCGTACCCCCTGTCGTCGTTCGAGGGTCTCGACGTATTGCCCTGCATCGATAAGGCTTTCATGCGTTCCGGTGTCGAGCCACACGAATCCCCGGCCGAGCTCCACCAGCTGCGCGCGTCCTTCACGCAGATAGGCGAGGTTCACGTCGGTAATTTCCAGTTCCCCACGAGCGGATGGTTCCAGCGTCTTCGCAATGTCCACTACATCGTTGTCATAGGCGTAGAGGCCGGTGATTGCGATATTCGACAGCGGCGCAGTGGGTTTTTCTTGGATATCGATCAGAGCTCCCACGTCGTCGACTTGTGCCACGCCGTATCGCTGCGGGTCACGGACGGGGTATCCGAACAGAACGCACCCATCGACACCGCTGGCCGTCTTCTGCAGCGTGGAACTGAACCCCGGTCCGTGAAAGATGTTGTCACCCAACACTAGCATCACGGATTCATGCCCGATATGGCGTTCGGACAGCAGAAAGGCGTCAGCCAGTCCCCTCGGTTCGGCCTGCTCCACATAGGAGATGGCGAGACCGTAGCGCGATCCGTCGCCGAGCAAACCTTCGAATGCCGGTAGATCACGAGGGGTGGTGATGATCTGAATATCGGTGATACCGGCAAGCATGAGCACCGACAGCGGATAGTAGATCATCGGTTTGTCGTACACGGGAAGAAGCTGTTTGGAGACGCAGAGGGTTATCGGATGCAACCGTGTTCCGCTTCCGCCCGCCAGTATTATTCCTTTCATCACTTCAGAGTCCTCACTTTTTCGCCATTCGACTCCGATGACCGAAGTGTTCGTGCCTCGGGATAGTCCGACGCACACGACAATCATCGCGGGGCTGCGGTGTCGACACAAGACCGCCGGTGTCATGGCGAAGTCAAACTTCGTCAAGAACGCGCCGATTCGGTATCGTCCGTACAGCCGTGGATATGCAGTGATGCAACTATTTTCAAGTCGAAGCACGAACGAGACTACGATCGTTCATGCTTCGACTCGCGATGTCGTAGCCAAGCCGGAAGCCGACGCCACGAACTGTGATGATCCAATCGGCGGACCCCAGCTTGCTGCGCACACTGCTGACATGTGTGTCGAGCGTTCGCCGGGACCAGCAGTCACCCCAGACGCGACGCATGATCTGCTTGCGCGCCAGTACGCAACTGGGCGACGACGCGAGCAGATGAAGAAGATCGAATTCCTTGGGAGTCATCGAGATCGGTCTTCCATCGAGGTATACCTGACGCGCGGGTACTTCAATATGAAGGGGCCCATGAGTAATAACACGGTCGGCCGGGTGTGACGAATGTTGGGCTCGGCGGCTGACGGCGTTCATTCTCGCGAGAAGTTCACGGAAGCGATACGGCTTGACCAAGTAGTCATCGACGCCGGCTTGAAAACCGAGAATCAAGTCCAACTCGGTCTCACGCGCGGTGAGCGCGATAAGGGGAACGTCGCTGATAGATCGAATACCTCGGCATACCTCGAGCCCGTCAAGATCCGGTAGTTCCAAGTCCATCAGGACAATGGACGCATCCTCGTGAGCACGAAGTGCCTCGTCCCCCGTGGCGACGCAAGTGACCCTGTGGCCGTGCCGTTCCAGACCTCGCGCCAACGTCTCGGTATGCGGGAGGTCGTTCTCGACGATCAGTACGTTCGACACCTGAATGTCGACCGCAGATACACCGTTACCGTGCCATGTTCCCTTGGCGCTCATCGTGTCCAGCATCTATTCCCCGCCTCGATTGAGTAGTTCAATGTCCCGGAAGTCACTGCTCGCTAAATACACGTGCGCCGCGCGGCAGCGGGCGGCCCAAGGTCCGATGCAATCTCGGCGAGCGGCGCTCGGCGCGGAACGCCGCTCGGTCTCGGCCTAGGCATTACAGTATGAAATGCAGCTATTTGCCATGGCCGTTGTTGTAGGCTAACACGGGTGAAGTAACCGTGGAAGGGATCAAACCAGCATGAGCACGAACACGCGCCCCAAAGGCGGCTTGATCGACAAACGAAACGCGATCCTCACCGCTGCACTCGCCGTCTTTGCCCGCGAAGGCTTCAGCAGAGCTGGACTCGACGCAATTTCTGCTGAAGCAAAGGTGTCGACGCGCACGATCTACAACCACTTCGAGGACAAGGCCGAGTTGTTCAGAGCCTCCATTCACGAGAGTGCCGCGCGAGTCGCGGACGTTCAGGTAGAGCTCATCGACAGGCATCTCGGTGGTCTGGCCTCGGGCGCGGACGTCGAGGCGGTGTTCGTGGCATTCGCCACTGAGTGGTCCGCCACGGTGACGCGATTCCAGGACCACTTCGCACTTGTCCTGCAGATGCCTGCTGAGTCGAAACACCTTCCGCGAGCGACGGTCGACGCGTGGCTACGAACCGGGCCGATGAGGGTTCGCCGGGAACTCGCCCACTACTTCCAGCGTTTGAACGACAAGGGCCTGCTGCAAATCGACGACTCCGATACCGCTGCACAGCACTTCTCGCTGTTGACGTCAGCGGCCATACCGCCCTTCTACTGCGGCAGCGTGCACGAGGAAGGGGAAACCGCCGCCGCAGTCGCAGCGGCGGTCCGGACGTTCCTGCACGGATGCGGAGCCCGCTGATTCCAATGGCGTGAAGTCTTGTCTCACTCGCTGCGGTCTACGAGTTTCTCGAGTTCGTGACAGGTCGATTCGGGACCGTGGGTATTCGCGATTTCGGTCGCGATCTCCTCCAGCCTTCGAATGGCATGGGTATCGGCGAGCACATCGGCGACAGCTGCGGCGATCGCACCGGAGGGTGACTTGGCGGGTACCGACCGGCCAAGTCCGAGCTCATCTATTCGCGCTGCATTGGCGAACTGATCGGCCGCCTGTGGAATGACAACCTGCGGAATGGCCGCTGCCAATGCACCGAGCACCGTTCCGGTCCCACCGTGGTGGACTACGACATCCGCTCCTGCCAAAACGTTCGGTTGATCTACGAATTTCAGCACGCGCACCGATGCAGGAACCGGATCGAGTGCACGGGTATCGCCTCCGGGGCCCACTGCCACCAGAACATCGAAGCCCGCAGCAGAGGTCTCGTGAACCGCCTGGCGTAGAGCATCGACTGCGCCGAACGACACTGTCCCCATGGTGAGGTAGGCCCTTGGACGAGTGCCGCTGGAATGACTCCATGGACTGGCGCCATTGGGTTCGCTCCACGCAACGGTCCGAGTATTCAGTCGGCTGGGTGACCCCGCCGAAGTCACCCCGCGCCAGGTAGGTGGCAGTGGATCGATCATGACCTCGGGGGAGATTTTCGCGTCGGCGAACAATTGTGCAGGAAAGCCTTCCCAACGACTGATAGCGAAGGGGATAGCTTGAATTCCCAGGTCTTGCGCGGCAGCGCCGGCACCGATGTTGGTCATTTCGTACACCACGAGATCAGGTTTTCGCCTAGCCCAAATCTCCCGGAGAGCCGCACGAGTTCTCGAACCGATGTACTCACCGAACATCCACCGGGGTGCCGCGAATGGATCCCCTGGATCGAGATCTACCCCTGCGACATATTTTTCGGCGTCGGACAGCGTGAGTTCGTCCGGAAATCCCTCGACGGTCGGGACGGGTAGACGACCGGCGAAAGGAGGTCCACAGGCGACCTCGACGTCGTGCCCATAGTCTCGGCATGCTAGAGCGAGAGGCATGAGTGGGTAGACGTGACCGTAAGCGGGTACCGCTGCTAACGCAATCCTCATCGTCGAAACTCGATTTCGGCAACCTGTTCCGCAGGGGTCGGCATCGCTCGAATCTGTGCCTGAAACTCCTGCGCCGCCGATCGATACGAGTTGTCGGACAAGACCCGGTCACACGCGTCCACCGCACGATCCACCACGTCGGGACCAGGGTGAACCGACACGCCAGCGCCGTACGCCTCGATTCGATCGGTGGTACGTTGCCAGATCTCGGCATCTGGGAGCATAATCTGCGGGGTTCCGGCGTCGAGAGCAGTCAAGGTACTGACTCCGCCTGCATGATGAATGATCGCGTCGCAGGACGGAGCGACGAAATCCAGAGGTATGAATCCTGCGTGACCGTGTGGGATAAGGTGTCGAACACTATCGGCGACCGCACGAGGTGCAGCGACGAGAAGTTCGGCGTCCAAGTGCGACAACGCTTTCACGAGGTCTCTGAGCTTCTTGAAACTGGTGTCGTAGGTATCGGTTGTCTCTACTCTGCTGCCCATCGTGACGCAGATACGCTTTCGACCCGCCGGAGCAGTCAGCATCCAGGGTTCGATCGCTGTTTGCGTATTCGACGGTACGAACCGCAACGGCTTGTGCGGTGAATCGTCATGCCGTGTTTGCAGCATGGCAGGAGAGACATCCAACGTGGTCGACGGTTCCGGGAGGTTCCGAAGCTCGAGTTCCGCCATTTCGGACGCAAGTTCAGCCTCCGCTCCTGGAATATAGGGCGCGATTTCGTACATGTCCCAGGTCTGTCGAACGTAAGGCACCTGTAGCCGGGCTGCAATCAAGGGGGCTGCGAAGGAGAGGCTGCCCCCGACCACTACATCAGGACTGAAAGTCTTCGTAAGCGACTTCAACGAGTGGTATGCAGTCGCCGCGTACCGTCCGAAGAACCGGCCGGCACCGAATACCATGTCTACGTCGGTCGATGCAGGCGGAACACGTTCACCATCACGATCGAAAAGGATGAACTCGGACAGCGGACGTTCAGTGACGGGATATGCAGGCAGTCCGGACGAGGTGATGGCATCGATCGTCTGCATCGAACCTGCCATGACGACTTGATGTCCCGAGTCTTTTGCTGCCCGTGCAAGTGGTGCCAGTGCGAAGGCACTGGCTTGACTGGAGTGTGCTGCGAACAGAATCTTCACGGAGTCCCGCCCTTCGATAGCGCTTCGAGTGTGCACGTTTCGGTGATGATCACACGCCTCCGGTTACGCTCGAGTGGGATGGACGGCGTGGGTATGCGGACGCTCGATGTTCGCGATGGTGTCCAACCAGAAGTCTTCGATCGACCGGTATATGGACCTCGTCGGGACCCATCCCAGATGGTCCCGCGCTGGGCCGATATCCACTTGTGTCCACCGCGGACTTCCACCAGAGGTGGCGGGTTCTCTCTCTGCAAGTTCGGCGTCGACCCCGCTGATGTCGAGGAGCATCCGGACCATCTCCCTGACGCCGACTGCTTCGCCGCGTCCGATGTCGAGGACCGTACCCGGTAAGCGCACCCGGGCCGCCGCGACCACCGCGTCTGCGACATCGCGCGCGTCTACGTAATCACGTTGCGCCGTAAGGGCATCAAGCGTGATCGTTGCAGGCACGCCGGAGACTTTTGCATCTGCAAGTTGCCGTGCGACCTGTCCGAGAAGACTGATGTTGGGCGCTCCCGGCCCGGATACGTTCGCGATTCGCAGAACGACTGCGTCGATGTGGCCTTCGACAACCGCATCGAGAATGGATTCCGTCGCGGCAAGCTTTGCCTCGCCGTATGCACCCGTCGGGCGTGCTGCGTCGCGACGTGCATTTGCCGTCTCCCCCACACCGATCGTCCCGTACTCGAGTACCGAACCCAAGTGGACGAGCCATGGCCGGTGATCGGCATTTCTCAGCCCGGCGAGCAGGGACTCTACCGGCTGTGCGGCCGCAGACCACATCTGATCGTCGGATCGCCCCCAGATGCTGCCGATTGTATTGACGACCAGGTCGGGTTCGAAGGAATCCACGACTCCGCCGATGGTGCTCGCAGCTGCTGCCGAGACATCCAATTCGAGGAATGTGTAGGGAAATTCACGAGCTGGTCTTCCACGCGCGACTCCGAGGACCTCGTATCCCGATGCGACAAGCGCGGTGCACACGTGGGTGCCGACAAAACCGGTCGCACCGAGGACTATTGCGCGTCCTACCTGAGGTTCGGTCACCGCGTCACCGCGGTTCGCTCGGCAACTCCGTCAGCCATGCAGCTCAACAAGCAGCGCGCTGCGACGTTGACGTGGTTGCTGTACCGAACGAAGCCGGTCAGTTGTTCGACAGTCATCCAGCAGTAGTTTTCGGGCACCTGTTGTCCGATACTCTCGCCCACGTCAACGACGAGATAGCGGCTCTCGGCGTGGAAGAAGCGTCCCCCCTCTTCGGAATGCACGACGTCGACCAACACATCCACCGTGTCGGACTGCTCCACCAGGTCCAGAAACGGTGGGCGCTCCGCCCTCGGAAGGTTCTCGTAGCTCGCGGGGATGCACGCGACAGTCGGGCCCATCTCGACCACGTCGGCTGTCCCTGCCTCGGTGCGAGCATGAACCAGGATATGAAACTCGTCGTGGAACAACCTTCCGACGAAGGCGATCACGCCGCGACCTATCGGTCGAAGCATGGGCTGTGACCAGTGTGCCACCTCGCGATTGGTGGCAGCAACGTCTGCGCCGATCACGGTGAAGTGCCGCCCGTCGGGACGCAGGATCTTGTCGCCGTCGAATTCCCACCCCGGGAGACTGTGCAGTGGTACCGTCCGCCGGTCCAGGCGGTGCCGCGACTTGGCTTCGGTGAACCAGCTCAACAGGTCCCCGAGACTGTGGACCGCTGAACTGTCGGTGGAATTGTCGTCCATGGCGAGGAACGGCAACCCGGACAGGACTGTACGTGAATCCATATTGACCAGATTCGGCACGCGGAGCAGAGCCGCTATCTGCTCGAAGCTCAACCAAATGAAGTCTTCACCTGCGGGCAACCGATCGGGAACTTCGACAATCATGTTCCTGTTCCGCTTTCCGAGAAACCAGGAACCCTGTTCGGATTGCAACGAATCGAACACGACTGAGCCAGGACGGGCGGCAACGAAGTGCTCAAGGAAAGGAACTGCGCTCCCACGGTGCACCCGCGTGTAGTTGCTGCGTGTCGCTTGAACCGTCGGTGAAAGCTGAATGAGATTGATGTTTCCCGGTTCCATTTTGGCCTGCATCAAGAAGTGATAGGAATCGCCGACTTTGGTGACGATGATCCCGAGAATTCCGATCTCGGGCTGGTTGATGATGGGCTGAGACCAGGAGTGCGACTCCATCTCCTGGGTTTCGACCGACAGTCCCTCGATCGAGAAGAACTTGCCACTCCGGTGGCGAATGGCTGAACCATCCGAATCGACCTTCCACCCTTCGAGCGCACTCAGCGATGCAATATCGATGTGATAGTCATTCTTGATATTTCGTTCGGAAAACCAGTCGTAGAATGATGAAAGATTTTCTGACACTGAACTCCTCCGGTCTGTGAGCCCGACCACCAGCCGGAATCCGGATACTGTGAAGGGATATCCAGCGTGGCGGTCTCGTCGCCGATAGCGAATTGCATGTTGACTGCTATGTCGAGTCTGATTCATCTTCTTGCCCACCACAACAGAGCGCAATGTCAAGAAGTGTCAAGTATTCTGCGAAGTTTTCATTCCTGCATCAAGCAGTGCGCAAGCCCGAATTCGATGCACGTTCGCCGAGGCATTCCTCGAGAAATGCAAGCGCCTTGAGGTGGTACGCCGCTGCGGTCCACCCCAGGCTGATGTTGTGGCCGGTTTGCGGTAGAACGTCGATCGATACTCGACAACTACCGAAACGCGAACGCAGTACATCAAGCGCATCGTCGTCGTGAATCCACCACTGTTCGTACTCGGCAAACGTGAAGCGCACCGGCGTGCCAATCCTCTCGGCAACCAGCGAAAAGCGCTCAGGCCATCCGGCGATGTCGTCCAACTCGCACGCAGGTACCTCAGCTACCATGCCGACGGCGAACGTGAAGGTTCGAGGTGGATAGAAGCTCAGCTTCCCCCAGTTCATCGGCCACGCGAGATCTGCATGCGAACGATCCAAAGGTGCGGCGCCGACTGCAAATTCGTGGCCGATACCGGACACGTCGATACCGATGAAGGACGGGCCTCCAGCGTTCGACGCCATCGTCAATGCAACCGCTCCCCCGTAGGAATGAGCGAGTAGAAACAAGCCTGCACCGATCGGATGATTGCGCACGAAGTCCTCGAGGGCCTCGCCGATAGCGGTCGCCTGGTCGTCCATGCATAGCCCCGCTGGATAACGTTCCGCGTGTGCACCGTATCCCGGTCGGTCGATCGTCAGTACCGAGTACCCGAGCCGAGTTGCTGTCGCACATAGTGACAACGAAGGCTCGGACCGAGCATCGAAATAGTCCGCCGTCATACCTGCACCGTGGACAGCGACGACCACCGCGCGCGGTACGACGCCGGCAGGCGCATGAAGCGTTGCACCGACCGATATTCTATTGCCAAGCACTAGCGTTCGAACACGAGAGTCATTCGATTCACACCCCGAAGGAGTCGACGTGTAGTCCGGCGAACCACCCCGCTTGCTATCGCCCGCGATCATCTCTCACCACGTCGGCGGGGTTCGCCGAGCTTCGCGTAATGCATGTCCCCACCAGAGAAGATGCTCGATCATCTTATCTGCCGCGGAGATGGCATCGGTGGGGTCAACGGGTTGCCCTGACTCGTCGAACTTGTTCCAGACGATCGGAAAGCTGACGCTTTCGCGCAGCGCTACTGCGTGTAGTTCGCCCAGCACCGGTCTCAGCTGTTCCACCGCACGCAAACCACCCGCGATGCCGCCGTACGAGACGAATCCGACTGGCTTTGCGCGCCATTGTGTCCCATGCCAATCGATCAGGTGCTTGAGTGACGCCGGGAAACTATGGTTGTATTCTGGCGTCACCAGCACAAAGGCGTCTGCTCGCTCGAGCCTCGGGGTGATCTGCTCGAGTGCGTGCGCATCCTCGGGCGAGGGATTCTCGGAAATTTGGTAAGGCAACGGATGGTCGGCAAGGTCGATGTAGTCAACCTGGAGATCGTCGCGTTGTTTCGCGTGGTCTACGAACCACTCCGAGATCGTCGGTCCGAGCCGACCGTCCCGCACACTTGCGCAGACGACTGCCAATTGCATGGTGCCCTCGGTCATTGTTGCTCCTTCGATCGGTCTTCATCGGATAGTGGGGCCCTCGAAATCCAGATGCCCACACAAGCGGACAGGATTCCGAGGAGTGCGACGACGATCGCTACACGTGCAGCGAGTTGTTGGTCGACAACCCAGCACAGCGCAACAGCCATCGGGACGAAGGCAGCGGCCAATTGCACTGCAGTCTGATACAGGCCTCCTGCCGCCGACTTGTGGGCGTCGTCGACGGTGCTTGTCGCCCGAGAGTTCAACGCGGCAAATCCGAATGAGAAGCCAGCTCCGAGCAGTAGCATCCCGGGAAGTACATCGACTGTGTAGTCGGTCGGCGCTTCGGGAACTGCGAATGTCAGTGCGGCGCTGCCAGTGCACATCATGCCGGCCGCCGTCAGTGGCGCGGTTCCGAACCTCGCGATCAGGATGCCCGAGAGGGGTGCGGCCAGAACCAGTGGCACACTCGCAGGCAGCACCGCAAGCGCTGCATGTAGCGCAGTCCACCCGAGATCGTATTGCAGCCGCATGGTCACGATCACCAGCAAGGCAAGGTTCGTGCCGTTCATCGCCGCCGCGCAGACCATCGAGCTCAGCAGAGTTCGGTTGGCTAGTGCCGGTGAGAAATACAGGGGTTCCCCGTTGTTTCTCTCCGATCGAACCAGCCCGCCCGCAAAAAGCACTGCAACGGCCACACACACCACTGTTCGAGGGTCGCGCCAGCCGTAGGTCGCGGCTGTACTGATCGCTGAGACTGCCGCAATCACCGCGAGTGCGAAGAACAGGGCGCTTGCTGCACCCAAGGGCGCAAATCGGTTGATCGAATTCTGCCCGCGCCGTGGGTCCTTCGGTATCAGCCGAGCCCCTGCGACGAGAATCACCGACACCACGATCGCAGGTACCAGAAACGTCAGCCTCCAGTCGTGCAGAGTCAGAAAGCCTGCCGCGAGCAAGCCGGCAGCGAAACCGGAGCCGCCCGCGAATGCATAGATCGACAGTGCTCGGTCACGTCCTCGTTTGTCCGCGAATGTCGTAGCGATGATGGCCGAACCCAAAGGCGCAGTGAGCGCAGCACACATTCCCTTGATCACGCGAATACCGCTCAGAAGCACAGGATCTACGACGATGCTGCCCGCCAGCGACACCGTGACGAACAGCACGAGCGCAAGTAGGTACACCCGTCGCCGACCGAACCTCTCGGCCAATCGACCGCCGATCATCAATGCTCCGGCGAACCCACACGCGAACCCGCTGACGAGCCAGACAGCGGTGACACGGTGATAGCCGAGGTCCTCGGCTATCACCGGCATGGCGACCACCATGATGGACACTTCGAGCGCATCGATCAGCATGTTCGCAGCAAGCAACGCCAGCAACCCCCACGCGGCGGCAGGTCGAACTGCGCTGCTGTAGCTACCTTTCGACACTTCGATCGTTCTGTCCACGCTCGCTCCTTGTCGTCGCTCGGAGTGGTTCGCGTCGTCGCTCGAGAATCAACCCAGCAGGGTCCCGCCACTTGCGTCCAGCGTCGAGCCAGTGATCCATCGAGCGTCGTCGGAAGCGAGGAACGCCACCGCATCAGCGATGTCGTCTGGCTCACCGACCCGATTGAAGGCAGACAACGACGCCATCTGTTCGACGACCTCGGGCATACCGAATACCGGATTTCCGTTCCTCGTGATCCCCGGCGCAACACTGTTCACAGTGATACCGCGTGGCGCGAGATGTTTGGCCATGTGCATCGTGAGTTGCTCCACGGCGCCCTTCGTCATCGCATACGCAACTTCTTGCGGATTCGCGACGCGAGTCAAACCTGAAGAGATGTTGATCACCCGCGCCCCGTCGTTGAGGTTGGTAGTTGCCCGCTGCAGGATGAAGAACGGGGCTCGGGCGTTCACGGCGACGAGGCGGTCGAATTGTTCGGGAGTGGTGTCCTCCGGCGAGACACCTCCCATCACTCCGGCGTTGTTGACGAGAATGTCCAAGCTGGAGGATCCGGTCCTCTCTTTCAGGCCCTGTTCGAGTTCGAAAAAAAGTTGATGAATCGCGCCCGGCGTTTCGAGGTCTGCTCGTACTGTGAACGCTCGACCACCGTTCTTTTCGATCGACGTGACGGTGTCGAGAGCAGCATCGGCGTCCGACGACCAGTGGACGGCGACCAACGCACCGTCGGCTGCGAGCCGAGTCGCTATCGCCCGCCCGATATTGCGGCTTGCGCCGGTGACGAGTGCGGTCTTTCCCTGTAGACGAGTCATGAAGTCTCCAATCGTTGTGGTTCTCTGTCGAACTGCGTGAATCGGTGCCATTCTTCGAATGTCGAGTACGGTGAAGATCCGATCCCTTCACACTCTTCGTAACCGTCCGGTCGGATGATCTGCCACCATCGAGGAGAACAATCGGGTCGAAAGTCGATGACAGCGCCGCGGCCCTGGCGCAGATCGTCCGCAGCTCTCGGATCGGAGGCAACGACGTCGGGGTGCACTCGCGATCCGCACACTGTGGACTGCCCAGGACTGCGCTCGCGGCGATAATCGATATCCAATCCGCTGATTGTCGCGGCCAGCTGCTGTTGTACTGATTCGGTCTCGAGGAGTGCAGTGAAGATCGAACGCAGGGGTTCGATTTCGGGCCCGCCGAGCAAGAGCGAGGCCTGGGCCTCGATTCCTGCCAACACACGTGCTCCGACAGCGTGACGTTCGTCGTGGTAGCTGTCGAGCAGACGTTCGTCACCTGAGCCGCACACAGCCATCGCAAGCTTCCACCCAAGATTGAAGGCATCCTGCATGCCGAGGTTGAGTGCCTGGCCACCGACCGGCATCTGCCGATGCGCGGCGTCGCCTGCCAGGAAGAGCCGCCCAGAACGGTATTTCTTCGCCTGCTGTGATGCGTTGCCGAAGCTGTTGACCCACTGTGGCTTCGCGCTTCGGATATCCTCTCCGGTCACTCGCTTCCATATGCGAGCGATGTCGTCGAACGTGGAATCGCTGCGGCCGTCGGCCGGGTTGGATCCGAACTCGTGAACCATCACCCGTGTGACGTCTTCTCGCCTCGCTGCGATGGCCAAACCCGAAGTGAGACGCTCGAACTTTCGATTGCGAATGTCGATTCCCGTGACATCCACACGATGCAGCTGCCGGTCCGAGGACCGGCCCGCGAACTCGGTGTTCATCAGTCGTGCGGTCGTACTGGTCTCTCCGTCGCAGCCGACGAGATACGACGCCAGTAGGTTGCGCGACCCGTGTCGGCTGTCTACCCGGACCACGATGCCCGACGACGTCGTGGTCACTTTGGACAGTGAATGTCCCTCTAGTACAACCGCACCCAGATCGATGGCCCACGATCGCAGAATTGCGGTCGTACGAGTTTGCGGAACCTTCCACTGTCCTGCATAAGGACTCGGCAGGTTCAGATCGAGCGGGATACCTCCAAAGTGCCCGAGAGGTTCGTGTGGAAGCTCGCCGAACTCGTCCAGGAGACCGCGCAAGGCGAGAAGCTCCATGGTGCGTGCATGCAGCGTCGATGCCCTGGATTCCGTGGACGGTACCTCACGGCGTTCGAGTACGACGACGTCGACCCCACGCAGACCAAGCTCGCCGGCCAATGTGAGTCCGACAGGCCCGGCCCCGACGATCACGACTCGAGCCTCGAGCGTAGTGCGCATACTCAGCGAACTCGTTCGGCGTAGTCTTTCGCATGGCCGAGGGTCGCCCGACTGTTGGCACCCAACGCATCTCGTACATACTTTCGTGCCTGTTCGACGCCGGCATCGGCACCTAGGATCCGCGCGAAGTTCTCCTCCCGAAGAACGACCGTATGGTGCGAGGTTGCTCGCACCCCGCCGTCGTTCTCTACGAAGGTCCACCGGCCTGTGTGAACACTCATCAACGCGGGCAATGTGGTTTGTTTGTAGACGATTTGCTCGAATGGCACGCACACCCTGAACGACTTGGTTGTGTGAGTCGTGCCGTCCTGAGCCGTGGTGTCCATCTCCAACGTCTGGAGCCCAGCAGACGGTTCGTCCAGGCGCACGCTCGATACGTGTGGCAGCCGTTCGGCCCAGAGGTGCGCTTCATTGACGAAGTCGAAAGCGTCCTTGCCTGCACCGTCGATCTGGATCGAATCCTCGAATTCGAGCACGAGATCAGCGGAGTGCACAACCAACTCCGAGTTCGCCTTCAACGCCGCAAGCTCCGATCGGGAGTTCCGATCGACGACCTCAGAGATCCACGCGAGTCCCGCCGGATCGTCGTCGACTGCTCGGTAGTCGTGAAGCAGTCGCACCGTCGACGTGGTGTCCGATGATGCCTCGACGATCCATTCTCCGCCCATTGCGGCGACAGGTGGCGTCGAGACCAGCTGGCGGAAGGCGATCCGGCGGGCGGATGGGTGCAACGTGCGCCGGGACTTCCATGTCTTGGCTTCGCCGTTTGCAGATGCCCAGATTCGCAGGGTCTGTTCGCTGTTCGACTGATCCTGCAGTTCGACAAAGATCGTCGGAGGGAACAATCGAGGCCAGTTCTCGACGTCGGCGATCAGTCCGTAGATCTCGTCGGCCGGCGCCGCGATGTCGATGGTGTGCTCTACTTCGTGCACAGAGTTCGGTGCCATGGTGGTTCCTTTCGGAGAATGAGGTCTAGAAGTTGCCGAGTCCGCCACACACGTTGATCGCCTGTGCGGTGATCGAAGCTGCTGTGTCGGTGCTCAAGTAAGTGACCAGGCCTGCGACTTCTTCCGGAGTCGAGTACCGTCCCAGCGGTATCTTGGCTGTGAACTTGTCCATCACGGCGGCCTCCGAGGTGCCGTAGGCGGTTGCGTACCCTTGGCGGACACGAGCGGCCATCGGGGTTTCCACGTAGCCGGGGCACACCGCATTAACGGTGATGCCGGTAGGTGCCAACTCGTTTCCGAGCGCCTTCGTGAACCCGACCACACCATGCTTGGACGCCGAGTACGGTGCGCCTAGAACGACACCCTGCTTGCCTGCCGTCGAAGCGATGTTGATGATCCGTCCGCGCCCACGGTGACGCATTCCGCCCGTGTTCAACGCTTCCCTGGTCAGTCTGAAGACGCTGTTGAGATTGGTGTCGATGACGTCATCCCACAACTCGTCGTCGATTTCCGCAGTGACCCCGCCGCCACTTCGGCCGGCATTGTTGACGAGCACGTCGACGGATCCATACCTGTCGACCGCTGCCTGAACGAAGTTGTGGATGTCCTGACCAGACCTGACGTCGACAGTGGTTCCGTCCACATCGAGCCCATCCTCGTTCAGTTGCTTCACCGTCGCTGCGACGTTGTCCGCCGATCTGGCCCCGATGAAGACACGATGCCCGGACTCGGCGAGTGACCGCGCAATTGCGAGCCCGATTCCACTCGTCGCCCCCGATACCAGGGCGACCGGTGACGCCGCGCTCGACGCCCTGGGCGAGGCGATCTGATCAGCACTGTGACCGACGCGGTCGAGATGTTCGTTGACTGCCTGGATGAGCAGGCGAGGGGTCGTAGCTTCCACGACGAGCGACTCGTCGAGCGAAATTCCGTATTCGCGTTCGATTCTGCCGCAAGTTTCAAGCAAGGCAAGCGATTCGTACCCTAGGAGTTCGAATTCGGTGTCGAGGATCTCACTGTCCAAATCCACTGTCTCGTCGGCGCCCGCGCCGGCCAGAAGGATCCTCTTGAGATCGTCGAGCGTAAAGGTCTCTGTGCTCATGAAACTGCCTTTCCTAGTGGAGTGTGGATGATCAGGCTGCGCGGGCAACGACGGCGGAGTTGAAGCCGTGGTGGCCGCGGGCAAGGACGAGTGCATGTCGAACAACTTGTGCTCTGGCTGATCCCGACACCAGGTCGAGTCCGAGTTCCGAGTCGAGTTCGGTATTGATCGTAGGAGGCACGACGCCCTCGGATATGGACAACAACGCGGTTGCCAGGTCCAGCGCCCCGCCGCCCGAGTACAGACGCCCAGTCATCGTTTTGGGCGCCGTAACCGGTACTCCCCGTTCACCGAACAGTCGCTTCAACGCGTCTGCCTCACTGCGATCAAGACTCGGATCGCCGGCAGCGTCGGCAAACACCACATCGATGTCGTCGGTGCACACGTGCGCGTCCGCAAGTGCGACCTCGATGGCGCGAATCAGTCCCTCGGATCCACCCTTCCGTTCGACTCCATCGAATGTTGCTCCATAACCAGCGATTTCGCCATATATTCGGGCACCTCGGCCACGCGCCTGCTGTGCATCCTCGATGACCAGGATGGCGCCGCCCTCTCCCGGTACGTGGCCGCAGGCGCGTGCGTCGAATGGCAGGTACGCGCTTGCGGGGTCGGGGTTGGTACTGAGTCTGCCGCTGGCAAGCAGTGCTACCCAGCCCCAAGGGCAGATCGTCGCATCGATTCCACCCGTGACGACAGCCTTGGTTCCTTTTCGAATTTGCCTCCGCGCGTGGGCAACAGCGTCGAGCCCGCCTGACTGATCACTCACGACGACGCCGCTCGGACCCCGCATGTTGTTTCGGATGGAGATCTGACCGGAGTTGACAGCGTAGAACCAAGCAAACGACTGATAGGCGCTGACATGCTGATTCCCCTGGCTCCAAAGCTTCTTCAGTTCGTTCTGGCCGAATTCGAAACCACCCGCCGACGCGGCCGTCACGACTCCTAAGTCCAAGCTGTCGAATGTGTCTGCTTCGATTCCGGCGTCAAGGAGCGCCCAATCGGTCGCTGTGAGCGCCAGCCGCGTCATTCGGTCGGTCTGGGGAAGCAGCCGACTCGGCAGATGCACTGAGGCCTCGAAGTGCCTGACCTCACCGGCGAGGTGAAGAGGATACCCGGTCGCATCGAAGCTTGCGATCCGATCGATCCCACTCGCACCGTTGCAAGTAGCGTCCCAGTACTGTTGGGTGCCAAGCCCGTTGGGGGATGCCACTCCGATACCGGTAACTACCGTCGAGCTATTCATCCCACACCCCTTTCTGGAGTGGTGAGGACCATCGCACTCTGAAATCCGCCGAATCCGCTACCGACTGTGAGTACGGAATCGGTCTTCCAGTCTCTGGCTGTGATCGGGACATAGTCCAAATCACATTCGGGATCGGCGGTGTGAAGGTTGGCCGTAGGAGGCACGACATTGTTGTCCATCGCCAACACCGATGCTGCGATCTCGATCGATCCGATCGCGCCGAGCGAGTGCCCGATCATCGACTTGATGGAACTGACCGGCGTTCGGTAGGCGTGTTCGCCGAGCGAACGCTTGAATGCTGCCGTCTCGTGACGATCGTTCTGTTTCGTCCCCGAGCCGTGAGCGTTGATGTAATCGATGTCGCTGGCATCGGTTCCGGCCTCGTCCAGCGCAACACCGATGGCCGCGGCCATCTCGGCGCCGTCGGGTCGCAGACCTGTCATATGGAAAGCGTTGCAACGAGATCCGAAGCCACCGACCTCTGCGTAGATCTTGGCGCCGCGTCGTTGAGCACTGGTCAACTCTTCGAGAACGAACATGGCAGCTCCCTCACCGAGCACGAAGCCGTTCCGAGTGTTGTCGAAAGGACGCGACGCGTGTTCGGGGTCGTCGTTTCGAGGGGTTGTGGCCTTGATAGCGTCGAAACACGCGAGCGTGATCGGAGACAGAGGAGCCTCGCACGCACCGGCGATCATGACGTCCGCGGATCCCTCTCTCAGCAGGTCGACTGCATGGCCGACCGAGTCGAGCCCTGAAGTGCATCCTGTCGAGATCACCGTCGTCGGCCCCTGCGCGTGCACGGACCAGGCAACTTCTGCCGCGAACGAGCTGGGAACCAGATAGTCGTACAAATGCGGTACCGCGTAGTCATGGTCCACGAGCTCCAAACGGCCCGAGTCGCTGACCACCTGATACTCCTCCTCGAGGCTCATCGTCGCCCCGACCGCGGTTCCGACGGATACGCCGACCCGGTAGGGATCGTGCTTGTCGAGCTCGATACCGCTGTCTGCCATAGCTTCTCGTGTAGCAACTACAGCGAGCTGCGCGGCCCGGTCCATTCGCCTGATCTCGCGGCTGCTGAGTCCGTGCTCGCTCGGTTCGAAATCGATCTCAGCGGCGATACGAGACCGGAAGTTCGATGCGTCGAAAGATGCGATCGGACGCGTGGCGGTCTTGCCTTCGCTGATCAGTTGCCAGAAGTTCTTGGTACCGATTCCACCCGGCGCCATGACCCCGACGCCTGTGATCACTACACGCCGTCGGCTCACCGATTCGCCTCCCAGTCGTAGAAACGTGTGGCCATTGCATCGGCAGGAGACTTCCACGATGAGGGGTCATACGCCTGGATCAGCGGTCGCAGGTCTTCGCTGATCGTGACGAATCTCGGATCGGACTTGGCGGTTTCTATCCGCTCCGGACCGTTCGTCTCGTCGAAGTCCTGGAGGTGGAAGTACAACCCTCGGTAGTGGAATAGCTGACGGCGTCGGGTTCCCATGAGGTGTGGCATATCCCCTTCGTCGAACTCGCCGAAGATCTTTGCGACGTCCACATTCGCGGATGGGTCCATACGCGCGACGATCAAAGTGCTGTGCATGTGCGGTTCCTATCTGTTCGTGAGGACCGAGGTCTTGGAGTCGATCGTGGTATCGGTGCGAGAAGTGCGCTCACGCGCCGGGCCGAACCACCGTTCGAGGGACATCGCCAGATCCGCATGCGTTCCTGGCGCAGCCCAGGCCACATAGCCGTCGGGCCGGACGAGTACGGCCGACGTGCTGGTCGGCCATGACGCGGGGTGCTCGACGATCGCTGCGGTGACGACATCGACGCGGTCCGACCAGCCCTGGGCGATCCTCTGGAGTACCGGGTTGTCCTCGAAGTCGAAAAGCACGCCGCGTGCTCTTGTCAAAGCGGCCGTCGACGTCGCGGGCACTGATCTCTCATCGAAGACGAGTGGAGGCAGTCGGTACCCGAGCAGAGGGTTGGTCCCTCCACCTGAGTCGTATCGGATCTCCAGCCCACTGACCATGCCGGCCAGGTGACGCGTCACATCGTCGTATGCGGTGAGTTCGGAGAGAACCTCACGCAGCGGTTGCATCTCGGATCCGCTCAGAAACAGTGTCCCCTGTGCTCGAGTGTTTTTCAGGAGTCGCTCTCCCACCGGCCAGCGCTCGTCGTGATAGGTGTCGAGTAGTCGCTCCGGCGCACGGCCCGAAGCTACTGCACCCAGTTTCCATCCGAGGTTCACGGCGTCTTGAATGCTCGTGTTCATTCCTTGACCGCCTGCAGGCAGATGGATGTGTGCGGAGTCACCCGCCAGAAATACTCGCCCCCGCCTGTACTCGGCGGCTTGCCTCGTTGCATCGCCGAACGAGCTGACCCACACGGGATTTCCATGCGAGATGTCATCACCGGTCAGACGCTTCCACGCTGACGACACCTCGTCATACTTGGGCGGAGTTTCGCGGCGGCGCGGCGGCGCACCCCGCTCACACACGATCAACCGCGTGACACCCTCGGGGAGCAAACCAACCATGACCATTCCACCGGGAAGGGTTTCACCGATCATGCGGGGTTGTAGGTCGAGTCCCGTCACGTCGGCGAGGAACATCTCCATCGTCGATGCGGTACCGGGAAAATCGAATCCCGCCGCCTTCCGGACGGTGCTACGCCCTCCATCGCATCCGACCAAGTATGCGGCTGTCAGCGTCTTGACCCCGTCCGGCGATGCGACGTCGACCTGAACCGACAGACCTTTGTCAGAGACACCGAGCACCTCGTGATTTCGTCGAAGGTCCACGCCCAGCGAAACGGCCCACTGCTCCAGGACGGTCTCAGTTGCAGACTGGGGCACCGTTTTCGCGGCTTGGTGAGCCCCTTCGAGCAAGCCGAAATCCAAGGGGATTCCACCGAAGTGGCCTTGGGTACTCACTTCGATGGTTCCGAATCGCGGTAGCAGTCCACGCTGATCGAAAACTTCCATTGTCCGCGCAGTGAATCCCAGTCCGCGCGACTCTCCAGTTCTTTTCGGAAGCCGTTCCAATAGAATGACATTCACGCCGGTAAGCCTCAACTCGGCGGCAAGCATGAGACCCGCCGGACCAGCTCCGACAACGATTACTTCAGCATCCATACGTCCTCCTTGGCTTCGATGGCAGTGCACTCGCAGAGGTCACATCGGTGCGCTCTACTACGGATGAGAGTCGAGACAACAAGTCAGGCGACGACAGCGTCGGTCCGTTCGTTCGCCAGAACGTCGTTCAGTTCGCCCAAGGTCGATGTGGCCGCGACACGCAGTTCCGGCGTCGCTTTCTTGCTCAATCCCTTGAGTACACGGCCCGGGCCGACCTCGAGCGCACAGCTTGCACCGAGGCGTTCGAGCGTCCGCATAGTCTCTGTCCAACGAACTCGAGCGGTCAATTGATTAGTGAGAATTCTTCGGACGTCGACGATGTCGGATACACTTTGCGCGGTAACGCTCGATACGAATTGCGTAGTCGGTGTGTGCATATCGACACTATCCAACGCTGCCGAGAATTCCTCCTCGACATCTGCCATCAACGAGCAGTGAAACGGAGCGCCGACATTCAACGGAATGGTCTTTGCTGCTCCGTATTCGAGCGCGGATTCGCACACCTTCTCTACCGCTGCAATATGTCCTGAAACGACGATTTGCCCAGGGGCGTTATCGTTTGCGACCTCGACAACCTGCGATGTTGCCGCTTGGATCTGGCCGCATAGTGCCTCGACATCCGCGATGCCGAGACCGACAACCGCAGCCATGGCACCCGGCTCGCGCCGACCTACCCGACTCATAAGCTCACCTCGAAGGCGCACCAGCAGAAGGGCATCGGTCCAGCAGATGGTTCCTGCACATACCAACGCTGCAAACTCACCCAGGCTATGACCTGCCGTGATCGACGGCTCGACCCCGTGCTCTCGCAACACAGCCATCGTCGCAATGCTCGTGACAAACACCGCAGGTTGCGTTATCGAAGTGTCACGAAGAACATCGGCGTCTGCATTCAGGCAGATTCGAGACAGCGGAATTCCCAAAATATCGTCGGCAGAACGGAAGCACTTGGATGCGGTTTCAAAATTTCCTACAAGATCGGATCCCATTCCGCTACGCTGCGATCCTTGACCGGGGAACACAAAAGCTATTGATTTCATGCGGCGTCCTTCTTGCATTGCGCTTGAACGAGTCACCAACTCCGACCATTGCCGTCGGGCTTGGACCCAAGCTTCATACGTGACGGACGGTCGGTCAACGGCGATATGTTCAAAGGAATGCAAAGGAATGCAAGAGAGTGTCAAGGCTTTACCAGACACTTTCGAGCAATTCACACGTGCGCACGAAAAAGCCCGGCCCCTCCGAAGAGGGACCGGGCTCTTGTCGAGAGAGATGGACTCTAGAAGTCCATGCCGCCCATGCCACCGGTCGGATCGCCTGCGGGCGCTCCGGCCTTCTCGGGCTTGTCGGCGACGACGGCCTCGGTGGTGAGGAACAGAGCCGCGATGGACGCTGCGTTCTGCAGCGCCGAGCGGGTGACCTTGACCGGGTCGTTGATGCCTGCAGCGAGCAGGTCCTCGTACTCGTTGGTCGCGGCGTTGAGGCCGTGACCTGCGGGCAGGTTGGAGACCTTGTCCGCAACAACGCCGGGCTCGAGGCCTGCGTTGAATGCGATCTGCTTGAGCGGAGCGGACAGCGCGACGCGAACGATGTTCACGCCGGTTGCCTCGTCACCGTCGAGCTTGAGGTTGTCGAGTGCGGGCGCAGACTGCAGCAGCGCGACGCCACCGCCGGCAACGATGCCCTCTTCGACGGCAGCCTTGGCGTTACGCACTGCATCTTCGATGCGGTGCTTGCGCTCCTTGAGCTCGACCTCGGTCGCTGCTCCGGCCTTGATGACTGCAACGCCACCGGCCAGCTTGGCCAGGCGCTCCTGCAGCTTCTCGCGGTCGTAATCGGAATCGGAGTTCTCGATCTCGGCGCGGATCTGGCTGACGCGACCGGCGATGGCCTCGGAGTCGCCCGAGCCCTCGACGATGGTGGTCTCGTCCTTGGTGATGACGACCTTGCGTGCCTGGCCGAGCAGTTCGAGTCCGGCGGTCTCCAAGGAGAGGCCGACCTCTTCGCTGATGACCTCGCCACCGGTGAGGATGGCGATGTCGGCGAGCTGAGCCTTGCGACGGTCACCGAATCCGGGTGCCTTGACGGCAACGGACTTGAAGGTGCCGCGGATCTTGTTCACCACGAGAGTGGAGAGAGCTTCGCCCTCGACGTCCTCGGCGATGATCAGCAGCGGCTTGCCCGACTGGATGACCTTCTCGAGCAGCGGCAGCAGGTCCTTGACCGTGGAGATCTTGGAGCTGACGAGCAGGATGTAGGCGTCTTCGAGGACGGCTTCCTGGCGCTCTGCATCGGTGGCGAAGTACGCCGAGATGTAGCCCTTGTCGAAGCGCATGCCCTCGGTGAGCTCGAGCTGCAGGCCGAAGGTGTTGGACTCCTCGACCGTGATGACGCCCTCTTTGCCGACCTTGTCCATTGCCTCGGCGATGAGCTCGCCGATGGACGGGTCGCCTGCGGAGATACCAGCGGTAGCAGCGATCTGCTCCTTGGTGTCGATCTCCTTGGCGGACTTGAGCAGCGACTCGGTGACAGCTGCAACAGCCTGCTCGATGCCGCGCTTGAGGCCGAGCGGGTTGGCGCCGGCCGCGACGTTGCGCAGGCCTTCACGAACCAGTGCCTGAGCGAGAACGGTAGCGGTGGTGGTGCCGTCGCCTGCGACGTCGTCGGTCTTCTTGGCGACCTCCTTGACGAGCTCGGCACCGATCTTCTCGTAGGGATCTTCGAGCTCGATCTCCTTGGCGATGGAAACACCATCGTTGGTGATCGTGGGAGCTCCCCACTTCTTTTCGAGAACGACGTTGCGACCCTTGGGGCCCAACGTCACCTTTACTGCGTCGGCGAGGGCATTGAGGCCTCGCTCGAGGCCACGGCGTGCCTCTTCGTCGAACGCGATGATCTTGGCCATTGCGAAGTGATCCTCCGGATTGGGGGTGACACGCTTGAGCGACCGTGTTCCAGTCGCTCATCTGCACTTGCTCGGCCGAGTTCGGTGCCCGCGACGGACGACCAGGGGTGTCGATGATTCCCAGCCTCACCGTCCCGACCTGGCACTCACACTAAGCGAGTGCCAACTGCATTTCTAGCACTCGACCATGCCGAGTGCAAGGTCGAGCACACTCACCGGGTAAGCGGTGCCGGTCACGAGCCGATCGACGCCGGTGCCTCGTTCCGAGCGGAGGACCGCGCAAGTGCCACAGTTGCCGCGACCATCGCGACCAGAGCGACGAGCAAGACGGCGGTGGCGTCACGGTCCGCGGCCAGGTACTCCCCCAGCACCATGAACCCGAGAGCCGAGGCGACGACGGGTTCCATGACTGTCGACGCCTGCAACGACGATCAAGGCGCACAGCTCTACGGAGGTCAACAGCGGACCGACGCCCCGCGACACCAGGTGCACCACGCCCTTGGTGAGCACTGCCGCCACGCCGAACAGCGCGCCGGCCGCACTACCGAGCAGCAGCGCTTTCCGCGGTCCACCACTGCGCTGGGCCGCGCGGACGCAGGCGAGCGTGAAGGGGCATACCGATGATGCAGATGGCCGCCCAGTGCCGAACCTCGGCGCGTTCGACGCCCGGCTTCGGATCACCGACCACTACGAGGATTGCGGACGAGCGAGGTGATGGGTCCGACCACCCCGACGTTCTCGGCGGGCACCCAAAGCCAGGGTCACCACGACGAGTGTTTGCGATACGTAGACGAATTTTATCGGGTGTGTGTTGCTCCGGCGATTCGGAATTGCATTCTCGCAAGTGAACATCCGTCGAATGCAGCCCGGTACGAATACTCGCGTCGAAACCAGCAGTTCGACCGGTAGCGCGCAGTTCGGTTACTGTACTTATCGGCACTTGACCAGAAACAGAAGAAGCACGAGAACCGAATGTGGTCGGCCCGACGCGGTAGCGATCAGCATCGGCCGCCGTCCACAATTCGCATACGAAAATTGTGAGGACGGAAGCGCCAGTGAATTCCACAGAACCCAGTGCATTGAAGAAGGCGTGGGGTGGGCTGAGAAAGCCCGTGTTCATTCCCGCGTCGATCGTCATTTTCGGCATGATCGGTTTCGCCGTCGTCTTCGCCGGTACCGCCGAGGGTGCATTCGAATCGCTGAACTCCGCGATCACCGATGGCGTCGGCTGGTGGTACATCCTCAGCGCGACCGGTTTCGTCGCGTTTGCGCTCTACTGCGGCATCAGCCGGGTCGGAAACATCCGCCTCGGACGTGACGACGAGAAGCCCGAGTTCGGGGTCCTGTCCTGGTTCGCGATGCTTTTCAGTGCGGGTATGGGCATCGGTCTCGTCTTCTACGGCGTCGCCGAACCGCTTTCGCACTACGTCGATCCACCCGAGGCCGGTCGCGTGGCGGGCAGCACGGACGCGTCAGCGAATCAGGCCATGGAGCTCACCCTGTACCACTGGGGACTGCACGCTTGGGCCATCTATGTCGTCGTCGGCCTCGGCATGGCGTACATGACGTACCGCAAGGGTCGGCCACTGACGGTCCGGTGGATTCTCGAACCGCTACTTGGGCGCAAGCGCATCGAGGGCGGCATCGGCCACGCCATCGACGCCGTCGCCATCATCGGAACCCTCTTCGGCGTCGCGACCTCGCTGGGATTCGGCGTTCAACAGATCTCTGCCGGCCTCGAATACCTCGGTTGGATCGAGACCAACAACTGGGTCACGGTCATTCTGATCGCGTTCGTCACCGCGTTGGCAACATTCTCGGTGGTAACCGGTGTCTCCAAGGGCCTGAAGTGGCTGTCCAACATCAACATGGCGATGGCGGCGAGTCTCGCGCTGTTCGTGCTGATTCTCGGGCCCACCCTGTTCCTCATGCAGTCGTGGGTGCAGAACCTCGGCGGCTACATTCAGGCGCTCCCCGAGCTCATGCTCCGCACGGCACCGTTCGCCGACGACGGTTGGGCAGGCGCGTGGACCATCTTCTACTGGGGATGGTGGATGAGCTGGGCACCTTTCGTCGGCATGTTCATCGCCCGCATCTCACGTGGCCGCACCATCCGTGAATTCGTCTTCGGTGTCCTGCTCGCTCCCACCGTCATCGGTTCACTGTGGTTCACCATCTTCGGCGACGCCGCCATCCTGCGTCAGCGCGACGACCAGGACCTGCTCGTCGACGGCGAAGTGAGCACCAACACGAGTCTTTTCCAGCTGCTCGACGGCTTGCCGCTGGCCACTATCACCAGTGTTCTCGCGATTCTGGTCGTGGTGTTCTTCTTCGTCACCTCCTCGGACTCCGGGTCCTTGGTCATCGACATTCTCGCGTCCGGCGGAAATCTGGAAACCCCGAAGATCACTCGCATCTACTGGACCACGCTGGAGGGCGCTGCGGCGGCAGTCCTGCTGCTGGTCGGCGGTTCCGGATCTTTGACGGCATTGCAGACGGCCTCGATAGCCACGGCAGTGCCGTTCTCGATCATCATGGTGCTGGCGTGTGTGTCGCTACTGAAGGCGTTCCGTTACGACGTGGCCACCACACCCCGCTACATCCGTTTGACGACCACTCCGAACACCGAAAGCACGAACGGGGAAACCCCCGTTCCGCTCGACGAGGTCGTCAAGCCGGCTCGTCGATTCGGAATCTCTTCGACGTTCTCCGGACTCAGCGCTTCGACGGACGGTCTCGCGACTCCGGATGGTCAGCACGTGGTGGTGGCGGTGCACGAGGTGTCCAGCGAATCGCTGGCCGTCGACCCCAAGACCGGGGAAGTGGAGTACTCCCACGAGAATGCTCCGGTGGATCCGCTCGGCGGGGAGACCTTCGACACCCCGGAGTTCGCGGACTCCGCAGAAGGTCAAGCACAGAAGAACAACTCGCAGTAACTACAGCGACGAGGAGGGGCCCGGCCGATCAGGCTGGGCCCTTTTTCGTCGGTCGGGTGACCAGTGATAGTCCATTTGGCGCGCGGTGCGCGTCGCAACGTCGGCCCCGACGAACCGCCGCACCAGATGCAGCGCGAGATCGAGCCCGGCACTGATGCCGGCCGAGGTGGCAATATCGCCTTGATCGAGATACCGGACGTCGTCGCGGACGTCGAGTTCGGGCCAGCGCGAACGCAGTTCGGCGACATCCTCCCAGTGCGTGGTCACCGGCCGCTCATCCAGCACACCGGCGGCGGCGAGCAGGAACGCGCCGGTACACACCGACGCCGTCAACTCGCTCGTCTTCGACTGTCGTGCGATCCACGCCAGGGCTGCGGCATTGTCGGTGACAGCATCGACGACGCCCCCGGGAACGAGCACGATGTCGAAGTACCTACCGTCCGCAAGTGATCCATCGACCTCGATTCGCATCCCACCGCGAGCGCAGACCGGACTGTCGTCGATCCCGACGAGGACGACGTCGAAAGCGGGCTCCCCGCCGTCCCTGACAATCACCCTGTTGGCCACCGAGAAAACTTCGAACGGCCCACACGCGTCGAGCACCTCGACGTCGTCGAACATCAGAATCCCCACCGACCGTGTCATGAGCTCATGTTTTCGACGATGTGCGGGTAGTTCACCGCGGTCAGCTCTTCGAGAACGCCGAAGTCGACGTCAGCGAGGGTGTTGACGTACAAGCATCCAGCTCCCCGTTTGTGTTTTCCGAGCCGCTCGAGCAGCCCCTCCGACTCCGGTGCGTAGGTGAGCCCATACAGCGACAGATTCGATTTACGCGGCGAGAATCCGACGACGAGGTAGTCGCCTTCCCGCCCGCTTCCGGTCCGGTAGTGGTAAGTGCCGAAGCCAACCATCGTCGGGCCCCACATCACTGCGGGTTCACCGGTGACCCGACCCATCATCTCGGCAAGGGCCAGTCCGTCGGCCCGTCGAACGGGATGCTCCACGGCAGCGAGGAACTCCTGGGCCGGGACATCCGTCGGACGCGTCTTGTTCTCGTTCAATTGAGTTCACGCTGCCAGTTCGCGGGCACGAGACCAGCTGGCCCCGGCGTCGGCTGGTCGAGCGGATGATGCTGCGGCGGTGCGAGTTCGGGACCGTCGTACATCTGCTCGTCCGCGTAATTGTAGTACCAGCTCTCACCGGGTTCGAAGCTTCTGATCAGCTGATGCCTCGTGCTCTCGGCGTGTCGGCTGGCATGTTGCGACGGCGAGGAATCGCAGCACCCTATGTGCCCGCACTGCGCGCACCTGCGGAGGTGAAACCACCACCCCTTCGTCGCTGTGCATTCGGCGCAACCGGGCCCCGACGGCGCGGCGGTGACATCGATGCCGGGAATGTCCTCGCTCATGATTCCTCCTGCGCTGATTCCGACGCTATAGGCAGTCTGACAGTGAAGCGGGTGTCACCGGGCTCGGATCGTACGTTCAGCTCACCATGATGTTTGGTCACGACGATTCGCCACGAGATGTCCAGGCCCAGACCGGTTCCCTCGCCCACGGGCTTCGTGGTGAAGAACGGTTCGAAGATTCGGCCTCGGATGCTCTCCGGCACTCCGGGTCCGGTGTCGCAGATGTCCACCTGGGCCGTGTCGTGATCGAGCGAGGTTCGCACTGTCAACGTGCCGGCACCATCCATCGCCTGGACCGCGTTGTCGATCAGATTGGTCCACACCTGATTCAGCTCGGCCGCGTATGCCGGGATCGGCGGCAGCGACGGGTCGTACTCGGTGACGACGGTGACGTCGGGGCCGATCTTGCGCGCCAACATCACCAGCGTGCTCTCGAGCAGGTCCCGCAGGTCGACGGTTTGGTACGGCGCACGATCCATCTGCGAATACTGTTTGGCCGCCCCGACGAGGGTCGACACCCGCGTCGTCGAATCGGCGATCTCGTTCATCAACAACTCGGTCTCGACGGTGTAGCTGAGCCATCGAACCGCGCCCTCGAGGGTCCTCGACTCGTCGACCGTCGCGGCAACCTTGTTCAGCCATGCCACATCCAGGCCCGCCTGCACGAATGTCGGAGCCAGATCCCATCCACCTGCGATGTCGTGGTCGTCGAACCAATCACCGAGCTCGTCCTCCCTGTCCGAGGCCTCGAGCGGCGTCAGCTTGGGAGCTTTCGCGACGAGTTCGACGGCTTCTTCCTGCAGGCCGACGAGGGAGGTGAGCGAGGCCCGATCGAGCGAACCGTTCGCAATCATCTTCAGCTTGTGGCGCATGTGTGCGACACGATCGCGCAGCGCCGACGTCGCCCGCACCGCGGCAGCCGCGGGGTTGTTCAGCTCGTGGGTCAGACCAGCGGACAGGGATCCCAGAGCCAACAGTCGCTCTCGCTGATCGATGAGCTGCGTGGTGTTGCGGTTGCCGAAGAACAACCCGTCCAGCAGATGCAGGGCCATCGGGAACCACTCGGAGACGATCGAGGCGAAGCAGTCGGCGTCGAGCACGAAGAAACGCGAGGTGGCGCTCACGCGCATCGATGACTGGTACACCTGGGGCGCCCGATCACGTAGGTAGGCCTGCCACGCGCCCGCATACACGCCGCGCTGCGAGGTTCGGTTGATGACGATGTCCTCGCCGCCCGAGAGCTTCGTCAACACCAGGGAGCCCTCGATCAACACGTAGAAGCACCTCGCCGGATCGCCCTCGGAGTACACCGGCCCGGGCTCGATGGTTTCGATACTGCCCTCGGCGCAGAGTCTCGCGAGCTGCTCGTCGTCGAGTTTCTCGAAGAGGAACAGTGTTCTCAACTCTTCCGGACTGCACGGCGCACTCATGGATTGGCCAGATAGCTGTGCACGAGCATCACTGCCATCGCTCCCTCGCCCACCGCCGACGCCACCCGCTTGGCCGAATCGGAGCGCACGTCACCGGCAGCGAACACGCCGGGCACGCTCGTTTCGAGGTGGTGGGGCAGCCTGTCACGATCCCATCCGGCCGGCCCCTTGCCGTCCACGACGAGATCGGGTCCGGTGACGACGAACCCGTGCTCGTCGCGCACGAGGAAGCCGTCGAGCCAGTCGGTGCGCGGCGCGGCCCCGATGAAGAGGAACAGGTACTGCGCGGCAATGGTCTCCTCCGCGCCGGTGGCCCTGTCGCGGACGGTGATGGACCCCAGGTGATCCTCGCCCGCAACCCCGACCACTTCGGTGCAGGTTCGCACGGTGATTTTTCGATGCTCCTCGATCTGCTGAATCAGGTAGTGCGACATCGACGCCTCGAGCGACTGTGCACGAATCAGAATCGTCACCGACTTCGCTCCGCGCGCCAGGTACACCGCCGCCTGGCCGGCCGAGTTGGCGCCGCCGACTATGTAGACGTCCTGCTCCGCGCAGCGAGCCGCCTCCGTCATCGCCGAGCCGTAGAACACGCCGCGGCCGGTGAAGTTCTCGATACCCGGCGTCGCCAGCTGTCGGTACGCCACACCGGTCGAGAGAATCACCGTGTGTGCGGCGATGGTGCGACCGTCTGCGAAATGCACCGTCCTCGCCGATCCGTTGGCCTCGAGCGCAACCACGTCCTGGGTCGTCACCACCTCGGCGCCGAATTTGAGCGCTTGCCGACGCGCCCGCTCGGCCAGCTGAGCCCCGGAGACGCCGTCGGGGAATCCGAGGTAGTTCTCGATCCGGGAACTCTGTCCGGCCTGCCCGCCAGTCGCCGTGCGCTCGATGAGCGTCGTGCGCAAGCCCTCCGACGCGCCGTAGAGTGCAGCGCCGAGCCCGGCGGGGCCACCGCCGATGACGACGAGATCGTAGAACTCGTCCGACGGCGTCGTGGTCAGGCCCAGGCGCTGGGCCAGCTCCGCGTCGGTGGGGCCGCAGAGCGCGGTGCCGTCCGAGGTGACGACCACCGGACACGCGGAATCCTCGACGCCGGCGGAGGTGAGGAGCCGAGCGCCCTCCGGTTCGTCTGCCATGTACCAGCGATAGGGCAGTTGGTTGCGAGCCAGGAACTCGCGCACCTCCGAGGATCTCGCCGACCACCGGTGGCCGATGATCCTGGTTTCCTCGACGGGACGATGGTCCTGGGAGCACCACGCCTCGAGCTGGGCGTCCAACACCGGGTACAGCTTTTCCTCCGGTGGATCCCACGGCTTGAGCAGGTAGTAGTCGAGGTCGATGACGTTGATGGCGTCGATTGCAGCGTCGGTGTCGGCGTACGCGGTCAGCAGCACTCTTCGCGCATAGGGGTACAGGTCCATCGCTTGTTCGAGGAACTCCATGCCGTTCATCTGCGGCATGCGATAGTCCGCCAGCAACACGGCCACAGGCTGACCGCGCAGCTTCAATTCCTTGAGGGCATCGAGGGCTTGCGGCCCCGATTCGGCACGGATGATTCGGTAGTTCTCGCCATAGTGACGGCGAAGATCGCGGGCGACGGCTCGGGATACTCCCGGATCATCGTCGACACTGAGAATGACAGGCTTCAATGACCCTCCCGGACGAGCGTTACCTGCCCACAAGTATGACTCCGGGAGTCGAGCCGCGCGTGTCAGACCTGCCCGCGCCTGATCATCTCGATTTCGCCGGGGGTGAGGAGTCGCTCGAGCTTCTCACTGGGCCACTTCCTAGGGCTGCCGCTCATTCGAGCGGTTTCCAGCAGGGGCACTTCCGAGCTGGGACGACGCAAGATCGAATGAATGTTCACGATCGATCACTCCGAACACATACTTGTTGTGGTCTGGTTCCTCGTTCGTACTATCGCCAGTGTTCGCTTCCCGTTACCACTTTGGGGGGAGGCGCGCGGTACGTGTTTCCCGGGCGAGGCATTCGGGTACGAATACCGGACACCACCACCATCGGGGATCTACGTGAATTCATCGGCCGGCGATACCGCCCAGCGCGCACAAGACAGTGACCTGTTCGAGAAGGCCGCACGAGGCGGGCATGTCGTCTCCGGTCTCGTGCACCTCCTGATCGGCTACATCGCGATCCGTCTCGCCTTCGGCGACAGCGGCAGTGCAGACCAATCCGGTGCCCTCGGCACCCTGGCCGCACAACCCGGAGGCAGGATCGCCCTGTGGGTCGCCGTCGTCGCTTTCGCAGCGCTCGCGCTGTGGCGGATCATCGAAGCGGTCATCGGTAAGAAGACGGACCAAGATGCGGGCAGCGCGATGGACCGACTGAAGGCCCTGGCTCTCGCTGGGGTGTACATCGCGTTCACGTGGACGACCTTCCAGTTCGCCAGCGGATCCGGTGAGTCCAGCGGGCAACAGAACGCCGGCATGTCGGCACGGCTCATGGAGAACGGCTTCGGCAAGGCGGCGCTCGTCCTCATCGGACTCATTGTCATCGGCGTCGGCGGCTACCACGTGTACAAGGGCGTCTCCAAGAACTTCCTCGACGACCTAGAAGGCCATCAGAGCAAATCGGTGGAACGGCTGGGCATCGCCGGATACGTCGCCAAGGGCATCGCGCTGATCGGCGCAGGGGGCCTCGTCGTCGCTGCTGTGTTCACCTCCGACCCCAGTAAGGCCACCGGCATCGACGGCGCTATCAAGACGCTCGGCGCCCAGCCGTTCGGCCGGTTTCTGCTGATTCTCGCCGGCGTCGGGATCGGCCTGTACGGGCTGTACGCATTCGTCCTGGCCCGTCGCGCACAGATGTAGTGCCGCATCGGTTGTGGGCATGCCTATACGATCAGGCGAAATGTCTGTAACGGTCGGTTGCAAACAACCCCAATGGAGGCGCACGTGAGCAAGACCCTGGAAGCCAGCATCGATGTCGAGGCCACCCCGGAGCAGGTGTGGAAGGTCGTGTCCGATCTCAAGCGCATGGGCGAGTGGAGCCCTCAGTGCAAGAAGATGAAGGTCTTCGGCGGCGATGTGCGCAAGGGCACCACCACGCTGAACATCAATCGCAAGGGCATGCTGGTGTGGCCGACCACTGCAAAGGTCGTGGAATTTCAGCCGAACAAGGCCATTGCGTTTCGGATCGTCGAGAACAAGACGATCTGGTCCTACACGCTCACACCGTCCGCCACCGGCACCGGCACCACCGTCGTGGAAAAGCGCGAAGCGCCCACCGGCACCAGCGCGGTCTCTGGATTCCTGGTCAAGAACGTTCTCGGCGGAACCGAGCAGTTCGATGTCGAGCTCCTGGAAGGCATGAACAAGACCCTCCAGCGCATCAAGTCCGAAAGCGAAAACGCATAACGGTGTTTGCGCCTCGATAGTTCCGGGCAATCCCCCTCGAGTCATCAACGACACCAATAAGAGGGGGCACCACATGTTGGGCTTGGGAATCATCGGCTGGATCATCATCGGCGGCCTCGCCGGTTGGATCGGTAGCAAGATCATGAAAACGGATGCTCAGATGGGCATCATCCTCAACATCGTCGTCGGCATCGTCGGTGGCCTGCTCGGTGGTTGGCTGCTCAGCGCCTTCCTCGACGTCGAAGGCGGCGGAATCATCTTCAGCTTCCTGACCTGCCTGCTAGGAGCTGTCATTCTACTGTGGATCGTGAAGATGGTCATGGGTCGATCGAAGGTCTGATCTCCCGGCGCACGCGTTCGGCAACTGCCGGGGCTTCTCACGTACTGTGTGAAGCCCCGGCAGTGTTCGTTGGACCATGCTGTTCTTTCGACCATACTGTCCGCCGCGATTCACAAGAGGAGCTCAGTGGCACGCCGTCCAGCCCCGATCGGTCAACCTCCCCGCACCGGCATCGCGCACGTCGCCGAACTGGTGAAGGAAGCCGTTCCACCGCTTCACCCCGCAGGCCTGCCCTTCGTCGCCGGACCCCTGGCGGTTGCCCTGCTCGGCCGTCGGCACCGGTGGATTCGACGCGCAGGACTCACCGCCGCAGGAGCATGCGCCACGTTCTTCAGGCACCCCAACCGCGTACCGCCCAACCGCCCGGGTGTGGTCGTCGCACCGGCGGACGGACTCGTGACACTCGTCGACACGGCCGTCCCACCGGCCGAACTCGATCTAGGAACCGAAGCGGTCCCTCGCGTCAGCATCTTTCTGTCCGTACTGGACGTACACGTCCAGCGCGTACCGGTAGCCGGTGAGGTCGTGGAGGTAGTGCATCGGAAGGGTCAGTTCAAGTCCGCCGACCTGGCCGAGGCCAGCGAGGTCAACGAGCGCAACAGCATGCACATCAGAACTCCAACGGGACACGACGTCGCGGTCGTCCAGATCGCCGGTCTGATCGCACGTCGCATCATCAACTATGCCAAGGTCGGCGACGTCCTCTCCATCGGTGACACATACGGCCTCATCCGCTTCGGATCGCGCGTCGACACGTATTTTCCGGCCGGAACCACGCTGCTCGTCGAGCGTGGCCAACGATCGATCGGCGCCGAGACGGTCCTCGCGGAACTACCTCGGTAGAGGCGCCACGATGATCACGCGACGATCACGCCGACCGGCGGCTGTCCGTCTACTGCCGTCGGTGGTGACGATTCTCGCCCTGTGCGCCGGCCTCTCCGCGGTCAAATTCGCACTCGACGACCAACTGGGAACCGCGCTGGCAATGATCGGAGCCGCAGCGATTCTCGATGCCCTCGACGGCCGAATCGCTCGCCTGCTCGACGCCACCAGCAAGATCGGTGCCGAACTCGATTCGCTCGCCGACGCGATCTCCTTCGGCGTCGCGCCGGCCCTGGTGCTCTACGTGACACTGCTGGAGGGATCACAGTTCGGTTGGATCGTCGCGCTCGTGTACGCGGTGGCGGTCGTCCTGCGGCTGGCCCGGTTCAACACACTGCTCGATGTCGACGACTCCCCCGGGTACGCGAGCGAGTTCTTCACCGGAGTACCCGCGCCGGCAGGTGCCCTGATCGTCCTCACCCCGATGGCCGCGTTCCAGGTGTGGGGCGACGGCTGGTGGGCATCATTCCCCGTGGTGACCGGCTGGACCTTGTTCGCGGCCGGTCTTGCAGTCAGCAGAATCCCGACGCTGGCACTCAAGACGGTGTCGGTACCGCCGCGCATGGCAGCAGCCCTGCTCATTCTCGTCGCGCTGACGGCTGCTGCGCTGATCACGTACCCGCTGATACTTCTGATCGTTCTGGTAGCGGTCTACCTGGCGCACATTCCGTTCGCGGTCCGCTCGCAGCGGTGGGTCGCCGCTCGCCCGTACACCTGGGATGCCAAGCCCTCGGAGCGACGGGCCGAACGCCGCGCCATCCGCCGCGCACCCCGCGGCCCGCGCCGGTCCACTGCCCGACTCGGCCTCCGTCGTCCCCGGAGCCCATCATGACCCGGAGCCCATCATGACCCGGAGCCCATCATGACCCGGAGCCCATCATGACCGAGAGCGCCTCCCGGCCGGAGCTGGTACTGACCGCCCGACTCAACACCTCCGCCGCCGACGCCCGGCGGGGTGTCGTGCGGCTACACCCCGAAGTGCTGGCGGCACTGGGCATTCGAGAATGGGATGCCATCGCGCTGGTCGGCAGCCGGCGAACCGCATCCGTCGCAGGCCGTGCTCCCGCGAACACACCGCACGGGACAGCGTTGCTCGACGACGTGACGCTGTCCAACGCCGGTATCAAGGAGGACGGTTCGATCGCTGTGACGCCGGTATCGGTGCAGGGCGCGAGGACTGTCACCATCGCGGGATCGGCGCTCGCCACCGGGTCCATCTCCGACGCCACCCTCCGGCAGGCCCTGCTCGGCAAGGTACTGACCGTCGGGGATACGGTCTCGCTGCTCCCCCGCGACCTAGGCCCCGGAACGAGCACGAGTGCCGCTACTCAAGCACTCTCGCGAACGTTCGGTGTGGCGTGGACGACGGAACTGTTGACGGTCTCGTCCACCGACCCCTCCGGCGGTCCGGTCAGTGTCCAGCCCAATTCGGCTGTCGGCTGGGGCGACGGCAACCACGGTGCGAAAGCCCCCAGTGCGAAAGCCCCCAGCGCGCGGGTCCCCAGTGTGACGGTCGAACGCCGGATTGCCCCGACCGTGCCCGCCACCGAGTTGGTCGGGGTGACGGCGCAGCTGGAGAAACTCTCCGAATGGCTACGTCTGGCTCTGGACGAATCCGAGCTGCTGGCCAGACTGGGCGCCTCACCGCATCTCGGTGTGCTTGTCACCGGTCCAGGTGGAGTCGGCAAGTCGACGCTGGCCCGCGCCGCGCTGGCAGGCAGGTCGGTCGTCGAGCTCGACGGGCCTTCGGTCGGGGCGCTCGATGCCGCCGCACGTGTGGAGGCCATCTCCTCGGCCGTCGATCGCCTCAGCGGAGGTGGCGTCCTGCTGGTCACCGACATCGACGCCCTCCTGCCCGTCACCCCGGAACCCGCGTCGACGCTGGTGCTGGATCAGCTGCAGCGAGCCGTCGACACCACGGGGGTCGCTTTCGTGGCCACCACGGCCCACCCGGAGGGGACCGACTCCAGACTTCGCGCACAGGATCTGTGCGACCGCGAGCTGACGCTGTCGCTACCGGACGGGGCAGGGCGCACCGCGTTCCTCGAACATCTCCTTCGCACAGCACCGACGGACAACCTCACGCTCGGCGAGATCGCCTCGCGAACACCGGGTTTCGTGGTGGCCGACCTTGCCGCGCTCGTTCGGGAATCTGCCCTGCGCGCCGCCACGCGAGCGAGCAACGGGAAATCGGAGCCACAGATCATTCAGGACGATCTAGTGGGCGCCCTCGACGTGATTCGACCGCTTTCACGCTCGGGTAGCGAGGAACTCGCCATCGGAAGCATCACGCTCGACGATGTGGGCGACATGGTCGAGACTAAGCAGGCTCTCACCGAGGCGGTACTGTGGCCGCTACGGCACCCGGATTCCTTCGCGCGCTTGGGTATCGAACCGCCTCGTGGGGTGCTGCTCTACGGACCACCCGGATGCGGCAAGACGTTCCTCGTTCGCGCCCTCGCCAGTTCCGGTCAATTGAGCGTGCACGCCGTCAAAGGTGCTGAGCTGATGGACAAGTGGGTCGGCTCCTCGGAGAAGGCCGTGCGGGAATTGTTCCAACGCGCCCGAGACTCCGCTCCGTCACTGATCTTTCTCGACGAGGTCGATGCGCTTGCGCCGCGGCGTGGACAGAGTGCCGACTCCGGCGTCGGCGACCGAGTGGTGGCGTCCTTGCTGACGGAATTGGACGGCGTCGAACCGCTACGCGATGTCGTCGTGCTCGGCGCGACCAACAGGCCAGATCTGATCGATCCCGCGCTGCTGCGGCCCGGTCGTCTCGAGCGGTTGGTATTCGTCCCACCGCCGGACGCCGAGGCACGCAAGGCCATTCTCCAGGCGTCGGGCAAGTCCGTTCCGCTGGCCGAGGATGTCGACCTGGATGCGCTGGCAGACGACCTCGACGGTTATTCGGCAGCGGACTGTGCCGCGTTGCTCCGCGAGGCCGCACTGACGGCGCTGCGCAGGTCGATGGACGCCACCGATGTCACCGCCGAGGACGTCGAGACCGCGCGCCGCACGGTGCGTCCCTCGCTCGATCCCGAGCAGGTGGCGAACCTGAAGGCGTTCAGCGAGGGCGCTTCGCGCATGTGAGCGGAAATACGTGTCCCACTATGTATTTCCGCTCACGTGCGCCGGAGGCGCCTATTTCCAGCGGGCCAGCAGCCGGTCGGCCTCGCTGGCGAGCGCGCCCTGCAGCAGCGGGCCGAAGCTGATGCGCCCCACGCCCAACGATGCGAAGTGCGCCAGGTCCCCCTTCGCCGGATCCGCGATGGCGTTGATGGGCAGCGGAAGCTCCTCGGCCAGGCGTTTGTGGTCCGCATCGCTGTGGAAGCCCACGGGGTACAGCGAGTCGGCGCCTGCCTCCGCCGCAAGCTTCAGCCGGGCGATGGCACGGTCGACACGGTCGCTCTCGTCGCCGACCTGCTTGACGAACAGGTCCGTGCGGGCGTTGACGACCACGTGCACGTCGGTCGCGTCCGAGGCGGTTCGCAGTGCGCCGACGAAGTCCGCGTGCTCCTGGGCCTCGCGGAGCCGTCCACCTTCACTGTGCACGGTGTCCTCGATGTTGAGACCGACGGCGCCAGCCGCGATCAAACCCTCGATCAGCCGGCTCGGCTCCTGCCCGTAGCCGGATTCGATGTCGACCGAAAGTGGTACATCGACGGCGGAACTGATCTGGGAGATCCGCGTGAGGAGTTCCTCGAAGGTGATGCCTTCGTTGTCGGGCTTGCCGATGGAGTCCGAGACGGGGTGACTCCCGACGGTGAGTGCGGCGAATCCGGCCGAGACCGCCAGATTTGCCGACCATGCGTCCCACACGGTGGGCAGAACGACTGGTGCGCCCGGCTTGTGCAGTTCGAGCAGGGTGGTGGCCTTCTGAGACAAACTCGTCATAGGTGCTCCTGACCTCGGGTTGTGAGAACGTACGTTCTCGCAGTCCCCAGCGTACCTGCGCCCGCCGCTACGTCAATCGATCAAGCCCAGTTCTTTCATGCGGTCGAACACCATCAACGAGCCAGGGGCGACGTCCGGCATCGCCGCGTACTCATCCCGCGTGAAGAAGCGAATCTCGGCAATCTCACTGGTCGGCGCGGGCTCGGAGAGTATCTCCGCTCGAAAGCAATGAAGCTCGAGCGCAGTGCCGGGGGCGTGCCCCCACGCTTGGCATCGGAACACGCCCAGCAGCTCGACGTCGACCACCCCGGTGTCGAGCTCCTCGCGAATCTCTCGGTGCAGCGCGTCGACAGGAGTCTCGCCGGGGTCGATCTTGCCGCCGGCCATGTAGAACGCGGACTTGCCCGCAGACCTGGCCTGGATCATTCGACGATCCCGCACATACGCCAGGCCTGCGGTTCGAATCACGGAGGTCACTTCGGGATCAGTGGCTTCTCGGCCCGCACCTTCAACTGCTGAACCGCCCAGGTGTTGCCGTCCGGATCCGCGAAGCCGAACAAGGTGCCACCATCACGCTCATCTACGACGACGATCTCGCTCGCCTCCACGCCGCGGCCGAGCAACTCCTCCCGGGCGGCATAGGCGTCGGACACCACGAGCTGTAGACCTCGAAGCGACCCCGGCGCCATCTCCTGCTGCCCAGGCAAAGTCCCGATCACGACGGAGCATCCCGATCCGCGCGGAGTGAGCTGAGCAAAGTTCATGTGCTCGTTCACCGTGTGATGGTCCAGCGCGAAGCCCACCTTGTCGCGGTAGAACTCGATTGCCCGATCGAGTTCGGACACAGGAACGACGACAACTTCCAGAGTCCAGTCCATCGCCCGTCAGCTCTCCTGGAGAATCCGGTCGAGACTTCGATATCCCTCGGTCACACCCTGCTCCATCCCGCTCTGCACCATTCCATCGCGCGCCTCGACAGAGGGGTAGACACTGTGGGCTTCCAGACGCGTGCGTCCGTTCAGGTCGACGAACGTCAGCGACTCGATGCTGACAGAATCAGGGAACCCTTCGAACTCGAATGTCTGGATCGCGAACTCGTTCTCGCGCACCACGTGGAATACCCCGTTGAACGCATACTCGGAGCCCTCGGGGTCGATGTGCACATAGCGGTATCGACCGCCCGTGCGGAACTCGTAGATATCTATCCGCATTTCGTAGCCGCTGGGGCCCAGCCACTGCTTCAACAGATCCGGGTCCCGGTGAGCCCGGAAGACGGCGTCGACCGGCGCGTCGAACTCGCGCGTCATGTCGATGAAGGGGAGGCCCTCCGGTGCTGTGATGTCGACAGGATTACTCATCTTTGTTCTCCCTGTGTGGTGAGCAGCTCGTCGAGGTTTCGGAACTGCTGTTCGGCGATGATTCGGTACTTGTCGATCCACGCGGTCAGCTCCTCGAGCCGGCGTGCGTCGAGATGCACGGGTCGACGCTGGGCGTCACGCGAGCGAGTGACCAGGCCTGCTTTCTCGAGCACCTGGATATGCCGCGAGACCGCTTGCTTGCTGATCTCGAACGGCTCGGCCAGATCGTTCACGGTCTGCGGTCCACGACTCAAACGCGCCACGATTGTCCGACGGACCGGGTCGGCGAGAGCCATGAACGCCGAATCCAGCCGAGCGACGCTCGATTCGTCGCTCATGATCAACTAACTCCTTTATCAACCAACGTGTTGACAACGGTAGCAGCAGGCACACCCACCGGTCAATGGATTCCGACCGCACGGTGCGCAACGAAATATGTACCCGAAGTAGGATGAACTCACCCTGCACTCGAAGGCCGAGTGTCCGGCACGCGAGCACACCCACACCTACACCCACTCGACGCCGCCCCGACGACCACCGTGTCGCATGCACGACACGATCACAGAGACGACGGAGTACCTTCCTTGCTCGCCATCCTGATCGCGCACACGGTGGCAGCTTTGTGCGCGCCGATGTTGGTCCGCTGGTGGGGCCGCAACGCCTTCTTCGCGCTGGCTCTGGTCCCGCTCGTGAGCCTGGGCTGGGTGGTCGAGCACTGGAACACCCAGCAGACGCTGAGCATCGAGTGGGTCCCGGGTCTGTCGATGAACATCGACATGAGGTTCGACTCCCTCGCCGCCATCATGTCCCTGCTGGTCCTCGGCATCGGCGCCCTGATCCTCCTCTACTGCGCGCGCTACTTCGAGGACGACGAACCCCGACTCGGACTGTTCGCCGCCGAGATGGTGGCGTTCGCCGGCGCCATGTTCGGCCTGATCACCAGCGACAACATGCTGGTGCTGTACATCTTCTGGGAGATCACCACAGTCCTGTCGTTCCTCCTCGTCGGCCATTACGCCGAGCGCGCCTCCTCGCGCCGCGCGGCAACACAGGCACTTCTGGTCACCACCGCCGGCGGGCTGGCGATGCTTGTCGGCATCATCGTGCTGGGCCAGGCGGCGGGAAGCTACAACCTCTCCGACGTCATCGCCGACGCGCCCTCCGGCTGGCTGCCCGGTGTGGCGATCGTGCTCATCCTCATCGGCGCGCTGTCCAAGTCCGCGATCGTGCCACTGCACTTCTGGCTCCCCGGCGCCATGGCCGCGCCGACCCCGGTCAGCGCCTACCTCCATGCAGCGGCGATGGTGAAGGCCGGCATCTATCTGGTGGCCCGACTGGCCCCGGGCTTTGCCGACTCGGGACCGTGGCGCGCCACCGTCATCACGCTCGGCCTGCTGTCGATGATCATCGCCGGCTGGCGAGCCCTACGCGCATTCGACCTCAAACTCGTCCTCGCCTTCGGCACGGTCAGCCAGCTGGGCTTCCTGATGGTTCTCGTCGGCATCGGCACCGAGAAAGCGATGCTGGCCGGCCTGACGATGGTGCTGGCGCACGCGATGTTCAAGGCGACGTTGTTCATGGTGGTCGGCATCATCGACCACACGACGGGCACCCGCGATATTCGCAAACTCGCTCACCTCGGAAAGAAGGCTCCGATCCTTGCGGTCATCGCCGCCCTTGCCGCCGCGAGCATGGCCGGGCTGCCACCGTTCCTCGGGTTCGTCGGCAAGGAAACCGCATTCTCTGCGGTCCTCGACACCCCTGCCCTCGCTCCCGCGGTCAGCGCCCTCGTTCTCACCGGCCTCGTTCTCGGGTCGATTCTGACGGTCACCTACAGCATTCGTTTCGTGTGGGGCGCTTTCGGCCGCAAGCATCTCGAACGTCCGAGTCCCGCCGTGGCCTCGATGCACGCCCCCGGCGCACTGTTTCTCGCCGTCCCGGCGTTCCTCGCCGTTCTCGGCGCCGTGGCCGGAGTCGCCTCCCCGGTGGTGGGGCGTCTCGTCGAGCCCTACACGTTCACCGTCGACTCCTACGGACAGGCGCCGTACCACCTCTCGCTCTGGCACGGCTTCAACCTGCCCCTCGCGCTGTCGGCGGTAGTCGTCACCGGCGGTGTCGCGCTGTTCATCGCGCATCGCGTGGTCAACAGACTCAACTTCGAGCATCCACCACTCGGCAACGCCGACCGAGCCTACGACGCCGTGCTCAAGGCCATGGACACCATCTCCATCCGTATCACCGGCACCACCCAGCGCGGCTCACTGCCACTGACGCAGGGAATCATCCTCACCACACTCGTCCTGCTGCCGATGATGATCTTGGCCACCAGCAGCGCGCCCGATCTGAAATTCGTCTTCTTCGAGACCCCGCTGCAACTGATCGTCGGGGGCATCATGATTGCCGGCGCGCTGGGCGCGACGGTGATGCGCAACCGCCTCGCCAGCGTGATTCTGGTCGGGTTGACCGGCTACGGCTGTGGCGTGATATTCGCCTTGCACGGCGCCCCGGATCTGGCTCTCACACAGTTGTTGGTCGAGACACTGACCCTGGTCATCTTCGTTCTCGTACTACGCAAATTGCCGGCCGAGGTCGACGACCGTGGAGCTGCGGGCTACCGCCTACCCCGAGCCCTGCTGTCCATCGCGGTCGGCGTCACCGTCACCGTTCTCGGCGTCTTCGCCATGAGTGTTCGCAACACCGACCCGATATCGCTGCTCCTACCCGAGGCCGCATACGAACTGGGCGACGGCAAGAACATCGTCAACGTTCTACTCGTCGACATCCGCGCCTGGGACACCCTCGGCGAAATCTCGGTCCTGCTGGTGGCCGCCACCGGCGTCGCGAGCCTGGTATTCCGCAACCGCCGGTTCGGCAGCGCTCCGCGTGTGTCCGACGCCCCGGCCACCGACTCCGGCAACGGCGGCAGCTCGGACGCCACGTGGCTGCTCGGCGGCGAGCTCATCGATCCTCGACACCGCTCACTCGTCCTCGAAGTCACCACTCGGTTGCTGTTCCCGACGATCATGGTGCTGTCGGTGTACTTCTTCTTCGCCGGGCACAACGCTCCGGGCGGCGGATTCGCAGGCGGGTTGACGGCCGGTCTCGCGCTCGTCCTGCGGTACCTGGCCGGCGGTCGCTACGAACTCGGCGAGGCAGTTCCCATCGATGCAGGCAAGATCCTCGGAATCGGACTGGTCTTCGCCTCCGGCACAGCGCTGGCCTCGATGTTCCTGGGTGCGCCCGTGTTGAGCTCGGCCACCCTCGAGGTGACGCTGCCGCTGCTCGGCGACATCAAACTGGTCACTGCCCTGTTCTTCGACTTCGGTGTGTATCTCATCGTGGTCGGTCTCGTACTCGACGTACTCCGAAGCCTCGGTGCTCGTCTCGACGCACAGGCGGAGTTGGATGTTCAGGTGAAGTCCCGATGACCGCGAACCTCGGCCTGCTGTCCTTGGCGGGCATGCTCGTCGCGTGCGGGGTCTACCTGCTGCTCGAACGCTCGATCACCAAGATGTTGCTGGGAGTGTTGTTGTTCAGCAACGGCGTCAACATCTTGATCATGACGGTCGGTGGTCCCCCAGGAAACCCGCCGATCGTCGGCCGGGACAGCGCCATCCACGACACGATGGCCGACCCGTTGGCGCAGGGTGTGATCCTCACCGCGATCGTCATCACGATGGGTATCGCGGCGTTCGTCCTCGCCCTCGCCTACCGCTCGTTCACCCTCAACACCAAGGACGCGATCGAGAACGACCCGGAGGACACCAAGGTCTCCAGGCGACGCTCCGTGGCCGAGGCGCCCGACCGAGACCGTTCCGACGACCCGGTCACCGGTGAGCCCAGCTTCGGCGGAGATGCGTTCGACTCCCGAGGAAATCCCATCCCGATCGAGCAGTTGAAGAACCTCGAGGACCTCGAATGCTACGAGGATCTGCATGACGGTGACTTCGAGGACGACGAGGACGAACTGCACGGGCTCGACGGCCTGGACAACGCGGAGATGTCCGACAGGGAGAAACGCGAAAGCGATCGCGAAGAGAAGAGGGGAGAGACAACATGACCGTCTCCCCCGACGTCCTGAGCATCCTCACGCCGCTACCCGTTCTGATTCCGCTCTTCGCCGCCGCATTGACGCTCGTCCTCGGCCGCCGACCCCGCGCTCAGCGACTCATCACGATCACGGCACTCGTCGCCGTCCTCGCTGTGTCCTCGATGCTGCTGTATCTCGCGGACCGGGGCGGCGCCTCCGCCATCCAGGTGGGCGGCTGGGATTCACCGATCGGCATCTCGCTCGTCGTCGACCGGCTCTCGGCCATGATGCTGGTGGTCAGCTCCATCGTGCTGCTCGCCGTCATGGTCTACTCGATCGGTCAGGGCATTCGAGACGGCAACGAGAACCAGCCCGTATCGATCTTCCTGCCGACGTACCTGGCATTGACCGCAGGGGTCAGCAACGCGTTCCTGGCAGGGGACCTCTTCAATCTCTACGTGGGATTCGAAGTCCTGCTCGTGGCGTCGTTCGTGCTGTTGACACTCGGGGCGAGCGCCGACCGAGTCCGGGCGGGCGTCTCGTACGTCATGGTCTCGGTGGTGTCCTCGCTCATCTTCCTCACCGGCATCGGTCTGATCTACGGTGCGACGGGGACACTGAATCTTGCGCACCTGGCCACCCGTCTCGACGACATTCCGACGGGCACCAGGACTGCGATCTTCGCCGTTCTACTCGTCGCCTTCGGCATCAAGGCGGCCGTGTTCCCACTGTCGACGTGGTTGCCGGACTCCTACCCCACCGCGCCCGCCCCCGTCACCGCGGTGTTCGCCGGCTTGCTGACCAAAGTCGGCGTCTACGCCATCATCCGGGCCCACACGTTGCTGTTCCCCGACGGCTCCCTCGACAAGGTCCTGATGGTGTGCGGGCTGCTGACGATGCTCGTGGGCATCTTCGGTTCGCTGGCGCAGACCGACATCAAGCGCCTGCTCTCGTTCACCCTCGTCAGCCACATCGGCTACATGGTGTTCGGTGTCGCGCTCTCCACGCAGGCGGGCCTGTCCGGGGCCATCTACTACGTCGCTCACCACATCATCGTCCAGACCACCCTCTTCCTCGTCGTCGGACTGATCGAACGGCAAGCCGGCTCGTCCTCGCTGCGGCGCCTCGGCGGACTCGCCGCCGCCAGCCCGGTCCTGGGCATCGTGTTCCTGGTACCGGCTCTGAATCTGGGCGGTATCCCACCGTTCTCGGGTTTCATCGGGAAAGTTGCGTTGCTGCAGGCCGGCAGCGCCGACGGCAGCGTGCTCGCCTGGATGCTCGTCGCCGGCGGTACGGTGACCAGCCTGTTGACTCTCTACGCCGTCACCCGCGTGTGGACCAAGGCGTTCTGGCGGGCACGCGCCGACGCCCCCGAGGGCGACCTGGCCGACAGCTCCCCGTCGGCGCTGCTCGACGATTCGAACGACATCCAGCTCGCCGACCGCGAGGACGTCGGACGAATGCCCGCCTTCATGCTCATCCCGACGATCGGGCTGGTGATCGTCGGCTTGTCCCTCACCGTGTTCGCCGGCCGAATCATCGACATCAGCGATCGCGCGGCAGCCGATCTGCGTGACCGGTCGGTGTACATCGACGCCGTCCGCGGTGACGGATTTCTCGGCGACGCTTCCGAGGCTGCGGAGGGCCGGTGATGTTCAACAAGGATGTGTTCAACAACCGTTTCCTGCTGCTGAGACTGTGGACACTGATCTGGCTCACGGCAGTCTGGGTCCTACTGTGGGGCAATCTGAGCTGGGCAAACGTTCTCGGCGGCATCGTCATCGGGCTCGGGATCATGATGCTGCTGCCGCTGCCCAAGGTGCCTGTCCAGGGCCGAATCCATGTGTTGTCGCTCGTTCGGCTCGTGGGGCTTTACGTCTACCTGGCTGCCGAATCCAGCGTCAACGTGGCCTGGTTGGCGGTCCGGCCCAAGGCGCCACCGATCACGGGCGTGGTTCGTTTCCGCATCACCATCAAGTCCGATCTCGTGCTCACCCTCTTCGTGGACGGGCTCAACCTCTTCCCCGGCACACTGGTACTGGAAATCGACCAGACCCGCAGGCTCATCTACGTCCACTTGCTCGATATGGGAAGCCAGAAGGCCGTCGATTCGTTCTTCCGGTCCGTCCGTCGCCTCGAAAGATTGTTCATCGCCGCATTCGAACGTGACGCCGAGTGGGCCCCCAGTTCCAGTCACGGCGAGGACCAAGCAAGCCACCACGGAATGGACAGCGATGACACAGCAGACGACGACACAGTCGGCGATGCCATCATCGACACCGAGGTGATCGGAGAAGACCTGAAGGCACCGCCGGAGCGTCGCGACGACAAGAAGATCGACGACGAACGACAGGGAGACTGGACGTGATTGTCGTACTCGCAATCTCGGGGGTACTGCTGATCGCCGCCGCTGTCATCACCACCTACCGCCTGCTCGCCGGTCCGGGCACCCTGGATCGGCTCGTCGCCATGGACACCATTCTGGCGGTGGCGATGTGCGGCCTGGCCGTATGGTCCGTGTACAGCCTCGACACCACCATCGTGCCCGCCATCGTTGCGCTGTCGCTGATCAGTTTCGTCGGCTCTGTCAGCGTCGCGCGATTCAGAGTGAAGGACGAATGAACACAGTTCTCGATGTGATCTCAGGAACGTTCATACTGCTGGGTGCCGTTTTCGCCTTCACCGCAGCGGTAGGGGTCGTTCGATTCGCCGACACACTCTCGCGCATGCACGCTGCTACCAAACCGCAGGTAGTCGGGCTGGTCCTGGTGCTGACAGGCGCCGTGATTCAGCTGCGCGGAAACGTCGACATCTGGATGTTGGTACTCGTCGGCATATTCACGCTGACCACCGCACCCATCATCGCGCACAACGTGGGGCGCACCGCCTACCGCGAGCAGCGTGGCCGCGACGGCCTCAGGATCGTCAACGAGCCCGAGAACTGAGCCGCACGACCTTGCGTCACGAACGCAGCTCCGCGACCAAGGACGCAACGACGGACTTCAGGTTCCCGCCGGACTCGGCGGCAACGCGCCGCTGACGCTGATACGACGCGCCGCGCCGCGGAATCTCGGCGACCGAGGCCAACTCGTCAGCGCACCCGAGGCGCACAGCCGTCGGAGTCAGCTTCTCGAGCAGATCGTTCAAATCGTCGGTGACCAAACGTTCGTTGCTATCGGCGTCCAGGATGATCTCGGCCTCGAGTCCGTATCGGGCGGCGCGCCACTTGTTCTCCTGGACATGCCACGGCGGCATGCTCGGAAGCTGCTCCCCCGCTTCCAGGCGTGCGTCGAGATCGACGATGAGGCAGTGCGTCAGGGCGATCAGCGCCGCCAGCTCACGCCGAGTGGACACGCCGTCGCACACGCGGACCTCGATGGTCCCCCACTTCGGGGCCGGCCTGATGTCCCAGTGCAAACCACCCAACTGCTCGATGACGCCGGTCTTCATCTGATCGCGAACGAAACCCTCGAATTGACCCCAGTTCTCGAACTGGAACGGAAGGCCCGCGGTGGGCAGCTGCTGAAACATCAGTGCGCGATTGCTGGCGTATCCGGTGTCCGAGCCAGCCCAGATCGGCGACGAAGCCGACAACGCCAACAGGTGGGGATACTGCAGAAGCAACGAGTTGAGGATCGGGAACACTTTGTCCGGAGACGACACACCCACGTGCACGTGCACTCCCCAGATGAGCATCTGACGTCCCCACCACTGGGTTCGTGCGATCAACTCGTCGTAGCTGGGTGACCTGGTCAGCACCTGCGTGGACCACTCCGCAAACGGGTGTGTTCCGGCGGAGAAGAGATCGATACCGAGCGGGTGCGCGGCCCGGCGTACCAGCTCGAGCGATTCGCCGAGGTCGTCCATGGCCTCACCGACGTTGTCGCACACTCCTGTGACGAGTTCGACGGTGTTGCGCAGGAGTTCCTTCGTCACGCGCGGCGTCTGCGCCCCGGCGAGTTCGGTGACTCCGGCCATCACCTCTTCAGCGGAATTGACCAGGTCGAGGGAAGTCTTGTCCACCAACGCGATTTCCCATTCGACACCGAGCGTCGGACGAAGCGAGGAGTCGAAGTGGATCCGCGGAGCGTTCACTTATTCCAGGACCGCGCAAGCAACCCGTCCGCCGGCATCACCGGTCATAAGGGTCATCTCGTCCGGCACTGCAGCACCGTCGGCAAGGGTGTAGCGCGGCGGGATGTTCGCGAAGTTGTCCGGGCCCTCGTGGATGAGCAGGGACCGGCCGCCGTCGGCACGCAGATCGTCGAGAGTGACTGCATCGGTGGTGGTGACGAGCATCCCGGTGCCGTCTTCGCCGACCCTCAACGATGTCAGATCGCCGCTCGACGGGTACTCGGTGCGGCCGTCGAGCTGCAGGTGACCGCCGGCGGACAGGAAGTTGCCGGGCTCGCCGCCTGCGGGGGCAACCGAGTTCGGCTCGCATACGCCGACGGTGTGGATGTGCATGCCGTGGAAGCCCGGTTCCATATCCTCGGCCTCGACCGTGATCGTCAGGTGGTCGCCATCCTCGACGATCGACACCGTGCCGACGGTGTTGCCGTCTGCGCTTTCGAGATCTGCGGTGATCGCGCTCTCTGATGCCCGGCTGCCCACGGGAGCGTCGGCTTCGACTGCCGAGGCATTCGGGTCCTCGCTACCGGTCCATACCGGGGGCGTCGTGCCGGGCACGTCCGATGGCGTCTCCGGGGCGCCGCACGCCACCAAGCCGAATGCCGCCACGGCGACTACCGGTGCCGCAAAACGCAGGGAGCGAGTCGCCGATCGGGGTGTGGTGCTCGGTGCCATGAAAAGTGCTCCTTCGTGGGGCAGGCTGGGCGTGTGCGTCGATCATAACTATGCCCGGTAGTACTGACTCATTCGGTCATAGCGGGAGCTATTCGGTGACAACGACGACTACACCGTCGCTGTACGCGGAGACCGTGGCCGGGGCGGCTTGGGCGCTCACACCGAGCTGCTGGGCGATCTCCTGCGCCGCGGCCTGCGCGCTTGACGCCGAGCCGTAGAAGACGGTCGTCGTAGGAATCTGTGATTCGACGTAGTTGCCGGTCTCGACGATCGTCCATCCCTGGGCCGTCAGAGTCGATGCGGTGTCCGCCGCCAACCCCGAGACGTTGCTGTTGTTGAGCACAAGCACATCGACATCCGACGGATCGACACTGGCCTCCGGTTCCGGGGTGGCCGAGGCCGCTGGGGCCTGCGGCGCCGACGCTGCAGACCCTGATCCTTGGCCGTCCGGCCCCTCGGCGACCTCACTCGTCGCGTCGGGAGCTGCTTCTTCGCTGTCGCTGTCCGAGCCGCTCAACGACAATGCACCGATCGCTGCGAACAGAATCGCCAGCGATATCAACACCATTGCCAGTGCGCGGAGCGGGGGGCCGGACGATTCCGGATTGGGACTGCTCACACTCGAAGACACTAGTTGATGGAAACTCTGCCCCTACCAAACCCTTCAGACGTCGAAGCCGAGCCTGCGGGCCGCTCGGGCCTTCTGCCTGCTGGCGCGCAGCCTTCGTAGTCGCTTCACCAGCATCGGATCGGCAGCGAGGGCTTCTGGTCGGTCCACCAGAGCATTGAGGACCTGGTAATAGCGGGTCGCGGACATCGAGAAGAGTTCTTTGATGGCCTCTTCCTTGGCGCCGGCGTACTTCCACCACTGGCGCTCGAAGGACAGGATGTCGTGCTCACGCCGAGTGAGACCGTCCTCGCCGACCTCATTGACGTTGGTGGCCTTGTCGGACTGCTGAGACTGGTTCTGGTCACGCGCTGCTGCGCCGTCCATCTCACTCCTCGACTTCTCGAACCCGCATCAGCGGATCCGTCTTCTGTGCGTTCATGCTGCCTCTGCCGCCATGCCGGCCCCCCTCAGATTCGCATCGACGCACCCGCCGAGGCGGGTATCCGACACGAATTACACACGTGTGTTTCGGCCCTTATTCAACCATGATGCATACGACGCGCACGCCGCCTGCGGTAGGCGCGGCGAGTCGCGTGCATCTCGTTCGGGTTCACCGAGTGCAGTGTCCTCGATCGCGCGCCGTTATTCTTGTCGACCATGGCAATTCTTCCGATCCGGATCGTCGGCGACCCGGTCCTCCACACCCCGACCGAACCCGTCACACAAACGCCCGCCGAACTCGCCGATCTCATTGCTGACATGTACGAGACACTCGACGCCGCCAACGGCGTCGGGCTGGCCGCGAACCAGATCGGCATCCCACTGCGGTTGTTCATCTACGACTGCCCGGACGAGGGCCCCGACGGAAAGATGATCCGCCGGACGGGCGAGGTGATCAACCCCGTCCTCGAGACGTCGGACATCCCCGAGACGATGCCGGACCCGGATGACGACGAAGAAGGATGCCTGTCCGTTCCCGGGGAGCAGTATCCGACGGGGCGGGCGGACTGGGCGCGGGTGCGAGGCACCGACGCCAAGGGCGAGCCGGTCGAGATCGAAGGCACCGGTTTCTTTGCCCGCATGCTGCAACACGAGGTCGGCCACCTCGACGGCTTCCTGTACGTCGACGTGCTGATCGGACGCAATGCCCGCGCCGCGAAGAAGGCGATCAAGCGAGCAGGGTGGGGCAAGCCGGGCCTGTCGTGGATACCGGGAACCGTCAGCGACCCGTTCGGCCACGAGGACGACTGAGTGGCTGCGGCCGGGGGAGTTCCAGTGGGGGCGATTCCAGCGGGCACGAGGGTCACGCTGCGCTACCGGCTTCCGCCCGGGTCCAGCCATCCGATGACCGACATCATCGGTGAACTCATCTCCTCCGATGAGGAGTCGGTCGCGGTGCGGGCACGGGACGGGAGGGTCGTCCAGATCGCCCGCGATCGGGTGGTGGCGCTGAAGGCGCTCGGCCCGAGGCCGATCCGCACCCGCCGCATGTGAGTGAAAGTACATAGCAGGACACGTATTTCCACTCACATGCGCGAAGCGCCTAAGGTGGCGTCCGTGCGATTGGCTACGTGGAACGTGAATTCTGTCCGCTCTCGTCAGGATCGGATCGTCGAGTGGCTGTTGCGCTCGGATATCGATGTGCTGGCGATGCAGGAAACGAAATGCAAGGACACGCAGTTTCCGTACGAGCGATTCACTGAGATGGGTTACGAGGTGGCGCATGTCGGCCTCAGTCAGTGGAACGGCGTGGCTCTGCTCTCGCGCGTCGGACTCGAGAACGTGCAGGTCGGCTTCGAGGATCAGCCGGGGTTCAGTAAGGATCCCGAGATCGAGGCGGTGCGCGAGGCCCGGGCGATCGGCGCGAGCTGCGGCGCCATCCAAATCTGGAGCCTGTACGTGCCCAACGGCCGCGACCTCGCCGATCCGCACTACACGTACAAGCTCGAGTGGTTGGCGAAGCTACGCGCCGACGCGCAGGCGTGGCTGACGGCCGATCCGCAGGCGCAGATCGCGCTCGTCGGCGATTGGAACATCGCCCCGACCGACGATGATGTGTGGGATCCGGCGCTGTTCGAGGGCAAGACCCATACCTCGCAGCCGGAGCGCGATGCGTTCGCCTCGTTCGAGGAGATCGGTTTCAGCGAGTTGACGCGTCAATTCACGCCGGAGCCCAGGACATTCACCTACTGGGACTACACCCAGTTGCGCTTTCCAAAGAAGCAGGGCCTGCGGATCGACATGGCCCTGACCTCTCCGGCGCTCACCCCACGTGTGTCCGGTGCTTCTATCGACCGTGAGGAGCGCAAGGGCAAGGGCGCGAGCGATCACGCACCGGTGATCGTCGAGATTTCCTGACGCGCTTTCGGTTGCGCGAGCTTCACCGCGAGCGCCACAGACCCAACGAGTATCAGGAGGCCGTGGGCGACGCGAATCCACGGCGGACCGAAGAACTGCGGCAGGAACAGCACGAACCCGGCGGCGAAGACCCACCCCTGCCACGTAGCGACTTCCCGGGCGAGAGCGATGACCCCGACTGCGATCGCGACGAGCCCCAAACCGAACATGGTCACCTGGACAGGCCCGTATCTGATGGGCTCAGCCAGGTCGACGAGGGTGACATCGCCCGTTTCCTGTGCGCGGACGCCGAGCACGTTCAGTGCGAAGGTTTCGGCGCCGTAGTAGGGAAGCAGCAGGCCGACGCCGATCCACGTCGCCGACTCCGCGAACTGGCCCACCTGCATGGCTCTGACGACCAATGCCAATGCGATGAAGCCCAGCATCGCGCTGACGTGGGCAGCTATCCACAGCGGTGAGGCGAATGCATCGGCGCCGGCGGTGCCCGTTTCGGTGGAGTACGGCCGCAACACCGGATAGATCACGAACAGAACGCCGGTGATCAGGAGCAGGAATGTGGTCTTTCGGTCTGACATGGATACACCCTCTCGTCAGGAGAGCAGCGCTCTCACCAAAGAGCAGTATTCATTGCGGCGACCCTCAAAGCAAGAGCGGCGCTCTCGTTTCGATGCCGCGTCACGCCACCAGATCGAGAAATTCCGGATGGCGGGCGAGATATCGACGCACGTAAGTGCAGATCGGAACGATGCGCCAGCCACGATCACGCGCGGTATTGAGCGCACCACGCACGAGAACGCCGGCCCATCCCCGGTCTCCGTAATCCTCGACGACAACCGTGTGCATAAAAGCCACAGCCCCGTCCTCGCCGTCGCGGTACCCGAGTATGCCGATCAGCTCGTCGGCGACGAAGAGATCGAACCTACTGTGCGTGACGTTGTCCTCGATGCGAACCGCAGCAGCCAACGCAGCGGGCGACGAGAGATCCAAGGATGTGTGATCCATGTCACTATGACTACACCGGCACAGTGAGGGACCGAAGGAATTGGCGAAATTGGATAGCAATTCGAAGCCACGTCGAGTTGCAACCGTTACGAGCAGAACCAGGCAACCCCCGACTACAAGGGAACAGCGATGTCCGCATAATCAGGGTTCGCGGCCAGGAAACGCTGAACGTAGGTGCACACAGGCTTGACCTTCCAGCCGTACGACCGGGCGGTGTCCAGTGACCTCCGCACGAGGATGGCAGCAAGTCCCTGATGGCCGAAGTCCTCGGTGACAACAGTGTGCATGAACGAGACGACGTGAGTCCGAGGTCCGCGTTTGGCCGAGGACTCGACTTCGTAGTATCCGACGATTCCCACCAAATCACCGTTGAGCCGCAACTCGAATCGATTCTGGTCGGTATTGATGGAAACGTCAGCACTGGGTGTACCGGCAAGCATGGGTCACCTCCTTACATGTAGAGAGTTGGGTCGAAGCGTCGTGATCGTTATGTGACCTACACCACTATTAAACATGTGAACCGCATGCTTGTCACCCTTTTGCAGCGACAAACCTTCGGTGCCGTAGGTTCGCAACCTCGATGCAACATCACGACTGGTAAGTGTCACAGTCGCCAATCATCGCCGTTGTGATGCAACAACATTCATCGGTGAACAAGCATCTGTGGCCGCACCGGACATCCCTGCCGTACTGTCTTCTCGTGAAGTTTCTACCGCTTGCCCCGCACGGCTCGACGCCTCTGCGCGTGCTCACCATCGCCGGTACCGACTCCGGCGGGGGTGCTGGCATTCAAGCCGACAGTCGCACCATGGCCCTGTGCGGTGTCCACGCATGCGTCGCTGTCGCGGCGGTGACCGTACAGAACTCCGTCGGCGTCAGCGGCTTTCACGAGATCCCGCCGACGATCGTTGCCGACCAGGTTCGCTCGGTGGTGGGCGATATCGGCGTCGGCGCGGCGAAGACCGGCATGCTCGCCTCCACCGCGATCATCGAGGCCGTCACAGCGGTGTGCACCGACGTCGGCATCGGCAGAGACCAGCCAGTTCCACTCGTCGTCGATCCAGTCTGCGCATCGATGCACGGTGACCCGCTTCTGCACGACGAGGCACTCGACGCCATCCGTCACACCCTCTTTCCCATCGCAACGCTCGTGACACCCAATCTCGACGAGGTGCGACTGATCACCGGCATCGACGTCGTCGACGACGCCACCGCGCACCACGCAGCGCAGGCGCTGCACGCATTGGGTGCGCAATGGGCGTTGGTGAAGGGTGGGCACCTGCGCACGTCGGAGACCAGCACGGACATCCTCTTCGACGGTGATCGATTCCTCGAGTTCACCAGCCCCCGCATCGACACCGGCAACGACCACGGCGGCGGGGACACACTGGCCGCGGCCATCGCATGCGCACTCGCCCACGGATACTCGGTCCCCGAGGCTGTCGCGTTCGGCAAGGAATGGGTCACGCGCTGCCTCGCCGCGTCCTACGACCTGGGCGCCGGGCACGGCCCGGTTTCACCGTTCTGGCGTCTGAATCAATCGGACGATCTTGAGGTCCTCGGGGACACCGCTGAGCTTGGGCGCGAAGAACCCACGCCGATACGGCCGGGTGGTCAGCCCTAATTCCTCCAGTGTTCCTTCCGGGAGCGCGTCGAGGGCGGTGTGCGAAATCATCACGTTGCCGTTCCCGCCCGCTTGCATCACCCGCGCGGCGACGGTGACATCGACCCCGAGCCAGTCGGATCCGATCTGGCGCGGACTGCCCGTATGGATGCCCACGCGCATCGTCGGGGTGTAGCCGTTCACTTCCACTCGGGCGAGCGCGGCACGAGCCGTCACCACCGCTTCGACGGCCTTGTCGGGGTGATAAAACACCGCCATGATGCCGTCGCCCAGCCGCTTGACGACGTGACCACCGCCGGCAGCGACCGCCGGTTCCACAGCCTTTGAGACCTTGCGGAGCAGGGTCAGCGTGTCCGCGTCTCCGGCGCCGAGCGACCAGGTCGAGAACCCGACGATATCGGTGAAGACGATGGTGACATCGCGTTCGCCGTGTCCGCGGCCGGTTCGTTCGAGAACCGCCTGCCAGATCTGCAGGGCGCCGAGCCCGAACTCGCGGGTCGCGCCGGGTTCGTCGTCGAGGAATCTGTCCGCGACGCGTGCGACCGCCAGTGCCGACCCAGGCCCGGCCATGGACAGCGGATCACCGAACGTCGGATCACCGGGGAGTACGCGCCGGACTCGACGGATGACATCGACCACCGCGGGGCGACGGTTGACAGCGCGTATCCACTCGACCGTCGACGCCACGTGCGGGTTCATGAAAACAAGCGTAACTGAAAGTTACACATAATCATTGTCCCGATCGAGCCGCGATGCGGCCCTCGTCCACCGGGACCCCGTTGGGGCCGTCGACCGACTGAGCGTAGGTCCCGATACCGAAACCCACCACCGACGCATTTCTCGCCAGCGCCTCTCGATCGACATTGGCCAGGGTGTCCTCGGGGGTGTGATAGTTCTCGTCGAACGCCTCGCCGGCAATGCCGCCCCATTCCTCGGCCTGCTCTGGCGTCTTCACATCGTCGGCGCCGCTGAACACCCCGCCGGCCGGGATCCCGACGGCGATGAACGGCCCGTAGTCGGAGCGTCCGTCGAAGTCGGTGCCGCCAGCAGCGATTCCTTCCGCCTGCAATCGTTCTACGAACATCCGCTCGATCGCATCCGAACCGGTCGGGCCCGCGGGCGCCCCGACCTGGTCTGAGTCATCGCCGTCGTATGCGAGGTAGCCGGCGTTCGGAGAACCGATCATGTCGAAGTTGAGATAGAGCGCGATATTCGACGCGTCCTCCTCGGACAGAGATTCGACGTATTTGCTCGAACCGACGAGGCCCAGCTCCTCGGCGCCCCAGAATGCGAAACGCACGGCGTTGGTGACATCCGGTTCCGCGCCGAGCTGCAGCGCCGACTCCAGCACTGCTGCGACGCCGGTGCCGTTGTCGTTGATACCCGGACCCTCGAGCACGCTGTCGAGGTGCGCCCCGGCAACGACGACATTATCGGTGTCACCAGTCTTGGTCTGCGCGATCACGTTCCGGCTCGTCGTGGTGACGGTTTCGGTGTCCAGCGTCAACGTCAGTTCCGGTGCCGCGGCGACGGCTGGTCCGTCTTCCTGACTGACGCCGCCGGTGGGGATCTGCGCGATGTCCGCGTCGCCGAGGGTGGCGCCGTCGAGTGGCCCCGGCTCGTTGTTGACGACAACCACCGCGACCGCGCCGAGATCGGCCGCGACGGCCTGCTTGGTACCGAACGGGCACACCCCGCGATCGACGACGACGATGGCACCGGAGACGTCGAGACCGTCGTAATCCGTTGCTTCACAGCCCGGCGAATCGTCCGTCGGCGCTGCCAGGACACGTGCGGTGAGACCGGCGTCCGAGGTGGACGGCGAGTACGTGAGCGCCGCCACCGGCACGTCCTGCTCGTCGACGGACAACGACTCGGTCTCGACCGAGAACTGGTCGAACTCGAACTCGGGGGTCTGCACCTCGAATCCCGCAGCTTCGAGCTTGCCCCGCAGGTAGTCGACGCTGGCGTCGTAACCGGACGTGCCCGCAGCTCGGTTGCCGTCGTGTGCGGACGCGATTGCCTCGAGCTCTTCGAGATGGGCCACCATCGCGTCCTCGGTGATCGCATCGGCCAGGCCGGGGCCGTCTGCGATCGCGACCGGGGTAGGAACGGAAACGGCCGGTTGCTCCTCAGCCCCGGATTCTTCCGGGGCCGAGGAGCAACCGGCCAGAACGAGAGCACCGACTGCGAAACCTGCGATCAGGGACATCCCCGACTTGGAAATTGGCGGCATGGATGCACCCTAACCGCAGTACAGCTCACGCGTCGCGGCGATTGGTGACCAGCAGTGCGGCCCCGAACACGATCGCGGTGAAGACGATGAAGTAGATCAGACCACCGATGGGACCCCAGTGGAAGTCGACCCCGCCGTCCTGACCGAGGAAGTATCCGGCGTTCATCCAGGGAAGGAACGGTTGGACTGCTCGGCCGAACGAACCGAAGAGCGCGAACAGGCTCTCGATCACCAACGGCCACAGCAACAGTAGCGCGATAGCGCCTGCCGACTGCCGCAGCAGCGCACCGACGCCCACTGCGACGACGATCTGCAGGAATGCCAGGATCGCGGTGCCGTAGATAACTCGCCACGTGCCGTCGACATCGAGGCTGAGCAGCGCGCCCGCTTCGTCGCCGGCGAGTGCTCGCGACAGGTACAGGGCGCCGATCGCCAGGATGAAGGAGAGAACGAAGCCGAATACACCGACCAGCAAGGCCTTTGCGATCAGCACGGAGCTGCGATTCGGAATCGCCTGGAACGTCGTCCGGATGACTCCGAACCGGTACTCACTGGTGACCGTCAGGGCCGCCAGGATCATGAGAACCATGACTCCGAAGCCGCCGACACCTGCACCTATTGCCTCGAAAGCGGACGGGATGAAGGGCTCGAAATCTGGCGTATTTCCCTGCGCAAGTTCGTCCTTGTAGGAGTCGAGGCCCAACTTGGAGGTGAAGCCGACGATCGCCGCCAGGCCCAGCCCGAGCACGACTACGGCGATGGTGCACCACCACGGCGATTTCGTGGAGGTGATCTTGATGCGTTCTGCTGTCAGGACACCCACTAGAGTGCACCTCCCATTGTCTCGGCGCCTGCGCCGTGGTACTGAACGTCGTCACCGGTGAGCTTCATGAATGCTTCCTCCAAAGAGCCTCTCTGCGAGGATAATTCGTGAAGCACGAGACCTGCTCTACCCGCAATCTCGCCGATCGCATCGGTCGTGGAGTTGGTGACCACCAGGGTCGGCTGGAGCTCCTCGGTGATTCCCGGCTCTCGGACGGTGAGTCCGGCGGAGGTCAGGGCGCTGCGGAGCGCGTCGAGCTGCGGGCCACGGACCCGCACCGATGCCTCCGACGCGTGATCGATGAACTCCTGCACCGACGAATCGGAGATGAGCTTTCCTCGCCCGATGACGACGAGGTGTTCGGCCGTCTGCGCCATCTCGGACAGCAGGTGGCTCGAGACAAGAACGGTACGACCCTCAGCTGCCAACCGCTGCATGAACTTTCGAATCCAGACGATACCCTCGGGGTCGAGGCCGTTGACGGGCTCGTCGAACAGCAACACCTTCGGATCGCCCAGCAGGGCACCGGCCAATCCGAGACGCTGCGACATGCCGAGGGAGAACCCGCCGGCATTCTTCTTCGCGACATCGGTCAGGCCGACCAGCCGCAGAACCTCGTCGACACGCGATTTCAGGATGTCGTTGGAGGCGGCCATCCACTCGAGATGCGCCTTCGCCGAACGGTTGGGGTGCACCCACTTGGCGTCGAGGAGTGCTCCGACGGTACGCAGTGGCTGCTTGAGTTGGTTGTACGGCTTGCCCTCGATCAATGCTGTACCGCTGGTGGGGCGGTCCAATCCGAGGATCATCCGCATGGTCGTCGACTTGCCCGCACCGTTGGGTCCGAGGAAGCCCGTCACTATGCCCGGTTTTACCGTGAAGGTGAGGTCCTCGACCGCCTTCGTGGCACCGAACTGTTTAGTCAGTCCCTTTACTTCGATCATGGCGCTCACTGTCCCCTATGGCAGGGGTTGCGCACATCGCCCGCGAGTCGCGACCTGAGTCATCCTTTGGGATGACCCAACCCCTAGGTGAGTGGAAATACGTGTCCTGTCATGTATTTCCACGCACATGCGGCTACGGCGCCTCCGGCGAGCTGGCCTGCGCCCAGAATCGCTTCGGAATCCGCCCGGCCCGACGTGCCTCGAAGCCCGCCGATACCGCATGACGCATCGCCGACGCCATCAGGGCAGGATCCTTGGCACGGGTCACGGCGGTTGCGAGCAACACCGCGTCGCATCCCAGTTCCATGGCCAGTGCTGCATCGCTCGCGGTCCCGATGCCGGCGTCGAGGATCACCGGCACCCCTGCTGCCTCGACGATCATCTCGATGTTGTGCGGGTTACAGATGCCCAGACCCGTCCCGATAGGAGCACCGAGCGGCATGACGGCCACGCAACCGATGTCCTCGAGTCGTTTCGCCAGCACCGGGTCGTCCGTCGTGTACGGCAGCACCTTGAAGCCGTCGTCCACCAGTTGCTCTGCGGCCGAAACTAGTTCGATGGCGTCGGGTAGCAGGGTCCGCTCGTCGGCGATGACCTCGAGCTTGACCCAGTCGGTGTCGAGCGCCTCGCGGCCGAGTTGCGCGGTCAGCACCGCTTCCGCCGCACCGCGACATCCCGCCGTATTGGGCAGCGGCGCGATGTTCAGCTTGCGGAGCAGATCGAGCACACCAGTTCCCCCGGCCGAGTCCACGCGCCGCATCGCCACGGTGGTCAGCTCTGTACCCGAGGCGAGCAGGGCTTCTTCGAGCACCGCCAGGTTCGCCGCTCCCCCGGTGCCCATGATGAGCCGGGACGTGAAGGTGCGGTCAGCGATGATCAACTGTTCAACCACCCTGCACCGCCGTCAGTATCTCGATTTTCGAGCCTTTTTCGACGGTGGTGAGGTCCCACCGGCTTTTCGGCAGGACTGTTCCGTCGACGGCGACGGCTATGCCCTTCTCCGGCACCGACAGGTGTTCGAGCAACTGGCGCATCGTCAGGTCGCCGGGGAGAACTTGGTCTTCACCGTTCACTGTGATCATGGGTGTGCAACTTTCTCGAATCTCGAAGGGTCGGCGGCTTTTGCTTCGGGGAGTACGTCGCCGGCGAGGAGTGCCGATACCGAGTCTGCGGTGATGGGTGTCAACAGGATTCCGTTGCGTCCGTGCCCGGAGGCGACGATGACGCGATCGGAGATCCTGCCGATGACGGGCAGTCCGTCGGGACTGACGGGTCGGAGCCCGGCCGAGCACTCGTGCAGTTCGTATTCGCCGATGCTGGGCATCAAACGTTCCGCGTCGGCGATCAGATCTCGGACACCCGCGACGGTGACCTGCGTGTCTCGACCTGTTTCGTGCTGTGTCGCGCCGACGACCAACCCGTCGCCACGCGGGACGAGGTAGATCGGTCGGCCGTGGACGCTGCCCCGGACAGTGCGGGTCGGCGGCGGCGGTGCGCTGGGTCGGCGACGCAGCCGCAGAATTTCGCCTTTGACCGCTCGAACCGGCATCCCCGCCAGCAGCGAGGCGGTGTTCGCGCCTGCAGCGACCACGATCTGATCGGCGTTGATGGCCTCGAGATCGGTCACCTCCTCGGCGAAGAACTCCACCTGCGATGCCGCCTCGCGCAGCGCCGTCACCAACGCACGATTGTCGACGGCCAGTTCGGTGGGCGCGTGGATGGCGAGGCGTATGTTCTGCGCCAGCGAAGGCTCGAGCTCCCGTATCTGCGCCCGCGAGAGCATCTCGACCGAAAACCCCTGCTGCCCCAGAAATTCGGCGACGGTGCGAAGATCGGCCGCGTCTGCGGCGTCCAGTGCGACGGTGAGCGACCCGCTCGCGGTGAACACGTTTGTGCCGAGCGAGCGCCCGAACTCCGGCCACCGCTCCAGTGAGTGCGCGCCGAGCGTGAGCAGTCGATGCTCACCCGGCCATGCCTCGGACAGTGGGGCAAGCATCCCGCCGGCCACCCATGACGCGCCGGATCCGAGCGCAGGATCGTAGAGCCGTACCGACCAACCCTCACGTGCGGCACGTACGGCCACGGCGAGCCCGATCACACCGCCTCCGACTACCGCCAGTGTCGGCAACATCTACACACCACCTCACTCCCTGCGCCGGCATGATCCGGTTCAGGTGTTGACGGTAAGGACGTAGCGCGTCCACTCTCAGCCCCGCGAACCCCAGGACTCCCGTGTATTCATGAACTCCCCGACAGACTACCGTTTGCGGTGTGCAACCCACTCAGAGCTCACGTAACGAGTCGGCACGCGAACGTCTGGCGTCGGCTCGGTTGTATCTGTGCACCGACGCCCGGCGCGAGCACGGCGATCTGGCCCATTTCGCCGAGGCTGCCCTCTCCGGTGGCGTCGACATCATCCAGCTCCGCGACAAGAATTCGGCAGGCGAGCGCCAGTTCGGTCCGCTCGAAGCCAAGGACGAGCTCGCCGCGCTGGCTGTCTTGTCGGCGACGACGCGACGGCACGGTTCGCTGTTGGCCGTCAACGACCGAGCGGACCTGGCCTTGGCGGCGAACGCAGACGTGCTGCATCTCGGGCAGGGCGACCTTCCTGTTCACTACGCCCGCAGTATCCTCGGCCCGGACGTGGTCATCGGCCGTTCCACACAGAACCGCAACCAGGCGAGTCTTGCGGCCATCGAAGATGGAGTCGACTACTTTGCGACGGGCCCGGTCTGGGCGACGCCCACCAAACCCAATCGGACCGCCGCCGGGCTCGACCTGCTGCGCAGCACGGCCGAGGCCGCGCCGACGCGGCCGTGGTTCGCCATCGGGGGTATCGATGCGAGCAATGTCGACGAGGTGCTCGCGGCGGGTGCCGATCGAATCGTCGTGGTCAGGGCCATCACGCAGGCCCGTGATCCGCAGGCCGCAGCGCGCGAGTTGGCCGAGATTCTGCGCCCGCGACGCTAACCGAGCCAGCTCAGCACTGTGGACGGCGACAGTACCCGAACGTCGGTCGGCAGTCGCTGCTGTAGGCCACGGTCGGCAGTGACGAGGGCGGTGCGGGTGCCGCCGTCGTGTGCCCGTCGCGCAAGTTCGTCGTCTCCGCTGCCCGACGCATGGATCAACGGCACGCGGCCGTCTTCGAATCGGGCATTTCGCGCCTCGCCTTCCAGCACTGCTTCCACTTGCGATAGCCATCCGAAACCGCCGCCGGGTAGTTCGACGGTCCGGGGCAACGCCGCGGCGAGTGAGGACAGCAGGGCTGCGGTGGCACCGCTTCGATCGCGCCACCACCCGTCGGGCCGCGAGCCCAGCACATTGGCGGTGTCCAGCAGCACACGCAACGTCTCGGTGCGCAGCGTCGGCCAGCTCGCCGCGAACCCCGGATGCAGGGGCAGCTGATCGACCATGTCCTCGGGAACCCAGCGCAGTTCGACGCTTTCGCCGTTGGGGATCGTATCGAGCTGCACTTCGGCGTCGGCGAAGACCGTGGTGTAGGACCATCCGCTCTCGACGCGCGCGGTGATCATCTCACCTCGCACCCGCAGGTGTTCGAGGCCGATCCCGGCCTCCTCGTGTGCCTCCCGAACTGCGGCGTGCGCGCTGCTCTCGTGCGAGTCGCGGGCCCCGCCCGGCAACGCCCAGGTGCCGCCCTGGTGACTCCACAGCGCCCGGTGCTGCAGCAATACCGTCGGCCCACCATCAGGGGCAGGCGCGCGAAGGAGGAGACCGGCTGCGCCGTGTTTGCCCCAGTGCCGTGTGCCGTTCTCCCCGACCACCCACCCGTCACCATCGCCGCGCATACCGACCACCATAGGTGAACCACACGAGAGAGGCGTTCCACGTACGTGCGGCCCGGGAGAACTTATATGCTCGCACCTGTGAACGTGGTCGGCACTACACCAACTGCTGCCGTCCCTCCCACGACGGCAGCTACGGCTTCGGAGCGTGACCCGCGCCGCGAAGAACTGCGCCGCGTGGCACGTTCGACTCCTGCTCGCATGATCCTGCTCGGGGCCCTCTTGGCGGTGGTCTCGGTGGTCGCCGGTGTGGTGACCTCGGTAGCCCTCGCCGATCGCGCCGAAACGCTCGACACGCTTCTCGTGCAGACCGAACCGTTCGCCAACTCCGCCCAGAATCTCTACGGTTCCCTGTCGGTGGCCGACGCCGCCGCGTCGACCGCGTTCATCTCCGGCGGTCTCGAACCGCAGGAAGTCCGCGACAGGTACACCCAGGCCATCGGCGAGGCAGGCAGCGAGCTGATCCGCGCATCCGGGGGTCTCGGTGACGCGGACGACGGAGCCCTCGTCGCTCTGACGGAGATCGGCGCGGCGTTGCCGGTATACACCGGATTGATCGAGACCGCGCGTTCGAACAACCGCAGCGGCAACCCTGTGGCGTCCTCGTACCTGGGTGAGGCGTCGACGCTGATGCAGACCTCGCTGCTGCCCAGCGCCGAAGGGCTCTACCAGGAGCAGGCAGCACGGGTGTCGGCCGATCAGGAACGGTTCGTCCATCCCCCGGTTTTCTCCATCGCCCTGATCGTGTTGACGCTGGTGCTGCTCGTTCTCGCCCAGGTGTATCTGTCCCGACGCACCCATCGCACTCTGAATCTGGGCTTCCTGACCGCCACGGGGCTGATCACGATTCTGCTCGGCTGGATGCTCGTGGCCGGGCTGATCTCGGCGACGGCCACCGATCGAGCGCTGAACAAGGGCGTCGCACCGCTTCAGAATCTGACCACCGGCTTCATTCTCGCGCAGCAGGCTCGATCCGACGAGACTCTCAACCTGGTTCGGCGCGGAGATACGCGCGAATACAACCTCGAATTCGACACCAACACGCAGAGTCTGCGGGAGGTGCTCGACGGCAGCAATGCGATGACCGATGTGTTGATCATGTGGGAAGACGCGCATGACCGTGTGGAAGACGCATTGGCCATCGGCGATTTCAACACCGCAGTCACCATTGCCACCGGTAGCGGTATCGCCGATTCGGGCGTCCAGTTCGCGGCGTTGGACAACATGCTTGCCGACGGCATCGATCAGGCCCGAACAGACCTACGTGCCAACGTCCAGCTCGCCAAGACGGCGTTGACCGGATTGGATTCGGGTGCAGTCATTCTGACCATCACTGCCGCGGGGGCAGTGATCGTCGGACTCATACCGAGGTTGCGTGAGTACCTGTGAACCGTCTGCTGTCGCTTGTTCTCCTCGTACTCGTCGGCGTTCTCGTCGCCGGCTGTGTTTCCCCCGAGGCGCTGCCACCGGAACCGGACCGCAGCTACATCGAACCTCCTCTTCCAGACGGGGCCGGTCCAGTGACCACCGCACCGGCGGCGGATTTCCCGGAAGTCCAGTGCGAGCGGCCGACCGCGAGTCTGCGCCCGACGCCGGCCGGAATCGCGCCCGAGGATGCGCCGCCCACTCCGACGGTCGACGCGATCCGCGAGCGCGGACGTCTGACGGTCGGCCTCGACACCGGCAGCAACCTGTTCAGCTTTCGCGATCCGATGTCGGGCAAACTCGTGGGTTTCGACGTCGACATCGCCCGCGAGATCTCACGCGATCTCTTCGGCGATCCGGACCGCGTGGACTTCCGCATCCTCACCTCCGCCGAGCGCATCGAAGCACTGCAGGAGTCGACGGTGGATGTGGTGGTCAAGACCATGACCATCACGTGCGCCCGTAAGGAGGAGGTGTCGTTCTCGACGGTGTATTTCCAAGCGCAGCATCGAGTTCTGGCAGTCCGCGGGTCCGGGGTCAGAGGCGTTGCGGATCTGGCCAACCGTCGCGTGTGCGCGGTCGACGGCACCACCTCGCTTCGCCGGCTGCAGCGCATCGTGCCGACTGCACAGATCCTCACGGCGGCGATGTGGTCGGATTGTCTGGTGCTGCTGCAGCAACGGCAGGTCGACGCCATCAGCACCGACGACACCATCCTCGCCGGCCTCGCTGCCCAGGACCCCTACCTGGAGATCGTCGGTGAAAGTCTGAGCCCTGAGCCCTACGGCGTCGGCATCGCGAAAGACAGCGACGATCTGGTTCGGTTCGTCAACGGTACCCTCGAGCGCATCCGCGCCGACGGCACCTGGAACAGGTCCTACAACCGCTGGCTTGCCGTCATGGGTAGCTCTCCCGGCCCTCCGTCACCGCAGTACGTGGACTGACGGGAGCGGCACAGATGAGCATCCGAGATCCGGAAACCCCCACCGGCCCCGCCACCGCGCCGGCAGCTCGGACCGAGGCATCCCAGCGAACCCAGGCATCCGAACGCACCCAGGCCACCGAACGCACCGAGCCCTCCGACCGCACCGAGCCCTCCGACCGCACCCAGGCCACCGCCCCGTCGCCGGTTCGCTCCTCGCGCACGTCGGGACGTACGCGGTCGGATCGATCTCGTCGCACGAGCACCAAGCGGCGGCTCGGCGGAGGCCTCGTCGAGATCCCCAGAGTGGACCCGGTCGATCCGGCTACCGCGGTGATGTCCGATCCGGCGGTGCCGCAGCGGAAGCGATTCTGCTGGAAGTGCAATTCGCCCGTCGGTCGCAGCGACGACGGCCAACCTGATCAGCCTTCGGGCACGTGCCCGCAATGCGGATCGTTGTACGATTTCTCTCCCCTGCTCGAGCGCGGCGACCTGGTGGCCGGTCAGTACGAGGTGCAGGGATGCATCGCTCACGGCGGACTCGGCTGGATCTATCTCGCTATCGACCGCAACGTCAGCGACCGCTGGGTGGTGCTCAAGGGACTGCTGCATTTCGGCGACGACGAGGCGCATGCTGTCGCGGTCGCCGAGCGTCAGTTCCTCGCCGAGGTGGCGCATCCGGGTGTGGTGAAGATCTACAACTTCGTCGAGCAGTCACGCGCCGATGGAACCAAGATCGGCTTCATCGTGATGGAGTACGTCGGTGGCCGCTCGCTGCGCGATATTCTGTCCGCTCGCCCCGACGGGAGCCGCATGCCCGCGGAGCAGGCCATCGCGTACGTGCTCGAAGTCCTACCCGCGCTGGCATATCTGCATTCCATCGGTCTGGTCTACAACGACCTGAAGCCGGAGAACATCATGGTGACCGACGATCAGATCAAGCTGATCGATCTCGGAGCGGTCGCAGTGGTGGAGGACTACGGATTCCTTTACGGCACAGCCGGTTACCAGGCTCCCGAGATCGTCGAGACCGGCCCGACGGTGGCGTCGGACATCTATACCGCGGGCCGTACCCTGGCTGTTCTGACGCTCGACATGCCCTCGACCAAGGGCAAGTACGCGCCGGGCATTCCGTCCCCAGACGATCACGAGGTGCTGCGGATTTATCCGTCGTTCCATCGTCTGCTCGTGCGTGCCACCAACCTCGATCCCAGGCAGCGCTTTGCGTCGGCGGAGATTCTGGCCAGCCAGGCGACAGGTGTGCTCCGCGAGATCCTGGCGCTGCAAACGGGCACCGAGCGGCCCGGCCTGTCGACGGCGTTCAGTCCACCGCGAACCACCTTCGGCACCGAGGAATCGGTCGGGCGAACCGACACGTACGTCGACGGCAAGGTGCGCGGCGACCGGATCAACGCCCGCGACGTGGTTGCCGCGTTGCCGGTCCCGTTGGTCGACCCCCTCGATCCGAGTGCGCCGCTGCTCGCCGCTGCCGTACACAGCGAGCCGCAGCAGACGCTCGATTCTCTGGCGCACGCGCGACGCAACGGGATCGAACGGTTCGCCGACGGTTCCTCCGGTGGCCTCGAGATCACCCTGGCGGAGGTCAAGGCACACATCGACCTGAGCGATTTCGGTACGGCCGAGTCGGTGCTCGCGCAGGTGCAGACCGACGGTCCGGATCCGTGGCGGGTCGAGTGGTACGCCGGCCTTCTCGACCTCTCGAGAAATGAATTCGTCGCCGCCTCGAAGCATTTCGAGAAGGTACTCGACGCCCTCCCCGGTGAGTTGGCACCGAAGATCGCGCTCGCTGCCAGCGCCGAGTTGATCACCGAGGGCATTCTCCCCTCGGCCGAGGAACACGAGAAATGGCGTGTGTGCGCCGAGACGTACTATCGATCGGTCTGGCGGACCAACCGCGCCGTCGTCAGCTCCGCGTTCGGCCTGGCCCGTCAGATGATGTATCGCAGCGACCCCGCCGGGGCCGTCGCCGTCCTGGATCAGGTTCCGATCAGTTCGCGGCACTATTCCGTCGCACGCATGACGAGTGTGCTCACGCTACTGATGGACCGGCCGGCACCCGATCTCGAGGAGTCAGACTTCCGAGAGGCCGCGAGGCGTGTCGCGATGTTGCCGCGACGGGAACCGAGAGCTCTGCAGATGCGCACGCTGGTATTGGCGATGGCGATGGACTGGGTTCGTTCCGGTCACGCGGTCGAGGCCGAACGCGAACCGATCCTGGGCGTACCGTTCACCGAACACGGCCTGCGGACCGGGACCGAGACGGGCCTGCGTGCACTCGCCCGCAACGCCACCGACCGAGCGCATCGCTACACGCTGGTCGATCTGGCGAACGCGATCAGACCCCAGTCGTTGTTCTAGCCAGCTTCTGCGCTGCACGCGCGATGGCGAGTTCCTCGTTGGTGGGAATCACGAGAACGGTCACCGCCGAACCCTCCGTCGATACGACGCGAGCTTCCTTGCTGCGCATCATATTTCGCTCCGGGTCGATCTCGATGCCGAAACCTCGAAGATTCGCGAGCGCGTCCGCCCGAACCCCGGCGGCGTTCTCACCGACCCCAGCGGTGAAGATGATGGCATCGAGTCTTCCGAGCGCGAGCATGTAGGCACCGATGTACTTGCGGAGGCGATGGATGTAGACCTCATAGGCGAGGACCGCGTCGGCGTCGCCGTCGTCGATACGCTTGCCCAGCTCGCGGAAGTCGTTGACCCCGGTGAGGCCCGCGAGGCCCGACCGCCGGTTGAGGAGCTCGTCGATCGCATCGACATCCATGTCGGCGCTGCGCCGCAAGTGCATGACGACACCGGGGTCGATATCTCCACAGCGCGTACCCATGACGAGACCTTCGAGCGGTGTCAGCCCCATCGAGGTGTCGATCGGGATTCCGCTTTCGATCGCCGACGCAGACGCACCGTTGCCCAGATGCAGGACAATCTGATTCAGATCCTCGCGGCCCAGGAACTCGGCGGCCCGCAGCGAGACGTATTGATGCGAGGTGCCGTGGAAGCCGTACCGGCGGATGTGGTGCTTCTTCGCGATCTCGCGGTCGATGGCGTAGGTCGATGCGGCCGCGGGCAGCGAGTGGAAGAACGCCGTATCGAACACCGCGACATGCGGCACATTCGGCAGCTGTCGGCGGGCGACCTCGATACCGAGCACGTTCGGCGGGTTGTGCAACGGTGCAAGTGAACTGAGATCCGATATCTGCTGCAGCACCTTCTCGTCGATCAGCGTCGGCTCGTGAAAGACGTCACCGCCGTGTACGACGCGATGGCCGACCGCAGTGACATCGGCGCCGAGTTCGACTCCAGCGCCCGCAAGTATCTCGAAGGCCACCGCCAGCCCAACGGTGTGGTCGGCGATCTCCCGACGCTTCTCGATGGTCTCACCGCGGTAGTCGAGCACGACACGGCCCTGCAGTTCACCAATCTGCTCGACCAGTCCGGCGGCGATCGAGTCACCGGAATCGGGATCGACCAGCTCGAACTTGACCGACGACGACCCCGAATTGACTACCAGCACACTCATTTCGCGATGCCCTGCGCTTGAATGGCGGTGATGGCAACGGTATTGACGATGTCCTCCACCAGCGCACCACGGGAGAGGTCGTTGACGGGTTTCCGCAAGCCCTGCAGGACCGGGCCGACGGCCACCGCACCAGCGCTCCGTTGGACCGCCTTGTACGTGTTGTTGCCCGTGTTCAGGTCCGGAAAAATGAACACTGTCGCGCGTCCGGCGACGACGGAGTCGGGCAGCTTCGACCTCGCCACCGACGGCTCGATCGCCGCGTCGTACTGAATAGGCCCGTCCACCAATAATTCCGGGCTGCGCTCCCGTACCAGCCGGGTTGCCTCGCGGACCTTGTCGACGTCCACGCCGGAACCAGAATCCCCGGTGGAGTAGGACAGCATTGCCACGCGTGGCTCGATCCCGAACTGCGCCGACGTGGCCGCCGAGGAGATCGCGATGTCTGCGAGCTGCTCGGCCGTGGGGTCGGGCACGATCGCACAGTCCCCGTAGGCGAGAACTCGATCCGACAGACACATCAGGAAGATGCTCGAGACGGTGTTGACGCCATCTGTTGTCTTGATGATCTCGAAGGACGGGCGAATGGTGTGCGCCGTGGTGTGCGCGGCGCCGGACACCATGCCGTCGGCGATGCCCTTGTGCACCATCATGGTTCCGAAATACGAGATGTCGGACATGACCTCGCGGGCCCGTTCGATGCGCATGCCCTTGTGCTTGCGAATCTCGGTGTACTCGGCCGCGAACTCCTCGGCATAGTCCGAGGTCTTGGGGTCGAGCACCTGCGCCCCGTCGAGGTCGACTCCGAGTTCGGCTGCACGCCTGCGGATCGGGCCTTCCTCGCCGAGGATGGTCAACTGCGCCACCTGTCGTTGCAACAGGCGACCCGCGGCGCGGAGGATCCTGTCGTCGCCGCCCTCGGGGAGCACGATGTGCTTGCGGTCGGCGCGAGCACGATGAATGAGCTGGTACTCGAACATCTGCGGAGTGGTGATCGAGGGAATTTCCAGTTCGAGTCGATCGAGGAGTGTCCGGGCGTCGACGCGTTGCTCCATCAGGCTCAGGGCAGTGTCGACCTTGCGCTGCGAACCCACCGCCACCCGCCCGCGCGCCTTCGCCGCAGCCGAGGCGGTGTCGAAGGTGCCCAGCTCGGTGGTCAGGATCGGCAACCTCGGACCCAGTCCGGCGACGAGGCGAGCAATTGCCGGATGCGGTTCGATGCCGCCGTTCATGACGATCCCTGCCAGAGAGGGAAAGCCCTCGGCCTCATGGGCGTTGACCAGTGCCAGCAGAACATCCGACCGATCCGCCGGCACGATGACGACGACGCCCTCGGTGAGCCGTTCGAGAATGTGCTCGGCGGTCATGCCACCGACCATGACGCGCTGGGCCTCTCGCTGCATCAGTTCCACGTCACCGCTGTAGAGCTTGCCGTGGACCGCCTCGAGCAACTCGGCCATCGTCGGGGCCATGAGCAGCGGGATCTCCGGCAGGCTCCACGCTGGTACACCCAATGGTTCCAGCGCAGCGGTGATCTCGTCCAGGGCCTCCGGATCACACCGATTGGCGACGATAGCAGCGAGGTGCGCATGGTAGTTGTGCAGCTCGGACAGACTCAGCTGCGCCAACTGGAGGACCTCGTCGGCAGTTCTGTCCGCCCCGCGCAGCGCCAGTAGCACCGGTGCACCCAGGCTCGCCGCGATGCGCGCGTTGAAGCCCAGTTCGCTCGGACTGCCGACATCGGTGTAGTCGCTGCCGACGATGACCACCGCATCGCACTGCGACGCGACGTCGTGGAAGCGAGAGACGATCTCGCCGAGCGCGGCGTCGGGATCGGCATGCACCGCCTCGTAGGAGACACCGAGTGATTGTTCGTAGGACAGATCCGCCGTCGTGTGATCGATGAGAAGTTCGAGGATGTAGTCCGTCTCCGTCGAGGACCGCGCGATGGGCCGGAAGACGCCGACCCGGGCGGCAGAGGCGCACAACATCTGCAGCACCCCGAGAGCGATGGTCGATTTTCCGGTGTCGCCTTCAGGAGAGGCGATGTAGATGCTCGATGCTGGCTCGGCCATGCCCGTCAGCGTAGCGGTTCGATGTTGACAGACAGTGATGCGCTGGAGTCAGCTACAACCATGGCCGAATCACCGTTTCCCGACGTCCGCTGGGGCAGCGAATCCAGCTTCATCCGTAAACCCGCCATCGCATTCGCAGCGACGAAACCCGGATCTTGGGTGATCCGCAACCTGGCAGGCATCGACCGCAAGCTCCTCGAACGTTCGAACGGACGCTTCACCGTCCTCGGGCCCATCGCGGCGCCCGTAATACTGCTCACCACATACTGCTCACCACGACCGGCCGCAAGTCCGGCCAGCCGCGGACATCCCCGTTGCTGTACTACCGCGAGAACGATCGGCTCTACGTAGTCGGCAGCAACTTCGGGCAGCAGCATCATCCAGCGTGGACATCGAATCTGCTCGCCGAACCGCGCGCCACCGTCGCCATCGGGGGCAAAAAGATTCCCGTCACCGCGACCCCGGTGACCGGCGCCGAGAAGGTCAGAATCTACGACGCCTTCAACGAAATGGTGCGCGTGTACGGCGAGTACAAGAACCGAACCGACCGCGACATGCGAATGTTCGCCTTGTCCGCGGCCTGAGCCGGGCCTTTTTGCACCCTCTTCGCCGCATCCCGCTTCGCCGCATCCCGCTTCCGGCATCCCGCTTCGCCGCATCCCGCTTCCGGCATCCCGCTTCCGGCATCCCGCTTCCGGCATCCCGCTTCCGGCATCCCGCTTCCGGCATGAATGGGCCATTGCAACCGTCTAACCGTTGCAATGGCCCATTCATGCCGGGCGGGCGGGGTGCCGGCCGGGCGGGGTACCGGCGGGGCGGGGTCAGCCCAGCTTGCGGAGCCTCGGCTCGAGGTCGCGCTGGAATAGTTCGAGGAAGCGCCGCTGGTCGTGGCCGGGGGCGTGGAAGACGAGGTGGTTCAGGCCCGCATCGGTGTACTGCTTGATCTTCTCGACGGCCTCGTCGGGATCCGAGGCGACGATCCAGCGCTTGGCGACCTGTTCGATCGGGAGTTCGTCGGCGGCCTTTTCCATCTCGATCGGGTCTTCGATGGAGTGCTTCTGCTCCGGCGTCAGTGACAGCGGGGCCCAGAAGCGGCAGTTCTCCAACGCGAGTTCTGGATCGGTGTCGTAGGAGATCTTGATTTCGATCATCTTGTCGATCTCGCCGGAGTCGCGTTCGGCCTTGCCTGCGCCCTCTTCGACGGCGGGGAGGAGTTTGTCGGTGTAGAGCTCCATGCCCTTGCCCGAGGTGCAGATGAATCCGTCACCGGACCGCCCCGCGTAGCGCGCGACGACGGGACCGCCGGCCGCGATGTAGACGGGGATGCCGCCGTCGGGAACGTCGTAGATCGATGCGCCCTTGGTGGTGTAGTACTCGCCCTCGAAATCGACGCGGTCCCCGAGCCACAGCTCACGCATCAACCGCACCGACTCGCGCAGACGGGCGAACCGCTCCTTGAAGTCGGGCCATTCGCCGCTGTATCCGGTGGCGATTTCGTTGAGTGCCTCACCGGTGCCGACGCCGAGCATGATCCGTCCGGGGTACAGGCAGCCCATGGTTGCGAAGGCCTGCGCGATGACTGCCGGGTTGTAGCGGAAGGTCGGTGTCATCACCGAGGTGCCGAGCTGGATGTTCTTCGTGCGCTCGCCGACGGCCGTCATCCAGGCCAGCGAGAACGGCGCGTGCCCACCCTCGTGGCGCCATGGCTGGAAGTGATCGCTGACCGTCGCCGAATCCATGCCGTGTTGTTCGGCGAGTACGCCGAGTTCGACGAGTTCACGCGGACCGAACTGCTCAGCCGACGCCTTGTACCCGAGCTTCAGAGCCTGTGCCACGCGCTACTCCCTCGTTGAAAGTCACTGTTGCTTCGATTGTGCACTCGAGCCCGGCACGCATCTGCACCGGACCTCTCACTCGATACCCAGCACCGTCACGACCGCGGCCAGTACCGCCATACCGCCGATGCCGACCGCGAAAAGCCACAGCTCCTTCGCCTCGGGCATCGGAGCGCCTGATTGGAGCGCCGTTCGCACCTGGAGCCACCGACGCAACCCGATCATCGATGCCGATGCGGCCATCAGTATCAGGATCAGTCCGAGCGTCGTCCTGACCCAGCTGGTACTGAAGTCGGGCACCAGATGCAGAACCGCGACACCGGCGGCCAGTAGGCCCAGCGAAGTTCGCATCCATGCGAGGAAGGTTCTTTCGCTGGCGAGGGTGAACCGCTCGTCCGGGCGAGTGGAAGGATCGTCTGTCACTCCACCATGATGCACCGTGCCCACATCTCAGGGCAGCAGGATGAACTTGCCACGCGGGTGCTGGGACTGCAGCTCCTGGTGCGCTAGCGCGACCTCGTCGAGCGGGAACGTCTTGGCGATCGGCACGGTGAAATCGCCCGCGCCGGCGGCCTTCACCAGCTCCAATCGCGCATTCCTGCGACGGACACCGCTCTCTGCGTTCCCACCGACCGACAGGAAGCCGTCGGCCTCCGCGCGACCGAATGCCACGATCGTCACGATTCGCGCCTTGTTCGGTACCAATTCGAGCGAGGCGTCGACGGCTTCGTCAGTGCCCGCTGTGTCTATCGCGGCGTCGACACCTTCCGCTGCGAGGGCGCGTACCCGCTCGAGCAGACCGTCACCGTATTCGACCGGCTCGGCGCCGTACGCGCGAAGCGCGTCGTGATTGATCGCCCGCGCGGTGCCGATGACGTGGGCGCCTCGGGCACGGGCAAGTTGCACGACGATGGACCCGACGCCACCCGCAGCGCCGTGCACGAGCACTGTGTCACCGGCGCTCACCTGTGTCACGGCAAGGACGTCGAACGCAGTTCCACCGGCCGCGAACAGGCCGGCGGCAGCCTCCCATGTCAGATCAGAAGGCTTCGGCACGACCGAATCTGCCGATACCAGCAGTTCCTCGGCGTAGGCACCTTTGACACCCGAGACGATGACCTCGTCCCCCACCGAAATCGGGCCACCCGGCCCCGTTGCCGACGGGCCGACCGCGGTGACGACGCCACTTGCTTCGCTGCCCAACGAAAGCGGAAGGGTGGATTCGTCCGTCCCGAACGATCCGCTGTACACCTTGTAGTCGAAGGGATTGACGCCGATGGCTCGGACATCGACGAGGACCTGACCGGCCCCGGGACTGCCCACCTCTCGGTCGATGATGCGTAGTACCTCGGGACCTCCGAAAGCTGTTGCCACCGCTACTCGTGTCATGAGCTGCTCAACGGATTCGGTAGGTCGGATGTTCCCGATCCGCGAGCTCTCACCGGTGCACGACCGGCGAGAGCTCGCGTAGCGCACAATGGTGGAGTGAGCTCACCGGACGAACCGCAGCAGTGGACGTATCTGATGGACATGGATGGCGTCCTGGTCCATGAAGACCACCTCATACCTGGGGCCGACGTGTTCCTCGCCGAACTCCAGGAACACGACACGCCGTTCATCGTGCTGACCAACAACTCCATTCGGACGCCGCGCGATCTCCGCGCCCGGCTGGCCTGGACCGGCCTCAACATTCCCGAGAAGTCGATCTGGACCTCTGCACTGGCGACTGCCAACTTCCTGGGCAACCAGCGTCCCGGCGGCAGCGCCTACGTCGTCGGCGAATCGGGTCTCACGACGGCCTTGCACGACATCGGCTACACGTTGACCGATTCGAATCCCGACTACGTGGTGCTTGGCGAAACACGGACCTATTCGTTCGAGGCGATCACCACCGCCATCCGCCTCGTCGAAAAGGGTGCGCGCTTCATCGCGACCAATCCCGATGCCACCGGACCCTCACGCGAGGGTTCGCTTCCCGCCACCGGCTCGGTCGCAGCGCTCATCACCAAGGCCACCGGGAAAGAGCCGTACTACGTCGGCAAACCCAATGCACTGATGATGCGGTCGGCGCTGCGAGCGATCGGCGGCCATTCCGAGAGCACCCTGATGATCGGTGATCGCATGGACACCGACGTGTTGTCCGGACTGGAAGCGGGCCTGCAGACCATCCTCGTGCTGACCGGCATCTCCACGATCGAGTCCGTCGAGAACTACCCGTATCGGCCGACGAAGGTGATCAATTCCGTCGCCGACCTCGTCGGACGCACCCAGTCGCCTTTCTGATGCCACGAGCTTTTCCGGTGGACCGCCCGTCGTTCGTACTTTCGCGTGCCGGGTACAGCATCGAGGGGCGCGGCGTCGAATGCAGATATCGCTCGCTCCCCGACGCCGTTGCCGCAGTCCGGGCCGGCGAAGTCGTCGTCGGCGCTCTGCCCTTCGACGTGACCGGCCCGATTGCGTTGTGGCGGCCCGTCGAACTGCGTGGGTCCGACGGGCCATGGCAGCCCGATCTGTCTCTACCGCCGCTGCCTCAGGTGCGGATCGGTGATCGGATACCTGCTGGCGCGGTGCATGTGGAGCGGGTGCGGGCACTCGTCTCCTCGCTTCGGCGCGGTGACGCGCAGAAGGTCGTGCTCGCGCGGTCACTGCGCCTCGACGCAGACTCGACCATCGATCCCCTGTCTCTACTCGAAAAACTGGTGCGCACCGACCCCCTCGGCAACGGTTACGCAGCAGACCTGTCCGCCGCCGGGCCCGACTACGACGGGAAGTTCCTCGTCGGCTCGAGCCCGGAACTGCTGATCCGAAAACGCGGCACAACGGTGTCCTGCCATCCCTTTGCCGGAACCGCAGCGCGCAGTGACGACCCGGCCGAGGACGCCGCCATCGCCGACCGACTGGCGGCCAGCGCGAAGGATCAGGCCGAACACCGCTTCGTCGTCGACGAGATCCTCTCTGCGCTGGGGCCCATGTGCCGCAGAATCGACGTGCCGGACATCCCGCAGCTCAGCAGCACTCCGCAGCTGTGGCACCTGAGCTCGCCGATCACCGGTGAACTCCACGACCCCGCCATCACTGCGCTGGACCTCGCGCTCGCAGTGCACCCGACCCCGGCCGTAGCGGGCGTGCCCAGGCGCGCCGCCATGGACGCGATCGCCCGGATCGAGGGGCCTCGGGGTTTCTACGCAGGGGCGGTCGGGTGGACCGATCAGAGCGGTGACGGCGAATGGATGGTGGCGATACGCGGAATCGAACTTGCCGCCGATGGCCGCACGGGCCTCGCCACAGCGGGCGGGGGCATCGTCGAGGCCTCCGACCCCGACGCCGAACTCGCCGAGACGACAGCGAAGTTCCGCACCATCCTCGCCGCGTTCGGTTATCCCAGCGCCTGAACCAGATCCGCGATGAGGTCCTCGGTGTCTTCCAGGCCGACCGAAATGCGCACCACGCTGTCGGAGAGCCCTACCGCTGCACGGCCTTCCGGTCCCATGGCGCGGTGTGTGGTGGTGGCCGGGTGGGTGATGAGGGACTTGGCGTCGCCCAGATTGTTGGAGATGTCGATGATGCGCAGGGCGTCGAGCAGCTCGAAGGCTCGCTTCTTGCCCTCACCCTCCGATGCTTCCAACGCGAAGGTGACGACGGTTCCGCCGCCTTTCATCTGCTTCCTCGCCAACTCGTGCTGCGGATGTGAGGCCAAGTACGGGTAACGCACCCAGGACACCCCGGGGTGCTGCTTGAGGAATGTCGCGATCTCCAGCGCCGACGCCGTCGCGTGCCGAACTCGTACGGGCATCGTCTCGAGTCCCTTGAGCAGCGTCCACGCATTGAACGGACTGAGCGCAGGACCGGTGTGGCGCATCAGCGTCTGAACCGGACCATCGATGTACTCGCGGGAGCCCAGGATTGCACCACCGAGCACCCGGCCCTGACCGTCGATGTGCTTGGTACCGGAATACACCACCACGTCCGCGCCGAGTTCGAGGCTGCGCTGCAGCAACGGCGTCGCGAACACGTTGTCCAGCACCACCGTCGCACCCGCTGCGTGGGCCAACTCGGAGACGCGCTCGACATCGACGAGGGACTGCATCGGGTTCGACGGCGTCTCGAAGAAGACCGCCGTGGTGGGAACCGACAGCGCTTCCTCCCACTGCGCGTTGTCCTCGCCGTCGACGAACACGGTTTCGACGCCCCACCTGGGAAGGATTTCGTTGCACACGACGAAGCACGAACCGAACAGGCTGCGCGCGGCCACCAGACGGTCGCCGGACTTCAGTAGCGCACCGAGCGCCGTGAAGACGGCGGACATACCGCTGGAGGTGCCGAAGCACGCCTCCGCGCCCTCGATCAGCCGCAACCGCTCCTCGAACATCTTGACCGTCGGATTGCCGTAGCGGGAATAGACGAAGTGGTCGATCTCACCGGTGAACGCCTGCTCAGCGGCCCCGGCGCTCTCGTAGACGAACCCGGACGACAGATACAACGCCTCGGCGTTCTCGTCGAAACCGGAACGCATGAGCCCACCGCGAACCCCGAGCGTTCCCTGACCGACGCCCTCGGGCAGCGGCTTCGAAAAGCCCCCGCCATGCGGAAGTTTCTTCTCGGTCATGACTGCCTCCAGGGCAAGCCGACCGCCCGCCAGCCGACAGCGCCGCGGTGACCGTCGGCGTCCGTCGCACCTTCGAACCCGTCGAGAACGTTGTACGACGGCCCGATTCCGGCGGCCGTGGCAGCTTCGGCGGCACCGATGGACCGTTGCCCGGAACGGCACAGGAACACCACTGGGCGGTGGCCGTCGACGCCCGCCGCTTTCAACTGGTCGACGAAGTTGTTGTTTCTGGCGCCATCCGGGTAGCGGACCCACTCGATCAGATGAGTCGGGCGCTCGAGCGACGACGTGTCCGGCACGCCCACGTACTGCCATTCCGCGTGGGTGCGCACGTCCACCAGAACCGCGTCGGGATCGTCGCGGAGAAGCTCCCACGCCGCCTGCGGCGTTATGTCACCTGCGTAAGTCACTGCTTCAGCCTTCCACACCCGGCAATATCGACAACTCAGACATTGCACACCAGCCAGTTCTCGTCGACGCGAACGAATCGCCACTGTTCGGTCGACGTCGCGTCGGTCTCGTCGAATCTCGTGGTAACCGTGACGAGACCGCGGTCACCGTTCACCTCGTAGCCGGTCGGCACACCGTCGACTTCCATTTTCCCGTTCTCGGCCACCTCGTCCGCCCGCGCCGAGGAGTAATCAGCGTCGCTGCCCGGTATCAACCGCGCCACCTGCGCCTCGCAAGTAGCCCGGCGCAGTAGATCAGCGTCGCCCTCGTTCTGCGCTCGGACGAAATCGGAGATGCTGTCCGTCAGAAGTTGAGCCTGGGTGACGTTGTTCTCCGCGGGCGAAACCCTCGACGCTATGACAACAGCGCCGAGCACCAGCACGACGATTGCGACGGCGATCAGGAACGGCCACGCGGTGGCCGGGCGTCGCTCCCCTGCTTCGGCAGCCGCTGCGGAAGCGTTGTTCTGCGCTTCCTCACGGCTTTCGATCCACTGCTCTCTTCGCTCCCGCCACGACGCCATGGGTGCAATCTTCCCTCCCGTCCCCGAGGCGCCGCTCGCCGGGGTTGACGGTCTCGGGTCGGCAGGGCACCACGGGCACTAGAGTCAACATTGGCCCGCCAGCCCAGATCAGGTAACACTTAATTTATGCTGGGGTGTCCGCACTTGCCATCGACGAAGGTAGTTCGCTGCACATGACTGACCAGACTCGTCCTCTCCGCGTTGCCATCGTCGGCGCCGGACCAGCCGGCATCTATGCCGCCGACGCCCTCATGAAGTCCGACACAGACGTGAGCATCGACCTCTTCGAACGCATGCCTGCGCCCTTCGGCCTCATCCGCTACGGCGTTGCCCCCGACCACCCCCGCATCAAGGGCATCATCACCGCCCTGCACAAGGTCCTCGACAAGCCGCAGGTCCGCCTCCTCGGCAACATCGACTACGGCACCGACATCACCTTGGATGATCTCCGCCGCTTCTACGACGCCGTCATCTTCTCCACCGGCGCAAACGCCGACCGCGCACTGAACATCCCCGGCATCGACCTCGATGGCAGCTACGGCGCAGCCGACTTCGTCTCCTGGTACGACGGTCACCCCGACGTTCCCCGCACCTGGCCACTCGACGCCGAAAAGGTCGCCGTCCTCGGCGTCGGCAACGTCGCTCTCGACGTCGCCCGCGTGCTGGCCAAGACCGGCGACGAACTTCTCCCCACCGAGATCCCCGCCAACGTCTACGAGGGCCTCAAGACCAACAAGGCCACCGAAGTCCACGTCTTCGGTCGCCGCGGACCGGCACAGGCCAAGTTCACCCCCCTCGAACTGCGCGAACTCGACCATTCACCCAACATCGAAGTCATCGTCGCCCCTGAGGACATCGACTACGACGAGGGCTCCGAGCATGCCCGTCGCAGCTCCAAGCAGGTCGATATGGTCGCCAACACTTTGCAGGACTGGGCCATTCGCGACGCCGGCAACCGACCCCACAAACTGTTCCTTCACTTCTTCGAATCCCCCGCCGAAATCCTCGGCGAGGACGGCAAAGTCACGGGCCTACGCACCGAACGCACCGAACTCGACGGCACCGGCAACGTCAAGGGCACCGGCAACTACAACACCTGGGACGTTCAAGCCGTCTACCGCGCCGTCGGCTATCTCTCCCAGAACATCAGCCAACTCCCCTTCGACGAACAAGCCGGCACCATCCCCAACGAAGCCGGACGCGTGCAGGAAAACGGTGCGCACGTGCCGGGCACCTACGTCACCGGCTGGATCAAGCGCGGACCTGTCGGCCTCATCGGTCACACCAAGGGTGACGCCAACGAAACCGTCGCCTGCCTCCTCGAGGACGCACCAACCTTCGACGGCGCCGCTGAACCCGCCGAGCGGGCTGTCACGGACTTCCTCGAAGGCAAACAGGTCCCCTTCACCACCTGGGACGGCTGGTACCGCCTCGACGCCCACGAACGCTCCCTCGGTGAACCCGAAGGCCGCGAACGCGTCAAGGTCGTCGAACGCCACGACATGCTCAAGGCGTCGGAGCCGGACAAGGCTTAGGCAGCTCCGCTGCATGTGAGTGGTTTTACATAGCGGGCTATGTAAAACCACTCACATGCGCGTAGCGCCTACACGCGCACAGCCAGCAGTTTTCCCTCGGTCTCGACCTTGCGCTGGTGTTCGTTGAAATCGGGCGCAGCGCAGACGAACAAGGTGCGTCCGTCGTCACCACCCAATCCGCAGGCGAACACACCGGTGTCGAACTCCAGCTGATCGACGATGCCCTTGCCCGGTTCGACGTGCACGATTCGCTGGCCCAGGGCGTCGGCCACCCACAGAGATCCATCGGTATCGATGCAGCAGCCGTCGGCCGCGACCACGAGCTGACCGAGCGCCGTTGCCATATCGCTCATATCGGGCAGTTCGGCGAACTTCGCCCAATCACGCCGCTCCCCCAGTGATCCGTCGGGACGCACCGCGAAAGCGCTGATGCGGTTGCCTACCGTTTCGTCGACCAGAAGCTCACCGTCGCCGGTGAAAGCCATGCCGTTCGGGAAGTACAGATCCTCGGCCACCACTCGCACAGAACCGTCCGGATCGACCCGAATCAGGTCGGCGGTATCGGGCGTCGCCATGTTCATCAGATCGAAGCCGAAGTTGCCGACGTACGCGCGCCCACGGTCGTCGACGAGCATGTCGTTGAGGTTGGCCTTCACGTGGGCGGACAGGTCTGCATGCACGACGAGCGAGCCGTCGTCCTCGCGGCGGAGGATGGTGTGATCGCGCATCGACACCACCAGCAGTCGGCCGTCCGGCAGCCACCCGAGTCCCGACGGTTGCTGCGGGATCTCGGCTTCGACGCGGACGTCCGATCCGTCTGCCTGCGCCGAGATGACTCGGTGACTGTAGAAGTCCGACACCCAGATTCGGCCGTCGTGCCAGCGTGGACATTCGAAATATGTGTATCCGTCGAGTACGACGGTGACGTCGGGTTTCATGCTTCGCATTCAAACATCGGACAGGGCCCCGAGGTGCCGAAACCGCGCAGCTGGCAAACTGTGGGCGTGTTCGACGCCCATCGGTACATCCTCGATCCGAGGTTCACTCTCGTGGAGAACCAGGGATACCAGCCGGAGCCGTACACGATTGCCGACTACGAACGCGACACCGATGGGCTCGGCATCACCGGAGGGGCCATCATCAGCGCGTCCTTCCACACCACCGACCAGGACTTCCTGCTCTCCGCACTGCAGACCTTGGGGCACGGATGGGTCGGTGTCACCCAGCTCGATCCGGCGATATCCGACGAGGACATAATCGGCCTCGACCGCGCTGGTGTCCGGGCGATCCGCCTCAATCTCATGCGCGGCGCCACCGACGTGCAGATGCTCACTTCTCTGGCCCGGCGGGTGCACGATCTGGTCGGGTGGCACGCGGAACTGTACGTCGAGGCGTCGATGCTGCTCTCGCTCGAACCGATTCTGTGCAGGTTGCCCGCCGTGAGCATCGATCACCTCGGGATGTCCTCGCAGGGCTTGTCTTACCTACTCGACCTGGTCGACCGCGGAGCGAGGGTCAAAGCTTCCGGCTTCGGCCGGGTGGACATGGACATCGTCGCGACCATGAAGCACATTCACGCGGTCAATCCGTCGGCGCTCATGTTCGGAACCGACCTGCCCGGTACTCGCTCCCCCCGTCCGTTCCAGGAATCCGATCTCGACCTGGTCGCCGAAGCGGTCGGCGGGGATCTGCCCGCAGTGCTCGACGGCAATGCCCGCGCCTGGTATCGCGTCACCTGAGGAAGAGCGCGGCCCCCAGCCACACCCCACTCGCCAGCAGCGCGCCGAGTAACTCCACCAGGATCGACAGTCCGACTGCCTTGGTGGCGTGCACTGTCGACCGCCACGCCGCAGCATGATTTGCGCGATGCCGGGGCAGTTCGGCGACGTACGTGCCGCCGATGAAGCCGATGAACAACCCGATAATCGGAATCACGAAGAACCCGACGATGCCGACGAGCCCGCCGATGACGAGGGAGCGCGTCGGGACTCCGGCGTCCTTCATCCGACGGCCCGGCCAGGTGTACTTGACGATACCGCTGAGCACGAGCAGCACGGCCGCGATCGCGAATGTCCCCCAAGCGACGGAGCCGCCGGTGAGAAACGCCCACACACCGATCGCCCCGAGAATGAGGATGGTGCCGGGCAGGATCGGCACCACGATCCCGACGAGGCCGACAAGAATGGCCAGCGCGACGAGAACCTCGCCCAGCACACTCACGTGACGGGACGGACTCTGCTCGCGGCCTCGGTCGCGCGAGCGCGGGCGGTCTCGATGTCCTTCGCCGTCGACACCGCCACCCCCATCCGTCGACGCACAAAGCTCGTCGGCTTGCCGAACAACCGTAGGTCTGTCTCCGGTACCGCCAGCGCGTCGGCAACGCCTTCGTAGGCAATGCCTTCCGCGTCGACTCCGCCGTAGATCACCGCGGAGGCTCCGGGCGAGATCAGTGTGGTGTCCACTGGCAGACCGAGGATGGCGCGGGCGTGCAATTCGAACTCCGAGAAGCGTTGCGTCCGTAGCGTGACCAGCCCGGTGTCGTGGGGGCGTGGGCTGACCTCGGAGAAGTAGACGTCATCGCCTTTGACGAACAGTTCGACGCCGAACAGCCCTCGGCCACCGAGTGCGGTGGTGATCTTCTCGGCGACTGCCTGCGCGGCAGCGAGAGCGGCATCCGACATCGGCTGCGGCTGCCACGATTCGACGTAGTCGCCAGATTCCTGACGGTGCCCGACGGGCTCGCAGAACTCGGTCCCGGAGGCAGATCGAACGGTGAGAAGTGTTATCTCGTAATCGAAGTCGACGAACCCCTCGACGATGACGCGGCCCAGGTCCACACGCCCACCCGTCAGCGCGTAGTCCCACGCAGCGGAGACGTCCTCGGGGCCGCGGACAACCGACTGACCCTTGCCCGAGGACGACATCACCGGCTTGATGACGGCAGGGAAGCCGATGGCGCCGAGGGCGTTCTCCACCTCGATCAACGATTCAGCGAAGGCATACGGCGACGTGGGTAGGCCCAACTCTTCGGCGGCGAGCCGTCGGATTCCCTCTCGGTTCATCGTCAACTGCGTCGCACGCGCCGTCGGGATGACCACGGTCCGACCGCCATCTGTCTGGTCGTTCCTGCGGGCTCCACTCCTTCGCTGCTCGACCTCCGCGAGCGCGTCGGTGGCGATGGCCTCGATCTCCGGCACGACGAAATCGGGTTGCTGCGCGTCGATCAGCGCCAGAAGCTGCTCCGGGTCGCTCATATCGATGGTGAACGCATGATGGGCGACCTGGTGGCCAGGGGCGTTGTCGTAGCGATCGACTGCGATCACCTCGACGCCGAGCCGTTGGAAGGCGATTATCACTTCCTTGCCCAACTCGCCGGCGCCGAGCAGCATCACTCGCGTAGCCCCCGGGGTCAGTGGTGTACCGATGCGTGCTGGTTCCGTTGCTGCGCTCACCCGCTCATTATCCATGCCCCCGTCATGCCCGCTCCCCTCCGCAAGTTAACCTCGATTCACAACCCGATCTCATCGAAGTCGGCCTGACCGGAACGAGGAAACGTGTCTAGTAGCGGTGGACCACTGACAGGACTGCGCGTCGTCGAACTAGCGGGCATCGGACCCGGTCCGCACGCAGCGCTTCTGCTGGCCGATCTCGGCGCCGATGTGGTCCGCGTTCAGCGTGCCGGTCAGATCTCTCCGCACGACCAGCAGCTGCGCAGCCGCACCATCGTCGAGGCCAACCTGAAGGACCCGACGGACATCGAGAAGGTGCTCGGGCTCATCGAGCGCGCCGATGTTCTCATCGAGGGATTCCGGCCCGGCGTCACCGAGCGTCTCGGCCTCGGACCCGAGGACGCGCTGGCTCGTAATCCACGACTCGTTTACGGCCGCATGACCGGCTGGGGCCAGGAAGGGCCATGGGCGTCGGCCGCGGGCCACGACATCAACTACATCTCGGTGACGGGTGTTCTGCACGCCATCGGACGCCAAGGCGAGCGACCGGTACCCCCGTTGAACATGGTCGGCGACTTCGGTGGCGGTTCGATGTTCCTTGTCTTCGGCATCCTCGCCGCGCTGTTCGAGCGTCAGACCTCCGGTGAGGGTCAGGTAGTGGACGCCGCCATGGTCGATGGCACGGCGGCACTCTCGCACATGATCTGGGGCATGCGCGGCGTCGGCGCCTGGTCGGACGAGCGTGGTGTCAACATGCTCGACACCGGCTGGCCCTACTACGACACCTACGAAAGCGCCGACGGCAAGTACATGGCGGTCGGCGCACTCGAACCGCAGTTCTTCGCCGAGTTGCTCCGACTCCTCGAACTCGACCCCGCAACCACTCCCGGCCAGGGCGAACGCGAACGCTGGCCCGAGATGCGTGAGCTGTTCACCACCACGTTCAAGACCAAGACGCGCGACGAGTGGGCGGCCATCTTCGACGGCACGGATGCCTGCGTCTCGCCGGTACTGACCTTCGCCGAGGCACCCGAGCAGGTGCACCTGAAGGAGCGCGGCACCCTCATCGACATCGGAGGGGTCACCCAGCACCGCCCGGCGCCGCGATTCTCGCGTACGGCCAACGGAACACCCACCGCACCGCCGTCGACCGCAGCGGACGCCGAGTCGCTCTGGCGCTAGAGGCGGCTCCGCCGCATGTGCGTGGAAATGCATAGCGGGCTATGCATTTCCACTCACAACGTCAGAAGACCAGGGCGGGTTGCTCGGCGTCGGTGTTCGGTGCGAGCGCCTGGTACGCACCCGCCGTCGCCGCGACCGCCGCGGTCAACTCGGCGGGCTCTCGGGTGTAGGGCATACGAAGAAACCGCTCGAAAGCACCTTCGACACCGAAGCGCGGACCCGCGGCGAGCACTGCCCCGAACGTCGGTGCGGTGGCGGCCAGTGCGCTCGACACCGGAGCCGGAAGCTGCAGCCACAAGGACATGCCGCCGGTCGACCGACGATACGTCCAGTCCGGAAGATGCTGCGCCAAAGCGCTTTCCAGTACGTCACGGCGCTCACGTAGCTCGTCGCGCCTGGTGTCGAGGATCGCGTCGGCATCCTCGAGCAGGAAGCCTGCGGCAAGCTGATCCATCACCGAGGTTCCCAGATCGTGCCCCGCTCGCGAACCGGCAAGACGGCTGATCAGCGCCGGATTGGCGCGTATCCAGCCGATCCGCAGACCACCCCAGTACGACTTGGACGCCGACCCGATCGTCACGATATCGGTGCCGGACACTCGCCCGTACGACGCGACCGGGGGCGGTGGCGGCGCGTCGAGCCACAGATCCACCATGGTCTCGTCGACGATCATCGTCATCGAGGTCTCCCGCGCGATCCTCGCCAGTTCGCTGCGTCCACCGTCGTCGAGGCATCGTCCGGTGGGATTGTGGAAGTCGGGGATCATGTAGGCAACTTTCGATGCCGTCTGCCGTGCCGCGCTCCGGATTCCGTCGAGATCCCAGGGGTCGCCGACCGGGCGGATCGGCACCGGCACCGGCCCCGCGCCGATCCGCCGGAGCGCCTCGAGCGCGTTGGGGTACGTCGGGTGGTCGATGAGAACGCGATCGCCCGGTGAGATGAGCGTGCCGAGCAGCAGCCGCAGGGCCTGCTGGGCGCCGGAGGTGACCATGATCTGGCCGGCCGTCGTCGGCAAGCCACGTTCGACGAAGCGTCGCGCGACGGCTTCACGTAGCACCGCGATGCCGACGGGTTCCACGCCGTGATTGGACAGGTACGCCGGCAGCGCGTGCATCGCAGACTGGTACGCCGCCATCATCGCCTCGGTGGGGGCGGCCATCGCGGCGTGGCTCATGTCGATGATCGGGCCACTGGTGTTGCGCGATTGCACGGCGGGCCGGTTGGCTTCGGCCTTCGTCGGCAGCGCGACAGTGCTCCGTGCACCCTGCTTGCTGATCAGATAGCCCTCTTCACGCAGCACCGCATACGAGGAGGTGATGGTGGTCCGGCTGAGATCCAGAGCCGCCGACAGATCACGCTCGCTCGGCAAGCCCACCCCCAGCGGAATTCGACCGTCGTGAATGAGCAGGCGAATCCCGTCGGCGAGCGCTCGGTACGTCGGCCTGGACGTTCGACGCCGACCGGACGCATCCTCGACCTCCGGCTGCCAGCGTCCCAGATCGCGTGCCAGCGACGACGCATTGAGTACCCGAGTAGCCATGGACTTCATTATCCGGACCACTGGCACGCTTGACCAAATCCAGTTTCGACTCAGTGGACTTGCTTTGCGGGAGCGCCGTGCTTGGTTGCACACAGGTATGGCTGCACAGGCACATCCGGCCCTCCGAGGTCGATTTGTGTGCACTCCCGCACGCACTCACCCGCAAACACTCACCCCCGCGACGCCACCGAGACCGGCTCAGCGATCCCACCCGGCGTCAGAACGGGCATCCACACTCCGTCGACGGTCGCAGCCGCAACCGCATCCGGGCTCAGTGCCGAACCGGTCGCGCTGATCGACGAACCGTCACTGCACGTGAGATCGATTGTGCCCGCGTAGTCCGCGTCCTCCGGCACTGCGCACACGAGGCCATCCTCGAATGTCATGGACTCGACATTTCCCTCGGCTGGTCCAGTGAACAATGTCGTAGGGGGTGGAGAGTCGGTGGTCGGTGGGGGTTCGATGGGCTCGGTCGTTGATGTGGGCTCAGTGGTTGTTGTGGGCTCAGTGGTTGTTGTGGGCTCGGTCGTTGTTGTGGGCTCGGTCGTTGATGTGGGTTCAGTGGTTGATGTGGGCTCAGGAGTCGTCTCTACCTCGGCCGTCTGAGCTTCGGTCAGTTCTTCCTCCGTCGGCTGGTCGAATGTCCTGGCGGAGACGACAGCGGCCAAAGGCAGCGCGGCGGGAGATCCTGGACCGCATTCGGCCGATACCAGGTTCAACGTGAAGCCGAGTTCCAAAACCGGTCCCAACAGACCCAACGCAGTTGCGGTCCCACTCAGCGTCAGCTTGGAGAAGCCCTCGGGTGCACCGGCCGCGGAAACGGAACTAGACAGGGTCAGATCGAAGCGAGCCCGACCATTGTTCTCGGTGAACGAGATCGGCGTGACACCACCGGCAGCGGGCACGGCGAACGTCCTGGTTCCTATCTGCACCAATCCATCTGCCGATGCTGGAGGAGTCGCCGAACTCGTTCCGGCAATCGGATCACACACGACCGATGCAGTCAGTTGCCGAGCTGGGGTCACGGTGATGACGTCCACATTGAATGCTCCGAGACCGAGCACACCCAGAATCGAGATACGAAGGCGCGCAGCAGTCAGTGCCGACTCGGCAGAAGAAAGAGGGTTAACCGGCGCGCAGTGGTCCGGAGTTCCACTCGAGAGAAATTGCGCACACGACGACCCGGTGATCGGTGCAGACGGCGCCAGTGGTCCCGTGGCCGAGGATTCGAATGCAAGGCCGTTAACCGCCAGCAGATTCCCAGTCTGATACGGGCCCGCACTCGTCGACCGCGAGGTGCCGATGTTCGCGTCGCTTCGTAGAGACTGCATGCCGTTCCAGGGCAGCGGATTACCCAGAAGCCCAATGGAGATGCCGCTGACCCCGGACAACCGGCCCGATATCGAACGTGCATAGCCGCTGTTCTCCCACGTACCGGAACCGACGGTGCCGGCGACATACTCGGAATCGGTCCATGCGGCCTCGGTCTCGGACACCAGGAGTCGCCCGGGGACCAGTGCAGCGAACACCAGCAGCGTCAGCATCAGGATCGGCCACCGACGATCGAGGTTCATGAGCGCGTCTGCGATTCTTCCAGGCTGTCGCTTCCCTTCTCTTCGCGTGGCCAGAAGACCGCAACCACGAGACCTGCCATGGACAACGTGATCAGCCCCAGGACGTAGGGGTTGGAGAAGTAGACGATCACGCGCGCCAGACCAGGCATCGACCACAGAACCGTGCGCACTTCGGTGACCTGGTACAAACCAGGGTCGGCCTGCGCATTGGCGTCGCCCTTGAGCTCGAGCACTGTGATCCCGGATTCCTCGATCGTCTCCGTCGCAACGACTCGATGGGTCACCGGTAGCATTCCCTCGCGATCGACGGTGACCACATCGCCGACCCCGACGGAGTCCGCCGGAACAGCACGCACCACGGCAAGCGAACCCGCGGGAATCGCCGGCGACATCGAGCCGGTCTTGAACATGATGAGCGTGATGTTGAAGACGAACGCGCACGCGACGAGGGCAATACAGATGATCCCGCCGACGGCGAGTGTGTTGAGGAAGACATCGCCCGCGATGCCCCACCAGGAGCGTCGCGGCTGCTTCGTGTGATTCGTCTCGGGAGTCATTGTTCCCATCTCGGTTCTAGGACGTGCCCTCGAAGGGCCAGTTGGCGACGAGCGATTTGCTCTGCAGAGTCGCGTCGGTCCAATTCTCCTGCGTTGCAGGAAGGCTGACCTCGAAGCACAGCGGCACCGCCGGCCCGGCAAGGGTGGGGCCGGCCCCTGCAGGCAGCGGGAAGGCGACCGGTGCAGAGGTGTCCAACGACACCGGTCCACCGCTACCCACCACGTAGTTCGGACTGCCGGTGAACGCTGCAGCATCACAGCCGGCGGACTCGCGCACCACGCGGTACCGAAGCGCAACGGAGAGACTCCCGACCCCAGATCCCGAGAACGCCGCGCCCTGTAATGTCACCGAGGCTGCGGCCGATCCGGCCTCCGTCCGCAACTCGACGGGTGCGAAAACTACACTCCCGGGAATCATTCCAGTGGCTGTTGTCGTAAATGCCAGCGGGTTGGGTGCCCCGATGGGGTGTGAGGACCACATCGAACCGCCGTCGACGCTGGATTCGATTCCGAACTGCGAACCCGTCGCGAATTCGGTGCTGCCCAGCACTGTGTCGGTCCAGCCGGCAGCGACGAGTACCGCTCCGATGCCGAGAACGGTTCCCCCCGCTGCCAGCGCCCTCCTCTGGCGTTGGCGTACCGATGCCATGCGCTAAGGCGTGACCGAGGTGCCGACGAATTCCCACACGACCTGACCCGTTGCAAGGCCGGACAATGTGTTCGGCGAGCCCGCTGGAAGCGTCACTGCGAAGCACAGATTGACCGGTGTCGCGTCGGCGACGAGGGTGATCGCGTTGGCGACGCTACCTGTGGTGAGCACCGCATCGGTGACAAGCGCTGTCGGACCAGGCGTTCCCGCGGTGCAGTCTGTCGAGGTGCCGCCCTGGGTCACCGTGTAGCGCAACGCTGCGGTCAGAGCCGGATCGGTCGTACCACCGGTGGCGCCGTTCAGCGTGACTGCGGCGTCCAACGTCTGACCGGGCTCGAGCCGAAGCGCGACCGGCGCGTACACGGTGTCTCCCGGTGTGAGGTCCAGTCTCGTGGCGGGGAAGGTGAAGGGTTCACCGGGTGATACATCGGCTTCGATCCATGTTCCGGCCCCGGTAGGTGTGAAGTCTGCCTGGATGTTCCAGGCGTCGTCGCCCGTGGCGAAGTCGGAGTTTCCGAAGACGTTGTCGGTCCACGCGGCGAGAGTGATGGCCGCTCCGATGCCGAGCACCAGCCCTCCGGCGAGGAGGGCGCGAACCTTGCGTCGTCTGTTGAGATTCTGTGGTTGATCGGTCATTGCCCGACTCTTTTCGCTTGAATGATTCACGGTCACACCTGTTGCCAACCGAACCGGCCACCGGAGCGTAAAGCGCACTTTTCGCCGGTCAAACCAGAATCACCAAAACGTTATCAAAATGACTAAAGCAATTTTTCTTGCATGATTGCCAATATCGGGTCAATGCAGGAATTGGATCTGATCGACGCCGATTTTGCACACATCAATTACGCAATGAGGTCACATACCGAACCGGCGGATTTTTTCAGCCGACCAAAACGGGACGGGAGTCGTCGGCGGCGTCTTCCGGGGCATCCCCCTCAGCGACTTGTCCGATCAAGAATGCTCCACTTTCAGGCATCCACCCGATTGCGCCGTGCTGGAAGAGGTTGTAGCGCCCGTATCCGGTGGGCGTCGGCTTCTCGTCGCTGATCGGATAGCCGAGCTCACCGTACGGCCCACCGTGACCGAGGTACCAGGCGAGGATCTCTCCGTGTACCTCGTGAGCGCCGCCGTCCGGTAGAGCGAACACCGTGGCTCGACGGTACTCGAGCATCCCGCCTCCACCCGGACCCAGCATGAATTCACCGACTTGCTCACCGATCCACGAATGTTCGTAAGCAAAGCGATCGAATTGATATCCGAATACTTCGAGACCGTTGTATGAAGCAGTCATCGGAGGACCTTTCGGCGCGTTGTGTGACCACTATTGTCCACAAATCTGCGATTGCCGCCACGACAATTCATGATAATTGCCCCAAACGTGACCTCAATTCAGCAAAGCCGCGATATCCGCAGGAATCTCGTCGGTCGCCGAAGCGTCGACGACAGTGCGCGTCCACCCCGACCCTGCTTCGTCCAGCCGCACCAACTGGTCTGGCCCGAGGAGCCAGAGCTGGTCCCCCGAGGCCCACACCACGCCGTACCCGTATTCCGGGCTCGACGTGATCGGAGCGCTGTACTGCACGGCACCCGCGCTGTCGATGATTTGCAGGGTCGGCGAACCGCCGATATCGACGACCTGCGCCACCGAGGACCCTGAGGGTGAGGTCTGCGGAGAGATCAAGTCGGCAGGCGCGGCCTCTGTCGTGTCAGGCAACGCTTCCGGCGCCGGTGCGGCAGGCGATTCAGTCGTGGGTGGCTCGGTCGTGGGCACCTCCGTCGTAGTTACGGGTGCGACCGAGGTGCTCGATGGCGCTGGTGTGCTACTCGGAGCCTCGGTGGCCGTCGACGAGGTAGTCGATGAAGTAGTCGACGAGGTTGTCGACGAGGTAGTCGACGAGGTAGTCGATGAGCTCGACAGTTCCTCCGGCGCGAGTCGGGCCGCTACCGGGGCCGAGGCAGGAGCCAGAGCTCCGCAACGCGCGGCGGGAAACAGGTTGAAGACCGAGGTCGTCAGGGTCATCGTCACTGTGAAACCCCGGCTCGGTGCCGAGACCCAGGTTCCGGACACCGTTTGTACGGTGAAGGTCCAGGTGCCGGTCAGGGTCTCGAACCAGGTTCCATTGTGCACATCAGCGGATGCAATCGTCACCGTGTGGGGTGGCATGCTTGTCCCGAGCCGAGTGATCGTCCATCGATAGGTGTAGCCCGTTCCGGGCGGAGGCGCCCACGACATCGTCACATAGGCGCCCGCAAAGAGGGTGCCCGCTCTGTCCACGCACGTCGGGTCTCCCGGCACCGGAACCGGCGGCAGGCCAGTGGTGAACGTTCCGCTCGTCGCGGTCGCAGGGTCGTTCCATGCCGCCAGGGTGGTGGGCGTGTTGGTCCCCGCGAGCCCCAGTGCACCGATCGTCCCGATCGCGAGGATCGCCGTGAGCGAGGCCTTGCTGTGCCCACCAGAGGAATCTCGCCCACCAGGCTCGTCCGTACCTCGGTCCTCGCGGTCTCGGTCCTCGTCAGCCCTGGGTCGCCAGGCGATCATGATCAGGACACCGACGAACACCCCACCGAGGAAGACGGCTACCGGGCCGCTCAACCACGTCACCGCGTATCCGAGTTTCGGGACGCTGAACACGACGCGGCCGACTTCGTCGACGATGTAGGTTTCGGCGTCCGCTTCGGTGTTCGCGTCGCCTTGGAGAATGAGCTGGACACTGTCGGTACCGACCGCGCCGATGTCGACGACGCGGTGGGTGATCCCGTCGCCTGACGCGTTGGTGACGTTGACTATGTCGCCCACCGCGACCTCGGTCGCGGGCGTCTCCTTGCTGATGGCGAGGGCGCCGGTCTCGATCGCCGGCGACATCGATCCCGATCGGAAGACGAGCGGTGTGATCCCGAAAATGATTGCCGCCAAGGCGATCAGCACGCAGAGCAAACCCGCGAGAGCCCCAGCGGTGAGGGCGATTTCGCGCGCCAGCTTTCGACGACGGTGCCTGGTGTGGGCGACAGTAGGAGATGTGTGGTTCGACATGACTACACCGACGTCGCTAGGAGTGAGTAGGTAACTGTTCCGGTGATCGGTGACGCCGGGGCTGTCGCGGTGCTCGGCATGGTCACCGAGAAGCAAAGATTGTCCGCCGGGTCACCGACACCGATCGGCCTGGACAGTGCAACCGAGTTGGATTGAAAATTCTGGGTTGCGACGGTCAAGCCCGTGATCGTGCTGAGCGGAGTTCCGGTACATGCAGTACCCGCATACACGGCGGTGTTCAGCAAGGCGCCGAGTGTGCCGTTGTTCGTCGCAACCGCGATCGTGTAGGTGAAACCCACAGTGCCACTGTTGGTCACCCGCAAGGGTGCACTCACGGTTTCGCCCGGAAGAATGTCGGTCTTGGTCAAGGTCGTTGCGAAAATGGGCGGATTGTTATCGACCGCCGGCTCGCCCACCTTGATGTCGATTGTCCCCGTCGTGAATGCGCCCGAGGTTGCCGAGGAGGTATCCGACCACGCGGCAAGCGTTCCCACAGCACCGAGACCGAGAACGATGCCGATCGACATGATGGCGCGGGCGCGGGCCCCGATGAGCGCGGTCCCGATGCGGCGCAGCATTGTCCTCGGCACGAACGTACCGTCACTACTGTGGCGCGCCATCAGGGCTGCACTCCTTCCGTATTGTCGTTCTGGCCGGCACCGATCGAGCACGCGTTCTCGTTGTCCCACTGCACCACGAAATCGAGATCCGCAGAGGAATTCTGAGTGTCGTTGCCTGCGTTCACGGCCATGGTGACGGTCGTATCGATCCGCCTCTTCTCATGGGGCAGGACCTCGACGAAAGCGCAGGCAACGTTCACCTGGGCCTGGTCGATGGTCACCTCGAGAGCCTCGACGAAGGCGGGGTTCGAGCTCGTGGCGAATACCTGGACGTTCCCGCCTCGATCGGTCTCGTTGAAGACGTGGAAAGTGCTGGTTCGGCTGTCGCCGGGCACCCACCTGATCCTTTTGTCGAACAAAGGATTCGGGAGACTCGAAGACCATGTCAGACCGTCACTGCTGAAGCTCACGGTCGGGGACGGACGCGAGGGTCCGGCACCGATGAGTACCAGTGTCACGATCGCGACGAGCGCGACGATAACAAGAACTGCGGTGTTCCTCTTCATGGCGCCCGCGACTCACGACGCTGCTTCCGGTAGTCGTTGCCGGCGCCAACGAACATGTACAGCGCGTAAGCGCCCAATCCGATGACGATGACGGTGACCGTGATGCGACGTTGTTCGCCGTTGAGCCAGTTGTTGACATAGCCCAGGTAGGGAATCGAGTACCAGACTTTCCCGCGGATCTGCCCGTATCGAACCGGGTTCTCGTCGTCGGACCCGTTGTTGTCCCCGCGCGTGATGTAGGTCGTGATGCCATCGCCGCTGAATTGGGTTGCGACGATGCGGTGTGTCACGACCTCGGGTTCACCGGACCGAATCTGGTAGGTGACGGGAGTGCCGACAGTGAGCTCGGAGCGGTCCGCTGGTTTGACGACGACCAGGGTGCCGGGCGGATATGTGGGCCTCATCGAACTGGTGAGAATGGTGTAGGGCGTCGAACCGCTCACGCGCGGAATGACGACAGTGGCTGCCAGAATGGTCAGCATCGCAGCCAGCAGGGTGTACGACACGATGCGACTGATCCACCACCATGCACCGGTGTGCTCGTCCTCCTCGTCACCCTTGACGACGGGAATCACGTCGGTGTCGTCGGTGCTCATGCCTGGTCCGCTCTGAACGAAAAGCTCACTGTCGATGTTTGGTCCTGCGGTGGATCGGCACCAACGGCGACGTGGAAGCACCACACCTCGTTGGCACCGGGGGCAAGCGCTCTCGTGTCCAGGGTCTGCGCGCCCTGCGCGTTGCCGGTGTAAAGGACGGTCACCGGGCCCGTCGGTGCACCTACTGCTGGACAATCTCCCACCGTGGACACGAGGGTGGCGGTCAGGGTGAGGGGCACCGCACCCGTCACCGTCGAGCCCTGGAGTCGATAGTCGAAGGGAACGTCCCCCGCGTTGCGGATCGATAGGGGGGCCTGCGAGGAGCCGTTCGGGCCGAGGTTCGTCGAACCGAGCGCCGCAAGCACGTAGTCGTCGACCTCGGCGCCGTCCGGACCCACCTTGATGTCCAGCGTGCCGGAGTTGAGCGTGCCGCCTGCGACGGCTACGTCGTCGCGCCACAGCGCGCCCGTCGTCTGTGCTGATCCGTAGACCACCACGACGACGGACGCTGCTGCGAGTGCCCAGTACCGACCATGCCTGATTACCACTTCGAGTTACGGAGTGGGTCGAACCTGGTCGAGCGTCAGGGTGAACGCATTCAAATTGACGGTCTCATTCTGCGCCACCAGATCGGTCGTAGCCTGGTCGAACGTGATGGTGACGGTGACCGCGATGGTCTGTGTGGGCGAGGTCAGCGGAAGCTCCACCGCAGAACCGTTCGGCAGGGCAGAACCGTTCGGCAGGGCGGCACCGCCGTCGACTGCCACCGTGGTGTTCAGCGCCGCAGCCAGAGCCGGGTCGCCGGTGACCTGGGAGAAGTCCGCCGTGATTGTGGCCTCGATATTCTCGCCCGCCGAGTTGACGGTGTAGCTGTTGGTGTAGGTCAGGATGTCACCGGGGACGATCAGGTAGCCGGACGGGTCGGCCCCGATAACGACCGATCCACCCTCGGAAATATCGGTCCAGACGCCGGGCGTACCGGTTGGCTCGAAGTTCAGCTCGCCGGAATTGATCGCGCCGCCGCCGACGGATTCGGTGTCCTGCCACAGCGCGAGGGATCCCAATCCGCCGAGTAGTAGCACCGCGGCCGCGCCTGCAGCGACGGCGCCCTTGGTTGCTTTGTTCATGAGCATCTCTTCTCTTTGGATTCGTCCCTGCATATCCGGGCCGGGTGTGAACTACCCGACGGGTAGTGGGTGGCTTTCGTGGGCCAACGCAACTGAGTGCGACACACATTGTTTCGGGAAGCGAAAGGAATCCGTTAGCAAAAACAGGGTAAAAGTCCAATAGTTCTTTTACCTGGACTTTAACCAACCCAAAGTGACATCCTTTGGCCATCTGTAACGTGCCAAAAGACCCTAGTCAGCCCCTGAGATGGTCCACGCAGCACAACGCCCCGAGGCATACGAGCCTCGGGGCGTTGTGCTGTCTACGCTGTGCTATCTACTGGGGACCGAGAATGTCCCGTCGCACGATGGTCTGGTCGCGTCCCGGGCCCACGCCGATGCACGATATGTGGGCACCCGCGAGCTCCTCGAGCCGCAGCACGTAGTTCTGCGCGTTCTGTGGGAGATCTTCGAAGGTGCGGGCGCCAGAGATGTCCTCCCACCACCCGGGCATCTCTTCGTACACGGGTTTGGCGTGATGAAAACCGGTCTGCGTCATGGGCATTTCGTCGTGCCGCTCGCCGTCGATCTCGTACGCCACGCAGATCGGGACGGTGTCGAGGCTCGAGAGCACATCCAGCTTGGTCAGGAAGTAGTCGGTGATGCCGTTGACGCGGGTCGCGTACCGGGCGATCACGGCGTCGAACCATCCGGTGCGACGAGCGCGGCCGGTCGTCACGCCGACCTCACCACCCTGCTTGGCGAGATACTCCCCGGAGTTGTCGAACAGCTCCGTCGGGAACGGACCCGACCCGACGCGCGTCGTGTAGGCCTTGAGGATGCCGAGGACCGTCGTGATCTTGTTCGGTCCGATACCGGAACCGACAGCCGCACCGCCTGCCGTCGGGTTCGAGGATGTGACGAACGGATACGTGCCGTGATCGACGTCGAGAAGTGTGCCCTGCGAGCCCTCCAGCAGCACAGTTTCGCCACGTTCGAGAGCGAGATTGAGCTCGAGCCGGGTATCGGCGATGCGATGCTTGAACTTGGCTGCATTGCCGAGCACCTCGTCGACGACCTGCTGCGGATCGAGGGCCTTGCGGTTGTAGATCTTGGAGAGCACCTGGTTCTTGAACTCGAGAGCGGCCTCGACCTTCTGAGTCAGGATCTTCTCGTCCAGCACGTCCGCGGCACGGACGCCCACGCGAGCGAATTTGTCCTGGTAGCAAGGCCCGATACCGCGTCCGGTGGTGCCGATCTTCCTGGCCCCGAGGAAGCGCTCGGTGACCTTGTCGATGGCTACGTGGTACGGCATGATCAGGTGCGCATCGGCGCTGAGCAGCAGACCCGAGGTGTCGACATCACGTTCTTCGAGGCCCGCAAGTTCGGTCAGCAGCACACCCGGATCCACGACGACACCGTTGCCGATGACGTTCTTCACACCGGGCGTCAGGATGCCCGAAGGAATCAGGTGCAGTGCGTACTTGTCTCCATTGGGAAGTACGACCGTGTGGCCGGCGTTGTTGCCGCCCTGGTAGCGAACCACCCACTGCAGTCGCTCCCCGAACAAGTCGGTGGCTTTGCCTTTGCCCTCGTCGCCCCACTGGGCGCCGATCAGGACTATCGCCGGCATGTACTCTCCTGGTGTTTCTTCTCGTGCAATGAACTGGCGCAGGTTGCTGCCAGGCGTTCAGGCAGGCCGGGGCGTCAGTCTAGCCGAGGGGAGAGTGCACCGGTCATGGCGCTACGGTGGTGACGACCGCAAGCACCTATGGGGGAGCACTGTGAGACAGACGCATGAACGACGCAGTCGGCACCCGAGGTCGGCCCAGTGACACCGTTCGTCCTGCAATGCGGAAACCCGCCGATACCCATCTCACTGACGGACGTTCCGGTCACCCCCGCCTCCACAGTTCCGACCAACGACGAATGCGATGCCCTGTTCTCCACCGTCGGCACCGTCTCTGATCCGCGGGTCATCGTGCTGGGTGACGACGCGTCCCTCGCGGCACTGCTGACGCGCCTGATGCGTACCGAGCGCCTGCATATCGAGGTCGCATTCGTGCCCGAGCACTCCACCACGGCAAGCCACATCTACAAGACCGGGACCGGTTCACGAGCCGCGAAAGTCGCCATGACCGGCACCGCAAAACCCCTACCACTCATTCGGGACGACGCGGGTGTGGCCGTGGTGGGCCGAGCCGTCGTGAACGGCCCTTCCGGCGCGCCGCTCGAGGGCGAGGCGTACGTGGACGACACGCAGTTGTTCCGTGGCAACGCCACGGGCGTCGAGGTGATGCCGACGCCCGAGATGCCAGGTCTCGAAGCGCGCCTGACCGGACGCCGCACGTTGTTCGGTCGTCGATGGACTGCAGGACGGGCGATGCAACTGGGCGCCGTCGCCGCGCACCTCGTCCGCGACGGAGTTCCCGGCGATCGGGAGGTCAAGCGGTCGACGTTCTACCGACACGATCGGGAATGGCTACTGGTCCGGTGAAGGAAAGCCGATACTGATTCCATGGCTACCTGGACAGAATTCGCTACTGCGGCGCCCGCCATGTCAGCGGCTGTGGCTGCACGCTTGAAAGCACACAAGCATCACGTGCTGGCAACGCTTCGCAAGGATGGATCTCCCCGCGTCAGCGGTACCGAGGTGGAGTTCACCGACAACGGCCTGCTGCGGCTCGGTTCGATGCCGAACGCACTCAAGGCCGTTGACCTGCAGCGCGATCCACGCTTTGCCTTGCACAGCAATCCTGGCCACCACACCATGGACGGCGGCGACGCGAAGCTCTCCGGCACTGCCGTCGAGCTGACCGATCCCGACGAACTACAGCGGATTTTCGACGCCGCTCCGCCCGAGTTGACCCCGTACCACGTGTTCGATCTCGACATCGCCGAAGTCGTGCTGACGACGCTCGTCGACGATCACATGCAGATCGAACTGTGGCGGCCGGGGGCGCAGGTGCAGTCCTTCACCAGGTGAGCATCGGAAAGATCACTCCGACCTGGCGAGGACAGGGAAGGCTAACCCTGGAAGGGTGAACGTATGCGCCTGTTCGACAAAGTTCTGCACCCGGGATCGGTGCACGGTATCGCTGGGCTCAGAACACGGCTTCTGATGCAGTTTCTTTGTGCGACGACGTTCCTGTACGGAGCAGGAGTGGTGGCGACGGTCCTGCCTCACGGCGACAGAGTCACTGCCGACATCACCGGCGGGGTGATCGCGCTGTGCCTGGGTGTCATCGGTGTCCTCATGTTGTGGATGCGTCCCCGCACGACCGCCGGGCACGGCGTCGCGTTGGCCGCAGCGATGCTGGCGACGCCGGCTGTGATGGCGTTCCATGTACTCACGGCAGCGCAATTCCCGTGCCTGATCGCGGCGATGTTTCTGGCGATGTACATCCGCGCCTTTCATCGCGACCGCGATGCCCGCATCCTGGTCGGGATCCTCGTGGCGCTGGTGCTGCTCGCGGTGCTGCGGTCACCGGCGCCCGTCTATCCGATCACCTACCTGATCTTCGCGGTCGCTGTCTTCGCAGCGGCGGAAACGTTCGGCACCGTCACGAAAGCGCTGATCGCAGCGTCGTGCACCGATCCGCTGACAGGAGTGTTCAACCGCGCCGGGTGGGAGATCGCCACCGCAGATGCGGTCACGGGCCTGCGCGCTCGACGTGAGGATGCGTCGACTGTTCCGGTGACGGTGGCGATCGTCGACGTAGACGATTTCAAGACGGTGAACGACACCGACGGTCATCGCGCCGGGGACGAGTTGCTGGTGGGGTTGGCGGCGACCTGGGCGCAATCGGCCCCAGAGGGCGCTGTCATCGCACGAGTCGGCGGCGACGAGTTCGCCGCCCTTCTGACCGAGCAGTCGACGGCGGAAGTGGACGAGTTCGTTCGCGCCACCGTCGCGTCGTTGCCCTACGCGAGCATCGGGGTGGCGACGTCGACGGACGTCGAGGAGCCGATCTCCGATGTCCTCGCCCGCGCGGACGCGGAGCTGTACCGCGCCAAACGCGCTCGATTCACCAGGTGAGCTCGTCCCTGCACGTTGCCCCCTCAGCGGTCGGTTCCACCTGAACGGTCGCGTGATCGAGGCCGTAGGTGGCGAGCACCGCCTTGGCCCGTGCCAGCAGTACCGAGCCGGCTCCGTCGCATTCGAGATGAACTGTCGCGACGTCCATTCCGGTGGTGAGCGTCCAGATGTGCAGGTCGTGTACACCGACCACGCCGGGGAGGGCGGCGAGGTCTGCGCGGACAGCCTCGACATCGACATGATCAGGGCTGGCCTGCGTGAGAATGCGCAGCGCCGATCCGGCGAGCTTGATCGCCCGGGGGACGACCCACAGCGAGATCAGGACGCCGACGACGATGTCCGCCCAGGTCCAGCCGAAAACGAGCATCGCGATCCCGGCGACGAGCACTCCCACGCTGCTGACCGCGTCGGCCAGCACCTCCATGTAAGCACCGCGCACTGCGATGCTGTCCTTCGCGTCGCCACGAATGAGCAGGATGACAACGAGATTGGCGAGCAGTCCCGCGGTGGCGGTGAGGATCAGCGCGAGACCTGGGATGTCCGGAGCGTCGCCGATCCGGTCGATCGCCTCGTACATGATGAAGGCCGCGATACCGAGGAGCAGAACGGCATTTGCGATGGCAGTGAGCACCTCGGCGCGATGCCATCCGAACGTGCGAGCAGCCGCGGCGCTCCCCCGTCGGGCGAGCAGCAACGCGATGAGTCCCATCGACATTCCGAGCACGTCGGTGAGCATGTGGCCGGCGTCGGCAAGCAAGCCGAGCGAGTTGATCCACAACGCCACCGTGGCTTCGAGCACCAGGAAGGCGATGAGTATCGCCAGCGCGATCACCATGTTGCGGATGCGTTTGGTCGACGCCTGCGCCGCGCCGCCTGCACCCGTCATTCCATGACTGTGCCCGTGCCCCGCGCCCATGACTCCCCTTCGTTCGGTCGAATGCCGAGCTTCACCATATGCGTACATGCGCATGTGTGCAATGGAAGGGGGTCAGAACAGGTCCGGTTCCACACTCGGCTTCTCGACGGTCGGCGGCAGCGTCGCCAACGCCGAGATCCTCTTCAACCCCGCCACCTGGAGCAGGTCGACGATGATGGAGCGAATCTGCGCGAGCACCACCGTCGCCGACAGCCCCGAGTTGGTGATCAACTCCGCCTTGGCCCCGGACGCTACCGACCGAAGCACCCGGGCGGCCTCAGCCGCATCTGGTTGCTCCCCCGGATCCGCGAGAACCATGCGACGCAGCACCTCCATCGCCTGCGCCAGCTTCTCCACTTCGTCGACCAATCGCGGATCGAGAATCTCGTCGTCACGCACCAGCGTCAGCGACCTACGCGCGAGTACCCGGATATTTCGGATGGCGTTGTCGATGGGATCGGCAGTCTTCGCCAAGCCCGCCAAGCGGTTGCGGTGACCCCAGTACAACGGCGAGATTCGGGCGATCTCGTGGCCACCCTTGAGATCGGTCCGCAACGTGTCGATATCGGACTGTGTCGCACGGGCTTTCCGCAGCGCCTCCTCGATCGGCTTGGGATCGTTGGCGACGAGCCCGTCGGCGACCTTCTGCAGCACCTCCGAAGCCGTTCCGATCACGTTCGCCGCGTCCTTGCGAGCCCGCCACACCGGATGCGTCGGGATCAGAGCGACGATCGCGATCCCGACGAGACCGCCGATCAGAGCGTCGACCATGCGGTCGAAGCCACCCGAATCCCCCGGCGGTATCAGCGTTGCCACGAGCACAGCAGATGAACCTGCCTGCATCGCGATGATCGGACCACCATCGAGAAAGACCGCCGTCGCCATCGCCAGCACGACGACCAGCGCGATCTGCCACGGCCCACTGCCGATGGCGGAGATGATCAGGTCGCCGACGCCGATTCCCACGGTGACGCCCGCCACCAACTCCGCCGAGCGACGCGTCCGGGCACCCAGAGACACCCCGAGCGAGACAACCGCTGCAATCGGAGCGAAGAACGGCCGCTCGTGACCGACGAGATCGGTGGCGACGAACCATGCGACACCGGCCGCGAGCGCACACTGAATGATCGGCAACAACGACAGTTGCAGACGGGCGCGGCCGGCGCGCATACGTGCTCGTCCACGCCGGGCGGTCGGGCGAAGCCCCTCCGCGAGAGACCGATCAGCCGAGGCCGAGCGCTTCCGCAGCCTTGGGATCGCTGTCTTCCAGGAGGTCGAGGCATCGGGCGTACTCGTCGTTCTCCCCGATGTCCCGCGCGGCTTTGGCGAGGACGGCGACGCAGCGGAGGAATCCTCGGTTGGGCTCATGGCTGTACGGGACCGGCCCGAATCCCTTCCATCCATTGCGACGCAGCTGATCGAGTCCCCGGTGGTATCCGGTCCGGGCGTACGCGTACGCCGTGATTGTCCGACCGGCCTCGAGCGCCGCCTCTGCCAAGTACGCCCAGGCAATGGACGCAGTCGGGTAGTCCGCAGCCACCGCTGCTGGATCCTTGTGATCCAGCAGCGCGGACTCCGCTTCCTCGTCACCGGGCAGCAGCGTCGGCTGTGGTCCGAGCAGGTCTCCGAAAGATGTCATGTCGACCATTGTGCCCCGTCGCCCGCGCGCCGCGACACCGACGCACGGGTGCGACGAGAGACCTCGGTCCTGCCGTTAGGCTCGGTGCTTCGCAGAGCTGTACCAGGACGTCTCGTCCAGTTGGGAGCACAAGGGTGTCGGATAAGCAGGACAAGCCGGACTCGGCGTCGAAACAGCCTGTCAGCGGGGCGAAGCCGAAGCAGCCCGTCGGCCCCCAGCGCATTCCGGCGCGAGGCGAGGCAGCTCGTTCGCAGTCTGCCTCCTCAGCAGCGTCACCGCAGCGGGTCGGCGCTCCCGAGCAGGGGAAGGTCAGCCGTCGTTGGCTCGGCGGGGTTCTCGCCGCTCTGATGGTTTTCGCTGCCGTGGGTGTCGCAGGCTTGGTCTATCTTTCCGGCGACCGCGCCGAGGACACGACGCAGGATCAGATCAGGACGTCGATAGAGTCCTTCACCGAGGCGCTGAGCTCAGGGGATCTGGAGACGTTGCGTACGTCTTCGTGCGGGGATCTCCAAACCTATTACCGGGAAATTTCCGACGCCGATTTCGCGGAGGTCCATCGCGCTGCGGTTGAGCAGGGAAACATCCCGATCGTCGAGGCAGTGGAAGCCGTGCAGATCAATGGCGAGAGCGCAATCGCCCAGGTTGAGGCGTATACCGAGGCGAATCCAGGCGAGAAGTCGCCGCGCACCTTCGACCTGCGGTTGGTCGATGAGGAGTGGAAGGTCTGTTGAGGCGGCTCCGCCGCATGTGAGTGAAAATACATAGCCCGCTATGTATTTCCACTCACATGCGCGTAGCGCCTAACCTGCGGAAACGCTGCGTCCAGCCGACTTCAGGTCGTTGCATGCCTCGATGACACGCGCCGTCATCCCGGCCTCGGCCTTCTTGAGGTAGCTGCGGGGGTCGTAGGCCTTCTTGTTGCCCACCTCGCCGTCGATCTTGAGCACGCCGTCGTAGTTGCTGAAGAAGTGCCCGGCGATCGGCCGACTGAATGCGTACTGGGTGTCGGTGTCGACGTTCATCTTCACGGTGCCGTATTCGAGCGCTTCTTCGATCTCGCTCTTCGCCGAGCCCGATCCGCCGTGGAAGACGAAGTCGAACGGCTTGGATCCGGCAGCAAGCCCGAGCTTCTCGCTGGCGACCTTCTGGCCGTCGGCGAGCACGGAAGGCTTGAGCTTGACGTTGCCCGGCTTGTAGACGCCGTGCACGTTGCCGAACGTGGCCGCGAGCAGGTAACGCGACCCGGCATCGCCTGCACCCAGGGCCTCGACGGTCTTGAGGAAGTCCTCGTTGGAGGTGTAGAGCTTGTCGTTGATCTCCGCCTCGACACCGTCCTCCTCGCCGCCGACGACACCGATCTCGATCTCGAGGATGATCCGAGCCGCTGCAGCCTTGGCGAGCAGGTCCTTGGCGATCTCGAGGTTCTCGTCGATCGGTACCGCAGAGCCGTCCCACATGTGCGACTGGAAAAGCGGATTCTGGCCTGCGTCGACCCGGGCCTGCGAGATTGCGAGAAGCGGACGCACATAGGTGTCCAGCTTGTCCTTGGGGCAATGGTCGGTGTGCAGGGCGATCGTGACGTCGTACTCGGCGGCGACGACGTGTGCGAACTCGGCCAGCGCCACCGCACCCGTCACCATGCTCTTGATGCCCAGACCGGAGCCGAACTCGGCACCGCCGGTCGAGAACTGAATGATGCCGTCACTCTTCGCGTCGGCGAAGCCCTTGATGGCGGCGTTGATGGACTCCGAGCCAACGCAGTTGATAGCAGGGAACGCGAATTTGTGTTCCTTGGCCCGGCCAAGCATCTCGGCGTAGACCTCGGGAGTTGCGATCGGCACGGCGGCATTCCTCCATCTGAAGCGTTTGTTTGTCCAGAGCAGTATGGCAAGCCATCGCGCTACGTGTCGCCGGTACCCGTGGGGTTCCCCGTCCCCCAATTGCGACAGACTGTGACAAATCGGCCATTCGCTCGCCCCAGTTTGGACGTCTCCTGTTCGGGTTGTCCCAGGATTGGGCGGTAGTGTGGGCGCCGTGAGTCTCCTTGCCGCATCCGACCCCGTGACGACAAACCTGGCTTTGCTGCCCGGGTTTCTCGATCCGGTGAACTTGCTCAACTCGTTCGGCACCTGGGTGCTGGTCGGGCTGCTGCTGGTTGTCTTCATCGAGTCGGGGCTGCTCTTTCCACTTCTCCCGGGCGACTCACTACTGTTCACGGCCGGCCTCATCGCAGCCTCCAAGTCCGAAGAGATTCCGCCGTTCGCGCCCATCGGCGTGCTACTGATCACGATTCCGATAGCGGCGATCCTCGGTGATCAGGTCGGGTATTTCATCGGCACCAAGGGCGGCGCCGCCCTCTTCAAGTCGAACGATGCACGCTTCTTCAAGAAGAAATACATAGACGAATCCCACGCCTTCTTCGAAAAGCACGGCCCGATCACGATCGTGCTGGCGAGATTCGTGCCCATAGTTCGTACCTTCGCACCCGTCGTCGCTGGCGCATCGAAGATGAAGTACTCGATCTTCCTCACCTACAATGTCGTCGGTGGAGTCCTCTGGGGAGCGGGCGTGACGATGCTGGGCTACATGCTCGGCCAGATTCAATTCATCCGCGACAACGTCGACTACATCTTCATCGGCATCGTTCTGCTGTCGGTGCTTCCTATCGCCGTCGAGGTGGGAAAACGCATGATCAAAGCCCGCACGACTCCGCTGTCGGAGGCGACTGAAGCCATCGACGCACAGCAGGATCAAACCCCCTGATTCCCGAGAGTCGGCAACAGTGATTCATTCGATGGGCCAATTCGGGCCCTTTCAGACCGCTGGACCATTGGTTGTGTGGCTCGTGGTGGTCACGTTCGTCTTCATCGAATGCGCCGTCATCATCGGTCTTTTCCTGCCGGGCGACTCCATGCTGCTCACCGCGGGGATCGTCATGGCCACGCACTCGTCAGGCACCGGCCACATCTGGGCGCTGTCGGTAGGGGCAATGGTTGCGGCAATTGCGGGCAATCAGGTCGGCTACGTCATCGGGCAACGCACAGGGTCGACCCTCATTGCGCGCAAGAACGGCAAGTATCTCAACACCGCGAATCTGCACAAGGTGAATGTGCTGCTCGAGAAGTACGGTTTCTGGGCCGTGTTGGTGGCGCGCTGGATTCCGTGGGTACGCACGCTGTGCCCACTCGTTGCGGGCGCCGCGAAGATGAACCACCGCCGCTACACCATCGCCAGCACACTCGGTGCCGTCATCTGGGCGCCGGTGCTGCTGCTGGCCGGGTTTTACTTCGGCAGCTTCCTCGAGAGGGTGCCGTGGCTGCTACCGGCAGTCCTCGTCGCGATGGTGGTGCTCCTCGTCGGCGGTACGGGCGCCGGAATCTGGCAGTACCGCAAAGAAATGGCCAGACCTGTCGAGGTCATCGAGGTCGAGGAAGTCCTCGAATAGCCCTACCTCGATCTCGCGTTCGATACGGACCAGGCAGCCTCCATCAGCATCCAGCCACCGAGCTGCACCGATAGGTCCCGCTCGGGTACTGCCGAGGACCGAACGGTGCCACCGCTGAAGGCGGCGACACTGTGGCTCGGACCGGGTAGACGTGCCTGCGACTCCCACGCTGCACCGAATAGTGGATGATCCTCCACTTCGAGGCGGTTGTGCCAAGCTGCTCCGGCGGACGCGAGAACGATCGACGCAGCCATCTCGCGCGCCTCGCGGTCCTCGTCGGAGTCGCCGGGGAGAGTCGTTGCCACCAACGCCAAATAGCGGGCAAGAATGCCATTGAACAGACCACCGTCACCGCCGCCTCCCCCGACGACGACGAGGTCGCGGGTCAAGCGTGCCTCGACGGTGGCGACGAGCGCGTGGACCCGTTTGTTGTGCCGCACGTCGCCGAGGTGCACCGCGAGTTCGGTCTCGAGGCCCAGAACGACACCCTGGCAGTAGGTGTACACGGCGCGATCGAGCACCCCTGAGCGTCCCCGGATGCCGTCGAGAATCAACCCGCTTCCAGGATCCGCGAGTGTCGAGTCGATCCAGTCGGCCATGGCCTGCGCACGCCACAGACGTCCGGTGCGGGCGAGCAGGATCGCAGCCGGACCGTTGGCGGGAGCATTGAAGAAGTCATCGCCCTTGCGCCATGGAATTCCGCCGCCCGCCTTGGGCACCCAGGCATCGACCAGCTCGGTCTCAATGCTTTGGAGAGCGTTTCGGTGGTCGAGTGAATGGAGGCGTTGCGCGCGTTCGAGCGCCAGTCCGAGCCAGGCCATGTCGTCGTAATAGTTGTTGGTCCACCCAGTGATGTTCCGAATGCGATGCGAGCGTGAAATCTTGGCCAGTCTCCGTCGCCGCTTCGCGGTCGGTTCACGTTCGGCGGCGTCGACGGCGCAGTCGAGGAGATGGGCTTGCCACCAGTAGTGCCACCGGAAAAACAACCGTTCACGACGCACCGGCGGCCACGCCACAACGCCGAGGGCGGTGCCGGGAAGGCCAACCAAGCGGCGCACATGACGGGCCATGACAGCTCCCTCCGCAGCATCCGCTCGCTGCGCCCACACCTGAGACATGTCTTCAGATACTGCCATCTCGCTCCGACACCTCTTGCCGTCAGTTCCAGGCCTGGGAGATGTCTGCATGGCGACGAACCCACGAGTGCATGGCGATTCCCGCGGCCACCCCCGCATTGATGCTCCGGGTCGAGCCGAATTGCGCGATGGACACAGTCATCGACGCGCCCGCCCGCGCGGCCTCGGTGACTCCCGGTCCCTCCTGCCCGAACAGCAGCAGGCAGCGCCGCGGCAGCACGGCGGTCTCGATGGGGACCGACCCGGGCGTGTTGTCGACGGCGACGACCGTCAAGTTCTCGCTGCTCGCGTAGTCGAGGAGGTCGGCGACGGATTCGTGATGGTGAATGTGCTGGTACCGATCGGTCACCATCGCGCCTCGGCGGTTCCATCTCTTTCGCCCGACGATGTGAACTGCCTGCGCGGCAAAGGCGTTGGCCGTGCGGACAACGGTGCCGATGTTGGCGTCGTTGGCGAAGTTCTCGATCGCCACGTGCAACGGATGGCGGCGGGTATCGATGTCTGCAACGATCGCTTCCCTGGTCCAGTACCGATAGGCGTCCACCACATTGCGACGGTCTCCGCCGTCGAGCAGCTCGGGATCGTACTGCGGTCCGGTCGGTCGTGGCGCGTCGAACATCTCACTCCACGGGCCGACGCCGTTTGGATTCTCACCCCACTCCGTCGGACCCGCAGCGCTATCGGCCTCGTCGCTCAAAATGTCTCGTTGCTGTCCGGGGCGATCCGGAAACCGTGGCCGGTCGAGTCGTTGGCGCAGGCTATTCCGTCGGGTGTCGATTTGCACGTGTAACCGTCGGCCTGAATCTGCTGGCCCACCCCGAGCGGAGGATCGATGGTGTCGCCGCCGGAGGTGTACACCGCACCTCCGGCGCACATGAACTGCGCGGCATCGTTGTTGGTGACGCGGATGCCGTTGCCCCAGTTGATCATGCACTCCTCTGGGCGCGGCGGCACCGGCGTCGTGACTCCCTGGCACCCAGCCTCGGTTCGGCTGGCCAGCGTCACGATCCCACATTGGAATCGTCCGTCGGGCGAACTGAAGTAGTGCGCGGCGTCCAGCGCGGCATATGTGGTCTGCGGCGCCGGGACGACCTCGGGTTCGGTCGCCTGCGGCAGGGGCGGCGGCACGTCCTCGGTGGTGAGAACTGGCGCCGGTATCGACGGCGGCGGCGCAAGGGTAGTCGTCGTCATGCTGGTGGTCGACTGCGGCGCGGCAGCGGCGGCGGAGACATTCGCCCCCGACTCACCCCCGCAGCCCGCGAGGAGAGCCACCGCCGCCACCGCCGACGCCACCAGCACAACATTGTTCGACTTCACATTCACGAACCCGACCCCCACTTCCGATGACGCGTATCACCGAGCGACCCTACCGGCGATCCACCGCATCCGGCGTCGGGCGGGCTTCTAGTTGTGGCTGAGGCGCCGGTTGACCTCGCGGGTGAGCCATGCGGGGGAGAATCTCGATCCCAACGACAGCGCCTTCGACTGCAGACCGACCGGGAAGTGCACCTTGTGCAGCACCCGCTTCGACGGCCTGGTGGCTTTGAAGATGGCCTCGGAAACGTCGTCAGCGGTGAGCCGGATGCCGAGGGAGTTGGTGGTGCCCGTGGACACGCCCTCGGTCATCGCGGTTTGCACGAAGAGCGGCCACATGGCCTTGACCGAGATGTCGTGCTCGGCCCACTCGAGGTCGAGGGCCTCGGTGACTCCGCGCACTGCGAACTTGGTCGCGCCGTAGGTGACGAGCTCGGGTTGGCCGTAGATCGCCGACGCCGAACACAGATTGATCACCTGGGCTCCGCTGGTGGCCTTGAGGTAGGGGAACGCGGCCAGAGTGCCGTAGACGACGCCGTTGAAGTTGATGTCGATCTGAAGCTTGTGCACCTCGAGCGGCATCTCTTCGAAACGACCCGCACGTAGGATTCCGGCGTTATTGACCAGTACGTCGAGTCGACCGCCGGCCTCGGCGTCGAACTCCTCGAGACGTTGCTTCCACTGTTGCGGATCGGTGACGTCGAGGACTCCGGTGACGACACGTCCACCGGCGGCGGTGATCGCCTTGCTCAACGATGCGAGTCCGGTCTCGTCGATATCGTATGCACCGACGAGGTAACCCGACCGAGCAAATTTCAGGGCAGTTGATCGTCCGATCCCGGCTGCGGCGCCGGTGATGAACACAGTAGGTGAGGACACCACGACAGGATAGGCGTTACGGCGGATATCGGTAAGTACCCGCATCACATTTGGGTCTACTCTGGACACGCATCGAGGAGATACCGGGTGAACCACAATCGAACTGTTCGTGCAGTTGCTGTCGTCACGGTCGCCTACATCGTCGTGTTGGCGATCTGGATCGGCTGGCTCCGCGACCGCACGCCGCCAGGCACACTGCCCTATCAGCTTGCGGCGCTTGTGGCCGGCTTCGGTTGCGCGCTGGGCTTGGCGATGATGTTCGCCGGTCGGGGCACCGCCGAGCAACGCCGACTCGAGGCCCACGGTGTCGAAGGATGGGCGACGATCGAGGATGCCCGGCGGATCGATGCGAACTCGACCGAGCTGCATCTGCAGTTCACCATTCCGGGTGCGGAATCCTTTGCGGGTCGCATCGTCTACACGATTCCCCCATCGGAGTCCGCGCGGTTCGCCACCGGCTCCATCGTTCCGGTTCTGGTCGACCCCGCGGACCACCACCGCGTCCTACTGCTCCCGAGACAGACCTTCGACGAGAAGTAGCTGCGCTCCGGCGTAGGTCGCCAATATCGCTCCCTCCGCATAGCGCCGGGGTGCATCCGCGTGCAGGAACAGTCTTCGCCACACGATCAACCCATCGGAGACGGTGAAGAGAATCCCGCCCAGCGCCAACCTGCGTCGAGTTCCGCGATCAGGTGCCGCAGCCGGAGCCGCCGCGAGCGTGGCCATCGTGGCAAGCGTGAGCCCGTATCCCGCCAGGCCGGGGGCAACAGCCGCGGAACGACGCGCCAGCAGCGTCGCGGCCACCGCCCATCCCCCATACCGGGGGACCGCCTCGATAACGGTCGGTCTCGCGCCACGCGAGATCAGCATCGAGCTGTAGCAACCCTGCATGATGGCGAACGCGGCGGCCCCGCGCAGGATCCGACGGTCGTCGTCCGGATCGATCAGCAGCACATCGCCGATCGTCGCCGCGGCGAGCGCGGTACCGAGGGTAGGTGTCATCCGCGGCACACCTGCGGCGAGGGCGGGGACCATCAGCGGCTTGGCCAGACGGTGCATTCTGTCGGCTCCGGTCACGGCGCCAACGACGGTGACGGCGACAGCGGCAGTGAACGTCAGGCGGGACCAGTTCGAACGCTTCATTCACATCTCCTCGGGGTGAACCTGGCGAGCGAGTGTGATGCTCGCCCGTTCTCCTTGAAGTGGACCCCGCACCTTGTCATCGTGGAAGGATAGACACTGGAGACGACAGGTTGGGACCGCCATGCGCCGGAAGCACACAGACCACTCCGGGTCGTCCGACGTCGATGCCCAACGTAGCCGCAATCCTCTGCTTCGTCGGTCGGACAGGATCCAGTCGAGGGTGCGCGCGATGACCTTCACGCTCCTGGCGCTCATGCTTCCGCTGTCGGTGTGGCTCGCGGCGTCCACCATGTCCGCCCAACAGGATCGCGTCGCGGAACAGCAACTCTCGCGACACTCTGTCACCGCAGTCACAACCACCGAGGCGCGGGCCGATGCCGCAGCCGCGCCGACCGAGTTCGGGGCGCAGACCGTCGCGTCGGTCGACGCCACCTGGACCTTCCGAGGTGACCACGACGGGCAGGTCACCGCCGAAGTCGGCACGCCCGCCGGGACCGAAATCGCGATCTGGGTCGACGACAGCGGTGAGCGTTCACTACCGCCGATCACGAGCACCGACGTGCTCGTCGCCACGACCTTCATCGGTTTCGGCAGCTTTTTCGCCGTCGGCACCCTCTTGATGGGAACGTACGCAGCCGTGAGATTCCGACTCGATGCCGAACGCGAAGCCGAGTGGGACCGGGCGATCAAGAACTTCTTGGACGAGAACAGCCTGAGCTGACGTCCGTGGGGTTGTCCCACTTGTCACAGATGCCACATATGCAACATCAGTAACAGTTGCATAAATGTTTGCTGTGCAAAACATGAGAGACCTATCGGTCCGTTATGGTCCTGGAAGCACAAGTACGTGTGCCTCACTAAGTGCATTTCCGGATCGGGACGGAGGTGTCGGCGGCTTCGGCCGCCACCGACCGAAGGGCCAAAAGTTCCATGTCACAGAAGTCGATAGCCAGATCTCGCCGGACTCGTCTGGCTGCAGCCGGTGCCGCGATCGCGCTCTCCGTCGCGGTCGCAGGACCCGGTACCGCTCTGGCGCAAGACAACGAAGCACCGTCCGGTACCTCTGTCGAGCAACAACCGGCGACCGAGTCCACCGCCCCGAGCGACGGCCCCGCCGAGAACGGTGAAGGACCCACCGGCGACGGCGCAGGCGTCGAGGCCGGTGGCGCGATCGGCGCCGAGGGCGAGATAACCGCACCCAACCCGATGGTGACCGAGGGCGGCGAAGCTGCCATTCCGGCCCCGCCCACCCAACACCCTCTCCCCCAGGTGACCGGCGGGGTCGTCGTCAACGCCGACGGCAGTGTGACGGTCAACCTCGACATCGTCCCGCAGCTCTCCGACGCTGAGAAGCAGGAACTCGTCGACGCCGAGTCGGCAACGAAGGCGGCTGCAGAGGAAGCGTCGGCAGCGCAGGCACGCTACGACGAAGCGGTAGCCAAGGCCGCCGAATCCGACGACGCTGCGGACGCCGCCGAGGTCGAAGCGGCAGCGGCAACGCTCGAGGCAAGCAAGGCGAAGCAGGCCGCGGAGACGGCGAAGGTCGACAGCCTCGCCGCTGCCGGGCTGGCTACCGAAGCAAAGGCGGTGGCTGCCGCCGCCGACGAGGCAGCCACCGCAGCCCAGGCTGAAGCCGAGGCTGCAGCAGCGGCAGCGGCCACCGCCGACGAGAACGCAACCCAGCTCGAAGCCGAGGCTCAGGCCAGCGGTTCCCCCGAGGCCGTCACGGCAGCCACGCAAGCGCGCGCCGACGCTACAGCGAAGGCCGAGATAGCGGCAACAGCCCAGGCTGATTCCGACGCCGCGGCACAGGCAGCGAGGGAAGCCGCCGACGCACTGCCCGCTGCATTCGAAACACTCAACGCCGCGAAGATCAACAAGGCGGTTCGCGCCGCCGCTGCAACTGCAGCACGTGCACTGTCGGCCTTCGTCGAGGCACAGACCTCCGCGCGGATCGCCGCAACCGCCGAGGCCACGGCCGGCGAGCTCGAGGCTGCCGCAGCCTCGTCCACCGAAGCGGCAATAGCCGCGACCGCCGCTGCCGAGGAGGCTCGTACCGCAGCAGATGCTGCCGCCACCGAGGCAGCCGAGAAGGCAACGGCAGCAACCGAATCCACTGCTGCTGCGACGGCAGCCGGAGCGGAAGCGACACAGGCACAAGCGGATGCGGACGCCGCGGCAACAGCAGCCGTCGACGCCCAGACTGCCGCCGACTCAGCAGCAGCACGAGCCGAGGAACTGACCGCGGCTGCGGACGTGGCTCGGACCGAGGCCGACGCCGCAACAGTGACTGCCGACGGAGCCAAAGCCAGCGCCGACGCCGCACAGGCCGACGCCGACGCAGCAGCTGGAGCCGAGCAAGAACTGAAGGACAACGCGGCCGAGCTGGCCGCGAGCGGACCGAAGTTCTCGCTCACCATCAATCTCGGTGAGGCCGTTCGCGAGGACGTCGACGTCACCGAGGTCGACGCCAACAACGTCGTCGTGGACGAGACCGGCGTGCAGTTGGTGGGCGTTTCCAACGAGGACGGTTCGTTCACCGTGGTGGACTACTTCACCCAGAACGACGACGGAGTCACCGTCAATGCAGGTGAGCTACCGGCCGTCGATCTCGCGCTGGGAGACTCGGCGACATCGGCAGCGGCCGACAGCGGGTCGAGCAACCTGCCCGTGATCCTGCTGGGCGTTGGGGTCGTCGGCGCTGCCGCCGTGGGCACCACGGTGTACCTGCGCCGTCGCAACTCGACAGATGCATCGGCATAGGTTTGCCGTTGCTCTGACGACGGTCCTGCTGGTATCGGGTTGTGCGAGCGAGGAACCTACACCGGCACCACCGGACCGCTCGGCGGTGGAATCACGGATCTCCGTGGCCCCACCGCCGGACGTCGTCGTCACTGCGGCGCAACCGAACTGGATAGAGCTCCGGGCCGCGGACGGAGTGACGTACATGAGCAGCACGATCAACCCCAACGGTCTCTTCCGCGGCGGTGCGAGCGGCCAGGTGCTCGATCCGGTCGACGAGCGGCCCGCATGGTGGGCCGAGAGCGGTCTCCCCGGAACCGATGCGCAGCAGACTGTGGTGGTCGTGGGACACAACTACTCGCAGCGGGAAGCCCCTTTTCGCGCCCTCGGTGTCACTCAGCCCGGCGACGTGGTCGTACTCGACACCGCCAACGGAATTCTCACCTACATAGTCGAGTCCGTCGGCCCGCTCCCCAAGGGGTCGCTACTGGGCGAGAACGAGCTACGACGAGCGGTGCCCGGCAGGCTCATTCTCGCCAACTGCGACGTCCGGGACGGCGAGCCGACCGAGAACAACTTCATCGTCGTCGCGCAATTGCAGTAGGCGCTTCGCGCATGTGCGCGGAAATACATAGCCCTCGGGCTGTTCCGTTTTGCAGCGATCCGGTTCTGAGGACCGCTAACTAACGGTCTCAGATCGACGGAGACGGTCTGAGGGTTCAAATCACTCTCCGCCGATCGGCCAACAATCGCGATCTTTCGGCCCGATTGTCATTTTGAAACAGCCCGCCCTCTATGTATTTCCGCGCACATGCGAAGTCGCCTAGAGCCCCAGGTCGGTCAGGCCGAGAAGTGAGCGGTACTCGAGGCCTTCGGCGCCGATGACGTCGTCGGCGCCGGTGGCTCGGTCGACAACCGTCGCCACGCCAACGACTGTGGCCCCGGCTTCACGGAGCGCGGCGACAGCGGTGAGCGGTGAGTTGCCAGTGGTGGTGGTGTCCTCGACCACGAGAACCCGCTTGCCGACGATGTCCGGCCCTTCGATCTGCCGCTGCATCCCGTGTGCCTTCGCGGCCTTGCGCACGACGAACGCATCGATCGGCCGTCCCGGCGCATGCATGATCGCCATGGCCACGGGGTCCGCGCCCATCGTCAGTCCCCCGACAGAGGCGAAGTCCCAATCGGCGACCAGGTCGCGCATCAGGGAGCCGATCAACGCTCCGGCACGGTGGTGCAGCGTCGCTCGACGCAAGTCGACGTAGTAATCGGCTTCCTTACCCGACGACAACGTCACCCTGCCGTGTACGACGGCGAGTTCACGAACCAGCTCGGCCAGTTCGGCGCGCTGGGCACTGTCGGCCATTGCGGTTCCCTTCGGTCGATTGCGCCCATGAATCTACCGACCGGAATCTACCGACCGCGTTTCGGTCGATCTATGCCGGCACATCCTGCGGTTGCGTGTTCGCGACGAGGGGGATGTGCTCGACGAAGGGATCGGGTGCGGTGACCTTCATGGCCTTGGCTACCAGCTTGGTGGGAAACGTGCTCCGAAGCGAGGCCAACCGGTACGCGTTGTCGTTGTACACGCGAACCGCTCCGGCAATGCGCTGCTCGGTTGTGCCGAGCTCGCCCGCCGGGCCCTGAATGGCCCAGTTCGACTTCAGGTTCGGACGGGTGTCGGCTTCCGACAGCACCGCGTGCACCGCCGCCGACAGTGCATTCTCCGCCGCTGCCTGCACCGGCAGACCGAGTTCGCGCTCACGTACGGCCTTGGACCAGGACCGGGCGCCGACGAGTTGGCGTACGAGCTCGGAGTTCAGACCCGATGGCTCCACCGCAGCGATGAGCGGCTCGAGCTGGACGAACCGCCGCTCCAACTCCACGGTGAGCAGCGTCAAGCTGGCCGCCGTGCTCGCCCTGTACCGGCGTACGCGTCGTTCGACACTCGCGGCAAAGCCGAGAATTACAACCACTACCAGGATCGCGGCGATCACGAAAACAGTCACAAGGTTTGAATTTAGTGGTTGGTCCGCACCTACTGCAGGAGGCTCGCCCGAGCAGGTACGAGTTCGACGGCGAAATCAGGTGCGGCCGCGGCCCCGACCGACGACGTTGGTCAGCTTGCGCGTCAGACTCTTGGGCACCTTGGTACCGAGTGCGGTAAGCACCTTGTACTGAACACCGGGCACGCTGATGACCTTGCCCTTGCCCAGATCCCGCATCGATTCGCGCACGACCCGCTCGACGCTCAGCCACATGAATCGGGGAATGCTCGACATTTCGATACCCGCACGCTGGTGAAATTCCGTCCGTACGAAGCCCGGGCACAACGCCTGCACCTGAACTCCAGTACCCGCGAGCCCCCCGGACAGTCCTTCGGAGAACGAGATCACGTAGGCCTTCGACGCCGAGTACGTGGACCCGCGACCGGACAGGAGGCCGGCGACGCTCGCCACGTTGATCACCGTGCCCTTCGCGGCTGCGATCATCGACGGGAGCGCCGCGCGGGTCAGCTGCATCACCGCAGTCACGTTCACATCCAGCTGAGACTGAAGCAGCTCGGGGTCGGCCGTCCAGAACTCCCCCGAGGTACCGAATCCCGCGTTGTTGACCAGGATCTCCACTCCCGCGCCCAGGCGTTCGGCCACCGCGTCGCGGCCCTGCTGTGTCGCAAGGTCGACTGCCATGGTCTCGGAGTCGGCTCCGAATCTGGTCTTCAAGTCGTCGGCGAGCGCCCGCAACTTCAACTCGTTGCGTGCCACCAGAACCAGGTCGTAGCCACGGGCAGCGAGGTGCGTGGCGAATCCGGCACCCAAGCCGGAGGTGGGGCCTGTGACGAGAGCAACCGGGCGGACGGTGACGGGGGACGTTGGTTGGATCGGTTCGGCGGTCATGAAAACGAGGCTATAGGGCCTCTGGAGAAAACTGCAGGCTCCACGCTCGTCCTGCCGCGAACACGATCAGTATTCGGTCTCGGATCGCGCGGCCGGCGTTTCTGGACGACGCCGCTGCGCCGACGGCTCGGTACGGGCGACGACAGTCGATTCGAGCGCCGGCGGCAGCACGTGCAGCATCCCGGACAAGCGAGCGACGGCGTCGATGGCGGCATCCCAGTCGCGGCCGGTACTGCCTAGCGGTAGCGCGCCCAGCGTCCAGTCGTTTTCGCTCCACAGCAGCGTCAGATTAGAGGGCGCCGATTCCGTGAACGCAGCCATACGCTGGTCGCAGACGCGCCTGGCGACGTCGACATCGGTGGCGAAGACGACCCGCGGGCCGATGGACCCGATGAGTTCCATATCGTTCTCGCGCGGCGGCGGCGTCGACTTGGGTCGCAGTTCGATATCGACATCGGAGCCCACCGGCCGTTGCACGGCGACTATCGTCGCTATCTCTTCGACGTCGAAAAGCACGAACTTCTCGCCGCGCCGCACGCCACGCACCAGGTCGATTGCGGTGGTGTGTTCGGGCTTGGCGAGCAGAGAGCGCCGAAACTGCAATACGAACTTTTCGTCCAGCGGGGTGTACGTGTAACCCTGCGCCTTCGACCACATCTGGCGGACCCGGCCGAGCTGGTCCCGCCGCGACCGATCGACGTAGAGAAGGGCGACCGCACCCACGAGGGCGATCGCTGCAAGTCCGAACCACATAGCCGTCATCGTGGACCAGCTTATAGCGTCAGGAGTGGAGCCCGCGGAACGACCCGAGGGGGTCAGGAGTGGAGCCCGCGGAACGACCCGAGGGGGTCAGGAGTGGAGCCCTATCCGCCGAGATCCGGGGTTTCGATGATGAGATCCGCGGTGATAGTGCCGTCCTCCATCGGGGTGCCGTTGACGACCACAAGCGAGCCCACGGTCAACGAGGATGCGTCGAATCCGGAGAGGGACAGCACCGTCGTTTGGGGCGTGACGAGGATGGTGACGGGTGCTCCGTCGATACCGTCGAGCAACAGCGTCGAGCCGTCGATGGCAGTGACGGTGCCGATGGCGGCTCCGGCGTCACCCAGTATCTCGGGTATTCCACCGGGCACCAGACCGCCCGGACCCGGGTCGGGCACCAGCGGTGCCTGACTCGGGGAAAGGGTGGGTAGCGGTACGAAACTCGTGGATGGTGCTCGGCTCGTGTTCGGTGCAGCGGTCGTGTTGGTCTCCGACCTCTGATTGGTCAGGACCAGAACGCCGGCGAGAACGATCACGGCGAGCGCGGCGAGGGCGACCATCGCCGGAATCCACTTCCTCGGCCCATTGCCGCCGGCGCCGGACGCGGCTATCGGCTGCTCACCCGTGTACGGCGGCGGGCCGTAGCCCTGGCCGGTCGCATAACCCTGGCCGGTCGCATAGCCCTGGCCGGTGGGATAGCCCTGGCCGGTGGGATAGCCCTGACCTGCCGCGAACTGCTCGTTTGCCGCGTATCGCTGGTCTGGGTCGTACGGAGGTAGCGCTTGCGTGGGATTCGGTTGTTGGGCGTACGGCTGCTGCTGTGGATAGCCGTACTGCTGAGTGGGGTACTGCTGGGTCGGCTGGTCCGGGTACGGCTGTGAATCCGGGTACGGCTGCGAATCCGGGTATTGCTGCCATGCCTCGGTGGGCTGGTCGTCCTCCGGCCGCGTGGGTGGCGGATCCGCAGTGCCGTCTTCCCACGGGTTGTCCGACGGCCTATCACGCGGATCATCCGGATGCGTCATGTATTCGAGGGTACGTAAGCAGCTCGGGTCCTCCGGCCGTGGCCGGTGGACCCGAGCTGCTAACCGCTGACGACGTGCTCCTAGCCGAGGGCGAGGCCCTCCCCGTCCGGGGAGACATTGACCGAGACGGTGTCGCCGTCGCGCACCTCGCCGGCCAGCAGTAGCTTCGCGAGTTGATCGCCGATCGCCTGCTGAATCAACCTGCGGAGCGGCCGCGCACCGTACATCGGATCGTATCCACGGACCGCGAGCCACATTTTCGCCGGCGCCGACACGTCCAGTGTGAGCCTGCGCGCCGCAAGCCGCGTGGAGAGCAGCCCCAGCTGGATGTCGACGATCGATTCCAACTGATCCTCGGAGAGCGAGTCGAACACCACGACGTCGTCGAGGCGGTTGACGAACTCGGGCTTGAACGCCCTGCGCACCGCATCCATCACCTCGTCCTTGGTGCCACCGGAACCGAGGTTGGAGGTCAGGATCAAGATGGTGTTTCGGAAGTCGACCGTGCGACCCTGACCGTCGGTCAGCCTGCCTTCGTCGAGCACCGCGAGCAGGATGTCGAAAACGTCGGGGTGCGCCTTCTCCACCTCGTCGAACAGCACCACGGTGTACGGACGACGACGCACGGCCTCGGTGAGCTGGCCGCCCGCCTCGTACCCGACGTAGCCGGGAGGGGCACCGACCAGCCTGGCGACGGCATGCTTCTCGCTGTACTCGCTCATGTCGATGCGCACCATGGCGCGCTCGTCGTCGAACAGGAAGTCCGCGAGCGATTTCGCGAGTTCCGTCTTTCCGACGCCGGTGGGACCGAGGAACAGGAACGAGCCCGTCGGGCGATTCGGATCGGCGACGCCGGCGCGGGCCCGCCGCACGGCATCGGACACCGCTTGCACGGCGTCGCGTTGCCCGATGACTCGCTTGCCCAGCTCGTCTTCCATGCGAAGCAACTTGGCGGTTTCGCCTTCGAGCATTCGACCCGCCGGAATACCGGTCCAGGCCGCCACTACATCGGCGACGTCGTCCGGTCCGACTTCCTCCTTGAGCATCACCTCGCCCTGTGCGGAGCTGTCGTCGGTCTTCTGCGCCAGTTCTTTCTCCAGTGCAGGGATGCGGCCGTACCTGAGTTCGGCTGCCTTACCGAGATCGCCGTCGCGCTCTGCCCGCTCGGATTCACCCCTCAGGTTCTCGAGCTGCTCCTTGAGGACACGCACCGAGTCGATGGCGTTCTTCTCGTTCTGCCAGCGAGTGCTCAGTTGCGCGAGCTTCTCCTGACCATCGGCCAACTCTGCGCGAAGCTTGTCCAGACGTGCTTTCGACGCGTCATCGGTTTCCTTTTGGAGCGCCATCTCCTCGATCTCGAGGCGTCGAACCGCACGCTCGACCTCGTCCACCTCCACCGGACGTGAGTCGATTTCCATGCGCAGCCGTGACGCAGCCTCGTCGACGAGGTCGATTGCCTTGTCCGGCAGGAAACGCGAGGTGATGTAGCGGTCGGACAGGGTGGCCGCCGACACCAGAGCGGAGTCGGTGATCCGGACGCCGTGGTGGACCTCGTAACGCTCCTTGAGCCCGCGCAGGATGCCGACGGTGTCCTCGACCGACGGTTCACCGACGTAGACCTGCTGGAACCGACGCTCGAGTGCCGCATCCTTCTCGATGTACTTGCGGTACTCCTCCAGCGTGGTGGCACCGACGAGCCGCAGCTCCCCGCGCGCCAGCATCGGCTTGATCATGTTGCCCGCGTCCATCGCGGACTCACCTGTGGCACCGGCACCGACGATGGTGTGCACCTCGTCGATGAATGTGATGACCTGCCCAGCGGAGTTCTTGATGTCGTCCAGGACGGCCTTGAGGCGTTCCTCGAACTCGCCCCGATACTTCGCACCGGCGACCATCGAACCGAGGTCGAGGGAGATCACGGTCTTCCCGCGCAGGCTCTCCGGCACGTCACCGGCGATGATGCGTTGCGCAAGACCCTCGACGATGGCAGTTTTGCCGACGCCGGGTTCACCGATGAGCACAGGGTTGTTCTTGGTTCGCCGTGACAGGACCTGCACCACGCGACGGATTTCGGTGTCGCGGCCGATCACTGGATCGAGCTCGCCCTCGCGAGCACGGGCAGTCAAGTCGGTGCTGTACTTCTCGAGGGCTTGATACGTGCTCTCGGGATCGGCACTGGTGACGCGGGCGCTGCCACGCACTGTCTGGAAGGCGTCACGTAGATCGTTGGGGCCGGCGCCATGGGAGGTCAAGAGCTTGGCGACGTCACTGTCTCCAGTCGCGAGGCCGACCATGAGGTGTTCGGTGGAGACGTACTCGTCATCGAGTTCGGTGGCGAGACTCTGCGCTGCAGTGATGGCCGCGAGCGCCTCTCGGCCGAGCTGTGGAGTGGTGGTCGATCCAGTAGCAGAAGGTAGGCGGTCGACCAGGGACTGCGCTTCACCGCGAATCGTCGCCGGATCGACGCCGACCGCCTTCAGCAGGGGGGAGGCGATGCCGTCGGTCTGATCGAGCAACGCCACCAACAAGTGCGCCGGACGGATGTCCGGGTTTCCGGCCGAGGATGCGGCCTGCAGGGCTGCGCTGAGCGCCGCCTGCGTCTTCGTGGTGGGGGTGAAACTGTCCACCGTTCACCTACTTTCTGTTCGAGTTTCTGTGAACTGTCACTCCATGTAACGATACTGAAGTTGAGTCTGTTCCGCTCAACTTGAACAAAAGGAAAATTCTTCGGTGGCCAGCGTCAAGCAAACGGGATACTCTCGGACGGTCTACTTTGGAACCGTCTAGCCGCGGCGGAGGCTGATTCATGCTCGATGAGCGAACAATCTCCCTGGTTCGTGCGGGTTTCAAGTCCGTCCTGGCAGCCGAAGATGGACCGGCAATTCTCGCGCGATCGTTCTACGCACACCTCTTCGTCGAGCATCCCGAGTTCCGCACCCTCTTTCCGGCTTCGATGGATCAGCAGCGCGAGCACTTCGTACGAGCACTCGCATACGTCTTCGACAACCTGAACAACGACGATCGGGTAGAGCCGTTCCTGCAGCAACTGGGCCGTGATCACCGAAAGCACGGCGTGAACGGCTCGCATTTCCGAGCCGGTGGTTCCGCGCTGATCTCTGCGTTCCGCAATTTCGCGGGCAACGAACTGTGGACGGACGAGGTCGAGGCTGCATGGCACGAGACTCTGGCATGCATCACCGACAACATGGCTGTCGCAGCCGACTCCGACGAACTGCCGCCGTACTGGGGTGCGACCATCGTCGAGCATCACCGCGTCCTCGACGACCTGGCGATCATCAGGCTGCAACTCGACGAGGGCATCCACTATTTTCCGGGCCAGTACGTCAGTGTGCAGATTCCGCAACGACCCAAGTTGTGGCGGTACCTCTCACCCGCCATCCCGTGCAACGCGCAAGGTGAGATCGAGTTTCACGTCCGACGCGTGTCGGGCGGTTGGGTCAGTCCGGCGATGGTCGCAGAATCCGTGGTCGGTGATCGCTGGGCGATCAGTCCCCCGCTGGGCGGGCTGCACATCGACCGGAAGATCTCCGAGGACGTGCTCATGATCGCCGGCGGCACGGGGTTGGCACCGCTGCGGGCACAGATCATGGACATGGCCCGGCGCAGTAGGAACCCCCGGGTGCATCTGTTCATGAGCGGCACCTACCCACGCGATCTGTACGACGCGCACACACTGTGGCAACTGTCGCTGTCGAATCCATGGCTGACGGTGGTTCCGGTCACCGACGAGGACGAAAACCCTTGGTGGCACACGGACCCGACGTCCGAGCTGCCGTACGGAATGCACCAACGACTGCACGGGTCCGTCGGAAAGGTCGTCACGAGATTCGGATCGTGGGCGGACCGACAGATTCAGATCTGCGGATCACCGTCGATGGTGCGGACGACGCTGTACGCCCTGCGCAAGGTGGGGACGCCGATGTCGCACGTACAACACGATCCACTGTAGGCAGCTCCGCTGCATGTGAGTGGAAATACGTGTCCCACTATGCATTTCCACTCACATGCGCGTCAGCGCCTAAATATTCGCGCGACCCTGCCAGTACGGGTCGCGGAGCTTGCGTTTGTACAGTTTTCCGTTGGGATCGCGCGGAAGCTCGTCGACGTACTCCACCGATCTCGGGAGCTTGAACTTCGCCAGCCGCTCACGGGCGAATGCGAGGAGTTCCTCGGTGAGGGCCTCGGACGGCTCGATCCCCACTTCCGGTTGCACGACCGCCTTGATCTCCTCGCCCCAATCGACATGCGGCACACCGAAGACCGCCACATCGGCGACTTTCGGGTGCGTGACGAGCTCCCCCTCGATCTCTGCCGGATAGATGTTGACGCCACCGGAGATGATCATGTCCGATTTGCGATCACAGAGGAACAGATAGCCGTCCTCGTCGAGATATCCGATGTCACCGAGGGTGAACATATCTCCGACGCGCGACTCCTCCGTCTTCTTCTTGTCGTGGTGATACTCGAAGCTCGATCCGCCCATACGCATGTAGACCTGGCCGGGTTCACCGACCGGAAGTTCGTTCCCGTCGTCGCCGAGCACGGTGACGACCGAATTGGGCCACGCGGTACCGACCGAACCGGGTTTGCGTAACCACTCCTCGCCGGAGATCACGGTGCCGCCGCCCTCGGTTGCCGCGTAGTACTCGGTGACAACCGGACCCCACCAGTGAAGCATCCGTCGTTTGACTTCCTTCGGACACGGAGCTGCACCGTGAATCATCACTCTCAGCGAGGAGACGTCGTACTTGCTTCGAACATCTTCCGGAAGCGCGAGAAGTCGGTGAAATTGCGTCGGAACCATGTGACTGTGTGTCACTCGGTGACGCTCGATCAACGCCAGCATCTCCTCCGGATCCCAACGATCCATCAGAACTACTTTGTGCCCCAATTGAATCGAGATGGCGACGAAGTTCAGCACCGCCGTGTGGTAGAGCGGAGACCCGCAGATGTGCACATGATCGTCGAAGGGCCGGATCCCGAAGATCGAGAAGAAGCCACTCGACGCCAGCGGTACCTGATCGGGGTCGGCGCCGGTCAACGGACGCCGGACACCCTTCGGTTTGCCCGTCGTCCCGGAGGTGTAGAGCATGGGTCCACCGGCTGTGCGGATCTCGGGACGTTCGTCCGAGGTGCCGAGGTCGCGCAGCGGGGTGAAGCCGTCGATCTCACCGACGGAGTACCTGTTCGCGACGCCCGATTCGTCAGCAGCCTGACGGGCGGCCGCACTGAAACGACTCGAAGCGACAAAGGCTTTGGCGTCGCTGTCCTTCAGGATGTATGCAACCTCAGGGCCGGTCAGGTGCCAGTTGACCGCCACGATGTACAGGCCGGTTTGATACGCGGCGAAGTAGAACGCAACGAGGTCGGCGCTGTTGTGCAGCATCATCACGACGCTGTCGCCGGGCCGTAGTCCCAACTCTTGCAGGCCCCGGCCGTACCTGTTGGCCTCGGAAACGAGTTGGCCGTACGTTCGGCTCTCGCCACCCGGATCCACGAGCGCGATTCGGTCGGGTTCCTCGGCTGCGATATTCCAGAGTCCACCGGTGCGTGTCTCAGTCTTCTGCTCGACCGTCATGGCCATCAATCTAGAACGTGTTCTACCGGTTCAGCAAGGCCCCCAGCTCGGCGACGCGCGACGGGGTGTGCGCAGTGACCAACAACATCGTCACCCCGGCATCACTCCAACGCTTCACCTCGCTGCGCACATGATCCTCGTCGCCGATGATCATCGTCTCGGCCACCATCTCGTCGGGGACCACCGCCGCGGCGTCGTCCTTGCGGCCGGCCCGGAACAGCCGCCCGATCTCCTCGACCTCGGGGCCGTAGCCCATTCTCCGGTAGACCTGCGCGTGGAAGTTCTCACTCGGCGCCCCCATTCCGCCCACGTACAACGCAATCGTCGGCTTGAGCTGGGCGATCGCTGCCGCACGGTTGTCGGTGACGACCACCTGACACGTGGCCGCGATCTCGAAATCCTTCCGCGAACGACGCGCACCCGCGCGCGCGAAGCCCTCGTCGAGCCACTCGCCGTACATCGGCGCCAGCCGCGGCGAGTAGTAGATCGCGAGCCAGCCGTCGGCGATCTCAGCGGCCAGCGCCACGTTCTTCGGTCCCTCGGCGCCCAGCCAGATCGGCAGGTCCGCGCGCAAGGGGTGGGTGATCGGCTTGAGCGCCTTACCGAGCCCGGTGCCTCCCGCGGGCAGCGGATAGTGCGGCCCGGAGCTGGTCACCGGCCCCTCCCGAGCCAGCACCTGACGCACGATGTCGACGTATTCGCGGGTACGAGCGAGCGGTTTCGCGAACGGGGTGCCGTACCACCCCTCCACCACCTGAGGCCCCGACACTCCCAGCCCCAGTACCGCCCGACCGTCGCTCAGGTGGTCGAGCGTCAACGCATGCATGGCGCAGCTGGTGGGGGTGCGCGCAGACAGCTGCGCCACCGACGTACCCAGTCGAACCTTCGAGGTTCGCGAACCCCACCACGCGAGCGGAGTGAACGCGTCCGAGCCCCAGGATTCGGCCGCGAAGATCGCATCGAAGCCCGCCGCCTCGGCCGCGTCGACCAGTTCTCCGGTTCCCTCCGGAGGCTGCGCACCCCAGTATCCGAGCTGCAAACCGAGCTTCATGAAGGCGCCTTCCGTCGTCGTGGTCTTGCCACCATAATAAGAACCTGTTCTACTGAAATTGTGACTATGGTGAATACACCACTCAGCGCACCTCTGAACAACGCCTTCGATTACACCCGATCTGTCGGGCCGACCATCGGGGCGTTCTTGACGGGCCTGCGCCGCAAACAGCTGACCGGCGGACGCGGAAGCGACGGACGTGTGTACGTCCCGCCACCCGAATACGATTCGGTCACAAAGGAACCCATCACCGAGTTCGTCGACGTCGGATCCTCCGGCACGGTGCTCTCGTGGTCGTGGGTTCCGAATCCGTACGACGGGCAACCCCTCGATCATCCCTTCGCCTTCGCGTTGATCCAGCTCGACGGAGCGGACACCGCGATACTGCATGCCGTCGACGCCGGTTCGTCGACAAACATGGCGACGGGAATGCGCGTCCATGCCCGATGGGCGGAGGATCGCGTCGGGGACATCCACGACATCGAGTGCTTCGAACCCGGAGAGGGCGACGACCAGCCTCACTCCACCGGCGATCCCGGCGCCGACGCCGTCACGATGATCACCACCCCGGTCCGACTGGAATACACGCACTCCGCCTCGGCCGAGGAGAGCTACTACCTGCGAGGGCTCGCCGAGGGCCGAATTCTCGGCGGTCGCACCGACTCCGACGGCAAGGTCTACGTGCCCCCGCGCGGCGCGAGCCCCACTGATGGTCGCCCGACCACCGAGCAGGTCGAGCTGCCGGACCGGGGCATCGTCACCACCTACTGCATCGTGAACGTGCCGTTCCTCGGGCAACGCATCACACCTCCGTACATCGCGGCATACGTGCTGCTCGACGGCGCCGACATCGCGTTTCTGCATCTGATCCTCGAATGCGATCCCGCGGATGTACGCATGGGCATGCGGGTCGAGGCGAAGTGGAAGCCCCGCGAAGAGTGGGGCTACACACTCGAGAACATCGAGTACTTCCGCCCGACGGGTGAGCCCGACGCCGAGTACGACTCCTACAAGCATCACCTCTGAGAGGCGAAGATGACCGATATCGCAGTGGTGGGCTTCGCCCAGGCGCCGAACGTCGCCGAAACCGCAGGTACCACCAACGGCGTCGAAATGCTGGTGCCGTGTTTTGCGCAACTGTATGCCGAACTCGGCATCACCAAGTCCGACATCGGATTCTGGTGCTCTGGTTCCTCCGACTATCTTGCTGGGCGGGCGTTCTCCTTCATCTCGGCGATCGACGCCATCGGCGCCGTCCCCCCGATCAACGAGTCCCACGTCGAGATGGACGCCGCCTGGGCGTTCTACGAGGCGTGGATCAAACTGATGACAGGCGAGGTGGACACCGCGCTGGTCTACGGCTTCGGCAAGTCCTCCGCCGGCACGCTCGCGAAGGTGCTGGCGATGCAGCTGGACCCCTACCTTGTCGCACCACTCTGGCCGGATGCCGTGTCACTGGCTGGAATACAGGCACGCGCCGGTATCGACGCCGGGAAATGGGACGAGCGAGCGATGGCCGAAGTCGCGGTCCGAAACCGATCGAACGCGCATCCGCTGGCCCAACTGTCCGACCCGCTCGAACTCGAGTCCATTCTGCGCTCGGACTACATCGCCGATCCCCTGCGCGCGCACGATTGCGCGCCGGTCACCGACGGGGCGTCGGCGATCGTTCTCGCCGCAGGCGACCGCGCACGGTCGCTTCGAGAGCGCCCGGCGTGGATCACCGGCATCGAACACCTCGTCGACTCCCCCAACATCGGTGCCCGCGATCTCACGAGCGCACCGTCGGCCTACAACGCGGCGCTGAAGGCCTCGGGCGGCGACCTGGCGAGCATCTCGGCCGCAGAACTACACGCACCGTTCACGCATCAGGAGCTGATTCTGTCGCAGTGGCTTCCAAGTGAGGCGACGATCAATCCATCCGGCGGCCCACTCGTCGGGAATCCGATGTTCTCGGCGGGGCTCGAACGCATCGGCCACGCCGCCACCCGAATATTCGACGGTTCGGACTCTCGCGTCCTCGCGCATGCCACCAGCGGGCCTCTGCTGCAACAGAATCTCGTCGCGGTCATGGAGGGCAGATAGGTGAGCAAGAACCCAGCCGCAGTCATCGGCACCGGGCAGACGCACTACGTCGCCAAGCGTCACGACGTGTCGATGTCCGGAATGCTTCGTGAGGCGATCGACCGGGCGATGCTCGATGCGGAGGTCACCTGGGACGACATCGACGCGGTCGTTGTCGGCAAGGCCCCAGACCTGTTCGAGGGCGTGATGATGCCGGAGCTGTTCATGGCGGACGCCATCGGCGCCACCGGAAAACCGCTGCTCCGCGTACACACAGCCGGTTCTGTCGGCGGTTCCACCGCCGTGGTCGCGAGTTCTCTCGTCACCTCGGGAGTGCATCGTCGGGTGCTTGCGGTGGCGTGGGAGAAGCAGTCCGAGAGCAATGCGATGTGGGCGCTGTCGATTCCGGTGCCGTTCAACATGCCGGTCGGAGCCGGTGCGGGCGGCTACTTTGCGCCGCACGTCCGCTCCTACATCCGACGCTCCAACGCGCCCGAGCACATCGGGGCGATGGTTGCCGTCAAGGACCGCCTCAACGGCAGCAAGAACCCGTACGCGCACCTGAAACAACCGGATATCACGCTCGAATCGGTGCAGGCCTCGCAGATGCTGTGGGACCCGATCCGATACGACGAGACCTGCCCGTCCTCCGACGGTGCCTGCGCGGTCGTCATCGGCGACGAGGACACCGCCCGCGCCCGAGAAGCCGACGGCAAGACCGTCGCCTGGATTCATGCCACCGCCATGCGGACCGAGCCGACCACGTTCTCGGGCAGGGACCAGGTCAACCCGCAGGCCGGTCGAGATGCCGCTGCCGCCCTGTGGAAGTCGGCCGGTATCAGTGACCCGCTCACCGAGATCGACGTCGCCGAGATCTATGTACCCTTCTCCTGGTTCGAGCCGATGTGGCTCGAAAACCTCGGCTTCATGGCCGAGGGGCAGGGTTGGAAGCTCACCGAGGCCGGTGACACGGCCATCGGGGGCAAACTCCCGGTCAACTGTTCCGGCGGCGTGCTCTGCTCCAACCCGATCGGCGCGTCGGGCATGATCCGATTCGCCGAGGCCGCCATGCAGGTGATGCACCGAGCCGGCGACCATCAGGTGGCCGACGCCAGGAAAGCGCTGGGCCACGCGTACGGCGGCGGCTCCCAGTACTTCTCGATGTGGGTCGTGGGAAGTGAGCAGCCGTGAAGTACACCGTCGGCATCGCGATGACGCCGTTGAACGAGTTGACCACGCTGGCGCAGACGGCGGAGGAGTGCGGCTACTCCTCGATCGCACTCCCGGACTCGCTGTTCTACATGAAGACTCAATCCGCCGACTACCCGTACACCCCCGACGGTTCTCGAATGTGGAACGCAGAGACGCCGTGGGTCGATCCGCTGATCGCTGCAGCCGCGATGGGGGCGGTCACCTCGCGCATCGAGTTCTACACTCAGGTCCTCAAACTGGGGTCCCGCAATCCGGTGCTGCTTGCGCGTCAGGTCGGCTCGGTTGCAGCGATGACGGGCAACCGATTCGGGTTCGGCGTCGGAATAGGTTGGGCACCCGAGGAGTTCGAGTGGTGCGGTGTGCCGTACGCCAAACGCGGCAAGCGTGTCGATGAGATGATCGAGGTCATCAAGCTCATTCTCGGCGGCGGAATGGTCGCCCATCACGGCGAGTTCTACGATTTCGACGATCTGCAGATGAGTCCCGCACCGACCAAGCCCGTTCCCTTCTACGTGGGCGGGCACACCGACGTCGCGCTTCGGCGGGCCGCGCGGGTCGGTGACGGATGGACCTCGGCGATGATCAAGTTCGATGACCTGGTGGCGGTCATCGCGCGACTTCGTGAGCTGCGCGCCGAATACGGTAGAGCGGACGAGCCGTTCGAGATCCAGACCGTGTGCATCGACCGATTCGGGCGGGACGGCTACGCGGAACTCGAGGACGCCGGCGTCACCGACATCATCACGGTGCCGTGGATCTTCGACGGAATCGGCTTCGACGGCCCGCTCGCGGACAAGCAGGATTCTCTGCGGAAGTTCGCCGACAAGTACCTTTAGGCACTGAAGCGCATGTGCGCGGAAATACATAGCAGGCTATGTATTTCCGCGCACATGCGCTTCAGTGCCTAACCGGGCATCCACCCGTGTAATCGACCTGGAATTCCTTGACCCCGTTGATCCATCCCGATCGCAAGCGACGAGGATCGCCGAGCTTGGAAATATCCGGAATATGGTCGGCGATCGCGTTGAACATCAGGTCGATCTCCATCCGAGCAAGATTGGCACCGATGCAGTAGTGCGCGCCGTGGCCACCGAAACCGACGTGCGGGTTGGGGTCTCGCATGATGTCGAACTCGAGCGGGTTCTCGAAGACGTCTTCGTCGAAGTTCGCGGAGCCGTAGAACATCGCCACACGATCGCCGGCCTTGATCGTCGTACCGTTCAGATCGAAGTCCTCCTTGGCGGTGCGCTGGAAAGCGACGATCGGCGACGCGTAGCGGACGATCTCGTCGGCGGTGGTTTCCGGACGTTCCTTCTTGTACAGCTCCCACTGATCCGGATTCTCCATGAACGCCGCCATCCCGTGGGTGATCGCGTTGCGAGTGGTTTCGTTGCCCGCGACTGCCAGAATGATGACGAAGAAGCCGAACTCCTCCGGCGCCATGTGATCGCCGTCGATGTCGGCGTTGATGAGCTTGGTGATGATGTCGTCCTTCGGACACTTCCGGCGCTCGTCGGCCATCTGGTACGCGTACCCCAGGACCTGGGTCGACGCCTCCACCGGATCGATATCGAACTCCGGGTCGTCATAGGACGTCATCTCGTTCGACCAGTCGAAGATCTTCCTCCGGTCTTCCTGGGGAATCCCGATGAGATCGGCGATCGCCTGCAACGGGAGTTCCGAGGCGATCTCGGTGACGAAGTCACCGGTCGGATTCTCGGCCGCCCTCTTCACAATTTCGTTCGCACGCCGCTCCAGCTCGTCACGCAGGCCGTTGATCGACTTGGGCGTGAATCCCTTGGACACGAGCTTGCGCGTCTTGGTGTGCTGCGGCGCATCCTGATTGAGCATCACGAACCGTTGCAGTTCGATCTGTTCACGAGTGATGTCGTCGTTGAAGCGCGGTAGCGCGGTGTTCTCGTAGCTCGAGAACACATCGCTCCGTTTCGAGATCTCCTTGATGTCTGCGTGCTTGGTCACGACCCAGTAGCCCTCGTCGTGGAATCCGCCTACGGTCGGCGGCTGCGGGCACCACCAGATCGGCGCAGTCTTGCGCAGCTCGGCGAACTCTTGCACGGGTATGCGCTGTTCATAGATGTCCGGATCTGTCGGATCGAAGCCCTCGGGAAGTTGTGGACGAGCGAGGTCCGGTCGTACGTCTGTCACTGCAGTCTCCTGATGGTTCCTCGGTCACTCCGCAGCCTGCACCGCTGGATTGTCCGCAGGGCTGCGCTTAAGTGAAACACGTTCTAGATTTATTCAAACACAACCCTGCTGTGCAAGGAAGAAGATCGCTTGCCATATTTCAAGAACGTGTTCTACTTTTCACACGAGTAGAAAGGAGCCCACCGTGGGCAATCCCGTAATCGTCGAGGCAGTGCGCACCCCCATCGGCAAGCGAGGAGGGTGGCTCTCCGGACTGCACGCGGCCGAATTACTCGGCCTCGCCCAGCACGGCGCGCTGGACCGCCTGGGTCTCGACCCGGCAATGATCGAGCAGGTCATCGGCGGATGCGTCACGCAAGCAGGCGAGCAGTCGAACAACATCACGCGCACGGCGTGGCTACACGCCGGACTACCCTGGCAGAGCGGATGCACCACTGTCGACGCACAATGCGGGTCGGCTCAGCAGGCCACCCACCTCGTGGCGGGTCTGATCTCGATCGGGGCGATCGACGCCGGAATGGCATGTGGCGTCGAGGCGATGAGTCGAGTTCCCCTGGGCGCGAACGTCGGCGACAACGCAGGGTCGAGACGTCCGGACTCCTGGGAGATCGACCTTCCCAATCAGTTCGAGGCGGCCGAGCGGATCGCGCGACGGCGCGGCCTCTCTCGAAGCGATCTCGAAACCCTCGGTGTCCGGTCGCAGGCAGCGGCCAAGCGCGCGTGGGAGGAGGGGCGCTTCGACCGCGAAACGTTGCAGGTACGAATCGGGGACGACGTAGTCACGCGAGATCAGGGACTGCGTGACACCACTGCCGAATCCCTGGCCAAGCTCAAGCCGGTCATCGAGGGCGGGCTGCACACCGCGGGCACGTCCTCACAGATTTCCGACGGCGCCGCCGCGGTCATCGTCATGGACGAGGAGCGGGCCCGAGAACTCGGCTTCACCCCACGTGCACGCATCGTTTCGCAGTGCCTCGTCGGCGCCGAAACCGAGTTCCATCTCGACGGGCCGGTGCAGGCGACCACACGGGTGCTCGAACGCAGCGGCATGAAGATGGGCGATCTCGACCTGTTCGAGATCAACGAGGCGTTCGCCTCGGTTCCCTTGTCGTGGGCGTCGGTACACGAGCCCGACATGGACAAGGTCAACGTCAACGGGGGCGCGCTTGCGCTCGGCCATCCGGTCGGAAGTACTGGCGCACGGCTGATCACAACCGCCCTGCACGAACTCGAACGCCGCGACGGGTCCACCGCACTGATCACGATGTGCGCGGGGGGCGCCCTGTCCACGGGAACGATCATCGAACGAATCAGCTGAGTCGGATCACCTGGTCCGGATCAGCTGGGCCGGATCAGCCCTTGGCAGCGATGCGGGCCCGAACCTCGGGGCGGCGCAGCGGCGGCACCGTGGGCGGCGGCTGACGTCGCTCCGGCAGGGCGTCCAGGAGACGATGGGTCGTGGCGGTCACTTCGGCGACGGCGGTCTCGAAGGCGTCGCGAGTGGCGTCGGACGCCTTCTGGACGCCGCTGATCTTGCGTACGTACTGGCGCGCCGCGGCCTCGATCTCCTCGTCGGTCGCGTGCGGTTCGAGCCCGCGCAGCGTGGTGATGTTTCGGCACATGCAGATCACGATAGTCCTCGGTCAGATCCGTAGCAGCCCTTCGAGTGCACCCATGCACAGGCGCTTGACATCGCTTTCTGTGATCGTTTTGCGGTCGAGCCAATCCAGGCACACCGTCCGCACGAACGACACCCATCCTCGCAGTGCAGTCTTGGTCACTTCATCGTCACGCACCTCCGCGGGCAGCGCCGCGAGAATGCGTTCCTGCTGGATGTCGAGCTCGGCCGTCAGGATCGACTGGATCTCCGCATCCCCCAGCATTGCGCCGCGATTGATGGCGCGGACACCGTGCTCGTGTTCTACCGAATATCGAAAGTAGGCATCGAGTCCCGCCGCAACCTGCTCGGCGACGGGCAGCGAGGTATCAGGGGCGGTGATCTCGAGTATGCGGGCGGACTCGACCTTCAGTATCTCGGCGAAGAAGTCTCGCTTCGACGAGAAGTAGTGGTACATCAGCCCCCGGGAGACACCCGCGAGGTCGGCGACCTCCTCGATCCACACCTCGTCGTAGGGCCTGTCCGCGAACAGCCGTGACCCGATGTCGAGCAACTGTTTCCTGCGCTGAACCGGGGTGAGCCGTCTGCGCGGACTGATCGTTTCCGCATGCTCCACGCCAGTAAGACTACTTGACACCGGTTCAGTAAGGAGTAGGTTCGCTATTGCATCCCAGTTCAGTAACAAGCGAAGAGGTCGCCATGGTCGCCGACATCGCAACACGCCCACCCGCACTCCCCCATCCGCCGAGGCGAGTGCCCTTCATCGGCGACGTCGTGGGCGTCCACGCGTCGACCCCGGTCCAGGACTCGATAGCCCTCGCCGAGACACTCGGCCCGATCTTCGAGCGCGTGGTGATGGGCCGACAATTCGTCATCGTCGCCGGCGCCGACCTCGCCGGCGAGCTGTGCGACGAGAACCGGTTCGTCAAGCACGTCGCCCCGGCGGTCGAAGGACTCCGGTCTGTCGGCGGGGACGGACTGTTCACCGCCTACTCCCACGAGCCCAACTGGCGCAAAGCCCACGACCTGCTCCGGCCCGCGTTCACCGCAAGCGCGATGCGTAGCTATCACGACATCATGGTGTCGGTCTCCTCGGAACTCGTCACCCGATGGCAGTCGCGATCGACCGTCGACGTCTCCGCCGACATGACGAAGCTGACCCTCGAGACCATCGGCCGCACCGGCTTCAGCTACACCTTCGACTCCTTCACCCGCGAAAAACCGCACCCCTTCGTCGACGCCATGGTGGGCGTCCTGAGCCACAATCAGCGCCGTGAACTCTTCCCCATACCGTGGCTCCC